>Ga0209958_1001005_pt1 | contig 28530 bp, 27 predicted proteins | sample ThiBio_inoc_plan_FD_183942 | JGI IMG/M metagenome (GOLD analysis project Ga0209958, IMG submission 183942) | Wastewater bioreactor microbial communities from Cape Town, South Africa - Thiocy_inoc_plan (SPAdes) | ecosystem: Engineered > Bioremediation > Thiocyanate > Unclassified | place: South...
TTCGACGACGTGCTGCGCGCCGGCCAGGAGCGCGAGCGCGCCAAGAACGAGGCTGAGGCCTACGCCAACGACGTGGTGCCACGCGCCCGCGGCACGGCCTCGCGACTGAAGGAAGAGGCCGAGGGTTACAAGGCGCGCATCTCCGCCCAGGCGCAAGGCGATTCGCAGCGCTTCAAGTCGCTGCTGGCCGAGTACCAGAAGGCACCGCAAGTCACGCGCGATCGCCTCTACATCGACACCATGCAGCAGATCTACGGCAACGTGACCAAGGTGCTGGTCGACACCAAGAACGGCGGCTCCAACCTGCTGTACCTGCCGCTCGACCGCCTGATGCAGTCCGCGGGCGCCATGCCGCCGAGCGTGCCCGCCAATGCCCTGCCGAGCACGTCCTCGCCGGCCTCCACGGCGGTGCCGACCGAGCGCTCCGGCGACGGCGCCCGCTCGCGCGAGCGCGAAAGCCGCTGATAAGGGAAGTCAGAACATGAACAAACTTGGTTTCGTCGTCACCTCCCTCATCGTGCTGCTGGCCGTGGCCAGCTCCATGCTGTTCGTCGTCGATCAGCGCCAGTTCGGCGTGGTCTACCAGCTCGGCCAGATCAAGCAGGTCGTGACCGAGCCCGGCCTGAACTTCAAGCTGCCGCCGCCGTTCCAGAACGTCACCTACATCGACAAGCGCCTGCTCACGCTCGAGAGCCAGGACAGCGAGCCGACCCTCACCGCCGAGAAGCAGCGCGTGGTGATTGACTGGTACGTGCGCTGGCGCATCAGCGACCCGCAGGCCTACATCCGCAACGTGGGCACCAACGAGCGCGCGGGCGCCCTGCAGCTCAACCGTGTGGTGCGCAACGCGTTCCAGCAGGAGGTGAACAAGCGCACCCTGCGCGAGCTGCTCGCCACGCACCGCGAGGAGCTCATGCGCGAGGTGCAGCGCGGCGTGGTGGCGGCGGTGCAAAGCGCCAACCAGCCCTGGGGCATGGAGGTGGTGGACGTGCGCATCAACCGCGTCGACTACGCCGAGTCCATCGTGTCCTCCGTCTACCAGCGCATGGAGGCCGAACGCAAGCGCGTGGCCAACGAGCTGCGCTCTACCGGCTACGCCGAGGGCGAGGCCATCCGCGCCGACGCCGACCGCCAGCGCGAGGTGATCGTGGCCGAGGCCTACCGCGACGCCCAGCGCATCAAAGGCGAGGGCGACGCCGCCGCCGCGGCCTCGTTCGCCGAGGCTTTCGGCCGCGACCCGGCTTTCGCGCAGTTCTACCGCAGCCTAGAGGCCTACAAGGCCAGCTTCACGGGCCGCAACGACGTGATGGTGGTCGATCCCTCGACCGACTTCTTCCGGGCGCTGCGCAGCCCGAGCGCGGCGACGCAGCGCTGAACATGAACAGCGGTGGCGGCGACGCCTGGTGGCTGGCGCTGGGGCTCGTCCTGGTGTTCGAGGGCTTGCTCCCGCTGCTGTCACCCGGCGGCTGGCGCCGCGTCTTCACGCAGATGCTCTCGCTGCGCGACGGGCAGATCCGCTTCTTCGGACTCATCAGCGTGGCCGCGGGCCTGCTGATTGCGGGCCTGTTCGCCTGAGCCCAGGCCGGCGCCTGCCGGGGCCCCGCATGGGTCCCGGTAGAATCCGGTTTTTAACAGCGCCTGAAAACGCCATGTCCGCCTGGGTCCTCCCGGATCACATCGCCGATGTCCTGCCGTCCGAGGCCCGGCACATCGAAGAACTCCGCCGAAGTCTGCTCGATACCGCCCGCGCCCACGGCTACGAGCTGGTGATGCCGCCGTTGCTCGAGCACATCGAGTCGCTGCTCACCGGCACCGGTGAATCGCTCGATCTGCGCACCTTCAAGCTCGTGGACCAGCTCAGCGGCCGCACGCTGGGCCTGCGCGCCGACAGCACGCCCCAGGTGGCGCGCATCGACGCCCACCTGCTCAACCGCCAGGGCGTGGCACGCCTGTGCTACTGCGGCCCGGTGGTGCACACGCGCATGGAGCGCCCGGCGTCCAGCCGCGAGCCGCTTCAGTTTGGCGCCGAGATATATGGCCACGCCGGGCTGGAGGCCGATCTGGAGGCGCTGGAGCTGGCCCAGGCCTGCCTGCGCGGCGCCGGCCTGCGCGAGCTGCAGGTCGATCTGGCTGACGTGCGCATCATCGACGCCGTGCTGGATCCGCTGAAGCTGCCCGCCGCGCGGGTGGCCCTGCTGCACGCCGCCCTCACCGCCAAGGACGTGGCCGAGCTGCGCTTGCTCTCCAAGGCCCTGCCCGCGGCCGTGCAGCGCGACCTGACCGCGCTGGCCACGCTGTTCGGCGATGCCCAGGTGCTGGCCGAAGCACGCCGCGTGCTCACGCCGTCGCCGGCCTTGCACGCCGCGCTGGACGAGCTGCAGTGGCTGGCCGAGCACGTGCAGGGCATGGCGGTCTCGTTTGATCTGTCCGACCTGCGTGGCTATGCCTATTACACCGGTGTGCGTTTCGCCGTCTTCGCGCGCGACGCGCGCGGCCCGGCCGCCGACATCGCGCGCGGCGGCCGCTACGACGAGGTGGGGGCCGTGTTCGGGCGCAAGCGCCCGGCCGTGGGCTTCAGCCTCGACCTCAAGGAACTCGTCGCCTGCGTGGCCCCGCGCCCCCTGGTGGCCGCCATCCGCGCTCCCTGGGGCATGGACGCCGGCCTGCGCCAGGCGGTGGCCCTCCTGCGCGCGCAGGGCCATACCGTGGTCTGTGCCCTGCCGGGGCACGAGCACGAGGTCGATGAATTCCTGTGTGACCGCGAGCTGGTGCCCGACACCGGCCGCCCGGGCGGCTGGACCGTCCGGCCTCTTTGACTGGAAACCGAGATGAGCAACAAGGACCGCGCCGCAACCCCCGGGCGCAACGTGGTGGTGGTCGGCACCCAGTGGGGCGACGAAGGCAAGGGCAAGCTGGTCGACTGGCTGACCGAAACCGCGCAGGGCGTGGTGCGTTTCCAGGGCGGCCACAACGCGGGCCACACCCTCGTCATCAACGGCGTGAAGACGGCGCTGCACCTCATTCCCAGCGGCATCATGCGCGCGGGCGTCAAGTGCTACATCGGCAACGGCGTGGTGCTCTCGGTCGGCAAGCTGTTCGAGGAAATCGAGGGACTGGAGAAAGCTGGCGTCGAGGTGCGTTCGCGCCTGCGCGTGAGCGAGGCCTGCCCGCTGATCCTGCCCTTCCACGCCGCGGTGGACATCGCGCGCGAGGCCGCCAAGGTCAAGGCCGGCACCGAGAAGATCGGCACGACGGGCCGCGGCATCGGCCCGGCTTACGAGGACAAGATCGCGCGCCGCGCGCTGCGCGTGCAGGACCTGAAGTACCCCGAGCGCTTCGCGGCCAAGCTGCGCGAACTGCTGGACCTGCACAACCACGTGCTCACCACCTACCTGCATTCGGCCGACATGGCCTGGGACGACAAGATCGCGCCCTACATGAAGGACGGCGCCATCCAGTTCGAGCGCGTCTACGCCGAAGCCATGGCCCAGGCCGAGCAGCTCAAGCCCATGATCGCCGACGTCTCGCGCGAGCTCAACGAAGCCCACCAGGCGGGTGTCAACCTGCTGTTCGAGGGCGCGCAGGGCACGCTGCTCGACATCGACCACGGCACCTACCCCTTCGTCACCTCCAGCAACTGCGTGGCCGGCAACGCCGCGGCCGGCGCGGGCGTGGGTCCGCAACTGCTGCACTACGTGCTGGGCATCACCAAGGCCTATTGCACGCGTGTGGGCGGCGGCCCGTTCCCCACCGAACTCGACTGGGAAACGGAAGGCACGCCGGGCTGGCACATGGCCACCGTGGGCGCCGAAAAGGGCGTCACCACCGGCCGCTCGCGCCGCTGCGGCTGGTTCGACGCCGCGCTGCTCAAGCGCTCGGCCCAGGTGAACGGCCTGTCGGGCCTGTGCATCACCAAGCTCGACGTGCTCGACGGCCTGACCGAGTTGCAGCTCTGCACGGGCTACGAGCTCGACGGCGAGCGCATCGACATCCTGCCCATGGGCGCCGACGAGATCGCGCGTTGCAAGCCCATCTACGAGACCATTCCCGGCTGGACGGAGTCCTCCGTGGGCGTCACGCGCTTCGAGGACCTGCCCGCGAACGCGCGCCACTACCTCAAGCGGATCCAGGAGACCACCGGCGTGCCGATCCACGTGGTGTCCACCAGCCCCGACCGCGACCACACCATCCTGCTGCAGCACCCCTTCCAGGGGTGAGCACGGGTAAGCCCGGGTAGGGCGTTCGCCCGCCCCACGACACACTGTTTCGACCCTCCCAGCCTGGAGTCCGCACGCATGCTCACCGAAGACGGCAAACACCTCTACGTCTCCTACGACGAGTACCACAACCTCATCGAAAAGCTGGCGCTCAAGGTGTACCAGTCGGGCTGGGAGTTCGACACCATCCTGTGCCTGGCGCGCGGCGGCATGCGCCCGGGCGACATCCTCTCCCGCATCTTCGACAAACCGCTGGCCATCATGTCCACCAGCTCTTACCGCGCCGAGGCCGGCACGGTGCAGGGCAAGCTCGACATCGCGCGCTACATCACCACGCCCAAGGGCGAAATCGCCGGCAAGGTGCTGCTGGTCGACGACCTCGCCGACTCGGGCCACACGCTCAAGGTGGTGATCGACCTGCTCAAGAACAACTACTCGCCTATCACCGAGTTGCGCAGCGCGGTGATCTGGACCAAGCAGCTGTCCACCTTCACGCCCGACTATTCGGTGGAATACCTGCCCACCAACCCGTGGATCCACCAGCCGTTCGAGGGCTACGACAGCCTGCGCCCCGCGCAACTGCTGGAAAAGTGGAAGCTGTGAGCGAATGAGCCGCGAGCGCCTGTCCACCCAGCTCATCCACCACCCCTACAAGCCCCCCGAGGGCTTCGAGGCTGTCGCGCCTGGCGTGCACAAGGCCTCCACCGTCATCTTCCCGAACGTGCAGGCCCTGCGCACCTACGACTGGAAGGACAAGAGCGGCTACACCTACGGCCTGCACGGCACGCCCACCACCTTCACCCTGGAGGAGCGCATCGCCACCCTGGAAGGCGGTGCGCACTGCGTGCTCGCGCCCAGCGGCCTGGCCGCCGTGGCCCTGGTGGACATGGCCTTCCTGCGCACGGGCGACGAACTGCTGATCCCGGACAACGCCTACGGGCCCGGCAAAACCTTCGCCGAGGGCGAACTGGCGGCCTGGGGCATTGCGCACCGCTTCTACGATCCCATGGACCCGGCCGACCTGGCCGCGAAGATCTCGTCGGCCACGCGCCTGGTGTGGCTGGAGGCGCCGGGCTCCATCACGCTCGAGTTCCCCGACATCCCCGCGCTGGTGGCGGTGGCGCGCCGGGCCAGCGAAGGCCGCGAGCGGCCCATCGTCACCGCGCTGGACAACACCTGGGGCGCCGGCATCGCGTTCGCGCCTTTCGCTCTGGGCGTGGACCTGTCCGTGCAGGCGCTCACCAAGTACCCCAGCGGCGGTGCCGACGTGCTCATGGGCTCCGTGGTCACGCGCGACGAGGCCTTGCACCGCACGGTGCTGCTGTGCCACATGCGCCTGGGCCTGGGCGTGGCTGGCAACGACGCCGAGCTCGTGCTGCGCGGTCTGCCCAGCATCGAACTGCGCTACCGCGCCCAGGACGCCGCCACGCGCGAGCTGGCGCACTGGATGCAGGGCCAGCCCGGCGTGGCGCAGGTTTTCCATCCGGCGCTGGCGGGCTCGCCCGGCCACGCCACCTGGCAACGCGACGCCCAGGCGGCTGGCTGCCTGTTCAGCGCAGCCTTCGACGCGTCCATTCCCCAGGAACGCATCGACGCCTTCTGCGACAGCCTGCGCGTGTTCAAGCTGGGCTGGAGCTGGGCCGGTCCCATCAGCCTGTGCGCACCGTACCGCATGAGCGCCATCCGGACATTGGGTTGGCCTCACGCAGGGGGTCTGGTACGCTTTGCCATCGGCCTGGAACACGTCGAAGACCTGCGGGCCGACTTGGCGCAGGCCTTGCCCCGCTTGCGGTCCTGACCCCCCTTCAACCCGACGAAAGCGCGATTTGGCTACACCCAACTACGGTTACGAGAAACGGCAGCGCGAGCTGGCCAAGAAGCAGAAGAAGGAAGAGAAACTGCGCGCCAAGGCCGCGCGCAAGACCAGCGAGCACCCAGACGGTGCCGACCAGCCCGATGGCGAGACGTCCGGTGCGCCGGGCGATGCCGGGCAGGGCGATGGTGGCGCCGGCGGCGCCAACTGAAGGCCTCAACCGGCCTTCGGGGCCGGTGCCGTTTCGCTGTCGATGAGGCGGCGCGCGGCCGCTCGCATCGCCCCCATCGACCGGTCGGTGGGCTCGCAAGGCAGGGCCTCGGCGAAGCGGCGGAAGTTGCGCGAGGTCGAGGCCGCGTAAGTGGGGTCGTAGTGCTGGCCCAGCAGATCCCGCACCATTTCCGGCGTGCGCCCCGCGCGCACCAGACCGATCCAGCCGTTGACCACCTCGCCGCCCCGCAGCGCGCGCAGGGCCTGCAGGCGCCCGATCAGCAGCTCGGGGTCGCGCACGAAGTAGTCGTAGTCTTCCAGCAGCAGCGCCACGCGCTCCTCGTCGCTCAGGCGCAGGGCGATGCACTCGCTGGCGCGCAGGGCGTCCATCAGGCCGTCGGGCACGCGCAGGTTGCCCACCTTCTTGCTTTCGCTTTCGGCGTACACCGGTCGCTCGGGGTCGAAGCGGCGCAGCGCGTCCCACAGCAAGGAATCGAAGCCCTTTTGGCTGGGCTGTGGCTGGCCGGGCAGGTGGCCCAGCACCGAGCTGCGGTGGCAGGCCAGGCCCTCCAGGTCGAGCACCTGCGCACCCTCAGCCGCCAGCGCGTGCAGCAGCCGCGTCTTGCCGCTGCCCGTGGGACCACAGACGACGCGGTAGCGCAAGCCCGCGGCCAGGCGGGGCAGGTCGTCCACCAGCGCGGCGCGCCAGGCCTTGTAGCCGCCGTCGATGAGCGTGACCTGGAAACCGATGGCGCCCAGGATGGTGGCCAGGGCGCCGCTGCGGTTGCCGCCGCGCCAGCAGTAGACCAGCGGGCGCCAGCTCTTGGGCTTGTCGAGCACCTCGCGCTCGATATGGGCGGCGATGTTGCGCGCGGCGAGCGCGGCGCCGCGCTTCTTGGCCTCGAAGGCGCTCACCTGCTTGTACATGGTGCCGATCTCAATGCGCTCGGCGTTGTCCAGCGTGGGCCAGTTCAGGGCGCCGGGTACGTGGTCGAGCGCGTGCTCGTCCTCGGTGCGGGCGTCGATGATCGTGTCGAATTCGGCGAGGCGGCGCAGGGCGTCGCCTGCGCTCAGGGTGGCAACGGGCATGGGCCCGATTATCCTGCCGCGATCAGTTTGCGCAGTTCAGGCCAGACCGTGTCGCGCATGGTGGGCTGGGCCTTCTCGTTCGGGTGGATGCGGTCGCTCTGGAACAGCGCCAGCGGGTCGGCGCCGTCGGCCACGCCCTTGAGGAAAAAGGGCACCAGCGCGGCCTTTTCCTGCCGTGCCACGGCGGCGAACAGCTCGCGGAATTCCTGTCCGTACTTCGCGCCGTAGTTGGGCGGCATTTCCATGCCCAGCAGCAGCACGCGCGCGCCGGCGGCCTTGGCGGCGCGCGCCATGACGGCCAGGTTGTCGCGCGTCATGCTCAGCGGCAGGCCGCGCAGGGCGTCGTTGCCGCCCAGCTCGATGACCACGACCGAGGGCCGGTGCTGCTGGAGCAGCGCTGGCAGGCGCGAGCGCCCGCCCGAGGTGGTGTCGCCGCTGACGCTGGCGTTGACCACCCGCGCCGGAACCTTTTCGGCCTTGAGCCGCTCTTCGGTGAGCGCGACCCAGCCACTGCCCCGGCGCAGGCCGTATTCGGCGCTGAGCGAATCGCCCACCACCAGCACCACGGGCTCGGCCTTGCCCTGGGCGCGCAGCGCGCCCGCCTGGCCGAGCGCCCACGCCGCCACCAGGCTCAGGCTAAAGTGGCGGCGGTTCGTCTTCAGGGAATGCTTCATGTCCGATGTGATGATTGCGGTCAGCCATGTGTTCAAGTCGGTGTCCGACTCGACGGGCACGCTGACCATTCTGCGCGATATCGATTTCAGCCTGCGCCGCGCCGAAACCGTGGCCATCGTGGGCGCCTCCGGCTCGGGCAAGAGCACCTTGCTGTCGATCATCGCGGGCTTGGATACCCCGACGCAGGGAACGGTTCACATCGATGGTGTCGATCTGTTCGCCATGGACGAGGACCGCCGCGCCGCGTTGCGCGCCGAGAAGGTGGGGTTCGTGTTCCAGAGCTTCCAGCTGCTGGCCAACCTGACCGCATTGGAGAACGTGATGCTGCCGCTGGAGTTGGCCGGGCGGCGCGACGCCCGCGCCGCCGCCACGCAGATGCTGCAGCGCGTGGGCCTGGGCGAGCGGCTCAACCACTACCCCAAGGTGCTGTCGGGCGGTGAGCAGCAGCGCGTGGCCCTGGCGCGGGCCTTCGTGGTGCGCCCGGCCGTGCTGCTGGCCGACGAGCCCACGGGCAGCCTGGACTTCGCCACCGGCGCCAGCGTGATGGAGTTGATGTTCGAGCTCAACCGCGAGCAGCACACCACGCTGGTGCTGGTCACGCACGACCGCGGCATCGCCGAGCGCTGCGAGCGCCGCATCACCATCAGCGCGGGCCAGGTGGCCGACATCAGCGCCGGCGTCGCGGCCTGAGGCGCCGCGCGCGGGCTGGCGGGGCCGCCGGGGCGGGGGGCCGATAATCGCGCCCATGTCCGCCCCGCCCAAAGCCCCGTCCGCCACCAAAGTCCTGTTCGGTTTCCACGCGGTTGGCGTGCGCCTGAAGACCGCGCCGCAGAGCCTGGTCGAGGTCTACGTGGACAGCTCGCGGCGCGACGCGCGCATGCGCCAGTTCCTCGAACGCGCCAAGGAAGCCGGCGTGCGCCTGATCGAGGCCGACGCGCTGCGCATCGCCAAGCTCGCCGGCAGCCACGGCCACCAGGGCGTGGCCGCGCGCGTGCTGCCCGTCGAACAGGCCCGTTCGCTCGACGATCTGCTGGACCAGGTGGACGGCGCGGGCCAGGCACCGCTGCTGTTGGTGCTCGACGGCGTGACCGATCCGCACAACCTGGGCGCCTGCCTGCGCGTGGCCGACGGCGCGGGCGCGCACGCCGTGGTGGCGCCCAAGGACCACGCGGTGGGCCTGAACGCCACCGTGGCCAAGGTGGCCAGTGGCGCGGCCGAGACCATGCCGTACTTCATGGTGACCAATCTCGCGCGCACGCTGGGCGAGCTCAAGGAACGCAACATCTGGGTCATCGGCACCAGCGACGACGCGCCCAAATCGGTCTACGAGGTCGACCTCAAGGGCCCGGTGGCCCTGGTGCTGGGCGCCGAGGGCCCAGGCATGCGCCAGCTCACGCGCAAGACCTGCGATGAGCTGGTGCACATCCCCATGCGCGGCGCGGTCGAGAGCCTGAACGTCTCGGTGGCCAGCGGCGTCTGCCTCTACGAGGCCTTGCGCCAGCGCGGCTGACCTCCCACGGACGAGGCGCTCCGCGCCTGGGTCCGCTCGGCGCGGCACATCGCCGTGCTCAGCGGGGTGGGCATGCGCGCAAGAAAAAAGCCCCGCGGCGCGGGCCGCGGGGCTTGGTCTGGACTCCGTGGCGCTCAGCGCGGCACGATCGCGTAGGACGGGTCGTTCTTGAAGTCCGGGTCCAGGTTGGGCGTGAACTGCACCCAGCGGGCCTGTGCGGTCGAGGCGTTGGTCGCGCCGGCGTTCTTCGCCGCCGCCAGCATGCCGCGCGCCACGGCCGCGTAGCCGCCGGCCCAGTCGGGGTAGGCCGGGTCATTGGGCTGGGCGGTGGTGCCGCAGGTGGCGGTGCCGTAGTTCAGCTTGTAGAAGTCGGCCCAGGTGTTGACGTACGAGCTGCCGTTCATGGTCTGCAGCCAGTAGCCCGCGGCGCGGCTGGTGCAGAAGCCGGCCGTTTGGGAGGTGGCCAGGAAGCGGTCGATCTGCATGCGGCCCACGCTGTTGAGCACGGCGCTGGCGTTCGGCACGTTGTTCTCCGTCAGCCAGCTCATCACGGTGGCGAAGAAATCCGACTCGTACGACGGCGACTGGTTGTTGTTGTACTGCGAGATCAGCGCACCCATGGGCGAGAACAGCGGACCCGATTTGCCCGGGCCGTAGGTATCCAGGAACCAAGCCATGTTGTTCGACAGCATGGTGTCGAAGTAGCCGTTCATGGGGTGGTTGTCCGGCGTGGCGAAGGCCGCTTCGGCGAGGGAACGCGCGCCCCAGGTCTGGCCGCGCACCTGCTCGGGCATCAGCAGGCCCTTGCCCTGCTGGCGGTAGTACGGGTCGTTGGCGGCGACGTTCCAGGCGGCCCAGAACATCATTTCGTCGAGGTAGAAGGCGTCGCCGGTGACCAGGTAGGGGATATAGGCGTACGACCCCTGGTGCGCGATGTCCGGCGTCCAGACGCTGGACGTGCTGGCGGTCGGCACGGCGGGGCTGGAGGAGCCGTAGCGCAGCGCGATGCCGGGGTACTTGATCACGCTGATGGGCTGGTCGGTGGCCTCGTCGCGGTAGTGCACGGGGGCGCTGGCGGCGGCGTCGGCGTTGGCCAGCATGGAGGCGCGGGCGCGGTCGTCCTGGCTGACCAGGTACATCGCCGTCCAGCGCGGCACGGGGGCGATCTCCGCCCGGCCGCCGGTGCCCGGCATGTTGGTGGTCAGCATGGCCGTGCCCATGGGGCCGGTGTTGGTCTTGGCCAGGTTGCTCGCCTCGGCGGCGAGCACGGTTTCAGGAATCGTCAGGCCCAGGTTGTAGTTCCAGGTGGCGCGGCTATCCAGGAAGTAGCGCATGTTGTGGCGCAGGCGAACGTTCGGTGCGGCGCCGTTGTTCCACACCACCTTGTGCCAGCGCGCATGGTGGTGGTGCGTGAACGAGGGCTGCGACAGCAGCGTCTGGCCGTTGGCCGTGACGGTCAACGAGTAGCTCAGGTCAGACGGCGAGGCCTTGAGCGCCCAGTTGTTCTCCATCACCACGTCGGTGCGGATCTGGCCGCTCTGGTACAGGCGGGTGTGCAGGCGTGCGACCAGGTGCGGGTGGGCGGCGCCGGTGGCCTGGTTGACCATGGGCGCGACCACGGTGAATTCGCTGGCCACCGGGCCGTACAGGCGGCGGTTGGTGCCACTGGCGATCTGCTGCTTGAGCTGCTGCTGCGGGTTGGCCACCAGGGTGCTGCCGTCGGCGAGCTTGGCCGTGACCTGCAGGTTCCAGGCCGGATCGGCTGGCACCGAGACGCTGGGGCTGGTCTTGGCGGCGGGGTAGAAATTGATCAGGCGCGCGGTGTTGGCTGGCAGGCTGGGGACGCTGGCGCTGAGCACAGCGAAACGCACGGAGCCGTTGGCATGGGTGGACACCTCATCCATCTGCACGGGCACGGTGTTGCCGGCGCTGTCCTGGGCGCTGAGGCCCTGGCTGGTGGAAAGGTCGCCGCTGCGGAAGGGCTGGCCGAAGGTGATGGGCAGGTTGGTCTGGGCGCTGCCGGAGCTCACCTCCACGCAGGTGATGGCGCCCGCGGCGCAGGCCAGGCCGCCGATGCCGACCGCCGGGGCGGGAGCGGGGGCAGGCGCGGGGGCAGGCGCCGGCGCGGGGGCAGGTGCCGGAGCGGGGGCAGGCGCCGGTGCGGGAGCAGGTGCCGGCGCGGGGGCAGGCGCCGGCGCGGGGGCAGGTGCCGGAGCGGGGGCAGGTGCCGGAGCGGGGGCAGGTGCCGGAGCGGGGGCAGGCGCCGGAGCGGGGGCAGGTGCTGGAGCAGGCGACTTGATCGATTCCCAGAACTTCTTGAAGCTGTTCCAGGACCAGCCACGGGCCGCCGCCGCGTCCATCTCGGCTTGGGTGGGCGAGCCGCCGTTGGCGGGCGGCGGGGGCGCCGCGCTGGCCGCGTTGTCCACGGGCGCCGCGGAGGCGCCTTCGCTACCCCCACCGCCACCACCACCACAGGCGGCCAAGGCCACGCAGGTGAACAGGGCCGCCAACACCGGGCGGGACAACTGCCGTTTCTGGCGGGGATTAACCAATTCGATTTCCATGATGGTTGGCGTTCGCAATGAGTTGAATTGAAAGTTCCGACGCCTGGCGAATTTCAGCCAAAAGCGTTAATACGAATGTTTGGGGTTCTGCAGTCCGATCGTGAAGTGCCTCACGTTTTTGGCCCCATTGCCTTGTTTCTCGACGCCACTGCGAATGACTTTAGGGGGGGTGAAAGCGTGAAAAGCGGCACAGTTGATCGGCTGTTCAAAATCGGCGATGTGCGGAAGTGCGCGGAAACGCACGGCATTTTTTGCCGACGAACGGTATTCTTCGTACAAAAAGACACAAATTGACCCACCACTTCATCGGTGTACCGAATAGGTAGTAGGCGCCGGATGGGAGGCTGATTCGAGCGAATCAGAGGGGTGCGATATCGCGAAATACCGTCAATGAATTATTGACGGAGAATTGCCATTGATCGCCGTGTCAATTGGTAACTCATTCGGCCTTGGGGGCGGACCGAATGGAAAATCCCTGTCACCGATTGTTGAAAATCGGTGACGAATTGTGAGTTCAGGGGAGCAGCGCGCCCGGTGTCGAATGGCCGGCGCGCGATTGGCCATTGAAATCGCTGGGAATGTCCGGGGTGGCGGGGCCATCCAGCGGGGCCCGCCGCCAGTGCCATTGCAGGGCCCGTGCCGCCGCCGGGTCCAGCCACCGGGCCAGCGGGGCGGCGTCGCGCTCGTCCACCACGCTGCGGTCGCGCCGCCAACTGCCGCCGTCGACGAGGTTGGCCTGCAGGCGGGCGCTGGAGCCCGCCCGCACGGTGATGCCGGCCGTATTGATGAGCGTGTTGTGCACCACCCGCACGTCCACACCCCGGTTCACGTCCACGCCCGCGTCGTTGCAATGCGCGACCACGTTGTTGGCGGCGAGGCCACCGCGGTGCTCAAACGACCGGCAGGTGCCGTCGCGGCACACCTGGGGGTCGGTGCCACCGCCGCCCACCGAAATGCCCACGCGCTCGCCGGGTTGTGAAATGCCCTGGGGCGTGCAGACCACCAGGTTGCGTTCGATTCGGATGTCCTCACTGGCGCCCTTGGCAAATAAGCCATAGGCCACGCGGTTGCCCTGGGTTTTCACGAAATGGGCGGCGTGGTTGTCGTGCACGCGCCAGCGGTGGGCGCCGACCAGATCGAGCATGACCACGGGTTGGGCGGTGTCGCGCGGGCTGGTGTTGCTCAGGGTGTTCCAGGCCAGCTCGCCTGCGTCGGGCCAGTTGCCGTTCTGCCCATTGACCTTGATGGGGGCATTGAAGTCGCTGAGCCGGTTGTTGCGGATGCTCACCCGCGCGCCGCGCCCGATCACGTGGAAGGCGTGCTCGCAATCGCCGTGGCGCGCGCAGGTGCCGCGGATGTCCAGGTTCTCGAACACCCAGTGCGGACGGTCGACGCGGATGCCGTCCACCTGGGCGAAGGCGAACCACACGGTGCCCGGGCGCTCGGCGCGCAGGGCGATGGGGGCGTCGGCCCTGCCGTCCTGGCCCAGGCGCAGGGGAGCGTCGAAGGGGTAGAGGCCCGGCGCCACCACGATCTGCGTGCCGGGCGTGGCCCGCAGCAGGGCGTCTCGGATGGCCTGCGGGGTGTCGACCGCCCAGCGGGTGGAGAGACCGGCCGGGAGCGGAAAAGACTCGGGGCGCTGGCCCTTGCCCAGGTCGGGCAGGGGGCCCGGAGGCGGCTCGGGCTCCACCCGCGAGCGCAGGGCGTACAAGGGCGGCAGCAGCCAGCGCTCCAGCCGGGGGTGGCCCTGCAGCCGGCGTTCGGTGTAGCGGATCAGTTCGTTGGGACTGCGGCTGGTGGCCTGGTCCCAGACGGCCCGGCCCCGTTCGGTGCCGGCCAGCCAGGCCAGCGGTGCCAGGGTCAACAGCAACAGAAGGCCAAGCGCCAGCGCGAACAGCTTCACGCGGCGTCGCCCATACGGGGGAGGGTACGACGAAAGTGCCATATTCGTTCGCTATCATGCCGCGTCCCCGCCATGAGGGACGCCGAACAAGGGATCCGCAATGAAAGTGACGGTGGTGGGAACGGGCTACGTGGGGCTGGTCAGCGGCGCCTGTCTGGCCGAGGTGGGCAACGACGTGCTCTGCCTGGACGTGAACCCCGAGAAGATCCGCATTCTCGAGTCGGGCGGCATCCCGATCTACGAACCGGGCCTCAAGGAGATGGTGGCACGCAACGTGGCCGCCGGCCGCCTGCATTTCACCACCGACGTGGCGCGCGCCGTGAACCACGGCACCATCCAGTTCATTGCCGTCGGTACGCCGCCCGACGAGGATGGATCGGCCGACATGCAGTACGTGCTGGCCGCGGCGCGCAGCATCGGCCGCCTGATGACGGACTACAAGGTGGTGGTGGACAAGAGCACCGTGCCCGTGGGCACCGCCGACAAGGTGCACGCCGCCATCGCCGACGAACTGGCCCAGCGCGGCGTGAGCACGCCCTATGCCGTGGTCTCCAACCCCGAATTCCTGAAAGAGGGCGCGGCGGTGGACGACTTCATGAAGCCCGACCGCATCGTGGTGGGCGGCAGCGACGAGCAGGCCATCTTCCTCATGCGCGCGCTCTACGCGCCGTTCCAGCGCAACCGCGAGCGCCTGCTGGTGACCGATGTGCGCAGCGCGGAACTCATCAAGTACGCGGCCAACGCCATGCTGGCCACGCGCATCAGCTTCATGAACGAGCTGGCCAACCTGGCCGAGAAGCTGGGTGCCGACATCGAGATGGTGCGCCAGGGCATCGGCTCCGACCCCCGCATCGGTTACCACTTCCTCTACCCCGGCGCGGGTTACGGCGGCTCCTGCTTCCCCAAGGACGTGAAGGCGCTGATCAAGACCGCCGCCAGCGACGCCGACCTGAACCTGCAGGTGCTGAGCGCCGTCGAGGCCGCCAACGACGCGCAGAAGCAGGTGCTGGCGCGCAAGCTCAAGCAGCGCCTGGGCGCCGACCTCAAGGGCCGCCACATCGCGCTCTGGGGCCTGGCCTTCAAGCCCAACACCGACGACATGCGCGAGGCGCCCAGCCTGAGCTTCATCGAGGAGGTGCTGGCCGCGGGCGCCACCGTCACGGCCTACGACCCGGCCGCCATGCCCGAGGCGCAGCGCATCCTGGGCGACGAGCCGCGCGTGCGCTACGCCCAGACGCCCAACGAGACCCTGGAGGGCGCCGACGCCTTGGTCATCGTGACCGAGTGGAAGGAGTTCCGCAGCCCGGACTTCGACCTGATCAAGGAGCGCCTGAAGCAGCCGTTGATCGTGGATGGCCGCAACCTCTACGACCCGGTGTTCGTGCGCCGCATGGGCTTCGACTACCTGGCGATCGGGCGCTGAGGCTCAGACCCAGCCCAGCGCCCCCAGCACCCCGCCCGCGCCGATCAGCCACAGCAGGTGCAGCCGGGTGCGCCAGACGATCAGCGCGGCCACCGCCGTCAGCAGCCACAGCCGCCAGTCGCGCGCCGGCTGGTCGTGCGCCGCAGTGAGCACCCAGCCGGTGGCGATGAGCAGCGCGATCACGATGGGCGCCATGCCCGCCTTGAAGGCGCGCACCCCCCGCCGCTCGCGGTGGCGGTGCGCCCAGCGGGTGGCCGTGTAGGTGAGCAGCGAGGACGGCAGCAGGATCGCCACCATCGTCACACCCGCGCCGAACAGCCCCAGCGCCCAGGCGCGCCAGCCCGCCGCGGGCCCGCCCGCCGCGTTGATGCCGATGTTGAAGCCCAGCAGCGCGATGAACAGCACGTTGGGCCCGGGCGCGGCCTGCGACAGCGCGATCGAGGCGGTGAACTGCGCGTCGCCGAGCCAGCCGTGCTGCACCACCAGGTAGCGGTGCATGTCCGGTGCCACGGTGATGGCCCCGCCGACCGCCAGCAGGGAGAGCGTGAGGAAGTGGGTGAACAGGTCCAGCCAGTCCACGGCCAGGGGCAGGGGGGCCATGGCCTCAGCCCCCCGTGCGGCCCAGTTGGCGCCAGGCCCAGGCGCAGGCCAGCGTGCCCAGGCCCAGCAGCACCCATGCCAGCGGCCAGCGCAGCAAGGCGATGGCCACGAAGGTGCAGGCGGCGAAGCCGATGCACACGCCCGGCCCCATGACGTTGCTGCGCAGCGCCGCCACCAGCTTCAGGCCGGTGGCGGTGATCAGCCCGGCCGCCACCGCGCCCATGCCGCGCAGCGCGGCCTGCGCCTGCGGCAGCGTGGCGAGCTGGCTGTAGAGCACGGCCAACAGCAGCAGCAGGGCCAGCGGTGCCAGCAGCATGCCGGCCAGCGCCGACAGCGCGCCCCGCAGGCCGAAGTGCCGCCCGCCGATCATCAAGGCCAGGTTGACCACATTGGGGCCCGGCATGATCTGCGCGACCGCCCAGTCCTCGACGAACTGGTCGCGCGTGAGCCAGCGGCGTTTTTCCACCAGCTCGCGCTGCACCACGGCCAGCACGCCGCCAAAGCCCTGCAGGGCCAGCCAGGTGAAAGCGGTGAAGAGTTCGGCGCGCGAGCGCGGCCGCAGGGGGGCTTCGTCGGGAGCGGGCTCAGGCATCGCGGGCCAGCATGCGGCGCACCATGTCGGCGGTGAGGGGCTTGGTGACGTAGCCCTGGATCACCGGCAGCTCGGCGGCGCGCTGGCGGTCCTGCGGCGCGTCGGACGAGGTGAGCATCAGCAGCACGGTGGCCGGCTTGCCGCTCAGCAGATCGGTGGCCTGGTGCGCGACCTCGAAGCCATCGAGCACGGGCATGTTGATGTCCAGGAAGATGCAGGTGGGCAGCGCGAGCGGGTCGTCGCGCAGGAAGTTCAGTGCGTCCACGCCGTTGTCGAAGACCCGCACCTCGCCGGTGAAGCCGGCCCGGCGGATCATGATCTCGTGGTACACGTTGTCGGCGTCGCTGTCGTCGATCAGGATGAAACGCGCGGGGGCTGCCATGTGTGGGGGTCCTCAGGCGCGACCCGCCGGAGGCAGGTGCAGGGTGAAGCGGCTGCCGGCGTCGGTGGACGAATCGAGCGTCAGGCGGCCTTGGTGGAGTTCGGCGATGCGCTGGCAGATCGGCAGGCCCAGGCCGGTGCCGTCGTAGCGGCGGCGGTTGTGCAGGCGGTTGAACAGACCAAAGATGCGGCCCTGGTGCTCCTGCGCGATGCCCACGCCGTTGTCGCTCACGTGGATCTGGTCGAGCTCGCCGCTGCGCGAGGCGCCCACGGTCACCACCGGCGGAATGCCGGGGCGCGTGAACTTGAGCGCGTTGCTCACGAGGTTGTGCAGGGCCACGCGCAGCAGGCCGGCGTCGGCCATGACCACCGGCAGGGCCGTGTTGATCTCGATGCGGCCCTGGCAACGCTGCAGCACGGGTGCCAGGTCTTGCGTGACGTGTTGCGCCAGGGCGGCCGGGTCCACCGGCTCGATGCGCAGCGGGTGGGTGTCGAGCTGGGCGAACTCGACCAGGTCGTCAAGCAGGCGGCCGATGCGCCGGCCCCCTTCGCGCACGAAACCCAGGTAGCGCTGCGCGGCCGGGATCAGCTCGGCTTGGTGGTCCTCCACCAGCAGCGAGCTGAAGTTGTTGATGGTGTTGACCGGCTCGCGCAGGTCGTGCGAAAGCATGTAGATGAAGCGCTGCTGCTCCACCGTCTTGCGCTCCAGCAGCGCGACGGTGCGGTTGAGTCGGACCTCGTTGCGCTTGAGCGTCTCGACGTCCTGCGCGCCCTGCTCCAGCAGGGTGGCCGACAGCGCGGCTAGGTGGCGCAGTCCGTCGACCTGGGGGGCGGACAGCCGCCGGGGCCGAACGTCCATGACGCAGACCGTGCCCAGGGCCAGGCCGTCGGCGGTCACGATGGGCGCGCCCGCGTAGAAACCCAGGTCGGGCTGTTCGCGCAGGAGGGGGTGGTGCTGCACGCGCGGGTCGTGGCGCATGTCCTCGATCACCAGCACCTCGCCGGGCGTCTGGATGGCGATGGCGCAGAAGCTCCAGTCGCGTGGGGTTTCGCTCAGGGGCAGGCCGATGCGGGCCTTGAACCACTGCCGCTCGGCGTCCACCAGCGAGACCAGGGCGATGGGGGTGTCGCACAGGGTCTGGGCCAGGGCGGCGATGCCGTCGTAGGCCCGGTCGGGCAGGGTGTCGAGCACGCCCAGCGCGCGCAGCCGCGCGAGGCGCGGGCCTTCTGAGGCGGGCGGCGGAGAGGGCTGCATCGGGGGCTTGGGGCGAGCAAAACCCCGATTTGTAACACGCTGGCCCGCCGCCGGTTGTCCGCCGGGCGGCTGGACAGGGTGTGATATTCCTCACATCCCCTCATTGGGGGATGCCAGATTCCGAGGGCCGCCTCAGACCGACATGCCGCCGCTGACCTCGATGACCGCGCCGTTGACGTAGCTGGCGTCGTCGCTGGCCAGGAAGGCGTAGACGCTGGCGATCTCCTCGGGCCGGCCCAGTCGGTGCAGAGGCACGCGCTGGCGCAGTTCGTCCAGCACCTTGTCGGGGATGGTGGCGAGGATGGGCGTTTCGATGAACCCCGGCGCGACGGCATTGACGCGGATGCCCTTGGGCCCCAGCTCGCGCGCCCAGGTCTTGGTGAAGCCGATGACGCCGAACTTGCTGGCGGCGTAGTTGGTCTGGCCATAGTTGCCATACAGGCCCACCACCGAAGAGGCGTTGAGGATCACGCCGTGGCCCTGGCGCACCATGGCGTCGGCCACGGCCTGCGCGCAATGGAAGACGCCGCGCAGGTTGACGTCGATGACGCGATCGAACTGCTCGATCGTCATCTTCTGCAGGCGCGCGTCCTGCGTAATGCCGGCGTTGTTGACCAGCACGTCGATGCGGCCATGGCGCGCCAACACCTTGGCCACCACCCCGTCCACTTGCGCGCGCTCGGTCACGTCCAGCGCGTGGCCCTCGGCCTGGGCGCCCAGGGCCTGGCAGCGGCGCACGGCCGCGTCCACGGCCTCGGGCTTGAGGTCGGCGACGATCACGGTGGCGCCTTCGCGGGCGAAGGTTTCGGCGGTGGCCAGGCCGATGCCCTGGGCGGCGCCGGTGATGAGGCAGACCTTGTTCGACAGTCGGGACATCGTTCGGAGTGTCAGTACTGGGGTTGGAAGCGGCGGATGGCGTCGCGCGCCGCGCCGTCGAGCAGGAAGCCGCGGCCGAAGCGGCGCGCCAGCAGGTCGCAGCGGCGCTCGAAGGCTTCGATGCCCTGGCCGTAGATGAATTGCAGCGCGCCCCCCGTCCAGGCCGGGAAGCCGATGCCGAAGATGGAGCCGATGTTGGCGTCGTGCGCGCTGGTGAGCACGCCCTCGGCCAGGCAGCGCGCGGTCTCCACCGACTGGCGGTAGAGCAGGCGGTCCTTCACGTCCTGCAGCTCCCAGGGCAGCTTGGGGTCCTCGAATAGGCCCTTGAGCTCCACCCACAGGCGCTTGCGCTGGCCCGCCGGGTACTCGTAGAAGCCACCACCCGACGCGCGGCCCGCGCGCCGCAGGGTCTTGACCATGCGCTCGACCAGCAACTCGCCGGCGCCGGGTTCGTAGACCTTTCCTTCGGCCTTGAAGTCGGCGCGCGTCTGGTCGAGCACGTGCACCGAGAGCGCGAGCGAGGTTTCGTCGAGCACGGCCAGCGGGCCCACGGGCATGCCGGCCTGCACGGCGGCGTTCTCGATCACCGGCGCGGGAATGCCTTCGCCCAGCATGGCCGCGCCTTCCATCACGTAGGTGCCGAAGGTGCGGCTGGTGTAGAAGCCGCGCGCGTCGTTCACCACGATGGGCAGCTTGCCCAGCGCCAGCACGTAGTCGTAGGCGCGCGCGATGGTCTCGTCGTCGGTGCGCTGGCCGCGGATGATCTCCACCAGCTTCATCTTGTCCACCGGGCTGAAGAAGTGGATGCCGACGAACTTCTCGGGGCGCCGGCAGGCCTTGGCCAGGCTGGAGATGGGCAGGGTGGAGGTGTTGCTGGCGAAGAAGCCGCCGGGCGCCAGTTGCTCCTCGGCCTCGCGCGTGATCTGCGCCTTGACCTCGCGGTTTTCGTACACGGCCTCGATGATCAGGTCGCAGCCCTTGAGGTCCTTGGGGTGGTCGGTGGGCTGGATGCGGTCGAGCAGGCCGAGCTGCTCCTGCACGCTCATCAGCCCCTTGTCGACGCGCATCTGCGTGAGTCGCTGGCTGTAGGCCTTGCCGATGTCGGCGGTCTCCAGGTTCACGTCCTCCAGCACGGTGTTGATGCCGCGGCTGGCCTGGGCGTAGGCGATGCCCGCGCCCATCATGCCGGCGCCCAGGATGCCCACCTTGCGCGGCGTGAAGCGCGGATGGTCCTTCGGACGCGAACCGCCGCCGCGCACGGCGTTCATGTCGAAGAAGAAGGTATTGATCATGTTCTTCGCCACCGGGCTCACGATGAGCTGGGCGAGGTAGCGGCTCTCGATGCGCAGCGCCGTGTCGTAGTCGACCATCGCGCCTTCCACCATGGCGGCCAGCGCGGCCTCGGGCGCGGGGTACAGGCCCTGCGTCTTCTGCCGCAACAGGGCTGGCGCCACGCTGAGCATGCCGGCCACCTTGGGGTTGCTCGGTGTGCCGCCGGGCATCTTGTAGTCCTTGGCGTCCCAGGGGTGCTGGGCCGTCGGGTGGGCGCCGATGAAGGCCTCGGCCGCGGCGCGCAGGCTCAGCGCGTCGGGCGCGAGCTCGTGCACCAGGCCCAGCTCCAGCGCCTCGCGCGGACCGAACAGGCGGCTTTCCAGGATGAAGGGCTGGGCACCCTGCAGGCCCAGCAGGCGCGTCATCTTGGTGATGCCGGTGGCGCCCGGGATCAGGCCCAGCGTGATCTCGGGCAGCCCGAGCTGGATCTTGGGGTGGTCGATGGCGATGCGGTGGTGCCCCACCAGCGCCACCTCCCAGCCGCCGCCCAGGGCGGCGCCGTTGATGCAGCTCACCACCGGCACGCCCAGGGTTTCCAGCGTGCGGAAGTTCTTCTTGGTCTGCTCGATCTCGGCGTAGACCTGGCGCGCGTCGCTGGCCTTCAGGCGCATCGTGCCCTTCAGGTCGGCGCCGGCGAAGAAGGTGCTCTTGGCCGAGGCCAGGATGATGCCCTTGATGAGCGCCTTGTCGCGCACCACCAGGCCCGTGACCGTGGTGAGGTCGCGCTGCCAGTCCGTGCACATGGTGTTCACCGGCGAGCCGGGCTCGTCGAAGGTGATGGTGGCGATGCCGTCGTGCAGCTCGTAGCGGATCGTTTTCATTCGTTCAGACCCGTTCGATGATGGTGGCGATGCCCATGCCCCCGCCCACGCACAGCGTGGCCAGGCCGCGCTTGAGGCCGCGGCGCTCCAGCTCGTCGAGCAGGGTGCCCAGGATCATGGCGCCGGTGGCGCCCAGCGGATGGCCCAGGGCGATGGCGCCGCCGTTGACGTTGACCTTGTCGTGCGGCACGCCCATCTCGCGCATGAACTTCATCGGCACCGCGGCGAAGGCCTCGTTGACCTCGAAGAGGTCGATGTCGACCACCGTCAGGCCGGCTTTTTCCAGGGCCTTGCGGCTGGCCGGCATGGGGCCGGTGAGCATGATGGTCGGGTCCGCGCCCGACAGGGCCGCCGCGACGATGCGTCCGCGTGGCGTCAGGCCGTGCGTGCGTCCCGCCGCCTCGCTGCCGATCAGCACGGCCGCCGCGCCGTCGACGATGCCCGAGGAATTGCCCGCGTGGTGCACGTGCTCGATGCGCTCGACCTGCGGGTAGCGTTGCAGGGCCACGGCGTCGAAGCCCATCTGGCCGAGCTGTTCGAAGGCCGGCTTGAGCGCGCCGAGGCCTTCCAGGGTGGTGTGGGGCTTGATGAACTCGTCCTCGCCCAGCACGGTCTGGCCCAGCATGTCCGTCACGGGCACCACGGAGCGGTCGAAGCGGCCTTCGCCGCGCGCACTGGCCGCGCGGCGCTGCGACTCGAGGGCGAAGGCGTCCACGTCCTCGCGGCGAAAGCCTTCGATGGTGGCGATCAGGTCGGCGCCGATGCCCTGAGGCACGAACATCGTCGCGCTGTTGGTGGCCGGGTCCTGGGCCCAGGCGCCGCCGTCCGAGCCGATGGGCACGCGGCTCATGCTCTCCACGCCGCCGGCCACGACCAGCTCTTCCCAGCCGCTGCGCACCTTCATGGCCGCCAGGTTCACCGCTTCCAGGCCCGAGGCGCAGAAGCGGTTGAGCTGCACGCCCGAGCAGCGCCAGTCCCAGCCGGCCTTGAGCGCGGCCACCTTGGCGATCACCGAGCCCTGCTCACCGATGGGCGAGACCACGCCCATGACCACGTCATCCACCGCGGCGGTGTCGAAGTCGTGCCGCCGCTGCAGCGCGCTCAGCGTGCCGGCCAGCAGATCGATCGGCTTGACCTCGTGCAGGCTGCCGTCCTTCTTGCCCTTGCCACGGGGCGTCCGGATGGCGTCGAAGATGAAGGCTTCGCTCATTGTCATGACCTCCGCGCAGCGGGCTGCGGTGCGAGCGCCTTCGAAACGGCGGGACGGCGCTCATGGTTTGTCCCCGGTGGTGACCGATACCTCGGCCCAGTATATTGACTTTCGCCAAGCAGTTGCTTGCCAAAAATCCCCCAACCGTCCAGTCGGTGACAGCATGATCGAACGCACCCTCTTCAACAGCGACCACCAGGCCTTCGCCGACGCCTTCCAGCGCTTCGTCGACAAGGAGATCGCGCCCTTCCACGAGGCCTGGGAAGAGCAAGGCTACGTGGACCGCGAGGTCTGGCGCCAGGCCGGGGCCAACGGCTTTCTGTGTCCGTCCATGCCCGAAGCCTACGGCGGCGCGGGCGCCGACCGGCTCTACTCGGTGGTGCAGATGGAGGCGCTGGCGCGCGGCGGCTTCAGTGGCATCGGTTTCGGGCTGCACAGCGAGATCGTGGCGCCCTACATCCTGCACTACGGTACCGAGGCGCAGAAGCGCAAGTACCTGCCGCGGCTGGCCAGCGGCGAGATGGTGGGCGCCATCGCCATGAGCGAGCCCGCGGCCGGCAGCGACCTGCAGGGCATCAAGAGCACCGCCTTGTTGCAGCCCGACGGCAGCTATCGCCTCAACGGCAGCAAAACCTTCATCACGAATGGCTGGCACGCCGACCTGGTGATCGTCGTCGCCAAGACCGATCCTTCGGCCGGCGCCAAAGGCACCACGCTGCTGCTGGTGGAGCGCGGCATGCCCGGCTTCGACAAGGGCAAGCGCCTGAAGAAGCTGGGCCTGAAGGCGCAGGACACCTCCGAGCTGTTCTTCGACAACGTGGCGGTGCCGGCCGACAACGTGCTCGGCGGGCCGGATTTTCTGGGCCGGGGCTTCGTCTGCCTGATGGAGCAGCTGCCCTGGGAGCGGCTGCAGATCGCCATCGGCGCGGTGGCGGCGGCCCAGGCCGCCATCGACTGGACCGTGCAGTACGTGAAGGAGCGCAAGGCCTTCGGCAGCACGGTGGCGGCCTTCCAGAACACGCGCTACACCCTGGCCGAGCTGCAGACCGAGGTGCAGGTGGCGCGCGTGTTCGTGGACAAGTGCTGCGAGCTCGTCAACGAAAACCGCCTCGACTCGGCCACCGCCAGCATGGCCAAGTACTGGTGTTCCGACCTGCAGTGCAAGGTGATGGACGAGTGCGTGCAGTTGCACGGCGGCTACGGCTTCATGTGGGAATACCCCATCACCCGCGCCTACGCCGACGCGCGCGTGCAGCGCATCTACGGCGGCACCAACGAGATCATGAAGGAGCTGATCTCCCGGCAGATGGGCCTGGGCGGGCGCTGAAGACGCGCGGTCCGAAACCGGTCATGCCAAACCGCTGGCATGGGTGTAGGCTGTGGCTCGGCACGGTGGTTGCTGGAGCGCTTGGCCATGAAAAACGCCGACATCAAGCAGTTGGCCCTGATGTGCGAGCTGATCGATACGCAAAGCCTCAGCGAGGCAGCGGCCCGGTTGGGCATGACGCCGTCGGCCGCCAGCCAGTCGCTCAGCCGCTTGCGCGCCGCGTTCGCGCAAGAGGTGTATATGCGGCACGGCAATGCCTACCGGCTCACGTCCCACGGCGAGCGTGTGATCGGTGGCATCCGGACCATCGTCAAACGCTGGAACGAGAGCCTGCAGGCCGTGCAGGGCTTCGATCCGTCCGAGAGCGCAATGCGGTTCAACGTGGCCTGCGTGGGCCACTCGGCTCTGCCCGATTTCGTGCAACTGCAGGCCGATCTGCGCGAACAGGCGCCGGGCGCGCGGCTCGATCTGCAGGTGCCCCTGTACAACGCGGTTGACTTCCAGCTGCTGCGCGCGGGCCGGCTCGATGTGCTCTGCGCCAGCGCGCCGCCGCCGGCGGACGCGCGGGATATGCGGCATGAGCTGCTCTGTTCGCACGCCCTGACGCATGTGCTGCTGAGCAAGTCGCACCCCCGCGTGGGTGACCGCATCAGCCTGGCGCAGTACTTGGCCGAGGAACACGTGGTGGCGCACTACCGCAACCTCGACGCGGCGTCGCGCAGCCCGCTGGACGCCGCCCTGCAGGCGCGGGGCCAGGTTCTGCGCCGCTCGACCTACGTGCAGTCCCTGTGGACCTGCCTGCAGTTGGTATCGCGGGGCGACTTTCTCATGACGATGTCGGCCGACGGCGCCCGCGTGGTGGTGGCACTGCTGAGCCAGGTGCGCAGCCTGCCCTTGCCCCCCGACTTTCCGGCGGTGCGCAGTGAGCTCCACATGATCTGGCACGAACGGACCGATCGCAGCCGCCCTCACCAATGGCTGCGCGAGCGCCTGCGGGCGGTGTCACGGGCCGCGGGCCGGTCGATGGAGGTGCCTGCGTGAGTACCGAAGGTTTCGGTGGGTCGCGCGTTGCACGCGCCATCGGCACGGCCGACATGCGTCAGATCGCGCTGATGGTGGCGCTGCTGGACGCGCAGAGCCTGAGCCAGGCCGCGGAGCGCATGGGCCTCACGCCGCCGGCGGCCAGCCAGTCGCTGCAGCGACTGCGCGAGTTCTTCGGCGACGAGCTTGTGCAGCGCCAGGGCTCGGACTATGTGGCCACGCCCCTGGGGCAAGGCGTGCTGGCGTCGTTCCGGGAGATGGTGCATCTGTGGCAGGACATCACCTCGGGCGCGCCTTTCGACCCCGCCAGCGGCGAGGCGCATCTGAGGATCATGAGTGCCGAGGGCTTCACGCGGGTCGACCTGAACGCCTGCTACAGCGCCATCGTGGCCCTGGCGCCGCATGTGCGGCTCGATGTGCGCGAGCCCGACGCGGCCACCGGGGGCTACGAGGGGCTGCGAACCGCGGACGCCGACGTTCTGCTGACCGCGTGGCCACCCCCCGAGGACGACCCGGATTTGCACGCTGAGCCGTTGCCGGCGACCACGTTCACCCATTGCTGCCTCAGCGCGGCGCATCCGCGCATCGGCGACAGCTTGAGCCTGCAGCAATACCTGGCCGAGCACCACCTATTGGCCTCGGTGACGATGCGCGCCACCGAGGCCGCCGTGCTGCCCATCGACCGCTGGCTCAAGAGCATTGGCCTGCCGCCGCGGTCCTGCAGTGTGGTCTATCCCATTGATCGTCTGGCCCACGTCTTGTCCACGACGGACCGTTTGGCCACGGTGGCGCCCATCGATGGAAATGACCTGCGCCGACGTGCCCCCGGGCTGAGGCTACTGCCCTTGCCGCCCGAACTGCCCCGGTCCTGGCGCCCGAACTACATGGTGTGGCACCACCGCACCCACCAAAGCCCGCCCCACCGCTGGCTGCGGGAGCGGCTGCGGGAACACGTGGCGCTGGATCCTGTGGTGGCGGCCTAAAGCGGGACGACGGCGCGGCGGCCGTCAGCGCACGAGGCGGTAGAGCTCGTGCACGCGCAGCACGGCGATGGCGGGGCCTCGGGTCCTGACCATGAGGTCAAAGCACTCGAAGAACAATTCGCGCAGGGCTTCGGCGTCGGTGAGGGAGATCAGCGTGGCGTAGAGCGCCTGGTCCGAGGCCTCCAGGTAGTTCACGTAGTGGCCCACCGTCTGGACGACGATGCCGCGCGCGCGCTCCATGGCATCGGCTGGGGATTCGTGCGGCGGGGCCGCCGGGCGGGGCGCCGTCTGCCAACGCGCCATCAGCATGTCGAGCATGGAGGCGGTCAGTTGCGACTCGGCAAAGGCGGCATGGCTCATGGTGGCTCCTGGGTCCCAACGGCGGCCGGCAACCTGGTGGGCGGCGACTGGCCCCGGCTCGGCATGGACGCGAATCTAGGTGGGCCCCGTCACCCTGTCGATTTCGAAGTTAGCAAGGACGATTTAGCAGCGCTAAAAACCGGCCCGATGAGGCCGTCACAGTACTGCGCTGGCAGTACGTTCGCACCATTCGGTGCCGCCTCAAGCGCCGCTTAGGCGAAGGATGAACCCTTCAGGGGTATCCGGCGGGGCGGCGTGATCGGCCACCACCCAGGCGCGGCTGGGGTGCTCGGCGACCTCGGTCAGGCAGTCGGCCAGAAAACGGGCCGACGGGGCGTCCAGCGCGGCGAAGGGCTGGTCGATGAGCGTGACGGGCGCGCCTGTTGCCAGCGCGGCGGTGAGCCAGACCTTGCGCCGGCTGCCGGTGGACAGCATGTACAGCGGCTTGTGCAGGTGCTCCGCCAGGCCGAAGCCGTCCACGAGATCGGCCAGGGCGGCCTCGCTCAGGCCCGGCCAATGCGCGCTCAGGCCCTCCAGGTAGCCGGCGGCGGGCAGGGCGTCGTGGGCCTCGGTCTGGGGATCGATCCAGAACACCTGGCGGCGGTAGGCCACCGGGTCCTCGTCGGCCCAGTGACCGGCCGCCCACAGCCGCCCGGCCTGGGGCGCCAGGGCGCCCGCCAGCAGCGACAGCAGGGTGCTTTTGCCGCAGCCATCGTCGCCGGTGACCCAGGTGAGGCCGGGGCCGAGCGCCAGCGAGAGGCCATTGAACAGCGGCCGGCCGCCGGGCCAGGCGAAGCGCAGGTGGTCGGCGCGCAGCAGCGGGGTCATGGGGGGTCAGTAGGGCAGGCGCAGCCGCTGGCCCTGGTGGACGATGACCGCGCTGCGCGGGCCGATCGACTCCAGCCTGAGCCCCGGCACGATGTCCTGGCCTTCCTGCACCACCTGGCCGTCGACGATGAGCATGCGCAGCTTGGGGTTGTCGGCGTAGGTGCTGCCGCTGAGTTTGAGCGGTGGCAGGGCCGCGCGCGCCGTGGGGCTGAGCTCGTTCACGCGCGGCAGGTGGGTGTCGCCGCTGGTGGCGGGGGCGGGCATTGGCGAGGGCGTGACCGGGGGCGGCGCCACGGGTGGGGTGGGTGGGCGCGCCGGCGCGGCGGACGGAGCGGGCGCGGGCGGCGGTGGCGGTGGTGGCGCCAGGATAGGCTGCACGGGCACGGCCGGTGCCGGTGCCGGTGCCGGTGCCGGTGCCGGTGCCGGTGCCGGTGCCGGTGCCGGTGCCGGGGCAGGGGCAGGGGCAGGGGCAGGGGCAGGGGCAGGGGCAGGGGCCGCGCCCGTGCGGGGCGGCGGCGCCGGAGGGGGCTCGGGTTTGAAGGCCGGTGCGGGCGAGGGGGCCTGGGCCACCGGCCCAGGCGACGGCGCCGAAGCGCCGTCGCGCATCAACCACCAGGCGATGCCGGCGATGGCGGCCGCCAGCACACCGAGGCCTATCCACAGCGGGCCGCGCGAGGGCCGCGCGCCACCACGCGCCGCCGGCGGTTCGCTTGCCCGCGAGGGCGGCACCTGGGTGTGCAGGCCCGGCACGCGGCCGCGTTCGCGTTCCGCGTCGGCGCGGCGCAGGGCGTCGAGGATGTAAGACATCGGAAGCTCAGGAGCGGGGCAGCAGCCGGGGCTCATCCACCCCGCTGGCCAGGTTGATTTGCATGAAGGTCACCGGGCCCGCCGGGCCGCCGGCGTCGATGCCCTGCGCGCGCTGGAAGGCCAGCAGGCGCGCCGCCAGATCCTGGCCCGAGACGGGCACCCGGCCACTGGCCTGCAAGGCCGCGATGCGCTCGCCGAGCCAGCGGCCAGCCGGGCCGTCGCGGCCATCGGCCAGGCGGCCGGTGTGGCCGGGGGGCAGGCGCCACAGCGTGGCGTAGTCGCCGCGCCAGGCGTCGGCCAGTTCGGTCAGGGGCACGCGCCAGCGGCGCTCACCGCGTGCCAGCACGGCGCTGTCCGCGTCGAGGGAGGTGAGCAGCAGCCGGCCGCTGTCGCCGCCGGGCAGGCGCAGGTTCAAGATGCCGGGGCGGTCGAGCTGGCGCAGGCCATGCACGGTCATGCGCGAGGTGCGGTAGCACTGCAGACCGCCGGCCAGCGCGTGTTCGCAGGGGTCGCCGCTGTCGGCCAGCGCGGCGCCCCACAGCGGGGCCAGTTCGCGCCAGGCCTCGGCCTCGGTGGCCAGCAGGGTATCGCCAGCGGGCCAGCCGGAGGTGGGGGCGGGATCGCGGGTCGTGGCGGGGTCGGGCGGGGCGCTGGGGCTGATGGCGGGCGCTGCCGCGGGGTGGTCGGTGACGGGAGGGGCGACCGGGGCGGCG
>Ga0209958_1001006_pt1 | contig 28530 bp, 28 predicted proteins | sample ThiBio_inoc_plan_FD_183942 | JGI IMG/M metagenome (GOLD analysis project Ga0209958, IMG submission 183942) | Wastewater bioreactor microbial communities from Cape Town, South Africa - Thiocy_inoc_plan (SPAdes) | ecosystem: Engineered > Bioremediation > Thiocyanate > Unclassified | place: South...
CCGAGGGCACGCTGTTTCGCACCCGCACCGGCGAGCTGACCATTCACGCCGACAAGATCCGCCTGCTCACCAAGAGCCTGCGCCCGCTGCCCGACAAGTTCCACGGCGTGGCCGACCAGGAGATCAAGTACCGCCAGCGCTACGTGGACCTGATGACCGACGAGGGCGCGCGCCGCCGTTTCGTCACGCGCAGCCAGGCCGTCACGGCGCTGCGCCAGTTCATGGTGTCGCACGGCTTCCTGGAGGTCGAGACGCCGATGCTGCACCCCATCCCCGGCGGTGCCAACGCCAAGCCTTTCGTCACGCACCACAACGCGCTCGACCAGGAAATGTTCCTGCGCATCGCGCCCGAGCTGTACCTCAAGCGGCTGCTGGTGGGTGGCTTCGAGCGCGTGTTCGAGATCAACCGCAACTTCCGCAACGAAGGCATCTCGGTGCGCCACAACCCCGAGTTCACCATGATGGAGTTCTACGCGGCGTACTGGAACTACCGCGACCTCATGGACTTTTCGGAACAGCTCATCCGACACGTGGTGCGCACGGTGCGCGGCGAGGGCGAGGTGAGCTACCAGGGCCGCGCGGTCGACATCGACTCGCCCTTCGAGCGACTGACCATCCGCGACGCCATCGTCAAGTACACCGACGCGGGCGCGAACGTGGACAACGCCGACTGGCTGCTCGGCCAGCTGCGCAAGCTCGGCCTCAACGAGGAAAAGGACCAGCTCTCCAAGCGCAGCCTGGCCTCGCTGCAGGTGCTGTTCTTCGAGGAGAAGGTGGAGAGCGAGCTCTGGAACCCCACCTTCATCATGGAGCACCCGACCGAGATCTCGCCGCTGGCGCGCGCCAACGACGAGCGACCCGAGGTGACCGAGCGTTTCGAGCTCTACATCACCGGTCGCGAATTCGGCAACGCCTTCTCCGAGCTGAACGACGCCGAGGACCAGGCCGCGCGTTTCCACGCCCAGGTGGACGCCAAGGACGGCGGCGACGACGAGGCCATGCACTTCGACGCCGACTACATCCGCGCGCTCGAGTACGGGATGCCGCCCGCCGGCGGCTGCGGCATCGGCATCGACCGCTTGATGATGCTGCTGACCGACAGCCCCAGCATCCGCGACGTGATCCTGTTCCCCGCGCTGCGCCGCGAGAGCTGAACCCCGGCGCTCAGAAGTTCAGCCGCAGGATCGCCTTGCGCGGCTCTTCGCTGAGCGTGAGCATGCCCTGGCGCATCCACTCGAGGTGGGCGGCGGCATCCTGAGCGAGCTCGCCGTCGGCATCGGGCAGCAGCGCGACCACCACCCGCAGGCGCAGCGTGGTGCCCGCGGGCAGGCGCGGTGACAGGCGCAGACCATTGGCCAGCAGGCTGGTGGCCGTGTGCAGCACCTGATCGGGCTTCACAGGGCCCTCCATCAGCAGCGCGAAGCTGTCGTCGTCCACCCGCGCGGCCGTGTCCACGTCGCGCGCCACCGCGCGCAACTGCGAGGCGGCGATCACCAGCGCGCGGTCGGCGACCTCGCGGCCGTGGCGGGCGGCGATCTCGGCGTGGTTGTGCAGGTGCACCAGCAGCAGGGCGCTGTGGTGGCCGTAGCGCTGGGCTCGCACCAGGCTGTCGTGCAGGCGCAGCAGGAAATGCGGCCGGTGTGTCAGGCCGGTCAGCGGCTCGGTGCGCTCCAGCGCATGGGCGCGGGCCTGGGTCTCGTGCTGAATCCGCGAACGCATCAGCAGGGCGTAGAACAGCAAGGGCGCCTCGATGGCCGCGGCGATCACGATGCCGTACTGCGACAGGAAGCTCGACGACAACAGGTTGAAATTGCGCAGCACCGGCAGGGTAGAGGCCAGCAGGACCGGCACCATGCTCACCGCGAACCAGCGGATCCAGGTCTCGCCGCTGCGCCACGCCATGCCCAGCATGGCCGCGATGGTGAGCATGGACAGGGTGCCCAGCGCGCTCAAGACCTGCAGGCTCAAGGCGCTGGGCTGCGACTGGTCCCACACGACGCCGATGAGCCAGGCCGCCGACAGCGCCAGGCTCAGCCGGTCCAGGGTGCGCCCGATGCGCCGCGGCTGGGCGACCTGGCGCACGAACATCAGGCCCACCAGGCCCATCAGGGGCAGAAGGATGAACTCCGCCTCCTGGTTCCAGCGCACCAGATTCGGCCAGAGGAACTGTCCGCCCACGCCCAAGGACGCGGCCATGCTCAGGCCCAGCAGGCTGATGTAGATCGCGTAGGTTGCGAAGGCGGCGTCGCGGAACACCGCCATGTTCACCAGCGCCACCACCGTCAGCAGCAAGGCCATGCCGAAATAGGCGCCCAGGACAAACTGCTGGTGGATGCGCTGCTCGCGCAGGGTGTTGTGGTCGTGCAGCTGGAAAACGCCCGAGAAGGGCACGCGCGCGTGCTCCACCCGCACCCAGTAGCGCACCGTTTCGTCCGGGCGCACGTCCAGGCTGAACACGGGGTAGCGGTCGGGGTTGGCCCAGTCGCTCACCGCCAGCCGGTCGCCGGCGCGCTGCACGCGCCACTGGCCGTGGGCGTCGCGGTAGTACATCGATATGGCGTCGGTGCCCGAGCGCGCGAGTTCCAGCTCCCAGTGCGCCTGGGTGTCGCGCATCAGCACGTCGAAACGCAGCCACAGCGCGGTCTGGCCCGACAGCACCACGCGCTCGTCCGCGCCGCGCAGGCGCCAGCTCAGGCCGGGGGGGCCCGCCGCGATCTCGTCGATGCCCAAGGCGCCGGTCGGGTCCAGCAGCTGCTGGCTGCGGCCGTCCAGGGAAATGGTGGCCCGGCGCGCGTCCAGCGCGATGGGCGCGGGATCGGAGGGGGCAGCGTCAGTGGCGAAGGCGGGGAGGCAGAGCAGGGCCTGGCAAAGGCCCAGGGCGGCGCGCAGGCGCCGCCACACGGGAGCAAAGAAAGGCATGGGGCGCGATTGTGCCGTCGCGCCGGCCGGATCAGGCGTAGGCGGCGAGCGCCTTGCGCATCTTTTTCATGGCCGCCACCTCGATCTGACGGATGCGCTCGGCGCTCACGCCGTACTCGGCGGCCAGTTCGTGCAGGGTCATGCCCCCCGAGCCGTCGTCGTTCACCTTGAGCCAGCGCTCGCTCACGATGCGGCGCGAGCGCTCGTCCAGCTCGCCCATGGCCTGCGCCACGCCTTCGGTGGCGAGCCGGTCGCGCTGGGCCGATTCCAGCACCGCCGTGGGCTCTTGCGTTTGGTCGGCCAGATAGGCGATGGGGCCGAACGCCTCTTCGCCGTCGTCACCCGGCCCCGGGTCCAGCACGACGTCGCCGCCGGCCAGGCGCGTTTCCATCTCGCGCACCTCGTCGGGCTTGACGTTCAGTTCACGCGCCACCAGGCCCACTTCGGCGTCGCTCAGCACCTCGCGGTGGGTGTCGCCGTCGGCGGCTTCGGCGCGAAGGCCCTGCTTGCGCGAGCGCAGGTTGAAGAACAGCTTGCGCTGGGCCTTGGTCGTGGCCAGCTTGACCATGCGCCAGTTCTTCAGGATGTACTCGTGGATCTCGGCCTTGATCCAGTGGATGGCGTAGCTCACCAGGCGCACGCCCTGCTCAGGGTCGAAGCGCTTGACGGCCTTCATCAGGCCCACGTTGCCTTCCTGGATCAGGTCGCCGTGCGGCAGGCCATAGCCCAGGTACTGGCGGGAGATGGAGACGACCAACCGCAGGTGCGACAGGACCAGGCGCCCGGCGGCGTCCAGGTCGTTGTGGTCGCGCAGGCGGCGCGCCGCGTCCTGTTCCTCCTCCAGGCTGAGCAGGGGCAGGCGGTTCACGGCGGAAATGTAGGCGTCCAGATTGCCCAGCGGCGGCAGCGTGAGCGAGCGGTTCGACCAGGAACCGGCCACGGCCAGATCGCTGCTCGGCGCAGCGGCCACAGGAATCAGCGAATGGGACATGGATGACCTCCTCGGGGTATCGGACAAGAATATTAGCACTCGGTTGGAGGGAGTGCTAAATCGGAAGTTCCATGCCCCCGGTGAAACAGATGGCGATGGTCTAGGTTCTTGTAAGTTTTTGATTTATATGAATTTTTTCGATGGTTTCCGGCCTGGAGCCTGCGCGGTGGTGCGGCAGAACCCCGGGGTGTAGGATGGACCGCCTCCCCAGCTTGCCGGAGACGACGAGGCCATGACACGCGAACCCGAACGAGACGAATCCTCCCGCCTTCCCATCATCCTGGCGGCCGCCGTGGCGCTGGCCGCCGCCGGCTACTTCGGCTGGCGGTACCTCCAGGACCGGCAGACCCCCGCCCCGGTGGAGCCGCCGGTGGCTGTCGCCCCATCCGCCCCGCCCGCGCCCGCCGAACCGGCCCCCGCGGCGCCGCCCACCATCCAGCACCCGGTGGAGCCCCCGGCGGCCGAATCCAGCGCCCCGCCCGCGCCCTTGCCCGCGCTGGCCGACGCCGACCCCTACGTGAGCGATCACCTCGCCGAGCTGCTCGGCCGCCCGAACGCGCTGCGTTTCCTGCAGCTCGACGGCTTCATCAAGCGCGCCGTGGCCACGGTCGACAACCTGGGGCGTTCGCACGCGCCCGTGCTGATGTGGCCCGTGACCCCGACCCCCGGGCGCTTTGCCTCGACCAAGGCAGCCGATGGCGCCAGCGAAACCATCGCTCCGGACAACAGCGCGCGCTACACGCCCTTCGTGCAGTTCGCCGAGTCGGTGGACACGGGCCGGGCCGTGGCGCTGTACCGCCGCCTCTACCCGCTGTTCCAGCAGGCGTACGAGGAGCTGGGCTTTCCGGGCCGCTACTTCAACGACCGCCTGGTGCAGGTGCTGGACCAGCTCATCGCCACGCCCGTGCCCGCCGCGCCACCAGCCGTGGCGCTGGTGCAGGTGAAGGGCGAGGTGCCGTCCACCCGGCCCTGGGTGCGCTACGAGTACGCCGACCCGCAGCTGGAGGCCCTGTCGGCCGGGCAGAAGATCCTGCTGCGCATGGGCGCGGACAACCAGCGCCGCCTGCAGGCCAAGCTGGTGGACCTGCGCGGCCGCGTCGCGCGGCGCTGAGCGACGGGGGCCTGGGCGGCGGCGCCTGCGGTAGATTGGCGCGATGCCCGCCCACCCCAGCCCGCCCTCCGCGCCGTCGACGACGGTCCTGCTCACCGGCTTCGACCCCTTCGATGGCGCGAGCGTGAACCCGAGCTGGCTGGCCGTGCAGGCCCTGCACGGCGAGCGCCTGCTGGACCACACGGTGGTGGCGGCGCAACTGCCCACCGTGTTTGGCGAATCGCTGCGGCGCCTCACGGCCCTGCTCGACGAACACCGGCCCGCGCTGGCCATCTGCGTGGGGCAGGCCGGCGGGCGTGGCGCCCTCTCGCTGGAGCGCGTGGCCATCAACCTGGACGACGCGCCCATCGCCGACAACGCGGGCGCGCAGCCCATCGACGCGCCGGTGCGGCCCGGCGCGCCCGCCGCCTACTTCACGGGCCTGCCGATCAAAACCATGCTGGCCGAGCTGCAGGCGGCTGGCATCGCCGCCGAGGTCTCGCAGACCGCCGGCACCTTCGTCTGCAACCACGTGTTCTACGGCCTCATGCACGCGCTGGCGACGCGCCGTGGCCTGCGCCACGCGCGCGGGGGCTTCGTGCACGTGCCCTGGCTGCCCGAGCAGGGGCGGCCCAGCATGGCCTTGGACGGCATCGTCCGCGGCCTGCGGCTGGCCGTGCGGTGCGCGCTGCAGGAGCGGCAGGACAGGGCGCTGGGCGCCGGCGCCACGCACTGAAGCGGACTGGCCGAAACGGACCGGCGGCTCAGGCCTGCCAGACGCCGAAGCCGGCCGAGCGCAGGTCGATGGCGACCTCGATCTCCTTGTCCACCGCGTCCCGGTAGCGCAGCGGGTTGAAGCCCTCGAACAGGTCCGGCAGCAGCCGCAGCCCGTACCTGAACACGTAGCCATTGGCCTGGATGCCGGCCTTGTGCTTGTCGAAGCGCACGTCGGGGTCCAGGCCGGTCATGCCGACGTAGACGCAGGGCCTGCCGTCCACGTAGCCCGGGTTGCAGGCGCGGAACTTGTGTTCGAGCAGCACGTCGCGGTGCAGCTCGATGACGTAGACGTGGTGGTGCGGGCGGGGCATGGCGTGCGGGCGGCGAGGCGCCAGTATCCGCTGCGGGCCTAGAATCGCGCCCCTTTTTCTTCGGGGCGCAGGCCATGGATCTGGAGATCGCGCAATCGACGCCCACCGCGGCCGCGGTGGCCCGGGTGGTGCAGGCGAACTACGCGCTGGGCGAGGTGGTGGCCGGGGAATTCCTGCGCCGCAGCTTCAATCAGGTGTACCGACTCACCCTGGCCGACGGGCGCCGGGTGGTGGCCCGGCTGTGCGCCGAGCGCCCGCGCGGCGAGCCCAACCTGCGTTTCGAGGCCGAGGCCTTGCGGCACCTCCAGGCCCGAGGCCGCGCGGTGGCCGCAAGCCTGCCCACCGCGCGGGGCGAGGTTGCCCTGCGGGTGCGCCTGCCCGAAGGCGAGCGCGCGCTCATGCTCTTCGAGCACCTGGAGGGCGAGGCGACCGCCGACCTGCCCGCCAACATCGAGGCCTTTGGCCGGGGCCTGGCGCAGCTGCACGCGGCGGCCGAAGGCTTCGATGCCAGCGCCAGTCGCTATACCCTGGACCTGGACTACCTGTTGATGCAACCGCTGCAGCGCCTGCTGCGGGCCCCCACCATGACCGCCGATCTGCGTCCCCGGTTCGAGGCCCTGGGGCAGCGCTTGCGGGACCGCATCCTGGCGCTCGGCCCTTTGAGCCGCGTGCTGTGCCACGGCGACGCGCACGGCGACAACAACTTCGTGACGGTGCGGGAGGACGGGGAACGCCAGGCGCTGTTCTTCGACTTCGACGAAATCGGCCCGGGCTACCTAGCCTACGAGCTCGCGGTGTATCCCTGGTCGCTGCATCCGCGTTCCGTCGATGGTGCCTGGAGCGACAAGGCGATGGCGCGCTGGCACGCGTTCATCGCGGCCTATCGCGCGGTGCGCGAGCTGGGCGAGGCCGACACCGCGGCCCTGGCGCCCTTCGTGGCGGTGCGCCAGTTCTGGCTGCTGGGCGAATACGCGGGCCGCGTGCCGGTGTGGGGCTCGCAGGCCATCCCCACGGACTACCTGCAGCGGCAGGTGAAGCTGCTGACGCAGTGGGAGGCGCTGGAGCTTGCGCTCACAGCCAGACCTGCCCCGGCCCCGGGCCCGTCTGGATGGTGAAGTCCGGCGTGCCGCCGAGCACGAAGGCGCCCAGCACGAAGCTCAACACCGACATGAACAGGCTGGCCCACAGGGCGGTCCAGAAACCGTCGATGCTGAAGCCTTCCACCAGCTTGGCCACCAGCATCAGCACCACGGCGTTGATCACCAGCAGGAACAGGCCGAAGGTGATCAGTGTGAGTGGCAGCGTCAGCAGCACCAGCAGCGGCCGCACGATGGCATTGGCCAGGCCCAGCAGCAGGGCGGCGACCACCAGCGCACCCGTGCCGCTGAAGCGCATACCCTTGAACACATGGCTGGCCACCCAGAGCGCGAAGGCGGTGAGGGCCCAGTGGAGGAGGAAGGGGGTGAGGTTGGCGAGCATGGCGGAGCGGTCCAGGAAGCGGAGGGCCATTCAAGTATGGGGCCAGTCTCTGGCCCCCTCCCTAGAATTCGACCGAATTCCAGGGAGCTCGCATGAAAACAAGGGTCGACGAGACGGCAGTTGCTCCATCCCTGCCCGAAGGTGCGGAGCCACCACCCGTCCCGGTGGGACTGGCGAGGCTGCTGTTGCAGCAGCTGGCGGCCATTCCTTGGGTCGGGCTGGGTGCCATCGGCACCGGCTTCGGCGTGGCCTTGCTGGCCTTCTACTTTCGGTCGATCGACTTTGTGCCGCCCGACATTTCGTCGGTTCTTGGCGCCAGCGTGTTTGTGGCGATGCTGGCGTTCGCTTTCTATCTGTGGGTGTTGGTGTCGTTGGTCGGCCCGCTCTGGGCCTATCGCGCCGCGAAACTGCCGCCTCAGCAAGAGGCCTGCGAGCCGGGCTTCTGCCTCGCCGCCAATGTGGGACTGCCCGCGTTGCAAGTACTTGGCGTAGGGGGCTTTCTTCTGATCGTTCTGGGTGTTCCGGCTTGGCGGGAGTGCCGCCCGTATGCGGGTTGGACCCTGGCCATTTGCGGTGTTCTCGCTCTGCTTGGGGGCGCTGTATGGGCCTGGAGCGAATGGAGGACGCGGGGCCAGAGGCCCGCGTGGTGGTGGCGCTTGCCGGCCGTGCTGTGGGTCTGCCTTTGGGGTGTTCTTCCCATGGGCGCCTTGCTGGCGCTGCTGTGGCCCAGCCAAGGGGCGGGCTGGCAGCATCTGTGGACACTGGGAGGCCTGTGGTTGGGCGTCGTGATCGCGCCCCTCTTTCTTCGTCGCATTCCCGTGTGGGGCTGCGCCCTCATGATCACGACGATGTTCCCGGCACTTGCCATCTCCCTGCCACTTTTTTTGGGTTCGCCGTCGTTGTTCCCCACAAAAATTGCTGAGCTCGCCGGTGTCCGTTCCAAGGGAGCGCTCGAACTTCGCGTCCCCGCCAGCACCTGTCTTTTGATTGACAGCTCATTGGAGGTCGATCACAGAGCCCGGTACGTGAATTGCAACGAGCGGGGATGGAGTTCCGTTCATGCCCAGGTATTGGCCAACCTGGGCCCGCGCTGGCTGATTCAGCTTGCGCCGAAGAATGCGGGAACGTTGGCGGGCGAGAGCATGCTGCGGCTAACGGTGCCGGCCGAGGGAGTCCACATCGTGCAGCGGCCACCGGTGCCGAAGACCACCAGCGCAGACAGTTGTCCGCGCTGAGGTCCGCCGTGTCACTTGCCCCAGCTGTCCTTCAACCCCGTCACCCGGTTGAACACCGCCTGGCCGCCCACCCCATGGTCCACGCGGTCGGCCACGAAGTAGCCGTGTCGCTCGAACTGGAACTTGTCGTCCGGCTGGGCCGTCGCCAGTGAAGGCTCGACCCAGGCCTGGACCACCTTCAGGCTGTCCGGGTTCAGGGCCGAGAGGAAGTCCTTGCCGCCCGCGTCCGGGTGCGGGTCGCTGAACAGGCGGTCGTAGAGTCGTACCTCGGCCGCGATGCCGTCGGCCACGCCCACCCAGGTGATGGCGGCCTTGGCCTTCACGCTGTCGGCGCCCGGCGTGCCGCTCTTGGTGTCGGGGATCACCTTGGCGTGCACTTCGGTCACGCGGCCTTCGGCGTCCTTCGCGCAGCCGGTGCATTCGATGACGAAGCCGCCCTTGAGGCGCACCACGTTGCCCGGGAACAGGCGCTTGTAGCCCTTGGGCGGCACTTCCTCGAAGTCCTCGCGCTCGATCCACACCTGCTTGCCGATCTTGAAATGGCGGTCCGGCGGCGGGGTCTGGCCTTCGGCGACGGCGCTGTGGGGCAGGGCGGGCTGGTGGCAGTCCTCGGTGTGGCCGTCGCTGCCAAAGGCCTCGGCCCAGTTGGTCATGACCAGCTTCACCGGGTCGAGCACGGCCATGGCGCGGTGGGCCTTGTTCTCCAGGTCCTCGCGCAGGCAGCCTTCGAGCACGCTGTAGTCGATCCAGCTGTCGCTCTTGGTCACGCCGATGCGCTCGGCGAAGAGCTGGATGGACTCGGGCGTGTAGCCGCGCCGGCGCAGGCCCACGATGGTGGGCATGCGCGGATCGTCCCAGCCGCTCACGCGCTTCTCGTTCACCAGCTGCGCCAGCTTGCGCTTGCTGGTGATGACGTACGTGAGGTTCAGGCGCGCGAACTCGTATTGCCGCGGCGGCGGGCTGGCCAGCAGGCCGGCTTCGGTCAGTCGCTCCAGCAGCCAGTCGTAGAACGGGCGCTGGTCCTCGAATTCCAGCGTGCAGAAGCTGTGGGTGATCTGCTCCAACGCGTCCTCGATGGGGTGCGCGTAGGTGTACATGGGGTAGATGCACCACCGGTCGCCGGTGTTGTGGTGCGTGGCGCGGCGGATGCGGTAGATGGCCGGGTCGCGCAGGTTGATGTTGGGCGAGGCCATGTCGATCTTGGCCCGCAGCACGGCCGCGCCGTCGGGCAGCTGGCCGTCGCGCATCTCGCGCAGGCGCGCCAGGTTCTCGGCCGGCGTGCGGCTGCGGAAGGGGCTGTTGGTGCCGGCCGTGGTGAAGTCGCCGCGGTTGGCGCGCATGTCCTCGGCGCTCTGTTCGTCGACGTAGGCGTGGCCGCGCTCGACGAGGGCCTCGGCCGCGCGGTACATGAAGTCGAAGTAGTCGCTGGCCTGGTAGAGGTGGCTGCCGCCCCGGCCTTCCCACGAGAAGCCGAGCCATTTCACCGCGTCGATGATGCTGTCGACGTACTCGGTGTCTTCCTTCTCGGGGTTGGTGTCGTCGAAGCGCAGGTGGCAGACGCCGCCGTAGTCGCGCGCCAGCCCGAAGTTCAGGCAGATGCTCTTGGCGTGGCCGACGTGCAGGTAGCCGTTGGGTTCGGGCGGGAAGCGGGTGCGGATCTTGGCCGGGTCCAGCGGGCCGGCGGCCTGGTGGGCGGCGTCGCCGGGGCTGCCGGCCCAGTGGCGGCTGGCGTAGGTGCCTTTGGCCAGGTCGGCCTCGATGATCTGGCGCAGGAAGTTGCTGGCCTTGGCGTCGCCTTCGGTGGGCGCGGGGGATGCGGGGGAGGTCATGGGCGGATTCTAGGGACCACCGCCCCGCCACCGCGGCGGCGGGGCCGCAAATCCACGCCGGCGGCGCTCAGATGCGCTCGAACATGACGCCCGGCGGCGCGGGCGGGGCCGGGTTGGCACTGGCCGCGCGGGCGATGGCGTCGGCCCACCAGCGCCGCAGGGCCACAAAGTGCAGCAGGGCGGCATTGAAGGTTTCGGGCTCGCTGTCCTCGGGGCCGAGTTCGCCGATCAGCATCAGCTCGCCTTCGTCGCCATCGCGCGCGATGCGCAGGTCGCCGATCTCGCGCCACAGGGCGTTGTAGGACAGGGCCAGGTTCAGCGCGCTCAGCTCGCCCTCGGGCGTGGGCAGGCCCAGGTCGGCGGTGAGCACCAGGCGGGACCCGTCGGCGGACCATTCGGCCATGAAGCCGTCGCCGCCGTCGAAGTCGATGACCCAGGTGCTGTCATTCACCTCGGTGATGCCGGTGATCTGCGCGAGCCGCTGCCCCGCCTGGGTGATCAGGCGCAGGGCATCGCTGGCATCGTTCAGGGCGTGCATCGGTATCGAAACCATCAAGGATTGCGTATGGGTGGGGGCGCGCGCCGCGCCGTTCCCGGCCTAGGCCAAGCGGGGCGGCCCCGGCTTAGGGCCGCCAGCCGAGGGGCGGCGCGGTGCGCTATCGTGCGCGCCAGGAGGAACCTGGCATGAGCGACGACAGCACCCCGGCGCCCGACCGCGGCCAAGGCCTGCAGATTCACTGGGGCCAACTGCAGGCCGCGGCGCGGGCCGGCGACATCTCGATGGAGCAGGCCGAGCGTCTGTGGGCGCGCTGGGCCGGCCAGGCCATCGCGCCCGCGCGCTTCGGCTTCACGCACGTGCTCTATTACTTCGGCGGCATGCTCGCCATCGGTGCCATGACGCTGTTCATGACCCTGGGCTGGGAGCTATTCGGCGCCTGGGGCGTGCTGCTGCTGTCGGTGGGCTACGCGGTGGGCGCGGTCGCGGTGGCCCGGCACCTGCAGCGCCGCCACCTGCACATCCCGGCGGGCATCCTGGCCACGATCGCGGTCTGCCTGGTGCCGCTGGCGGCCTGGTCGCTGCAGAGCGGCCTGGGCCTGTGGCCCGAGGGCGGGCCCGACAGCTACCGCGACTACCACCGCTTCATCGACTGGCGCTGGCTCACGCTGGAGCTGGCCACGCTGGCCGCCGCCGTGGTCATGCTGTGGTGGCTGCGCCTGCCTTTCATGGTGATGCCGGTGGCCGTGACCCTGTGGTACCTGAACATGGACCTGGCGCACATGCTCATGCAGAAGGACGGCTTCGACTGGGCCTTCACGCGCGACGTGTCGCTGGTGTTCGGCCTGGCCACCTGCGCCATCGCGGTGTGGGTGGACCTGCGCTCGCGCCTGGCCGTTGACCCGCGCGACCGGCAGGACTTCGCTTTCTGGCTCTACCTGTTCGGCGCGCTCATGTTCTGGTGCGGCCTGAGCCTGCGCGAGAGCGACAGCGAGCTGGCCAAGGCGGGCTACGCGGCCCTCAACGTGGCGCTGGTGTTCCTGGGCGCGGCCATCGGCCGGCGCGTGTTCACCGTGCTGGGCGCCATTGGCGTGGCGGGCTACCTGGGCTACCTGAGCTACAAGGTCTTCGCCGACAGCCTCTTGTTTCCCTTCGTGCTCACGCTGCTGGGCCTGGGCATTGTGGCCGTGGGTATCTGGTGGCAGCGGCGCGAGGCGCGCATCCACGCGCGCCTGGCGGGCTGGCTGCCAGCGGCCCTGCGGCCGCTGGCGCAGCGCTGAGGCCCCGCTCCCGGGGGCAAACGCTCAGGGCTGGCCGCCCGAGGCGTTGACGCGGTACACCGCCGTGGTGCCGCTGACCTCGTTGCCCACCACCAGCAGGGGCGTGCCGTCGGGCGAGCGGTCGGCGGGGATGAACACCAGGCCTTCGGGGCCCAGGTCGCCCGCCGTCGCCAGCACGGTGCCGGGGTCGGCCGTCGTCCAGTCCTCGCGGCTGTTCAGGTAGTCCAGGCGCTGGGGGGCGGCGGGGTTGGTGATGTCGTAGACCAGCACGCCGCCCATGCGCTCCAGGCCGATGAAGGCCAGGGTGCGGCCCCGGACCTGGCCGATGGCGATGCCTTCGGGCTCCGGTCCCTTGGCGTCGCTGCGGCTGTCGAAGGCGCCGCCTTCGTCGTGGCCGGCGTTGAAATGGTCTTTGCACGGGATGTTGCGCGCGCTGCCGAGCCGGCAGGCGTCGCTGGCGAAGAACGTCTCGAACTCGGCGCCCGAGTCCCACACCAGCTGGCCGTTGGCGTTCCAGATGCTGAAGGAGCGGGCGCCGTAGCTGTAGAGCTGGTCGTACATGAGGCGGTTGCCGGCCGGGTTGGCGGTGCCCGTGGCGTCGAACATCATGGGCGAGCCGTCGGGGTTGGTGCGGTAACCCAGGGTCCAGGTGATGTTCAGGCGACCGAGCACGTCGTCGGCGCGGCAGCCCATGGGGTCGCCCGCGACGGCGCCGCAGTAGCCGAAGGTGGCCGGGTTGAGCAGGCCGCCCGCGGCCATGGCGCTGAGCTGTGGCGGCAGGTCATCATCCGCGCGGCCGGCCCAGCCGCTCTTGTTGATCAGGTGCTTGACGCGGAACTCCTCGACGAAGCCCTGGCTGGCGTCGCCGGCCCAGTAGGCGTTGTTGTCTTCGCCCCAGGCGCGCGCGTCGCCCTCGTTGGCGGTGACGAGGTAGGTCTGGCCGCCGGCGGTGTAGGCGCTCATGGCGTCGGGCAGGTACAGGCCGCGCACGCCGGGCAGGCTGCGGATGTTGAGGCGGCCGTCGTTGTCGGAGGCGTCCAGCCCGTTGCCGGGCGCGCCGTGGTCCTTGAAGCCCAGCGGCAGCACGGCCGTGACCGTGGCGCTGGCGACGTCGATCTTGGCCAGGGCGTTGTTCTCCTGCAGCGTCACCCAGGCGGTGGCGCCGTCGGCCGACACGGCGATGTACTCCGGCTCGAGATCCTGCGCCGCGTTGGCGTTCGGGCCATACAGGCGCACGCCCTGCGCGCGCAGCGTGGCCTCCTGGCCGACGAAGGCGCCAAAGCCGGCCGTGCGCACCACGGGCGCGGCCGGCTGGCTGACGTCGACCACGCTGACGCTGCCCTCGGGGTCGATCTGGTAGTCGTCGCTGGGCTCGCCTTCGTTGGCCAGCAGCACGGTCTTGCCATCGGGCGTGAAGCTGATCATGTCGGGCTGCGCGCCCACGGTGGCCGAGCCGAGCAGGACAAGGTCGCTGGCGCGGTACAGGGCCACGCGGCCCGGGTCGGTCTTGGTGGCGGCCTGCACGGCCACGGCCACCAGGCCGTCGTGCACGGCCACGCTGTTGATTTCGGCGCCCGGCAGCGCGAGCGAGGTGGCGGCGTCGATCTCGCCGACCTTCACCGGCTGGGCGGGCACGCGCAGGTCCAGCACGTCCACCTTGCCGGCCTGGGCGTTCACCACGAACAGGCGCCGGCTGGCCGCGTCGTAGGCGGGAATCTCCGCCGCTGACACGCCGAACTGGCCGGTGGCGTAGCCGCCGATCTTCTCAAGCTGGACGCTCAGGGGCTGCGACGCCGGGCCGCTGGGCTGTCCATCGCCACCGCCTCCGCAGGCCGCGAGCGCGGCGGTGGCGATCAGGGCGGCGGCGAAACGGCTCGGGGCGGGCCGGCGATTGGCGCGTGTCATCGAATCTCCTCGTGCAAGTCAGAACAAAGCACGAGGTTGTAGGCAGCGGACATGACGTCCGCGTGTCGTGTCGGTGGCGCCGGCGTGACGCCTACTGCCCGAAGCGCGGACCGTCCGTCAGAAACGCCCGTTCTTCGGCGGTGCTGTCGCGGCCCAGGGCCTCGTTGCGGTGCGGAAACCGCCCGAAGCGCGCCACGATGTCGCGGTGCAGCCGCGCGTAGCGCAGGTTGTCGTCCAGTTCTGCGTGGCAGAAGGCCGGCGCCTGTTCGCGCAGGCGCTCGAAGCGGCGCACGGCCTCGTCCTGCAGCTCCAGCGACTCGGCGTGCAGCAGCGGCATGTAGAGAAACACCCGGGCCACCACGGGCAGGCCTTCGTCTTCTCCCGTGGCGATGGCCTCCATCGTGAGGGCCTGGGCGCGCGGGTCGCCGGCGAAGGCGCGCGCCTGGCGCCGGAACAGGTTGCGCGTCAGCTGGTCCAGGAGCAGCACCAGGGCCAGGCGGCCCAGCGGCGTGGCGGCCCAGTCGGCCAGGCCGCCGGCCAGGGCCTGCTCCACCAGGGCGCCGTAGTGGCGCCGCAGTGCCTCGTCCTGCTCGGGGTCGAACCCGAACCAGAGCTGGTCGCGCGACTCGCTGGGCCAGCCGCGGGCCAGGCCGTCGCCGCACCAGTGGTCGAGCAGGGCCTGCGCCTCGGGGGGAATGTAAAGATCGTTCGCCATTTACGCCTTGCTACAGCTTTGACCGCACGTAGGGTGCGCCCGGTCCCGGGATTGTCTGTAATTCCAAGGCGGCAAACCGCCGTCGCTCCGGAGTCTCCCCATGAATACCGTGTCTCTCAGCCCCCGCCACCGCGCCACGCGCGGCCTGGTCCTGCTCACGCTGGCCGCTGGCGCCTGGGCCCTGTCGGGCACCGCCACGCAGGCCCAGGCCCGCGACAACGTTTACTGGTCCATCGGCGTCAACTCACCCGGCGTGAGTGTGGGGGTGTCCAACGCGCCCCCCGTGGTCTATGGCTACCCGTCCTACGGCTATCCGGTGTACGACCCCCGGCCGGTGGTGGTCTACCCGCGCCCCGTGATCGTTCACCCGCGACCGGTGGTGGTGCAGTCCTACCCGGTGTACGCCTATCCCCCGCAGTGGCGCCACGACCGCCCGCCCAAGCACTGGCGCAAGCACGGCTACCAGCGCGGCTACCAGCACGGCTACCGCGACGGCCGCCGCGGCGGCTGGGACGACTGAGGCGCGTCCCGCCCCGCCACCGCTTCACATCGCGCGGAAGCGGTCGGCGTAGAGGCGGCTGACCACGAAGGCCTCGTCCAGGCCGCGCAGCGTCAGCCGCCACTTGCCCGCCTCGTCGCGGGTCACGCGATCGATGGCGTCCACCCGCACCACAGTGCCGCGGTGGATTTGCCAGAACACCTCGGGGTCGAGCTGCGGCAGCAGTTCCTTCAGCGGCGTGCGGATCAGGAACTCCCGCCCGCCCGTGAGCACCCGCACGTACTTGTCGGCCGCTTCGAAGGCCAGCACCTCGTCGATGGCGACCCGCTGCACCGCCGCGCCCACGCTGGCCATGAGGTGGCGCAGGCGCGGCGCGGACGAGGGCGCACCGCCGAGCAGCGCGCGCAGCCCGGTCCAGTCGGGCGCGGCGCTGGCGCCGCGCGCGCGCAGTGCGGCCTGCACGCGCGCCACGGTGCGCTGCAGCCGCTCGGCCTGCACGGGCTTGAGCAGGTAGTCCAGGGCCTGGGCCTCGAACGCCTGCACCGCGAACTCGTCGTGCGCGGTCACGAACACCAGCGCGGGCAGCGGCTGCTCGGCGGGCCAGTCGTCGGCCAGGGTGGCGGCGGCGTCCAGGCCGCTCAGGGCAGGCATGCGGATGTCCAGGAACAGCACGTCGGGGCGCAGCGCCAGGGCCTGCTGCACGGCGCTTTGGCCGTCGCCCACGCTGGCGAGCACCCGCAGCCCCGGCCAGGCGCGCGCCAATTCGGCTTGCAGGGCTTGCGCGAGCAGGGGCTCGTCTTCGGCGATGAGGGCGGTGGCGTTCATGGGGTGTCGGGCAGGGGAAGGAGCAGCCGCGCCTGCGTGCCCTGGCCGGGTGCGCTGTGCCACTCCAGGCGCGCGGCCGCGCCGTGCAGGGCCTGCAGGCGCTCGCGCACCTGCGTGAGGCCGAAGCCCTCGCGCGCCGGGGCCTCGCTGCCCACGCCGTCGTCGCTCACGCTCAGGCACAGGGTGCTGCCCTCGCGTTGCGCGGCCACGCGCAGCTCGCCGCCGCGCGCGCTGGGCTCCAGGCCGTGGCGGATGGCGTTCTCCACCAGCGGCTGCAGCAGCAGCGCCGGCACGGGCAGCGGCGCCAGGGTCTTGGGCAGCTCCAGGCGCACGCGCAGGCGCGGGCCCATGCGCATGCTCATGAGGCTGAGGTAGTCGTCCAGCCGGGCGAACTCGTCGCTCAGGGTGTGCTGGCCGCCGCGCGCGTCGCTGCGCGAGGCCGCAAGCGTGGCGCGCAGGAAGTGGTTGAGCCGGTCCAGCATGTCGATGGCGCGCGGCGGGTCGGTGGCGATGAGGGCGCGCAGGTTGGCCAGGGTGTTGAACAGCATGTGCGGCTCCAGCTGCGACTCCAGCAGGCGCAGCCGCGCCTCGCTGGCCTGGCGCTGGGCCTCCTCCTGCGCCAGTCGGGCCATGGCCAGCATCTCGCGGCTGCTGAAGTAGTAGGCGCCGAAGGCGCCGAGGGCCAGCGACATGAGCAGGAAGCCGACGGTGGCGCCTGGCAGGTTGTTCGCGCTGGCCAGCAAGGGCCGGCCGAGCAAGAGGTTGCCCAGCGTCAGGCCCAGCGCGTAGCCCGCGAACACGGCCACCACCACCAGCACCGCCATCGGCCGAACGCCGGGCCAGCCTTGGGGCGAGAGCAGGTAGCGCCCGCCGTCGATGCCGGCCCAGATGCACAGGCCGATGAGCTGCGAGTACAGCAGGGTGGGGGCGAAGTGGTCGCCCTTGATGGCGCTGATCGCCAGTGCCAGCACGGTGTTGAACACCGCGGCGATCAATACGTGGCGCGCCACGGTGCGGGGGTTGAAAGCGGCCATGGGCGCAGTATGCCGGGCCCCCGCTCAGGGGCGCTGGCCGCGGTCGCGTTGCAGGCGCTCGCGTTCCCGGTCCATCCAGTGCTCGTACAGGCCGCCGCCGCCCAGGCGCACCCACACGGCCAGGCCGTGGATCAGCAGGCCCAGGCCCCAGCCCAGGGCGGGGTAGACAGCCCAATCGCGCCCGCTGCGCAGCGAGAGGTAGACCAGGCCGGCGTTGACGGCGAGAAACACCAGGGCGTGCAGGGTCCAGCCCATGCGGGCGGCCACGCGCCGGCGCGCGGTGCGTTCGAGGTCCTTGTCAATCGAGAGGGTGTTCATGGCGGGTTCTCCGGTGGGTGGGGGGATGGGTGAAGGTCATAGCAGCCCCAGCCACTGGCCCCAGACCAGTTGGCCCAGGTAGCGGCTGGGCAGCAGCGTGAGGGCGCCGGTGACGATGCAGGCGCTGAGGTACAGCGCGATCATGGTCAGCCGGTGCGAGCGGATGCGTCCGTGCCGCAGGTGCCAGAAGGCCAGGGCCAGCGTGCCCAGGGTGATGGGCACCAGCAGGTGGATGGGCGTGTAGCCGGCGAGGTTGGGCAGGCGGAAATCGCGGATGAACACGGCGGTGATGGCGACCATGAGCATCAGCGTGACCCAGGCGTAGCCGGCCGCGCGGTGCAGCACCGCGCGCGGGTGGCCGGCGCGGCGCGCCCACAGCGCCACCGGCCCGATGGCCAGGGCCGCGAGCGCGGCGCTGAGGTGGATGGCGATGACGGGGGTGAGCTGCATGGCGGTCTCCGGTGGGCGGGGGAGACCGCACTGTCGGCCGCCGGCCCCGCGTGCGCCACGGGGCTGAGACGAAACGGCGCGGGTGCGCCGTGAAACGCCGCCGCAGCGGCGCGAAATGCCCGCGCGAGGGAGCCCGCGCGAGGCGGTCAGCGCAAGAGGCTCGCGCGCGAGGCCGGGTCGGGAAGGCCGGGTCGAGAAGGGCGGGGCGAGAAGGGCGGGGCGAGTGGGGGGCGCCGGCCGCCCGGCCCTCAGTCCGCGGCGCTGCCGCGCGGCTGCAGGCGAAACACCTGCACCGCCTGGTGCATGACCTCCGCCTGCGACTGCAGCGAACTCGCGGCCGCGGCGAGCTGCTCCACCATGGCGGCGTTCTGCTGCGTCACCGAGTCGAGCTGGCCCACGGCTTGGTTGATCTGCGCGATGCCGCTGGATTGCTCGCGCGTGGCGTGCGTGATGTCGCCGATGAGCGCGTTGACCTGCTCCACCGCGCCCACCACCTGGGTCATGGTCTGGCCGGTGCCGTGCACCAGTTCGCTGCCGCGGCGCACCTGGTCGGCCGAGTCCTCGATCAGGGCCTTGATTTCCTTGGCCGCGTCCAGCGTGCGCTGCGCGAGGTGGCGCACCTCGCCGGCCACCACGGCGAAGCCGCGGCCCTGTTCGCCAGCGCGCGCGGCCTCCACCGCCGCGTTGAGCGCCAGGATGTTGGTCTGGAACGAGATGCCGTCGATGACCTGGATGATCTCGCCGATGCGCGCCGAGCCGCGGCTGATCTCGCCCATGGTGGTGACCACCTGCGACATGGCGCTGTTGCCTTCGCGCGCCACCGCGGCCGCGCGCTGCGCGAGCTGGGCCGCCTCCTGCGCGGTGCTGGCGCTCTGGGCCACGGTGCTGTTCATCTGTTCCATGGATGCGGCCGTCTGCTGCAGGTTGCCGGCCTGCGCCTCGGTGCGAGAGGACAGGTCGTGGTTGCCGCTGGAGATCTGGTGGCTGGCGACCTGCACGCCCTCGATTTCGTGGCGCACGTCGGCCACCACCGCCTGCAGGTTCACGTTGAGCTGGTTCAGCGCCACGGCGAGGTCGCCGAACTCGGCCGGGCCGCGCAGGGCCAGGCGCGAGGTGAGGTCGCCCGCGGCCATGGTGTTGGCGAAGCGAACGGCCTGCGCCAGCGGCTGCACGGTCTGGCGCCGCAGCGCCCAGGCGGCGAACAGGGCGACCGCCAGCAGGGGCAGGGCCATGGCCAGGTGGGCCGCCAGGCCCAGGCGGGCGCCGATCTCGCCGACCAGCACGCCGGCCGCGGCCAGCGCCACACAGACACCGCCGATGGCGCGGCCCAGGCTGGGCCGCAGCGCGCGCCTCAGCAGGCCGGACAGGCCTTTCTGCACCACCTGGCCGCGCCGCAGGCTCAATCGGTCCTGGCCCTGGTCGCGCTCGGCGCGCAGGCGGGCGTACAGGGCCTCGGCCGCCTGCACCTGCTCGCGCGTGGGCTTGGTGCGCACGGACATGTAGCCCACGGTGCGGCCGTCCTGCACCACGGGGGTGGCGTTGGCCATCACCCAGTAGTGGTCGCCGTTCTTGCGCCGGTTTTTCACCGGCGCCGACCAGGGCTGGCCCGAGCGCAGCGTCTCCCACATGTCGCGAAAGGCCTCGGGGGGCATGTCGGGGTGCCGCACGATGTTGTGCGGCTGGCCCATCAGCTCCTCGCGGCTGAAACCGCTGACCGCGACAAACGCCGGGTTGCAGTAGGTGATGTGGCTCTGCAGATCGGTGGTGGAGACCAGGGTGACGCCATCGGGGATGACGTATTCCTGTTGGGAGACGGGCAGGTTGGCGCGCATGAGATGGTGGTTGGGGAGGGGCGGCGCTGTGATCGGCCGCTTCACCCATGCGCTATCGGCATTACCTCGCCGATATGTAGTACCGCCTCAGGGCCCGGTGCGTTTTCCGGCGCCGGGTTTGACCCAGATCAAATCCTCTTGGCGTCGGGCGGCCAGGGGGTGGACGCCCCTGCGGGCGTTCAGGTGCGCTTGAAATAGGACTGGTAGATCCGCGCCGTCCCATCGCGCTGCACCAGCAGCACGTCGTAGGGGTCCTGGCGGCCGCCGTAGTCGGGGCCGTCCATGCCCGGGCTGCCCACCGGCATGCCGGGCACGGCCAGGCCCAGGGCCTGGGGCTTGTCGGCCAGCAGGCGGCGGATTTCGCGTGCGTTCACATGGCCTTCGACGACATAGCCGCCGATGAGGGCGGTGTGGCAGGAGCCGTAGCGTTCGGGCAGGCCCAGGCGGCGGCGCACGGCGGTGTTGCCGCTGTCGTAGACCTGCACGGTGAAGCCGTCGGCCTGCAGGTAGCTCACCCAGTCCTTGCAGCAGCCGCAGTTGGGGTCTTTCCAGACCTGCAGCGGGGGCAGGGGGGACTTGGCCTGGGCCAGGGCCCCGATGGGCAGGGCCAGGGCGGCGCTGGCCAACAGCAGTTGTCGACGGTTCGTGGCGGGCATGGTGTTGGTTCTTTCGGCTGTCCGGGGTGGCGCTGCGCGTGTGCGCAGCGCGCGGGAATGAGCCGCGGGGCGGGCGGGAAGTTCCCTGGCGCGGCTCAGGCGTTCGCCAGCTGCGCCTGGGCCTTGTCGATCCAGTACTGCAGGCTGTCGTGCAGCTCGTGCGAGCTGAACGAGCAGCTTTCGCCGTCGAACAGCGCGCTGGATTCGAGACGGTCCAGCAGATTGCCCAGCACCTCGGCGAAACGCGGTGGCAGGGCGGCGAGCAGGTCGTGCTGCGCGCGCAGGCGCTCGCTGGCCTGGGCGGGCGAGAGCGAGCCCTCGCGCAGGCCGGCAAGGGCATCGGCCACGGGTTGGAGCAGGGTAGGGGGGCGCATGGCGCTCAATTCTGCCGCGCCACCAAGGGCGCCACCGGCGGCGGCAGGGTCATGCCGCGCCGCTCCATCACGGCCCGCAGGCGGTCGGGGTGATCGGTGATGAGGCCGTCGACGCCCCAGTCGATCAGGCGCTCCATGTCGGGCACCTCGTTCACGGTCCAGGGGATCACGCGCAGGCCTTCCTCGCGCGCGCGCTCGACCAGCGTGCGGTTGAGGTCGTGGAAATGGGGCGACCACAAGCGCGCACCGGCGGCGGCGAGCAGCGCCGGTGCGTCCTTGAAGTCGGCCTCGCGCAGGCCGGCGCTCCAGGTGCCGCTGTGCAGGGTGTTGAAGCGGGGCCGCTGCGCGCTCAGGAAGGCCAGTGGCAGTTCGGGCGCCAGGCGCTGGGCGATCTTGAGCAGGCCCCAGTCGAAGCTCTGCAGGCTGGTGCGCGAGGCCATGCCCTCGGACCGGACCACCTCGAGCACGGCGCGCACGAAGGCCTCGGGCTCGGGCGACTCCTGCGCGCGCTCGGGGTGGCGCTTGAGCTCGATGTTGAAGCGCGCGTGGTCGGCGCGCAGGCGCTTGACCCGCTCGAACACGGCGGCCAGCGTGGGGATGCGCTCGCCGTCCACTCCCTGCTGCTGCGCGAAATCGCGCGCGTAGCGGCTCGCGGGGTTGATGCGGCCAACGTCGAGCTCGCCGATCTGCGCCAGCGTGAGCTGGTGGAACGGTTGGCCGCGCGACTGCAGCCAGCGCCCCGAGGCGTCGCGGGTGATGTCGGGGTTGGCCGCGGTGTCGTGCGAGACGATGGGCACGCCCTCGGCGCTCAGCACCACGTCCAGCTCCAGCGTGCTCACGCCGATGGCGAGCGCGCGCTCGAAGCCGCTGAGCGTGTTTTCGGGCGCGAGGGCGCGCGCCCCGCGGTGGCCCTGCAGGTCGAAGGCCAGGGCGGCGCCCGCGCACCACATCGACAGGCCCAGGGCGGTGGTGCAACTCCAGCGCAGCCAGGTCAGGCGCCGGGCGGCGGGTGGGGCGGGCAGCTGCATGGCGGTCTCCTTGCCGGGCCCGCTCGGTGCGGGCCTCTGATCGGGCGCATTCTCCCAGCGCGCGATGACCGCCTCAAGTCAATGCCCGAGGATCTTGGACAGGAAGTCCTTGCTGCGCTCGTTCTGCGGGTTGTTGAAGAACGCCTCGGGGGTGTTCTGTTCGACGATCTGGCCCTGGTCCATGAAGATCACGCGGTCGGCCACGGCCTTGGCGAAGCCCATCTCGTGCGTCACGCACAGCATGGTGATGCCCATGTTGGCGAGCTCGATCATCACGTCCAGCACTTCCTTGATCATCTCCGGGTCGAGCGCGGAGGTGGGCTCGTCGAACAGCATGATCTTGGGCGTGAGGCACAGCGCGCGCGCGATGGCCACGCGCTGCTGCTGGCCGCCCGACAGCTGCAGCGGGTACTTGCCGGCCTGCTCGGCGATGCGCACGCGCTTCAACTGCTGCATGGCGCGTTCCTCGGCCTCCTTTTTGGGCAGCTTGCCCACCCACATGGGCGAGAGCGTGAGGTTCTCCAGCACCGTGAGGTGGGGGAACAGGTTGAACTGCTGGAAGACCATGCCCACGTTCTTGCGCACCTGGTCGATGGCCTTGATGTCGTCCCGCAGTTCGACGCCGTCGACCTCGATGACGCCCTGCTGGTGTTCCTCCAGGCGATTGATGCAGCGGATCAGCGTGGACTTGCCCGAGCCCGACGGGCCGCAGATCACGATGCGCTCGCCCTTGGCGACGGACAGGTCGATGTCGCGCAGCACGTGGAAGTCGTTGCCGTACCACTTGTTGACCTTGTCGAAGCGGATGATGGCGGGGGATTGTTCTGGCATGTTGTGCTTTCAGCGCGCCTTGCTGGCGGCAAGCTGCTTTTCGACCCACAGGCTGTAGCGCGACATGGCGAAGCAGCCGGAGAAATAGATGAGCGTGATGAAGAAATAGGCCTCGAGCTTGAACGGGCGCCACTGCACGTCGGAGTTCAGGGCCAGCGCGAGCGCGCCGGTGAGCTCGTAGAGCGAGACGATGGTCACCAGCGAGGTGTCCTTGAACAGCGAGATGAAGGTGTTCATGATGCTGGGGACCACCATGGACAGGGCCTGCGGCAGCACGATGAGCCGCTGCGCCTGCCAGTAGCCCAGGCCCAGCGAGTCGGCCGCCTCGAACTGGCCCTTGGGCACGGCCTGCAGGCCCCCGCGCACGGTTTCGGCCATGTAGGCCGCGATGAACAGCGTCAGGCCCGCGACCACGCGCACCAGCACGTCCACCGTGACGCCCTGGGGCACGAACAGCGGGAACATGAACGAGGCCATGAACAGCACCGAGATCAGCGGCACGCCGCGCACCAGTTCGACATAGAGCACGCTGATGGTGCGGATGGCGGGCAGCCTGGCGCGCCGGCCCAGGGCCACCAGCACCGCGAGCGGGAACGCCAGGAACAGCGACAGCACGGCCAGCATGAGCGTGAGCGGCAGGCCGCCCCAGAGCTCGGTGCGCACCTTGGACAGGCCCGGCACGCCGCCGCCCATGAGCACGAAGAAGCCGGCCAGGGAGGCGACCCAGATCAGCGCCAGCCAGCGCGTCCAGAAGACGCGCATGCAACTGACCACGACCGTGGCCACCATCAGCAGCGTGGCCACGAGCGGGCGCCACTGCTCGTCGTAGGGGTAGCGGCCGAACAGGATGACGCGGTACTTCTCGGCGATGACGCCCCAGCAGGCGCCGACGCCGCGCGCGGCCTGGCAGGCGTTGGGATCGGGCTGGAACACGGCGCCGGCAATCACCCATTGCCAGAGCCTGGGCAGCGCCCACACCAGCACCGCGCCGATGATCAGCGTGAACAGACTGGATCTCCAGTCGGCGAAGAGGTTGCGGCGCGCCCACACCAGGGGGCCGGACTGGCGCACCGGCGAGGGCCGGGGCGCGATGGGTTGGAACTGCGTGCCCATGGCGATCAACGCTCCTTGATCGCCATGCGGCGGTTGTACCAGTTCATCAGCAGCGAGGTGGTGAGCGAGGTGCTGAGGTAGACCAGCATGATGATGGCGATGCACTCCACCGCGCGGCCGCTCTGGTTGATGGTGGTGTTGGCGATGGAGACCACGTCGGGGTAGCCCACCACCACCGCGAGCGAGGAGTTCTTGGTGAGGTTGAGGTACTGGTTGGTCAGCGGCGGAATGATCACGCGCATGGCCTGGGGCAGCACCACGAGTTTCATCTTCTGCCGCGGGTTCAGGCCCAGCGCGGAGGCGGCCTCATCCTGGCCGCGGCTCACCGACTGGATGCCGCCGCGCACCACCTCGGCCACGAAAGCCGCGGTGTAGGTGGTCAGGCCGATGAGCAGCGCGAGGAACTCGGGCGTGAGGGACAGGCCGCCGTCGACCATGAAGGGCAGCTGCTCGGGCACGCTCCACTCGCGCGGCATGCCGGCCACCACCCAGCCCAACACGGCGCACACCAGCAGCAGGGCCAGCGGCACCCAGAGGCGGTCGCCGTCCTGGCCGGTGGCCTCGAAGCGCCGCTGCACGCGCCGGCGCCACAGCACGCCGGCCACCGCGCCCACGGCCAGGCCGGCGATCACCGCGCCCACGCCGGCCGTGGGCCAGGGGACCGACAGGCCGCCCTTGCTGAGGAAGACGAGGCCGGCCAGCGACATGGCCTCGTTCGAGGCGGGCAACAGCTCGATGAAGACCAGGTACCACATCAGCAACTGCAGCAGCAGCGGCACATTGCGGAAGAGCTCGACATAGCCGTAGCACAGGCCGCGCACCAGGGCATTGCGCGAGAACCGCCCCACGCCCAGGGCCACGCCGAGCAGGGTGGTGAAGACGATGCCCGCCAGGGCCACCTTGACGGTGTTGAGCACGCCGACCCAGATGGCCTTGCCATAGCTCTGGCTCGGGTCGTACCGGATGAGGGTTTCGCCGATGTCGAAACCGGCGCTGGCGCCCAGGAAGTCAAAGCCGCTCTGGATGCCGCGCGCCTGCATGTTGGCCTGGGTGTTGTGCGCCAGGTACCACAGGCCCAGGCCCAGCAGGGCCAGGGCGAGCAACTGGTACAGCACGCCGCGCGTGGCCCGGCTGTTGAGCGACCAGCGCCGGGACGGGGGTGGGGGGGATGCGGGGGTGGTCAACGGTGACCTCGCGACGAAGAAATGACAGGAACGAAGAACGCCCGCAGCGACGGGCATCGCTGCGGGCCGCACCAAGGCCGGGCCGCGGTGGCGGCCCGGCGTGGTTCAGCGGATCGGGGGGGCGTACAGCACCCCGCCTTTGGTCCAGAGGTTGTTGATGCCGCGCGGCAGGCCGATGGCGGTCTTGGGGCCAACGTGGTGCTCGAACTGCTCGCCGTAGTTGCCCACGGCCTTGATGGCGCGGTAGGCCCATTCCTTGTCCAGGCCCAGCAGCTTGCCGGTGTCCTCGTTGCCCATGCCGAGCAGGCGCATCACGGAGGGGTTGGTGCTGGATTTTTTGAGCTCGTCGGCGTTGGCCTGGGTGATGCCGTACTCCTCGGCCTCGATGAGCGCGAAGCCCACCCACTTGACGATGGCGGCGAAGTCGTCGTCGCCACGGCGCACGGCCGGGCCCAGGGGCTCCTTGGAAATCAGCTCGGGCAGGATCACGTGGTCATCGGGCTTGGCCATGTCCTTGGCGCGCGAGGAGGCCAGGCCCGAGGAATCGGTGGTGTAGGCCTGGCAGCGGCCGGACGAGTAGGCGGCGAGAGCGGCCTCGAGCTTTTCGAACACCACGGGCTTGATGCCCAGGTTGTTGGCGCGCGAGTAGTCGGTGAGGTTGAGTTCGGTGGTGGTGCCCGACTGCACGCAGACCGTGGCGCCCTTGAGCTGCTTGGCGCTCTTGACGTTGAGCTTCTTGGGCACCATGAAGCCCTGGCCGTCGTAGAAGTTGACGCCGACGAAGGTGAGGCCCAGGGAGGCGTCGCGCGTGAGCGTCCAGGTGGTGTTGCGGGCCAGCAGGTCGATCTCGCCGGACTGCAGGGCGGTGAAGCGCTGCTGCGCCGTCAGCGGCACGTAGCGCACCTTGTCGGGGTTGCCCAGGATGGCGGCGGCGACCGAGCGGCACACGTCCACGTCCATGCCGCTCCACTTGCCCTGGCTGTCGGCCGCCGAGAAGCCGGGCAGGCCGGTGTTGACGCCGCAGTTGAGTTCGCCGCGCTTCTTGACCGCGTCGAGGTCCTTGCCCGCGTGCGCCGGCAGGGCGAGCAGCGCGGCCGTGGTGCCCAGGGTCAGGGCGGTCAGCTTCAGGGCCTTGAGATTCATCGGGTACTCCGTAGTCAGTGTCAGTTGTCGAACACGAACGGACAGGCACCTGTTCGGTGCCCAGCCGCAAGCGGGCCAATGTAGACCCCGCCTTTTCCACCGGGGATCGGGGTTTACGTGGGAGTGCCATGCCGATGCTTTATTGAACAATCCGCACGACTGCGCCCCCGGAGGGCAACGCAGAATTCGTGCCACGACAGACGACCATCGGAGACCCGCGGAGATGAGCCCTCAGGATCCACCGGCGCGGGCGCACCACCGCGTCTGGCCCCGCCGTTTGCCCTACGCCATTCGGACACCCCGAACCTCCCTGTGGGACAACCTCGTGGTGAGCGCGCGGCGCTACCCGGACAAGCCCGCCCTGGTCTTCTTCGATCTCAGCACCTCCTACGCCGAGCTGCTGGCCCAGGCCGAACGCCTGGCCGCGCACCTGCGCGCGCAAGGCGTGCGCGACGGCGACCGCGTGCTGCTGTTCATGCAGAACTGCCCGCAGTGGGTCGTGGCCTGCTACGCGGTGCTGCGCGCCAATGCCGTGGTGGTGCCGGTCAACCCCATGAACAAGGCCGACGAGCTCAGGCACTACATCACCGATCCCGACGCGCGCGTGGCGCTCTGCGCGGCCGATCTCGCCGGCGAACTGCTCAAGGCCGACGCCGCGCTGCCCGAGGCGCAGCGGCTGCGCCACCTGGTGGTGACGCACTACGCCGACGTCATCGGCCCGGCGGCGGATGTGCCGCCCGCCTGGCAGGCCTGGCTGGGCGCGCGCCACGAACGTCCCGCGCTGGCGGGCGGCAGCGTGGCCACCTGGGCCGAGGCGCTGTCCAGCACCGCGCCGCTGCCCGAGCACAACCGCGGCCCCGACGACCTGGCCGTGCTGCCCTACACCAGCGGCACCACCGGCCTGCCCAAGGGCTGCATGCACCCGCACCGCACGCTCATGCACAACGCGGTCGCCGGCGCCCTGTGGGGCAACAGCACGGCGGAGGCCGTGTCGCTGCTGGTGGTGCCGCTGTTCCACATCACCGGCATGGTGTCGGGCATGCACACGGCGATCTACGGCGGCGCCACCATCGTGCTCATGCCGCGCTGGGACCGCGAGCTGGCGGGGCGGCTGATCTCGCGCTGGCGCGTCACGCACTGGACCAACATCCCGACCATGGTGATCGACCTGCTCGCCAGCCCCAGCTTCGAGCGCTACGACCTGTCCAGCCTGGTCTACATCGGCGGCGGCGGCGCGGCCATGCCGCAGGCCGTGGCGCAGCGGCTGCTGGAGCTGTTCGGCCTGCGCTACGCGGAAGGCTACGGGCTCACCGAAACCGCCGCGCCCTCGCACAGCAACCCGCCGGACGACCCCAAGCAGCAGTGCCTGGGCATTCCCTTCATGAGCTGCGACGCCCGCGTGGTCGACCCCGACACCTTGCGCGAACTGCCGGTGGGCGAGGCCGGCGAGATCGTGATCCATGGCCCCATGGTGTTCGACGGCTACTGGAAGCGCCCCGAGGCCACGGCCGCGGCGTTCATCGACATCGAGGGCAAGCGCTTCTTCCGCTCGGGCGACCTGGGCCGCATCGACGAGGACGGCTACTTCTTCCTCACCGACCGCCTCAAACGCATGATCAACGCCAGTGGCTTCAAGGTCTGGCCGGCCGAGGTCGAAGCGCTGATGTTCAAACACCCCGCCATCGCCGAGGCCTGCGTCATCGCCACGCGCGACGCCTACCGCGGCGAAAGCGTGAAGGCCGTGGTGGTGCTGCGCGCCGACGCCCAGGGCAAGACCAGCGAGGCCGACATCCTGGCCTGGTGCCGGGAGCACATGGCCGCCTACAAGTGCCCGCGCGAGGTGGCGTTCGCCGACGCCCTGCCCAAGAGCGGCAGCGGCAAGGTGATGTGGCGCTGGCTGCAGGAGCGCGAGCTCGAGCGCACCGAACCCGCCCGGGCACAATGAGCGGCATGCCGTCCCTCACCGACGCCTTTCGCCGCGTGTGGCAGCCGCGCAAGGGCCTGTTCTGGCTCATGCTGGGTTTTCAGGCGCTGTCCAGCGCCCTGGTGCTGTTCATCCAGATCCACGAGCCGCCGGCTGGCCTGCGCCTCATGCTCGGGCTGCTGGCGCTGACGAACACGCTCCTCTCATGGTGGCTGCTCGCGCGCCTGTGGCGCGGCGAGGGCTGACAAGGACGGTTACAAAATGGCCGTTTTGTGCTGGAATGGCGGGCGCC
>Ga0209958_1001007_pt1 | contig 28463 bp, 26 predicted proteins | sample ThiBio_inoc_plan_FD_183942 | JGI IMG/M metagenome (GOLD analysis project Ga0209958, IMG submission 183942) | Wastewater bioreactor microbial communities from Cape Town, South Africa - Thiocy_inoc_plan (SPAdes) | ecosystem: Engineered > Bioremediation > Thiocyanate > Unclassified | place: South...
GCTCGGGTTCCCGCTCGCCGATCCGATCGTCGGCATCGTCATCTCGATTGCGATCTTCATTCTGCTGCTCGGAACGATCCGCTCCATCGGGCGCCGTCTCATGGACGCGATCGAACCCGATCTCCTTGACCGCGCAGAGCACGCCTTGGAGCATGTCGACGGCATCGAACGCGTGGAGCGGGTTCGGCTGCGTTGGGTCGGCCACCGTCTCGAAGGCGACGCGATCATCACTGCGGTTGCCGAGCATGCCGATGTCCGCGAGCAGGCCGAGGCGAGCATTCACGCGCATCTGCCTAACGTCGATGAGTTCCTCATCAGCGTCCGTTATTGATCGCGGGCCAGGCGGTGGGCCGCTTGCGTGAGGCTTAGGCGGTTGGTGAATGGGCGTAGGGGCAGTCAGCGAGGCAGCATCCGTAGATTCGGTCGTCGGGTGCGCCCATGTCGGCTTCGTCGGTGCAAGAGCAGTCGGGGCATGCGCACGGCCGGGCTGCTTTATGGTTGCGTGCGTTGGTGAGGTAGTCGATGAACTGGGCGCCGGCGTTGCGGCGATGTTGCTCTGTGACCGTGTAGCTGTAGTTGAACGAGTCTGCGACGATGGGTGCGGGCATCTGGAGGACGAGCTCGCGGAGGGCGGCGTTCTTGGTGCCGCGGAGATCGATGCCGGCGTCGCGGAGCAGGCTCATCAGCGTGCCCTGGTGGATGGGCTGGCCGGGGCGGCCACCGGGGAAGAGCCAGCGGTTGTCTCGGTGGGCTGCGGTGTTCAGGTTGGGGAGGTCCTCGATGCGCGCGTGGACGACGCTCGCGAAGGGCTCGGGGATGCGCAGGTGCTCGGCGGCGAACCGGATGGTGATCCCGTGGCCGTCGATGCGGAGCTGATCGAGCTGCATGCGCGCGATCCGCGCCAATGGTTGCCCGTGGATCAGGAGCAGCAGTGCTGCAGTGCGCTCGAGCGGGCGCAGGGATGTTGCGGGGACGAGGAGCTGCTGGATGTGCGCGAGGCGCTGTTGTTGGGTGATGACAGGGGTGGTCTTCGCGAGCCGGTAGGGGATCTCGATGACGGGGAGGTGGCCATGTTTCATGGCCCAGCGGATGAATCCGCGGGCCAGGCTTCGTGTGGTGGGGCCGCCGGTGAGCCAGCCGTCGATGTGCGCTTGCCGACAGCCCGCCGGGGTGGTGTGTTGCGCGCGGAGGTAGGCGAGGAACTCGAGCGCGACGGTGGTGGATTGTTTAGCGGAGAGGAACGTGCCTTTCTTCAGCTGGCCGGTCTCGGCGAGATAGTTCATGCGGTTGAGGTGGACCCAGCGGCCATATTGGATGATCAATCGTGCATCGTCCGGGTGCGCGAGCGCGGCCTTCCGTGCCAGCCAGGCTTGGAACCTTTCGATGTCGAGATGGACGGCGGAGAGGATCCCGTGCTCGATGCAGAGCTCGCGGAGGAACCCCACTCGGCTCGGGGCGGGATGCTCGGTGAAGGTGGTGTGTTCGAGTGGGACGTCGCCGCGGGCAAGCGCTCTGATCAGGGCGACGGCCTCTGTGTTCGTGATCAGCCAGATCTTCGCGCTGCGGGCATGCTTCTGTCCTGTCAGGGCATGGAACAGAGGCTGCAGGTGCGGGGCAATCTCGCCGTCGCCGTTGTCGAAGAGGTGGGTGAGGTCATCGGTGAGGCAGCAGTGGGCGCAGAGTCCAGCGCGGACGGGTTCGTCTTCGCGCCCGCAGCGGGTGCAGTGGAAGTCTTTCGGGATCCCTGTGCAGTCGGTGCAGGCGGGAGCGCTGTCGAGGAGGCCGGGAAGGAGCCGGTTGGTGCCGCATCCCGGGCAGGTGCCGTGGATGCGTGTGGCTCTCTGGTAGCAGCGCCGACAGATGCGTCCCTCGGGCCATGTCGTTGCGAACTTGACGCCGGTGCGTTCGCAGCGTGCGCAGCCGGCATCGACGCGGTGCCGGCTCAACTGGGTCGATGGATTCGCGCGCGAGCGGGCCGGACTCCATCGGAGCGGACCGTGGCAGCTGCATCCGCGGTTCCGGTGGCGCGGGTGCGGGACGCGGTGGCAGTGACCGTCACGGGGACCAGGTCCTCGAAGGCGCAGTCCAGGGTGTCGAGGATCGCGCCGAGCAAGGTGAGGTTGATCCTCTCCGGTGTGCTGCTGAGGAGCCTGTAGAGCTGCGAGTCGGAGAGTGTGATGCCGCGGTCGGCAAGGTGGGGGATCAGGTCGGAGATGGTGGTCATCCCGCGGGCAGCCATCAGCTCCCGCAGGCGCCAGCCGTGGTCAACGCGTCGGATCATCAGATATCACTCCTGTGTCGTGAGGGCTTGTGTGGCCATGCGGGCGATCGCATCGTCGACGACGCGGGCCCGGTAGTCGGGGGAGAGACCGGTGTAGATGGATGTGGTCGACGCGTGCTCGTGGCCGACCTGCTGCTGGATGAAGAACGCGTCGTAGCCTTCCTCGACCAGGTGGGTGACGTAGGAGCGGCGCAGGGAGTGGAAGTCGAGATCGTCGTCCAGGCCGGCTTCTCGTTTCACCTCCGTGAACGTCCGACTGATCTGCCCGGCGGTGATGATCTGGTTGCCGCGCTCGCTCGGCCAAAGACTCGTGGACCCGGGCGGGGCGTAAAGCGGGTGGACCTCGTCACGCCATTGCTGCAAGTACTCGACCGCCCAGGAGAACTCCGGCAGAGTCAGCACCGTGCGGCGTTTCGGGGGAGAGCCCTTCATCGCCTTCCCGAATCGGACGTAGATGATGCCCGCGTCGCCGAACTGGCGCGCCCGGGGATTGGAGGCGAGATCGACCAAATCGAGCTGACGGACCTCGTTGCGACGAAGACCCCAGGCGTAGGCGACCTTCATCAACGTCGCAATCCGGAACGCCGGCACCCACCCCTTCACCCCAGCGCGTCGGATCCGCAGCACACGCTCGTCCGCGCAGTCGAAGAGATCCTCCAGCTCGTCCCGCGTGTAGGGGCGCTTGCCTGGCTCCGCGATCGACTCCGACGCGTGCCGTGCCGTGTTCCAGTCGTGGAAGACCTGTGCCGGGTGATCGCCGAACCGCTCCCAGCACTGCTCGCTCCACCCGTAAGCGGGATCGGTCAGATACTCCAGGAACATCCGCAGCGCGTTCTGATAGCCCAGCACCGTCGAGCGCGACGCACCACGAACGCCGCGCAGCTCCATGAAGAACTCGTCCACCAGCCCCGCCGTCCACGACCACGGGTAAGACTCCGCGAACGCACGAAAACGCAGCACGATCGACCGGCGCGCTTCCACGGTCGAGGGGGCGAGATTGCGTGCGAACTGCTGCGCCCGCCACCCATCCAGCATTGCCACCCAGACGTTCTCAGCCTCATTCAAGACCGCCGAACCCGACCGCAAATAGGCAGGAACCGCGCCCGGAACAGGCCCTTCAGACACTCGCATAATACGCGAAAGTCTCGCACTATCCGCGAATCGTCCGCAAGTGCGGCAGAGAAAAGCCAGGTCAGGAGCAATTCGGAATGTCAGCCTGACGACCGCAGCCGCAGTCACGACGCCCTCCACGCGGACGACATGACCCCGCAGTTCCAGACCGCACCAGGGGAGTCGTACCAGGTGTCGTATTCGCATCTAGCGAGAACGGGCCATCTTCTTTCTGACATAATGTGCATTATCGGCAAAAGCTCCACAGGCGCGACGCCGGTCGAGCGGCACCACTGCTCATCCGGCGCGAACGGGCGGATTCCGCACCGCCGAGCGACAGAACGGGCCCGATGACGCGTGCGGCGCGTCTTGGATCGCACGACCGAGCTGTCAGCGCTAACCTGAGAACATCTCCACTCACAGGAGATTTTAGAGAGGGCTCCGCCATGACTGCTGAACCTACCCTCGAGAAGACGGCGACCAACGGCATCCGGACCGCTCTCGGTCTGGGCGGCGCGCTGTCCGTCATCCTCGGCATCGTCATTCTCGTCTGGCCAGGAAAGACCGCGATGGTCGTGACCGCGATCATCGCGATCTACGCCATCGTCGCCGGACTCGTGTACGCGGGAATGGGAATCTTCGCAACCGGAAAGGGCGGGTGGTCGCGCGTCGGTCACGTGCTCCTCGGCGTGCTCTACGTCGTCGCCGGTATCGTCGCGTTCTCCAACCTCGGCCTGGCCGCACTCGCGCTGGCCGTCTTCCTCGGCATCCTCGTCGGCATCATGTGGGTCATCGAGGGCGTCGTGGCGCTCTCGACGCTCGATCTGGCGCCCTCCCGGGGATGGACGATCTTCTACGCGATCATCTCGATCATCGCCGGTCTCACGCTGCTCTTCTCGCCGCTGTGGGGCGCCGTCGTGCTGTGGTGGCTCATCGGAATCTCCGCGGTCGTCATGGGCATCATCCAGATCGGACGCGCCTTCTCGTTCGGCAAGTGACACGACACGAAGCGCCCCGCTCGCCGTGAGGCAGCGGGGCGCTTCGTCGTGGCGGATGCCGTGACTCAGTCGGCCGGGAGGTGACGCGACCACCAGTCGAGGACCGCGTCGAATCTCTCCACGCGATGGCGAGGGCGTCCCGAGCGCGTCAGTTCGTGGTTCTCCCCCGGGAAGATGAGCATCTCGGCATCCGTCCCCTGTCGCTTCAGCGCCGCGTAATAACGCGTCGCCTGCTCGAGGGGGCAGCGGAAGTCCAGCTCGGAGTGCAGGACGAGAGTCGGCGTGCGCACGTCGTGCACCACGGCCATCGGGCTTTGCCGTGCCATGTCCTCCGCATCGGTGCCGACGTATTCGTCTCCGAAGAACGATCCGATATCGCTGGTGCCCTGGAAACTCACCGGGTCGAGAAAGCCGCGCTCGACGATGGCACCGGCGAACCGGTGGTCGTGTGCGATGGTCCACGCGGTGAGATACCCGCCGTACGACCCGCCCTGGATGCCGACGCGCGCGCCGTCCAGACGAGCATCGCCGGCGACGACACCGTCGAGGAAATCGAGGACGTCCGTCATGTCGACGGTGCCCATGGCGCCGCGAATGCTCCGACCGTGCGCCCGACCGTATCCGGCGCTCCCCCGCGGGTTGCAGTACACAACGGCGTAGCCGGCATCGACGAGAACCTGCGTCTCATCGAACAGATGTATGCCGTACGACGCATACGGCCCGCCGTGGATCTGCAAGATCACCGGGAAGGGGCCCTCCCCCGCTGGGACGGCGACCCACCCGTGCACGGGATAGCCGTCACGGGCGACGATCTCCCGTTCCTCGGGCCGCACGATGGCCCGGGCCGCGGCGTCCGCACCGAACGTCGTCAGCGGGCCGGACCCGAGCAGTGACACCTCGCCGAGGCTGAACGGCGTCGCGTAGGAGAAGACGATGCGCTCCCCCGCCGCCGCGTGACCGACGACCTCGACATCGCCGTCGACCAGCACCGAGACATCCCCGGCACGCGTCACGCGCAGGAGCTCGACGCGGCCACGCGTGCGGTTCTGGACGAGGAAGTCTTCTCCGAACGGGGTGGTGTGGGAGCCCACCTCTCCGAGGTCGACGGCGTCGGGGTCGGTGAGCGCGCGCGGCGCGGGCGCAGACAGCGGTCCCTCGAGCACGTAGAGCGCGACGTCCGGAGCGATGAAATCGATGCCGGACTCCCCCGGTCGTGATGCCAGGACGGCGATCGTGCCGTCGTCGGCGACGCCCACGTCGTCGACGGAGTAGCCCGCATCGCGAGAGAGCACCTCGATCGCGCCCGAGCCGTCGACGGCCACGGCGACCAGCGGCGTCCGCAGATCGCGACGATCGTCCTCGATCTCGTCGACGACCGTCAGCAGATGAGCGCCATCGGCCGTGAACACGACGCCGTGATGCGAAGCGGCGCCCGAGGTCAGCGCGGTCGCCTGTGCCCCGACTCGCCGTTCCTTGCCCGCCTCGCCCGCAGCCGTCGGCGCGGGCGCATAGAACGGCTCCGCACCGGTGTCGGGGGCATCGATGATGAAGAGATGCGACGGACGGTCGGCGAGGTAGCCAAGACCGTTGGCATGCCAGCGCACACCCGTGATGCGGCGCGGCGATTCCGCCTCTGCCGAGCGGCCCTCGACGGTTCCGTACCGTCCCTGCTCGGGCACCCGCGCGGTGAACGCGATGCGTCCTGCGTCGGGCGACCACGCGAAGGAGCTCACGCCACCGCGGGCCTCGGTCGTCTGCACCGGCTCGCCACCGGATGCCGGAATCACGAAGATCTGCGGGATTCCGTCGGCATCGGCGCGCACGAAAGCGACGTGCTGGCCGTCGGGCGAGACCTGCGGCGACGAGTCCGACACTCCGCGCGTGAGGCGCCGCGGTGCGCCGTCCGGCAGGTCGATCCGCCAGATCTGACCCACGTTGCGGTCGGCATCGAGGTCGGGACGCGAAGTGGCGAAGACGGTGAAGGATCCGTCCGGGGCGAGGCTGGGGCGCCCGACGCTGACGAGGGAGGCGATATCTGCGGCACGCATGCTCACTCTCCGCCGAACGAGCTCACGTCTCCGACGAGACGCGTGTTGTCGGCGGGAACCGGCTCGACGGCCGCGAGGGCGACCTCCGCGGCGAACTCCGACACGTTGTACAGCTTGCCGGCCGACTCGCGGCGATCGGCGATGGCGCCCGGGTTGGCGCGCTCGAGAAGCGTGGCGGTGATCGTGCCCTCGATCATGTCACCCGACACGACGACGAAGTCGATGCCCTGTTCGGCGAGGGCGGGGATCCGCTCGCGCAGCGCGTCTTCACCGGCACGCTTGGACAAGGCGACCGGCTCGTACTCGGGCATCGTCGGTGTCGTGCGGATGAAGTGGGCCTGGTGGCTCGTGACGAAGACCACCCGAGAGCCGTCGTGCAGCAGGGGCAGCGCGGCCTCGAGGACTCCCAGCTGGGCGTCGCGGTTGAGGACGAGCGCATAGTCGGCGCCCATTCCGCTCTCCATGCCGCCGGACGCGTTGAGGACGAGCAGATCGAGAGTCCCGAACGTCTCCTTGACGGCTTCCATCATCGCCGCGACCGAACCGGCATCGGTCAGATCGGCGCCGACGACCAGCACCTCGACGCCGAGTTCCCGCAGCTCGGCAGCGAGCTTCTCGGCCCGCGGCGCCTTGTTGCGGAAGTTGATGACGACGTTCGCGCCACCCTCGGCGAGGTAGCGAGCCGTGTCGGCACCGATGCCGCGCGAAGATCCGGTGACGAGGGCCGTCCGTCCGGCGAGGGAGCCGGCGGGGATGGGCTGGGACATGATTGCTCCTGCAAGAAGACGGATGCCGGGCGGATGTCGCCGCAGCCTTCTCGACACTATCAACCGGTGCCCGACGAACACCCGGCGGCTGGCCACCGCATCGAGACGGCCGGGTGTTAGGGTTCGAACAAGACCCACGAAGGGAGCGCGCATGCTGCCCGATCTCACGCAATATCTCTGGATCGCCTGGATCGTGCTCGCCGTGGTCTTCGTGATCATCGAACTGCTGACCCTCGAGTTCACCTTCCTCATGCTCGCCGCCGGCGCGGTCATCGGCGGCCTCGGCGTGAACCTGCTCGGCGGCCCCTGGTGGCTTCAGGTACTCATCGCCGCTGCCGTGTCGGCACTGCTGCTGTTCACGATCCGCCCGCTCCTGCTCACCGCGCTGCGCCGATCGAGCCAGCCGCACCCGACGAACGTCGACGCGCTCTACGGCATGGCCGTACGCGTGACGGCGCCCTTCGTCGATGGTCGCGGCTTCGTCCGTCTCGACAACGGCGAGCAGTGGACGGCAGAGCTCGCCCCGGCGGCCACCGCACTGTCTCCCGGCGACCGGGCTGTGGTCACTGCGGTGCGCGGTGCCACGGTCGAAGTGGCACCTGTCCCCTCCTCCCCCGCCACCGGCTCCCCGGCGGCATCCGACTCTCCCGAAAGGAGCACCGACTGATGGTCGACGTCGGAGCGTTCGTGGGTCAGATCTTCGTGATCGTCCTGCTCGTCGTGGTCGCGATCTTCGTGATCGTGGTTCTCTTCCGATCCATTCGGATCATCCCGCAGGCCTACTCCGGTGTCGTCGAGCGGCTGGGCCGCTATCAGCGCACCCTCTCCCCCGGGCTCAACATCCTGGTGCCGTTCATCGACCGCCTGCGACCCCTCGTCGACATGCGCGAACAGGTCGTGTCCTTCCCGCCGCAGCCGGTCATCACCGAGGACAACCTCGTCGTCTCGATCGACACGGTCGTCTACTTCCAGGTGACCGACGCGCGCGCCGCGACGTATGAGATCGCCAACTACCTGTCGGCCGTCGAACAGCTCACGACGACCACGCTCCGCAACGTCGTCGGCGGTCTCAACCTGGAAGAGGCGCTGACGAGTCGGGACAACATCAACGGGCAGCTGCGCGTCGTCCTCGATGAGGCAACCGGCAAGTGGGGCCTGCGGGTGTCGCGCGTCGAGCTGAAGGCCATCGACCCGCCCCACTCCATCCAGGACTCGATGGAGAAGCAGATGAGGGCCGAGCGCGAGCGTCGCGCGACCATCCTCACCGCCGAGGGATCGAAGCAGTCGCAGATCCTCGAGGCGGAGGGACGCCGTCAGGCGGCGATCCTGGGCGCAGAGGGTGACAAGCAGGCCGCGATCCTCCGTGCCGAGGGCGAGGCCGCCGCGATCCAGAACGTCTTCTCCGCGATCCACGCGGGCCGCCCCGACGACAAGCTCCTCGCGTATCAGTACCTGCAGACCCTGCCGAAGATCAGCGACAGCGCGTCGAGCAAGCTGTGGATCATTCCCAGTGAGTTCACGGAGGCGATGAAGGGTCTCGGAAGCGCGTTCGCCGCGCGCGCGGATGCTGGCGACGCACCGAGGCCGCCCGCGACGACGGCCACGCCTCCCACTGATCTCTCGTGAGCCACCCGTGGTTCGCCGCCACCGCGGCTCCGCGTGTGCTGGCTCATCGAGGTTTCGTTCCGAGCGACGCTGAGGGCATCGTGGAGAACACGGTCGCCGCTTTCGCCGCCGCGCATGCGATCGGCGCGAGGTATGTGGAATCGGACTGCCATCTGACCGCCGACGGCGTCGTGGTCTTCTTCCACGATGAGGATCTGCTGCGGGTGGCCGCCGATCCTCGCAAGATCGCCGCCGTGCGTCATGACGAGCTCGCGGAGATCATGGCCGACCGCGGCGGTCTCGCGAGCGCCGCCGACACGATCGAGGCGTTTCCGACGCTGCGCTTCAACATCGACGTCAAGTCGCCCGATGCTGCTCGCCCCCTGGGCCGCGTGGTCGCCGGGCACGCGGATCGCGTGCTGGTCACGAGCTTCTCGGACGCGCGCCGCAGGCGAGCGCTCGATGCGGCACGTCGTCTCGGCGGCGAACCGGCGACCTCGGCCGGCCGCGAGACCATCGCGAGACTGCTGGCTGCCGTGTCGACGGGATCGAGCGCTCTGGTCAAACGCGTACTTCGCGGGGTGGATGCCGTGCAGATCCCCGAGCGCCAGGGACCGATGCGCATCGTGACACCACGCCTGCTGCGCCTCGTTCACGACGCCGACGTCGAGGTGCACGTCTGGACGGTCAACGACCGCCACGACATGGATCGACTGCTGGCTCTCGGCGTCGACGGTCTCGTCACCGATCGCGCCGACCTCGCACTGAACGCCACCGCCTCGCGCCCCTGATCAGGGCTGGGGATCCCCTGTGAAAGGGCGATTTGGCACGGCCGTTCGGATGAGGCACACAGGTCCGCACGTTATACCTGACACGACGAGAGGACCACACAATGGCAGATCGCAGCCTGCGCGGCATCCGACTCGGCGCCTCGAGCCTACAGAGCGAAGAAGGCGTCGTGTTCCATGAGCGCGCCAACCACACCTATGTCTGCACGCAGTGCGGACGCGAGACCGTGATGACCTTCGCGGCCGACGCCGAGCTTCCCGACGCCTGGGAATGCCGCACGTGCGGCGCCGAGGCCGTGCTCCGCGTGGGCGATTCGGTTGTCGAGGTCGACCACTCCGGCGACAAGGCTCCCCGCACCCACTGGGACATGCTGCTGGAGCGTCGCACCGTTCCCGAGCTGGAGGAGCTGCTCGAAGAGCGCCTCTCCCTGCTGCGCGCCCGTCGCGGCGCTGCGGACGACTCCCGCCTGAGCGCCTGACGCTCACTCCCCCGCTTCGACGCCGGCCCCTTCGGGGGTCGGCGTCTTCGGCGTGCGCGCGCGACGGCGGACGAGGAGGCCGACCAGGGCCAGCGCCACCACACTGCCCCACCCGAGCAAGGTCTGGATGGCATCGCCCAGAAGGATGCCGGGGGTCAGACCGGTACGCAGCGGCACGTCGGTGACCATCGCACCCGGCTCGTCGGCGGGCAGCGCGTCGATCGTGCGGCCGTCGGGTCCGATGATCTGACTGGTGCCGACAGTCGACAGGTTGACGACGGCGCGGCCGCTCTCGACGGCTCGAATGCGGGCGAACGCGAGTTGCTGGAGGTTCTCGTCGGTTCCGCGGAAGTCGGCGTTGTTCGTCTGGAACATGTACACCTGGGCCCCGGACACGGCGCCCTCGCGGATGACATCGTCGTAGATCACGTCGAAGCAGATGGCGAGCCCGACTCCCACACCGTTCACCTCGAACATGGGCGTCGTCGTCCCCGGCGTGTACTCGCGCTGGATGAGGCCGATGAGATCCGGGGCGAGCATGTTGTAGAACCAACGGTCCGGCACGTACTCGCCGAACGGAACCGGGTGGCGCTTGTCATACAGCGCCGTCGGGTTCTGGGCCCCGGCCTTCCACAGCAGCGAGGAGTTGAAGTACTGATCGCCGCGTTGGGTGACGCCGCTGACCAGCAGCGGTGCGCCGACACGGTCTGCCAGAGCGTCCAGAGCTGTGCGCACCGACGTGTTCGACAGCGGGTCGGCATCGATCCCACCCTCCGGCCAGAGCAGCAGATCGATGTCGCGGTCTTCGATGGGTCGCGTCGCCGCAAGTTGCGCGCGGAACACGTCGTAGGCGGCACGCTGATCGAAGTAGCCGGCCGGCCCGTTGCCCTGCACGGCCCCCACGCGGATGCTGCCGGCATCCGTCGTGGGAAAGGCGGGAAGAAGAAAGAGCACCAGGACGGTGATCGCCGCCGGCAGGATCCGCAGCGCCGCGGCGGGCACACCGCGGGATCGTCCGAGCCGCGCCGCCTCGATCGCCGCGGCACAGGCGAACACGATCAGGAACGACAGACCGCTCATCCCCGTCCACGACGTGACGTGCACGAGCGGCGAGTCCGCCTGCGTCACGGCGACGCGGGTCCAGGGAAAGCCTCCGTAGGGGAACGTGCCCTGCAGTTCCTCCCGCGACACCCACAACCCCGCCACGAGAGCCGGCAGCGCGAGGAGGCGTCCTGCGGCGCCGGGTGCCCAGCGGGGCAGCCATCGATAGGCCCAGGCGATGGGAATGGCCATGACCGCCGTCAGCACCGACTCCAGCGTCGACAGCGCGATCCACGGCACCGGCCCGAGATAGCGGGCCGTGAAGGAGAAGTTCACGAAGAACAGGCCGACGCCGAAGAGGAGTCCGACCGTGAACGCGCCGCCGGTGCGCCGTCCGATGAGCGTCAGCAGCCCCAACGGCACGGCGACGAAGACCGCGGGCCACCACGACAGCGCGGGGAACGCGAGCGTGAGCACCAGGCCCGCGGCCGTCGCGACGACAGCTGCCGCCCACAGCGGAAGAAGCGGTCGCACCGGCGGGGCGGCAGGACGAAGTCGTTCGGGCACGGATCGAGCCTAGGCGAGCGGATTCAGGAGGAGCCGTACGCGACGATCCCGCGTCGGACGGCATCGAGGGCGGCGCGCGCCGTCGTGGCGAGCGGAGCGTCGGCGACCATCGACAGCTGATCGAGCAGATCGATGGTCTGCTTCGTCCAGCGGACGAAGTCGCCCGCGGCGAGATCCGCCTCGTGCAGCACACGGTCCAGCGAGGCCCCGCGCGCCCAGGAGTGCATGGCCTGGGCAAGCCCCGTGGCCACCGGGGACGACCCCGGCAGGCGATGGTCCTGCTCCAGATCGTCGAGGCGCGCCCACAGCTCCTGGGTCGCCGTCAAGGCCCCCCGGAACGTACCGCGCGGAAGTCCGTGCTCGCCCGGGCCGCTCTCGTCGCGACGCGGCTCATACACGAGACAGCAGGCCAGGGCGGCCAGGCCGGATGGATCGAGGTCTTTCCAGATACCGGTGCGCAGAGACTCCGCCACAAGGAGATCCCGTTCCCCGTAGATCCGCTTCATCGTCGCACCGGCCGCCGTCAGCGCGGTGGCTCCGTCGGCATCGACGTGCACATAGTCCAGCGCGGTGAGCACGTCGACGACCCGGTCGAAGATGCGGGCGACGGTTCCGGTGCGCATGTCGATCTGCTGACGCAACTTGTCGCTGTGGCGCCGGAGCTTCCCGTACCGTTCGGCCCATCGGGCGTGCTTCTCGCGGTCGGGGCAGCTCTGGCACGGATGCCGCTTGAGACTGCGCCGCAGCGACTCGATCTGCTCCTGACGCTGCTGGCGCACCTTCGGAGGGCCGGAGCGGTCGCCCTTGCGTTCGAGGTCGCCGAGCTCGCGTCTCATCCGGGAGAACTCGGCGAAGTCACCCCGATCGCACGCCATCGACGCCGCGTAGCCGGCCAGGGAGACCTCGGCATCCTTGACCTCGCGCGCGAGCCCGACCACGGCGCGGTCGGCCTGGAACTGAGCGAACGACGACTCGAGGATCTCGCGCGCTCGGGAACGACCGAACTGGTCGATGAGGTTGACCGCCATGTTGTACGTCGGGCGGAAGCTCGAGTTGAGCGGGTAGGTGCGCCGCGAGGCCAGGGCGGCCACGGCCTGGGGATCGAGATTCTCACTCCACTGGATGACCGCGTGGCCTTCGACATCGATGCCGCGCCGTCCCGCGCGCCCCGTCAGCTGGGTGTACTCGCCGGAAGTGATGGCGACCCGCGCCTCACCGTTGAACTTCTCGAGCTTCTCGAGGACGACGGTGCGCGCCGGCATGTTGATACCGAGCGCGAGTGTCTCCGTCGCGAAGACGATCTTGACGAGCTTGCGCTGGAAGAGCTCCTCGACGATCTCCTTGAACGCGGGGAGCAGGCCCGCGTGGTGAGCGGCGACACCGCGTTCGAGGTTCTCCCGCCACTCCCAGAAGCCGAGCACGGCGAGATCCTCGTCGGGAAGCGTCAGCGTACGCTCGTCGACGATCCGGCGGATCTCATCGCGCTCGTCGCGGTCTGTCAGACGCACACCGGAGCGTCGAACCTGCTGCACCGCGCCCTCGCAGCCCGCACGGCTGAAGATGAAGAAGATCGCCGGCAGGAGGTTCGCCCGCGCCAGCAGCTCCACCACCTGTGGCCGGTCGACGCGCTCGATGCGCTGCATGTCGGCAGAGCGCAGCGGCCGCGTTGCCCCCTTCGAGGGCCGCGGGCCGCCGGATCGATCGCCCTGCGACCGGTGACGCTGTGAGCGGTAATCCTGAGCCCGGCGATTGCTCTCGAACGTGGAGCCGCGCACCGATCGCAGGCGCATGAGCTCCTGATTGACCTGCGCGGTCGCGATGCCGGCCCGGTCGTCGAACAACGGCAGTAGATCGCCACGGACCAGCACATGCTGTTCGAGCGGAACGGGTCGGGTCTCGGAGACGATGACCGCGGTGTCACCACGCACGGTGTCGAGCCAGTCGCCGAACTCCTCGGCATTGGACACGGTGGCCGACAGCGACACCAGCTTCACGCGCGACGGCAGATGGATGATGACCTCCTCCCACACCGCGCCGCGGAACCGATCGGCGAGGTAGTGGACTTCGTCCATCACCACGTAGCGCAGACCGCGCAGCGCCGGGGAGTCGGCGTAGAGCATGTTGCGCAGCACCTCGGTGGTCATCACGACGACGCGGGCGTTGCCGTTGATGTTCGTGTCGCCCGTGAGCAGGCCCACCTCGTCCTCGCCGTACACCTGCTGCAGCTCGCGGAACTTCTGGTTCGACAGCGCCTTCATCGGCGTCGTGTAGAAGGCCTTCTCGCCGGGCTCGCGCATGGCCAGATGCACGGCGAACTCGCCCACGATGGTCTTTCCCGCGCCGGTGGGCGCCGCCACCAGCACGCTGCGTCCGTCCTCGAGGGCGTGGCATCCCGCGATCTGGAAGGGATCGAGGTCGAAGCGCTGGCCGTCGGCGAAGGAGGCCGTGATCGGATGCGCCTGGCGGGCCTGGGCCTGCGCGTAGCGGCTGGCGGGATCCGTCACAGGTCGAGCCCGAGCGCCTTCTCGCGCTTGGCGCGTCTGCGATCGAAGAGCACCGACAGCCCAGCCGCGGCGAAGTAGAGCACGGTGAGGATGCCGGCCAGCAGCAGCATGCTGACGATGTCGGCGGCGGGCGTGGCGAGCGCCGCGAACAGTGACGCAACGAGAACGGCGACCCGCCAGCCCCTCAGGATCGCCATACCGCTCATCACACCGGCGAGGTTCAACGCGACCAGGAAGACGGGAAGCACGAAGGAGACGCCGACGACGAGCAGCAGCTTGAAGACGAAGTCGTAGTAGTACTTCGAGTCGTAGATGTTCGACGCGCCCTGCGGAGTGAAGGAGGCCATGAGCTCCACGATGTGGGGCATGATCAGCCACCCGACGAACACGCCGGCGGCGAAAAGGGGCACGGCGGCGCTCACGAACCCGATGGTGTAGCGGATCTCCTTCCGGGTCAGACCCGGAACGAGAAACGCCCAGATCTGCCAGACCCACACCGGTGCGGAGAAGATGACGCCGACGGCCAGTGCGATGCGCAGCCGCATATCGAACGGGCCCGTGATGCTCTGGTACATCAGAGTGACAACGTCGCCGTCGCCGCGTTGCGCGGCGACGACCCGGATCGGCTCGGTCATCGCCCAGATGATGGCATCAGTGAAGATCCACGCGATGATCATGCCGACGACGAGCGCGATGATGCCGATGATGAAGCGTCGGCGCAGCTCCGTGAGGTGCTCCGCCAGCGACATCCGGCGATCGCGACGGGGCGCGTCGTCCTCGCCGAGACGAGCGGACTCGACCGTGGCCACCGACGTCAGGGCTTGGCGTCGGGTCCGGGCTCGGCGCTCGAGGCGGCCGTCCCGGCTGCGCTTCCGGTCACCGGCGGTGCGGGCGGCGCCGCGGCGGCGTCGTCTTCCTTCATCGCCTTCATCTCGCCCTTGAAGACGCGCGCGGACTGACCGACGCTCTTGGCCAGCGCAGGGAGCTTCGCCGCTCCGAACAGGAGCAGGATGATGACGACAAGGGCCAGCAGGTGCCAGCCGGTCAAGCCTCCGAGCATGAGGGTCTCCTCGGGTCTGGGGATATCGCCCAGTCTACCTGTCGGTCCCGCCGCCGGGCTCAGGCGTACTGGGCGAGCCCCGCCTCGGCCCACGCCGCGGCTGCGTGACGCGCGGCATCCGGTCCGACGATCTCCAGATCTCCGCCGAGCTTCGCCGCGACACGCTTCAGGCTGCGGGCATCCCCCACGCGCACCCGTGCCGAGCGCACCGCGGCGCCGGCATCGGCCGGGTCGTCGATCACGACGTAGTCGGCCAGCAGGGGCGCAGCCGATGCCCGATAGCGGACGACGACTTCGACGTCGCGGGAGGCACCCTCGAACAACGCGGGAACGCTGTCGTCGCCGTGGGTGCTCACGATGTCGGTGAGATGCACATCGGAGACGCGATCGAGATGGAAGGTGCGCATCGCCTGACGCAGGTGGCACCACCCCTGCAGGTACCACTGACCACCGGCGAGGTGGACCTTGACCGGGTCGACCGTGCGGGTGGTGGGCGCGGCATCCGGAGCTTGGTAGGTGAAGGCCACGGCGACGCCGTCGCGCAGCGCGCGATCGACCGTCAGACGGACGTCGTCGACCTCGCCGGACGCGACGATGACATCGGCCGGCACGCCCGAAGCGCCACGCGCGAGCTTGGCGAGCAGCCCCTGGATCACGCCGCTGTCGCCGACGCCGGGCAGCGATGCCGCGACGCGGAGTCCGGCGAGCAGGGCCGCCGCCTCCGGTGCCGTCAGACGCGGGGTGCGCTCGAGCCCGACGGTGTTGGTGATGACGATGAGATCCTGCTGATCGAGAAGATCCCAATCGATGTCGAACAGATCGTTCGCCATCTGCCAGAAGCCGCCGTCGCCGGGTAGCCCGATGACGGTCAGCTTCTCCACCATGGTCCGCATCTGCTCGACCGTGACGTCGAACTCCTCTGCCGCCTCGGTGAGCGAAACCTCGCCCTTCCCGATCAGGTAGGGCACCAGCTGGAGGATCAGGGCAGCGCGATCGGTGGCGAGAAGAGGCTTACGCCGCGCACTCATGATCGCTCCCCCGCGCCGGTGCCGTGCACACGTAGCGTGCGCTCCAAACGCGCGATCACCTGGTCGCGCAGTTCTCCCGGTTCGACCACGCGCACCTCCGGGCCGTACGAGGCCAGCTCGTCGGCGAAGATGTGGACGTCGACGTAGGGCACGCGGATTCCCTGGTCGGCGGGCGTCGCCCGGCGCGTGAGTCGCAGAGCGGCCTCGGTGCCCGGGGCGATCTCCAGCAGCGCCTGCTGACGGGCGGCGAGCTCCGCCAGTCCGGTCAGCGCACGCTCGCCGGCGCCCTCGCGCAGGGCGAGATCGAACGTCGTCCGCGTGATCGCGACATCCGACACGATCCGCGACAGCAGGAACGTGCGCACGTCACCCTGAATCAGATCGAACCCGTAGACGTGCCACCGCGCCTCGTACTCGATCAACGCGTAGGGCTGCACGCGACGCACGCGCGCACTCTCCTCTCCCGCCTTCAGATAGGAGAACTCGACGACGCGGCCCTGTTCGATCGCGCGCTGCATCGGCGCGAAGGCGGGCTCGCGCAGGTTCACGCGCGGCGAGTAGCCGATGATCGGCGCGTCGACGTCGATGCCCAACGCCCGGATCTTGCGCAGGCCGCTGCGCGCATCGGCCGACATCGAGCTCTCGCTCCACACACCGCCGGCGAGGTTCAGCACGGCGAGCTCGGCCGGCGTGAACTCGATGTCGGCGGGAAGCTCGTATTCTGCGGTGGGGATGCGGTACCGCGCCTCACGGAGATCGTCGGGGTCGGCGTAGTCGCCGATGGTCTCCACGGGGATGCCGAGCGAGCGGAGATTCTCCTTGTCGCGCTCGAACATCTTCTCCAGCGCGTCTTTGGAAGCCCCCGCGGAACCCTGCTCGCGGTAGCCGGCCACCGACGAGAGGATCGTGTCCTTCGTCAGCCCCTGCTCCGTCGCCATGAGTGCGACCACCAGGTTGACGAGGCGCTCCTCGGGCGCGCTGCGGCTGGTCTCGGTGGGCACCCGTCAATCTTAGGCGCCGCCTGTGGAGCGGCGGCGGTGCCGCGCGGGGTCAGGGGGCGGCGGGAGTGTCCACGCCCAGCACGTCGATGACGAACACGAGCGTCGAGCCCGCGGGGATCGATGAGGTGGTCTTGTCCCCATAGCCGAGGGACGGCGGGATCACCACGAGGATCTGCGACCCGACCGTCTGCCCCTTCAGAGCCTGCGCGAAGCCCGGCACGACGGCATCCAGCGTGACCGCCGTCGATGCCCCCTTATCCCACGTCGAGTCGAACACTTTACGATCGGCCCACGTGAGGCCCGTGTAGTTGATCCGGATCTGATCGCCGTCTCCGACGGCGGGGCCGTCGCCCTTCTTCAGCACCTCCACGGCGAGGTCGGACGGCGGCGCGGTGTCCGGGATGATGATGCCCGGCGTGCCGTTGGGAGCCAGCACGACGGAGGGCATCCCCCGTCGATCGTTGTACTGGGGCGTGCCGTCCGCCGCGGCGAGGTAGACCTTCTGCAGGTCGATCGCCACGACGATCGAGTCTGCGCCGGTGAGGCCCCACCCCTGCGCGGCCTCGGCCGACAGCGCGCTGGCCGGAACGGCGCCGAGGATGCGGGAGCCCTCGGTCGCGCAGGTCATCAGCTCGGCGAAGCCGGCGTACTGCTCACGCCACTTCGACAGCGGCGTCACCTGCGTGCCCGACGTCAGGATCTTCTGACCGGTCGACCCGCTCATGATCGTGATGGTGAACTGCACATCCTGCATGTCGGAGGTGACCCGCAGGCCGGAGCCGACGGTCTCGTCCACGGCGACCGTGTGATCGACGTAGACCGGAGCGCTCAAGGTCACGTTGGGGGCGCCCTCAGCCCCGGAGACGCTCACCGTGTTGAGCACACCCGAGCTGTCGGTGGGGCGGTCGCACGAGGCCGCCGATCCGGGCGTCGAAGCGCATCCGACGAGGGTCAGAGCAGACAGGCCGATGACGGCGAGGGCAGCAGGGATCCGGCGCACCGGATCAGTCTACGTCGTCCGGTGCACCGCGCCCGGCCGTGACGGCGTCGGCCGTCGCCTGCCGAGCGCCGTCCGCTGCGCGCTGTGCCTCGCGCACGCGCTTGCGGAGGTTCTTGTCGGTGATCTGACGGTCGCCGACGGCCCCGGGCGTCCAGAGTTCGACGTCCTCATCGGCATAACTGGGCTTCTTCAGTGCGCGCTTGCGCACGTCCGGGGGCATCGCACCCGGTGCCAGGCGACGCGCCGTGATGAGAAACCCCGTGTGTGCGACCATCCGATGATCCGGTCGCACCGCGAGTCCCTCGACGTGCCATCCACGCACCATCGTCTCGGTCGCTTCGGGCTCGGTGAACAGACCGGTGGCGCGGATGTACTCCGCGACACGACTGAGTTGGGTCGCGGTGGCGATGTAGCAGAGCACCACACCCCCGGGCGTGAGAGCGTCGGCAACCGCGTCGATGCACTCCCACGGGGCCAGCATGTCCAGAACGACGCGATCCACGGATGCCGGGCCCACCGCACCGGGAAGCTCTTCCACGAGATCACCCACGACAACTTCCCAGCTGCCGGGCGTGTGCCCGAAGAAGGTCTCCACGTTGGCACGAGCCACCTCCGCGAACTCGTCACGGCGCTCGAAGGAGATCAGGCGCCCCGCCGGACCGATCGTGCGCAGCAGCCACATCGACAGCGCGCCCGAGCCCACACCCGCCTCGACCACCGTCGCGCCGGGGAAGATGTCGGCGGACGCCAGAATCTGCGCGGCATCCTTCGGGTACACGATGGCAGCACCGCGCGGCATCGACATCACGAAGTCGCGAAGCAGCGGCCGCAGTGCCAGGTACTCGTGACCACCGGAGTTGGTCACCACCGACCCGTCGGGCTGACCGAGCAGCTGTTCGTGTTTGAGCACGCCGTGGTGGGTGTGCAACTCGCCGCCCTCCCGCAGGGTGACGGTGTGGAGGCGGCCCTTGGGTCCGGTCAGCTGCACGCGGTCGCCCAGGCGGAACGGGCCGCTCGGGCGCAGGTCGACGAGGGATGTCGGGGTGGTCACGCGTGCTCTCCTGTGCGGTGGGTCCGGTGCGCCGCGTGGACCGCGGCGATGTCCTCGGGCGTACGGCCTGCGAGTGTCGGCCACACGGTGTGGGCGCCCGTCCCGACGAGCGAGACCATCAGCGGCACCCCGATCGTCGTGACGCCCGCGGCGACGGCGGCGCGCACGCCCGTCGGCGAGTCCTCGATCGCGACGGCGTCGGCGGGGTCGATGCCGAGGGCACGGCACGCATGCAGATATGCGTCCGGGAACGGCTTGGGACGCGTGACGTCATCGCCCGCGACGATGATCTCGAACAGCTCGGGAAAGGGCGCGACGACCTGTGATGCCATCCGCCGCATCGACATCGTCACCAGCGCACAGCGGATGCCGGCGCCGCGCAGCGCGGTCAGCAGCTCGTGCGCCCCGGGACGCAGAGGGTTCCCCCGCTCCGAAAGCAGGCGCGTCACCTCTGCGGTGAGGTGGGCGATGATGTCGGCGACGGACATCCGCACGCCGGCCTCCTGAAGGATCGCCCCGGAGGTCTCGAGTCCCTGACCCACCAGAGTCAGGGCCTGTTCGTGCGTCCAGGTGCCGCCGAAGCTCTCGACGAGGGCCGTCTCGGCCTCCATCCAGTAGGGCTCGGTGTCCACGAGGGTGCCGTCCATGTCCCAGAGAACGGCGGCGGGGAGGGCGGAGCTCATCGGTCCATGCTACCGACGCCCCTCGGCGCCGCTGTCGCGCGCGTGACGGCCGCCCTCGCGACGGCGTCGGCGCGTATCGTGGAGGAATCGATGGACCGTGCGAGAGGGGCGGAGTGGACGAACTGGGTAACCGCGTGCTGATCGTGGCCTTCGACGGCTGGAATGATGCGGGTGAGGCCGCCTCCGCCGCCGCGGCGCACATCCGCGAGTCCGGCGCGTACCGGGAGGTCTTCGCCGTCGACCCGGAGCTGTACTTCGACTACCAGTACACCCGCCCACAGATCACTCTCGACGCCGACGGCTCGCGCACGCTCACCTGGCCGGACGCCACACTGTGGCGACCGCTCCATCCCGCCGACGGCACACGCCTGTGGGTGCTGTCCGGGGTCGAGCCCGCGCGCGCCTGGCAGTCGTTCGCCGCCGAGCTCGTGGACGCCGCGCTCACGGAGGGCATCACCGGCATCGTCGCGCTGGGCTCGATGATGTCCGACGTTCCGCATACGCGACCGATCTCGGTGTTCGCCGGCAGCGAGAACGACACCCTCCGCGGCGCGCTCGGCCTCGAGAAGCCCACCTACGAGGGCCCGGCGGGCATCCTCAGCGTGCTCACTGCGGCTGCCGAGGCGGCCGGCATCCCGACGGCGGCGCTGTGGGCGAACGTTCCGCATTACGTCGCCGGCCATACCCCGTCACCGAAGGCCACGGTCGCGCTGCTGGACCGCGTCACCGATCTGACGGGCGCGGTCGTGGCGCGCGGGGAGCTCCCCGCTCAGGCACTGGCCTGGGAGGCATCGATCGACGCGGCCGCGGCCGACGACGAGGAGATGACCGAGTACATCCACCAGCTGGAGCAGACGCGCGACACCTGGGACTCGCCCGAGGCGTCCGGCGACGCCATCGCGCAGGAGTTCGAGCGGTACCTGCGCCGGGGCGGCGAGGGTCCCGGCAAACCTGGTCCGCCCGACCCTCGCCGCTCCTGATCAGTACGCCTGCAGGACGCCGAAGCTGAGCAGGATGATCAACAGGATGCCGAGCGCAAGCCGGTAGAGCACGAACGGCAGGAAGCTGCCGCGCTTGAGGTAGCGCATCAGGAACGCGATCACCGCGAGGCCCACGCCGAACGCGACGACCGTGGCGACGCCCGTCTCGAACATGTTGTACACCTGGTCGCCCGGGTCTTTGATGGCCTGCACCAGCTCGTAGAGGCCGCTGCCGAACACGGCCGGCACCGCAAGCAGGAACGCGACCTCCGCCGCGGCCGGACGGGTGTAGCCCAGGGCCAGGCCCATCGTCGTCGTCGCACCGGAGCGCGAGACACCCGGGACGAGGGCGAGCATCTGGGCCAGGCCCAGAGCGAGGCCGTGCCCGTAGGTCAGGTCCTTCTCGGTGCGGGTGCGGCGCCCCAACGCGTCGGCGGCGCCGAGCAGGAGACCGAAGACGATGAGCACGATCGCGACCAGCCAGAGGTTGCGGAACGTGTTGCGGATGGACTCCTGGAACAGGTATCCGGCGATGCCGATCGGGATCGTGCCGATGATGACGATCCACCCCATGCGGGCGTCGGGGTCGTTGCGCGGCACGCGGCCGGTCAGCGACTTCGCCCACTGGGAGATGATCCGCACGATCTTGCCCCAGAAGTAGACGAGCACCGCGAGCTCGGTGCCGATCTGGGTGATGGCGGTGAAGGTCGCGCCGGGGTCTTCGGCGGACGGGAGGAACTCGCCCATGATGCGCAGGTGGGCACTGGAGGAGACGGGGAGGAACTCGGTGAGTCCCTGGACCAGGCCCAGGATGATCGCCTCGAACAGGTGCATGGGGGCCCTTTCAGTACGTGCGGATCAGATCGGTGAGCACGCGCTGCCCGAAGACCAACGCGTCGATGGGGACGCGTTCGTCCACACCGTGGAACATACCGGTGAAATCGAGATCCGTGGGAAGCCGCAGCGGCGCGAACCCGTATCCGGCGATGCCGAGCTCGGCGAGGGCCTTGTTGTCGGTGCCGCCGCCCATCAGGTAGGGCAGCACCGGAACCCCCGGATCGTGCCGCTCGAGCGCCCCGACCATCGCCTCCACGAGCTCTCCATGAAAGGGCACCTCGAGCCCGATGTCGCGATGCGAGATCTCGACCTCGATGTCGTCGCCCACGATGCGCTGGATCTCCGCGAGCACCCGCTCCTCCTGCCCCGGGAGCGTGCGCACGTCGATCGTCGCGACCGCGGCATCCGGGATGACGTTGTGCTTGTACCCCGCGACGAGACCCGTGGGGTTGGTCGTCGTGCGGAAGGTGGAACGCAGGAAACCGGATGCCGCGCCGGTCGCGTCTGCCACGGCATCCGGATCGGCGGGGTCGACGCCGCACAGGGCCGCGAGACCGTCGACGGTCTGGCGCGTGGTGGCGGTGAGCTCGAGCGGCCAGACCGACCGGCCGAGGGCGGCGACGGCCTCGGCCAGCCGCGTCACGGCGTTGTCCGGGTGGAAGCGGCTGCCGTGGCCGGCGGTGCCGCGAGCGCGCAGCCGAAGCCACACGAGGGCCTTCTCCCCCACCTGCAGCAGATAGGCGCGCTGCTCGCCCACCGGGATCGAGTAGCCGCCGACCTCGCTGATGGCCTCCGTGGCGCCGTCGAACCAGTGCGGCCGATCCCGCACGACCAGCTGCGAGCCCTCCACCCCGCCGTTCTCCTCGTCGGCGAAGAACGTGAGGATCAGATCGCGCTCCGACTGCTCCCCCGCTCTCAGGAGCTCGGCGACAGAGGTGAGGATCATCGCGTCCATGTCCTTCATGTCGACGGCACCGCGCCCCCACAGCATTCCGTCCCTGATCACGCCGCCGAACGGGTCGACGCTCCAGTCGTCAGCGACGGCGGGGACCACGTCGAGGTGGCCGTGCAGGACGAGGGCGGGCTTGTCGCGATTGCGTCCCGGCACCCGCACGCTGAGGTTGGTGCGGCGCGGGATGGGCTCGTAGTACTCGGGACGCAGGCCGAGCGCCTCCAGGTAGGCGCCCACGTACTCGGCGGCCTCTCGCTCCCCGTGCGCGCGCCCCTCGCCGAAGTTGGTGGTGTCGAAACGGATCAGGTCACGCGCGACGCGGGCGACCTCGGGGAGTTCGGAGGAGGGCATGCCTCCACGCTAGCGCTCCCGATGCCACGATCCGAGAGCGGAGGACACGTCTCTGGAGACAAAAGAAAAAGGCCCCTGACGGGACCTTTCTCCTTCTGTGCGCGAGGGGGGACTTGAACCCCCACGCCCTATACGGGCACTAGCACCTCAAGCTAGCGCGTCTACCTATTCCGCCACCCGCGCAGGTGGTTTTCGGTTTCGCAACCGAAGATCGACAGTACCAGATTCCGAGCCAGACGCGGAATCGGGGCCGGGCTCATCCCGCCGAGACACCGAAGAGCAGACCGAGCACGTACGTCACCGCCGCCGCCCCGAAACCGATCGCCAGCTGCCGCAGCCCTCGCCGCAGCGGCGGCGCACCCGACAGCAGGCCCACCATCGCTCCCGTGCCCAGCAGCGCCGTCCCGACGAGCACGAGGGCCAGGACGACGGCGGGGAGCCCGCTGAGCCCGAAGATCCAGGGCAGCACCGGGATGATCGCGCCGGACGCGAAGAAGAGGAAGCTCGACCCGGCGGCGCCCAGAGCACTGCCGACCACTTCGTGATCGGCTCCGGCGGCGCGGTGCAAGCGGTACGGCTCACTGCGGTCGGCGGCCTGCGCGGCCTCGACGATCTGGCGCGCACGCTTCTCGGCGTCGCGTTCACCGACACCCCGCGCACGGTAGACCAGAGCGAGCTCGTTGGCATCGAGGTCGAGGTCCGGCAGCACATGGTCGGCGTAGTCACTCGGCTCCGTGGCATCCAGCAGTTCCCGCTGTGAGCGCACCGACACGTACTCCCCCGCCCCCATGGACAGGGCGCCGGCGAGAAGGCCGGCGACGCCGCTGAACAGCACGAACTGCGCCCCCACGCCGGTGGCGCCGATGCCCATCACGAGAGCGAGGTTGGAGACGAGGCCGTCGTTGGCGCCGAACACCGCGGCGCGGAACGTGCCAGACAATCGCCGCCGCCCGCGCGCGGCCAGACCTCGCACGACCTCACGATGGATCTTCTCGTCAGCGACCATGCGTGCCGTCGCGAACGGCTCGCTCTCGTACGGCGAGCGCCCTTCCGCGTTCTGGGCCAGAGCGAGCACGAAGATGGAGCCGAACCGCCGAGCCATCCATCCCAGCAGGAGGGAGCCGAGGCCCGGAGAGGGCAGGCGCGACGGTTCGCCGCCGAGCAGTTCGAGCCAGTGCGCCTCGTGGCGCCCCTCGGCGTCGGCCAGGGCCAGCAGGATCTCGCGCTCCTCGCCTTCCCGGCGCTGCGCGAGGTCGCGGTACACCTGCGCTTCCGCGCGTTCGTCGGCGAGGTAGCGCGCCCAACGGCGGCGGTCACGAGGCGTGGGAACGGGCTGCGCGGTCACGGGAGTTCACGCTAGCCGCGCGTGGTGCCGGGTGACTCCCGATCGCCGGGATTGCCAGCATTTCGGACGTCCGAACCCCGCGCGATCTCGGCCAGGAGTCCGCGCTCGCCGCGGCGCATCACGATCGCGTGCGCGGCAGCGAACGCGGGCCGCAGAACGGGGCTCGCCACCCGCATCCACCGGCGGACGAGGGCCACCTCCCACACCCACGTGAGCCCCGTCCGCGCACCGGCGGCGCCGCCTTCGGGCGTGAGCCGGAGACTCCCCCGACCGGCCAGGTCGCCCGTGCTCGCGGCCGCCAACAGTCGGGGCGGCGTAGCGGCGGTGATCGTGAGCGCGACCCGCAGACGATACCCCCACGGGCTGCGCACCTGCAGCCGCACGACGTCGCCGGGCGTGGGCGGGTGGGGCTGGGGCTCGACGCGGACGGCCGGCCACCACGCGACGACGCCCGTCGTCAGACTCCGCTCGCACAGGCGCCAGCACTCCTCGGCGGACACCGGCACGAGCCAGTGCGAAGTGAAGGCGTACTCCCGCGACATGCGCGCGAGTGTAGCCGTCGCCGAGGCTCGATCAGGAGCGCACGCGCGAGCGCAGCACCTCGATCCGCGCTTGCAGTTGTGCCACCGTCGCTCGCGCGACCTCGGGTCCCCCGCAGATCCGACGGAGTTCCGCGTGGACGGCTCCGTGCGGCTCTCCGCTCTGGCGCGCGTAGAGACCGACGAGGCTGTTGAGCAGCTGACGCTGTTCGCGCAGCGTGCGGTGCAGCGCCGGCGGCAGTGTCGACTCGGCATCCGGTGCCTCGGTGACCGCCGCACCCTCCTTCGCCTCGCGGGCGCGGCGGTGCCGGCTCTGGCGGGACTGGCGCTGCATGAGCAGTTCGTGGACGTGCTCGGGCTCGAGCAGTCCCGGAAGGCCCAGGAACTCCTCCTCCTCGGGCGTTCCCGGCACCGCCAGCTGACCGAACTCCTTGCCGTCGTAGAGCACACGGTCGAAGTGGGCGACCGAACCGAGCGCCTGATAGGAGAACTCCTGCTCGAGGTCGTCGGAGGCCTTGTCCTCTCGTTCCGCCTCGGCGAGCAAGGTGTCTTCGAGCCCGTCGTCGTCGCCGCCCTCGCGGTCGAGGGCGTGGTCGCGCTCACGCTCCATCTCCCCCGCCAGCGTGAGCAGCACCGGCACGTTGGGAAGGAAGACGGATGCCGACTCGCCCCGACGCCGCGCCCGCACGAAGCGGCCGATCGCCTGCGCGAAGAACAGCGGCGTCGACGCGCTCGTGGCATAGACACCGACCGCGAGGCGGGGGACGTCGACGCCTTCGGACACCATGCGCACGGCGACCATCCAACGGGTCGTCGCATTTCCGAACGTCTCGATGCGGCCGGAGGCGGCCTTGTCGTCGGACAGGACGACCGTCGGCGCTTCGCCCGTGATCTCGCGGAGAATCGCCGCGTAGGCGCGTGCCGCCGTCTGATCCGTCGCGATGACCAGGCCCCCGGCATCCGGGACGTCCTGACGCACCTCGGTGAGACGGCGGTCGGCGCTGCGGAGCACGGCGGGGATCCAGTCGCCCTCCGGATCGAGCGCCGTGCGCCAGGCTTGGGCGGTGACGTCCTTCGTGTTGTCCTGCCCGAGATGCGCTTCGAGTTCGTCGCCGGCTTTCGTGCGCCAGCGCATCTTGCCGGCGTAGACGAGGAAGAGCACCGGGCGCACGACCCCGTCGGCGAGCGCGCGCCCGTAGCCGTAGTTGTAATCGGTGCGCGAAAGGCGGATGCCCTTCTCGTTCGGGTGGTACTCGACGAACGGGATCGGCGCGGTGTCACTGCGAAACGGCGTTCCCGACAGCAGCAGCCGGCGCGTCGCGCGCCCGTACGCCTCGCGGAGCGCATCGCCCCAACTGAGCGCATCGCCACCGTGGTGCACCTCGTCCAGGATCACCAGCGTGCGCGCATCCATCGTCAGCCGCTGATGCACCGAGGCTTTCACCGCGACCTGCGCATAGGTGACGGCTACGCCGTGGAAGTGACGAGCCGGCGCGCTCTGACGGTTGGTGAAGCGCGGGTCGAGGCGGATGCCGACACGTGCCGCCGCGTCGGCCCACTGTGTCTTGAGATGCTCGGTCGGCGCGACGACGACGAGGCGGTCCACGATGCCGCGGCGCAGCAGCTCACTGGCCAGACGCAGCGCGAAGGTCGTCTTGCCGGCGCCAGGGGTCGCCGCGGCGAGGAAGTCGCGCGGACCGGACCCCACACCGTCCGGCCCGTCGGCCGAGAAGTAGGCCTCGAGCGCTTCGGCCTGCCACGCGCGGAGGTTCTGCGCCGTTCCCCACGGGGCGCGCTGGGGGAAGGCGGGCGAGAGGTGCTCGGCGGCGAAGTTGCCGAAGTGCTCCTGTCCTCGCTCGTCCGTCCCGTCCACGACTGACCACCCTAAACGACGCCTCCCCCACGGCGGCTCTCGGTGGGAAGGCCGCTCCCCGGTAGCCTCGAAGAAGACCACGAGTCAGGAGAGCCATGCGCAGGAACGAAGCAACCCCCGACGAGCACCGTTCGCCTTACATTCCCAACGAGAGTGCGCACCCCTGGCGTCGCATGGTGTCGATCGGCGACTCCTTCACCGAGGGCATCGGCGATCCCATCCCCGGCACCGCCGACGGTCACCGTGGATGGGCCGACCGCGTCGCCGAGGTGCTCGCCGCCCAGGTCGACGACTTCGCCTACGCCAACCTCGCGGTCCGCGGAAAGCTGATCACGCAGATCATGGCCGACCAGGTGGAGCCCGCCCTCGCCCTGAACCCCGACCTCATCACGTTCTCCGCCGGCGGGAACGACGTGCTGCGTCCCAACGGCGATCCCGACGCCGTGGCGCAGCAGTTCGAGGACGCCGTCGCGCGCCTGAGCTCCCAGGGGGCGACGCTTCTCGTCTTCACCGGCGTCGACACCGAGTTCACGCCGGTGTTCCGCGGCATCCGCGGGCGCGTCGCCATCTACAACGAGAACATCCGGGCGATCGCCGACCGTTACGACTGCATCGTCGCCGACCAGTGGGCGTTGAAGGAGGTGCAGGACATGCGATTCTTCGACGACGATCGCCTGCACTACAACGCGCTCGGCCATCACGAGATCGCCCGCATGGTGCTGCGCGCGCTCAACGTGCCGAACGAGCTGCAGCCCATGCAGCCCGATCCGCTGCCGCGGCTGACGTGGCGCGAGGCCCGCACCAATGACCTCGTCTGGGCGCGCACGCACTTCGTTCCCTGGGTGCTGCGACGCCTTCGTCACCAGTCCTCCGGCGACAACATCACCGCAAAGCGCCCCGAGCCGCTGCCGGTCACCGTCGAGGCTCCGGCCCGCGACCGCACCGCGGCCCCGGGTCGGCAGGCTTAGCGCAGGGCCCAGAGCGCCACGGCCGCGGCCGCCGCGACGTTGAGGGAGTCGACGCCGCCCGTCATCGGGATCGTGACGACCGTGTCGGCCGCGGCCAGCGCGCGCCGCGAGAGCCCGTCGCCTTCGGCGCCCATGAGCAGCGCGACCTGCGGCGGACGAGCGGCGGCAAACGCGTCGAGGGCGACCGCATCGTCGGCGAGCGCCAGGGCGGCCAGGTGCAGCCCGGCATCGTGCAGCAGGTCGCAGCCCGCGCTCCAGCCGCCGTCCGCCTCGTCGGGCAGGCGTGTCCACGGCACCTGGAACACCGTCCCCATGCTGACGCGGACGCTCCGACGGTAGAGGGGGTCGGCGCAGCGCTGCGTGACCAGCACGGCGTCGGCGCCGAGCCCGGCGGCCGCGCGGAACGCCGCCCCGACGTTGGTGTGGTCGACGATGTCCTCCAGGACGAGAACCAGGCGCGCACCGGCGACGACCTCCTCGACGGGCGGCAGCGCCGGCCGGTGCATCGCCGCGAGTGCTCCGCGGTGCACGGCGTAGCCGGTGAGCCGCTCGGCCACGTCGTCGTCGACCAGGTAGACGGGGGCGTCACCGGCGAGGTGCGCCGTAT
>Ga0209958_1001010_pt1 | contig 28435 bp, 23 predicted proteins | sample ThiBio_inoc_plan_FD_183942 | JGI IMG/M metagenome (GOLD analysis project Ga0209958, IMG submission 183942) | Wastewater bioreactor microbial communities from Cape Town, South Africa - Thiocy_inoc_plan (SPAdes) | ecosystem: Engineered > Bioremediation > Thiocyanate > Unclassified | place: South...
GCGACTCGGCGCATGCACATCCGAGGGCGGATGAGGGGACGATCGCCGTCGGATGTGCATGCGCCGAGTCGCTCCGAAATCGGCGCAGGCCCCCCCTCATCCGGCCGCTTCGCGGTCGCCGTCCCCCTGTACGTACTCGGCGCGTACACCTCCGCGAGGAGGGAAGGCCGTTAGGGTGGGCCCACAATCCACGGCGGCCAGGGCCGGTCAATGACCATGCCAGAGGCCGGGCCCTATCAACCGGGCGAGGGGAGGCAGGGGCGGCGAGGCGATCGGTGGGGCCGTGGCGGGCTCCGCCGGGTTCGCGATGAGCGGCGGCGGCGACCCCAGCGAGACGAACAGCCGGAACTCGGCCTGGTTGTAGTCGGCCACGGCGCGGATGCGGGCGATCCGAGCGTCGTTGAGCAATTGCAGGCTGTTGACGACCTCGAGCGGCCGGCCCACCGTGCTCCGGATGCGGTCCACGTCCTCGCGAAAGCCCGCGCGGGCGCTTTCCAGCTCGATGGCGGCGACGTCGAGGCGGCGTCGCGAGGCGTTCACCGCCGCGTACGCCTCGGCGACCTCGGCCCGGACCTCGGCGATGGCCCGCTGGCGTTCGCCCTCGGCCTGGCCCAGCTCGGCCGACCGCCTCCGGATCCGCGCCAGGTTGCCTCCGCCGAGGTTGCTGAGCGTCCAGAAGAGGCCGACGTCGAGATCCGTGCGGCCGCCGACGTTCGCGACCTGCGTCCCGAACAGGTTGCTGCCGCCGCCGAAGGCCCCGCCGCTGAACCCGACCAGGATCGTCGGCAGCGCGGGCCGGTATTTCTCCTGATCCACTCGATACGCCGCTGCGTCGACGGCGGCGGCCCGGGCGCGGACCTCGGGGCGGTAGGTCAGGCCCGTCCGGAGGAGCTCGGGCAGGGGGACGGCCGGGTCGACGATCGTCGTCGTCTCGAAGGCGGGTGCGATCGGCCGGAGCTGCACCGCCTGGTCGAGGTGCAGCCGACGCGCCAGCCGGACCCCCGCGACGGCCGCCTCTTCCTCGGCCCTGCGCACCTCCACGCCGATGAGCCTCAGCTCGGTCGCGGCCCGCATCGCGTCGGCCTCGCGCCCTTCCCCGGCGTCGGCGTAGGCGCGCGTCAGCCGGGCGACCTCGCCCCCCTTTTCGGCCATCTCGCGGCGGACGTCGAGGAAGCCCTCGGTCGCCGTCAGCTCGAAATAAAGCTGCGAGACGTCCATGAGGACGCTGTTGGCGGTGGCCGTGGCGTCGAACCGGGCCCGATCGACCTCCTGCCGTGCGGCGAGCGGCTCGAATATGGCGTCGGTCAGCGGGCTGACGATGCTCACGGCCGGGATCTCGACGGTCCCCGCCGCGACGACGTCCACGCCGCCCCCGAAGTAGAGCGACCGCTCCCTCAGGTTGAGGATCCGCCCCGACGACCGCTGGAGGTTGCCCAGGTGGTCGTGGTAGTTGGCGCCCATGTTGAGCGACGGCAGCAGCAAGGCCCTCGCCCCCTGGAGGACGGCGACCGCCTCCCCCACGCGCTGGCGGGCCACGGCGATCTGCGGATTCTCGGCCTCCGCCAACCGCAGGGCCGACGAGAGGTCGACGGCGTATTCGCCGCCCGACTTCGCCGGGATCGACGCCCCTCCGAACCCCGAGACCTCTTCCGCCGCGTCCGCCGACGCGACGACGACGGCCTCGTCGCGCCCCTTCGCCTTCCACGAAAGCGTCATGCACCCGGGAAGGAGGGGGATCGTCAGGGTCGCGGCGAGCGCCAGGCGACGGTTGCGCGACCGCTTTCCGCGCCGCCGTCGCGGCGCTCTCTTCTTCCCCGGCTCCGCAGGAATCGAAGGTTCCATCTTTCCCCCAATCGCAACGAGACCGTGGTTCAACGTCCGGCCGGCGGGGGCTCGGTCGGAGGCGGAGCCGCAACGCCGAGGGCGCCGCGATTGGTCGGCCCGACCCCGTCCACCGGGGCGGGCCGGGCCAGGGCGTCGGCCGGGGGTTGGCCCAGGGCGACGTACAGCTCGAACTGCGCCCGGTCGTAGTCGACGATCGCGTCCAGGTAGGCGTTGCGGGCCCGGGCCAGCAGCCGCAGGCTGTCGACGGTCTCGATGGCCGGGGCCACCGTGTTCTCGATCCGCAGCAGGTCCTCGGCGAACCCCTTGATCCCGCTCTCCACGGCCCGCTCCGAGGTCTCGATCCGGGCGTAGCGGGCGTGGGTCTTGGCGTACGCCTCGGCGACCTCGGCCCGGACCTGGTCGAGGACGAAGATCTCCCGGTACTTCGCCACCCCGAGGCGCGCCTTGGCGACGTTGATCAACGACGCGTTGCCGACGCCCAGGTTCTGGAGCGTCCAGTAGCCGACGGCGTCGAAGTCCTGCCGGCCGCCGAACCCGCCGACGACGGGCCGCACCAAATTGCTGCCGCCGCCGAACCCGCCGGCGCTGTAGCCGATCAGGACCGTCGGCGAGAACGGCAAGGCCCGCGCCCCGTCCAGCGCCATCAGGGCTTCCCGGATCGACGCCCGCCACTCCTTCACCTCGGGTCGCTGGAGCAGCCCCAGGGCGATCAGCTCGGCCACGGGCGTCGGGTCGGGGACGATCGGGTGCGGCACCACGTAGGCGTCGGTCGGGTGCAGCCGGACCGAGGGGTCGATGTTGAGCACGAAGCAGAGCCGGGCCGAGGCGACGAGCACCGCCTCCTCGGCCTCCTGGATGTCGTACTCGCGGGCCTGCAATTCGGTCAGGGCCCGGTGGGCGTCGGCGGCGCGGCCCTGGCCGGCGTTCGCGTAGGACGCGGTCAGCTCGGCGACGCGCCTCGCCTCGTCGCGGACCTGCAACGCGATGGCGCGACGGCCCTCCGCCCTCAGGAGGTCGGTGTAGGCCTGCGTGGTCTGGAGGAACGCCTGGTTGCGGACCGCCCAGGCCTCGAAGCCGCGGGCCGCCTGGAACTGCCGCGACGCCAGATACCCATAGACGGCGACCGCGGCGTTCCCTTCGAGCACGAGGCCCGGGATGCTCACGGTCCCCGCCGCCACCGCCCCGGTCCCGGCCCCGACGTACATCGCCGATCGGTTCACCGACAGGATGTTGCCGTTGGACTGCTGCAGGTTGCCCGTGTGCAGGTCGTAGTTGCCGCCCAGGTTGAGCGAGGGCAGGAACTGGGCGGCGGCGAGCTGCCGCAGGGCCGTCGCCTCCACGACCCGCTGCCGCGCGATCAGGAGCTGGGGGTTCTGGGCGCCGGCCAGGCGCAAGGCCGTGTTCAGGTCGATCGACCGGACGTCGGGTGTCAGCAGGCTCCCCGGCGATGGCGGCGTGACGATGGCGGCCGTGCGGCCGGGCCCCCCGCCGCGCCCCATTTCGCCGAGGGGCGCCGCTTCCGGGACCTGGATCGACTCGCCGCCCGAGCGGGCGGTCCTCGGGATCGGAAGCGACCCCGAGAAGGGGCCGGACGAGGGCCCCGAGGTCGGGGCCGGCGCCGGCGTCGCCGCCTGCCCATCGGCTTGCGGCAGTCGGGCCGAAAGGCCGGCCAGAACGAAGGCCAGGAAGATCGCGGGCCGGACGTTTACGACCATCGTACAGCCTCCGTGAGACCGGCAGTTCGCCGGCGAACGGCCCTTGCGTCAATCCGGGCCGATCCATCCGCTTGCGTAAAACGTGCACCTGCGCCGCGGGCTCTGCTTTTGCTCATAATAAATGACGAGGCAGAGCCTCGCCGGTCCTTCCTTGAAAAGCCTTCGAAGGCCCGCGTAGGACCGTCAAATCTCCCCGAATCGTCGCCCCTGTAATTTGGTTTATCGGCCCTTACCCCCCTTGGATTAACTCTCAGAAATGGTGAATTTACATGCCGGCGACGACTTCATCCCATTTCTGCCACGGCGAGATGCGAGAGCGCCGCCCCGTTCGAGTCCGAGGGCGGGCGTGACGCCAAGCATGCTGCATCCATCGAAGGTGGCGTCGTCCAGGCCGTGCAAGCCTTCGGCGAGCTCGACGTCGTCTTCGCCAACGCCGGACGCGCCGCGATGGCGTCCACCGGCCGGACGAATCTGGCCGAGCTTGAAGATGTCGTTCGTATCAACTTGACGGTCACGACCATCCCTCTCGCGACGTCCCTTCGGACATCTATTGACAAGGAATTCGCTATTCAATAATCTCATTGAATAACCATGGACACGCAGAAGAAACGACGGTTCAAAGCCAGGCTCTTCGGCGAATTCGCCCGGATCGGCAAGGCCCTGGGCAACCCGCATCGGCTGCAAATCATCGAGGTCCTCGCCCAGGGCGAGCGGACCGTCGAGCAGCTGGCCGACGAGCTCGGCTGCCCGGTCGCCAACGCGTCCCAGCACCTCCAGGTGCTGAAGGCCGCCATGCTGGTGACGATCCGGCGCGAAGGCCTCTACGCCCATTACTCGCTCGCGGACCCGAAGGTGTTCCGTGCCTGGCAGGCCATCCGCGAACTCGGAGAGGCCCGCCTCGAAGAGGTCGAGTCCGTCGTGTCCGAGTACCTCGAAGACCGCAGCAAGCTGGAGGCGGTCGACGCCGCCGAGCTCAAGCGTCGCCTCCAGGACGTGGTGATCCTCGACGTCAGGTCGCGGGCCGAATACGAGTCCGGGCACATCCGTGGGGCCCGCAACGTCCCCCACGACGAGCTCGAGGCCCGGCTGCGGGACCTGCCCCGCGACGCGGAAATCGTGGCCTACTGCCGGGGGCCTTACTGCGTCTTCGCGGACGAAGTCGTCGCCGCCCTGCAGGCCAAGGGCTACCGGGCCCGCCGCCTCGCCGAAGGCTATCCCGATTGGCGTCAGAGGGGATTTCCGGTCTCGACCGGTATTTCAACCGAGGGAAGATGATGAACACCAAGCTGCTCGCCGTGGGCCTCGTCTCGGCAGCGTTCGCGTGGGTCGCCCCGGGCGTCTACGCCCAGCACGCCGGGGAAATGAAGGCCGCCGTCCATCGGTCGGACAAGATTCGATGGAAGGCGGGGCCGCCTTCCCTGCCGCCCGGCGCCGAGTTCGCGGTCCTGGAAGGCGACCCGTCGAAGCCCGGCCCGTTCGTCTTCCGGGTCAAGGTCCCGGACGGCTACCGCATCCCGCCGCACGTCCATCCCAAGCCGGAGCGGGTGACCATCATCAAGGGCACCTTCCACCTGGGCATGGGCGAGACCTTCGACGCGTCGAAGGGCGAGACGCTCCCCGCCGGGACCTACGGCGTGTGGCCCGCGGGCATGAAGCATTACGTCTGGGTCGAGGGCGAGACCGTCGTCCAGTTCCACGGCGAGGGCCCCTGGGTCATCGAGTACGTGAACCCGGACGACGACCCGAGGAAGAAGAAGTGACGAGCAGGATGGACGCCCCCGAGAAACCGAGCCCTTCGTCAGGACGCTTGCCCCTCCTCGACCATCCCCACGATGCACCCTCGGAGTTCCGGCCCGAGGACCTGGTCGACGCCGTGCGAGGGCAAAGGGGCCTTGGGGCCTCAACCCTCCCCGAGGTCTGCATCCTCGATTTCGACGGGGATTTGACCGACGCCATGGTCGAGTCGGGCGAACTTACGCGGTGCCGGGAATGGGCCTGCTTCCACACCGCGATGTGGAGTTTCGAGGTCGACGGGCGTCGTTGCGGCCTCATCGACCGCACCATCGGCGGGCCTTACGCCGTGCTCGTGGCCGAGCAGCTCGCGGTCTCCGGGGTCAAGGTCGCGGTGGGGGTCACCTCGGCGGGCCGCATCGGCTCCGAGCTGCCTGTCCCCGGGCTCGTCGTCGCCGAACGAGCGGTGAGAGACGAGGGCACGAGTTACCACTGCCTCCCGCCGAGCGAGACGGTCGCGGCACGTCCCGACCTGGTCGACGCCTTGGCGACGGAGCTTGAAGCGGTGGGTCTGCCCATCCGTCGCGGCCTCGTCTGGACCACAGACGCCCCCTACCGAGAGACCGCCGAGCAAATCGCCCGCTATGCGGCTCGCGGCGCCCTCGCCGTGGAGATGCAAGCGGCTTCGCTCTTTGCTTTTGCTGAAGCTCGGCGGTTCGCTGTCGGCGTCGTCGCCCACGTGACGAACGCACCCGAGCACGACGAAGAGCAGTTCGACAAGGGGACACACGACCTCCAACGCGACTTGCTGCACGCGGCCTGTCGCGGGGCTTACCGCTATCTGGAGGGGCGGTCGTGATGTTCGAGACGAGCCGAAAGAATCATTGGGAGGGGGTCTACTCGTCGAAGGCCGAGACCGACGTCAGTTGGTATCAGGAGGAGGCCCGCCTCTCCTTGGACCTCATCAGGGCCTTTTCACCTCCCGAAGGCTGCATCATCGACGTGGGCGGCGGGGCCTCGGTCCTCGTCGACGGGCTCTTGAAGCTCGGTTACGAGCGGGTGACCGTGCTCGACATCGCGGAAGCCGCGTTGCAGAAGGCGAGGAGCCGCCTGGGCGATGATGCCGCAAAAGTCCGATGGGTGGCGGCGGATGTGACCTCCCTTCAAGACTTGGGGGCCTTCGACCTCTGGCACGACCGGGCCGTCTTCCACTTCCTGACTTCGCCCGACGACAGGGGGCGATACGTCGAGCTGGCCGAGCGGACCATCCCTTCGGGCGGGCACCTGGTGATGGCCACCTTCGCCAAGGGCGGGCCGACTCGGTGCAGCGATCTCGACGTGTGCCGCTACGACGCGGCCTCGTTGTCGGCCGAGCTGGGGCCCGGCTTCGTGCTGGTGAATGAGACCTGCGAGCGGCATGTGACGCCCTGGGGGGCCTTGCAGGATTTCTTCTACGGGGTGTTCGAGCGGCGATGAAGTTAAGGGATCGGACGATGAAAGGCCGCGGGAGCGGCATGCCGGTCGAGGAGCAGCCTCAGACGGTGGCCGATGCCGGAACCTCCTCGAGAAGCTCAATTCGCTCCTCATCCCGGAACTCGTCCTCCTCATGCGGCCCCTTCCCGAAAAGAAGGTACATGACCGGCAGGGCGAGCATCGTGAGCAAGGTGTCGCAGGCCATGCCGAAGACGACCACCGTGGCGAGCGGCTTCTGCACCTCGGCCCCGATGCCGGTCGAGAGCATCATCGGCACGAATCCCAGGGCGGCGACGGTGCCCGTCATGAGCACGGGCCGAAGCCTGGAGAGCCTGGCGTCCTCGATGGCCTCCCGCTTGCTCATCCCGTGCGACATCCGATCTCGTATCGCCGAGACCAGCACGAGCCCTTCCAGCATCGAGGCCCCGGCCAGGGCGACGAAGCCGACCCCCGCCGAGATGGTGAACGGCAGCCCCATGACGTAGAGGCCGAGGATGCCCCCCACCCGTGCGAAGAGAACCCCGCTGAAAATCATCAAGGCGTCCCGCAAGGAGTGGAACGTCAAGTAGAGCAGGCTCAGGATGAGCACGAGTGCCAGCGGCACGACGATGTAGAGCCTTTTTTCGGCCCGCTCCAGGTGCTCGAACTGCCCGCCCCACCCGACGGCGTATCCCGCGGGCAGCTCCACCTCTCTCCCGATTCGTCCCTTCGCCTCATCGACGAACGAGGCGATGTCGCGGCCCCGGACGTTGGCCTGCACGATGATTCGTCGCTCGCCCCAATCCCGCTGGATCGTCGATGGGCCGACGGTCTCCTCGATGTTCGCGAGCCTGGTGAGAGGTAGCCTCTGCCCGGTCGCGGTGGTGATGAACACCTCGTCGAGCGCCTTCGGGTCTTCGCGATAAGAAAGCGGCAGCCGCACGACGAGCGGAAACCGCCTGCCCGGCTCGATGATTTCGCCCACGTCCACGCCGCCCACGGAGCGGATGACGTCGGTGACGGCCCGGGCGGGTACGCCGTAGCGGGAGAGTGCTTCGTTGTCGACGTTGATGCGGAGCACGGGGAGCCCCGTCACCTGCTCGACCGTGGTATCGGCGGCACCTGGGATCGAGGAGATGACCCTCTCGATTTCCTCCGCCTTCTTCTTCAACGTCTCCAGGTCCTCGCCGTAGAGCTTGACCCCGAGGTCGGCCCGGATGCCTGCGACCATCTCGTTGATTCGCATCTCGATGGGCTGCGTGTAGACGGCCCGCATGCCAGGAAGCACCTTGGTCGCCGCGGCCATCGCGGCAACGAGCTCCTCCTGCGTCTTGGCCTTCTTCCACCGCTCACGGGGCGTGAGCGCGATGAAGACGTCCGAGAGTTCCAAGCCCATGGGGTCGGTCGCGACTTCGGCGCTCCCCGTCCTCGTCCAGACGTCCTCGATCTCGTCGGGGAAACGCTTCTTGAGGTAGCCCTCGATTCGCGTCCCGTAGCGGAGCGACTCCTCCAGGCTCACGCTCGCGAGCCGGATGGTGTTGACGACCACCGAGCCCTCGTTCAGCCGAGGGACGAACTCCGAGCCCAGGCCGAATCCCATGACGGTCGCAATGATCGTGATGGCCCCGACCGAGACGAGCGTGGCCCTCGGATGGTTCAGGCCCCATCCCAAGAGCGGTTGAAAGAGCCTGTGGGCGATGCGGTCGACGAACGTCTCTTTCTCGGAGGTCCTTCGCTTGAGGCCCAGGGACGCGAGCACCGGCATGAGCGTGAGCGAGAGGATGAGCGAGGCGGAGAGGGCGAAGATGACCGTCAGGGCCATCGGCCTGAAGAGCTTGCCTTCGATTCCTTCGAGCGTGAGGATGGGGAGATAGACGATCATGATGATGAGCTCGCCGAACATGGTGGGCTTCCTCACCTCGATTGCGGCGTCCCGGATGATGGCCATCTTCGAGCGATTCGTCCGGTCGTGTGCGAGCCTCCTCACGCAGTTCTCGACCATCACCACCGAGCTGTCGACGACCAGCCCGAAGTCGATGGCCCCCAGGCTCATCAGGCTCCCGGCGATGCCGACCCGTTCCATCATCGAGACGGCGAACAGCATCGAGAGCGGGATGGCGGAGGCCACGATGAGCCCGGCACGGAGGTTGCCGAGAAAGGCGAAGAGGACGGCGACGACGAGTATGGCCCCTTCAAGGAGGTTTCGCTCGACGGTGCGGAGCACGTGCTCGACGAGGTCGGTCCGCTTGTAGACGACCTTCACCTCGGCGCCGTCCGGGAGCGAACGCTCGACTTCTTTCATCGCCGAATCGAGGGCCTCGGTCACGTCGCGGGAGTTCTCGCCCATCCGCATGAAGGCGAGCCCCAGGACCGCCTCCCCTTCCCCTTCGGCGGTCACCCCGCCCCGGCGGATGGCGTGCCCGATCTCGACCTGGGCGACGTCCGAAATCCGGACGGGCACCCCGTCGTACGCCTTGATGACGACATCCTCGATTTGACCGACGGTGGCGGTGCGGGCCACCCCATGCACGAGGCTGGCCTCCCCCGAACGCACGACGTAGCCCCCGCCCACGTTCTGGTTGTTCTGCCTGAGGGCCTGCGTGACGTCGTCGAACGTGAGCCCGCGGCTGGCGAGCTTGGCGGGGTCCGCCTGCACCTCGAACTGCTTCTCGTAACCGCCCCAAGCGTTGATTTCGGCGACCCCGGGCACCCTCAAAAGCCGCGGTCGGATGACCCAATCCTGGAGCGTGCGAAGCTCGGTCAGGTCTAATTCGGGATTCTTGCTCGTGAGGAGGTAGTGGTAGACCTCGCCCAGGCCGGTCGCCACGGGCCCCATCCTCGGCCTCTCGACCCCTTCGGGGAGCTTCGCATCCCCGAGCCGCTCGTTGACCTGCTGCCTCGCGAAGTAGACGTCGGTCCCGTCGGCGAAGATGGCCACGACCTGCGAGAAGCCGAACTTCGAGACCGAGCGGAGCTCTTCGAGCCCCTTCAAGCCTCCCATCGCATACTCGACGGGGAACGTGATGAGCCGCTCGACCTCCTGGGGTGAGAGCTCGGGGGCGGGGGTGTTGATTTGCACCTGGACCGGCGTCGTGTCCGGGAAGGCGTCGAGCGGCAGGTGGGCGGCCGAGCGGAGGCCCGCGACGACGAGCAGCGAGGTGGTGAGCAGGACCAGGAAGCGGTTCCTAAGGCTGGTCTCGATGAGGGCGTTTAACATGGGCGTCCAGCTCCGTGGGGTGTGCCGCCTAGTCGCAGCAACCGGCCCCGATGGAGCCCTTCATGATTTCCGTCTTCAGCAGGAACGAGCCGTCGGTGACGACGCTCTCTCCGGCCTTGAGCCCCCAGACGACCTCGAGGGCGTCCTTGCGGTCCATCGCGGTCGACTTGATTCGCTGCGGGCGATATGTGGACTCGGATTGCTTGAGGAACACCACGTCCACGCCTTCGTGTCGCTGGACCGCCCCCTTGGAAACGACCAGGGCCTTGTGAGGTTCCTCGACGCGGATGCGGGCCTTGCCGAACTGATTGGCCCGGAGCTTTCCGCCGGGGTTGGGAAGCTCGGCACGAACCCTCGTCGTCCGGGTCGTCTCGTCCACCTCGGTCCCGACCCACGTCACTTCGCCATCGAAGACGTCCGGGGTCTCATCCGGACCTGACGACAAGACGGCGAAGGCGACCTTCTGCCCGGGAGCGACTTTGGGGACATCCCTCTCGAAGACGTGGATCCAGAGCCACATCGTGGAGACGTCGGCCACCGTATAGAGCTTCGTCGTCGGCTCGACCGCCTCGCCGAGCACGGCGTGACGGAAGACGACCGTCCCCCCGAGGGGGGTGGTCACGTCGAGCAGGGGCCGCGTGTCCTTCTCCCTCAGGATGCGGACCAGGCCCGCGTCGTCGAAGCGGAAGTTCCGGAGCCGTTGCTCGGCGTCGAGGAGGGTGGCCTCGGCCTGGTTCATCGCGGAGCGGTCGGCGACCAGCTTCGCGTCGGCGATGACCTTGGAAGCGGCCAGGACCCCGGTCCTGCCGAAGACGTCCTTCGCCAGCTCGTAAGCCGAGCGGGAGGTGATGTACTGGGCCTTGGCGGTGCTCACCTCGGCCGAGTCGACCACGGCCACGCGGTCGCCCGCCTTCATGCTCCGCCCGAGATCGGGCGTGGCCTCACGCAGGAACCCGGCGACGCGAGGATGAATCTCGGCGTAGCGGTTGGCGTTGTAGGCGGTCTCGGCGTTGGCGGAGAGCTCATGGGTGTGTTCCTCCTCGATCACCGGGGCGGTGCTCAACCCGACCTCGCCCGCAAGCTCGGTCGATGCGAGCCGGACCATGGGCAAAAAGGTGCAGAACTTCGGCTTCCCGTCGGCACCCTTCTCGCCGAACTGCTTGCACCACCCGTCGTCGATGAGGTTGGGCCCGGCTGAAGCCGAGTCCCCTTCCTTGAAATTCTCCGGGTGGCACGTCGTGCAGAAATGGGCGGGCAGGCCGTGCTCGCACGGCTTGATGTCGTACTTCTCGGCGTTCTCCGGATGGCACTTCGTGCAGACGTCCTCGGGGATGTTGCCGTGTTCCGGGCAGAGCAGGAGCTTCTCCTTGAGTTCCGGATGGCAGAGCGTGCAGAACTTCTCGGGCACGCCGTGCTCTTTGCAGTAGAGGCCGTAATCGTCCTTGGTCGAGGCCACGCCCAACTTGGGCGTCAAATCGGGCCGCAAGAACGCGACCGCTGCGAGCACGAGGGCACCCAGGCCGAGGGCGAGCGACGCCCCGATGAGGATCTTCTTCATGGTCTTTCCGACTCCAAAACTGTTTCGATGGTGAGACGCCAATCGCGAAGGAGCGTCGCGTGGGGACGGACGTTCTTCGCACACACGCCGCAAGGCGGCGGAGTTTGAACTCGGCGTAAAACGCCGCTAGGCGGAACTCCTCGAGCGGGGACGCTCAGGACTCCGATGCGGCAGTCTCAACAGCGAAACGTTTGGAGCAGGAGATGGATCGGGACGCGACCGGGAGCGGCCCTTTCGGGCGGCTCGACGATCGGCAAAACCGCCGGAGCGGCCCATGAGACGTGGGCGGGTACGGGCGGGAGGCTCGGCGGGTCCCAATCGCCCAGGACGATTTTCGCCTCGGCCCTCGATTCGGAATCCCGCACCGCTCCCGCACAGATGCAGCTGACCGCTTCGTCCTGGATGGGCTCGGGAAGCTGCGGACGGCCCGAAGCCTCCCCGTCCTCGCAACGGTCCGCACAACATCCCAGCGACTCCGCCCGGCAAAACTGCGGGCAGGCCAGGAGCAGGACGGCCAAGAGGATGGAGAAGGCGGATTTCACGCGGGCCTCGAGATTTCTGGGGGAATCACGCCGGGAAATTCTATCCGACAAATTGGATTAAGGGAAATACGAGAGACGTATCCTCGGGTAGCCCCTCACGATGCTGGCACGGATTTGCGGGGCGTTTGGCATTCGAGGGCCGAAGTTAGGGCGATTTTTCGCCCCTCGGCCCAGATCGCTCGCGTGAGGTCGTCCACGTGGACCGGAGGCGGACGTAGTCCGACACCGACCAGGCCCGCACGCTCAGGCCGGCCGCCATCGCCGGGGTGCGGCCCTCCAGAGAGCCGTGGATGCGCCCCCAGTTGTAGAGGTCACGCCACAGCCACAGCGACCACTGCAGCCGACGCTCGTCCCGCGAGCCGCTCCGCGTGCGTCGCGTCAGCCGCGCCTGCTGGCCGCGCAGCGTCCCGTTGAGGCGCTCCAGGTGCGACGTGTTGACCGTCGTGCCGATCCCCAACGCCGCCACTCGCTCCTTGATCGCCCTCAGTCGGCCGAACAGCGCCCGGCCGCGGACCTTCACCACATTCCCCGAGGCGTCGCGGACCTTGTGGACCACGCCGACCAGCCACCCCTGCGGCGGCTTCAGGCCGGGAGACCTGCGCCGGCCGCGTCGCCGCTTGCGACGACGATGCAGGATCTCGCCGAAGACCTGGAGCAACGCCGAGGGGTACGGCAGGTGGTTGTCGACCAGCATCAGCGGCGGGGCCGCCCCGGACGGGAGGCACAGGGCCACCGAGGCGATCAACTCGGCCGCCGTGGCGAGGTCGCGCGGCCCGACGCGCAGGTCGATCACGAATCGGCCGACGACCGCCAGGGCCGCGTGAGCCCAAACCCGACCCTATAGTGGACCCCGGTTTTGAGACCGCTCGGTAAGTTATCCTTGAGGGATCACCACCGAGGTTCAACCATGGGTCACATTCGCAAGCGACACTCGGCGGCGTTCAAGGCGAAGGTCGCTCTGGAGGCCGTGAAGCAGGACAAGACGATCGCCGAACTGGCCAAGCTGCATCAGGTCCATCCGGTGCAGATCAGCCAGCGGAAGAAGCAGCTGCTGGACGGCCTGGAGGGCCTGTTCGAGAACGGGGCGGCGGCTCGCCGACCCGACCCCGAGAAGCTCCAGGTCGAACTCTACGAGCAGATCGGCCGGCTCCAGATGGAGTTGGCCTGGGTGGAAAAAAAATCTGGAGCCTGACGTCGCCGCCCGGCGTGGTCGGATCGATTCGGAGCACCCGAGCCTGAGCGTCCGCCGCCAGTGCGAACTCCTGGGCCTGGGGCGAGCCGGCCTCTACCGCGAGCCGTCCCGCGAGTCCGACGAGGACCTCCGACTGATGCGGCTGATCGACGAGCGGTACCTCGCCACGCCGTTCTACGGCAGCCGTCGCATGGCGGCCTGGCTGGCCCGACGCGGCGAGGCGGTCAATCGCAAGCGTGTGCAACGTCTGATGCGAACCATGGGCCTGGAGGCGATCCATCCCGGCCCCAGGACCACCACGAGGGACCCCGACCACGAGATCCACCCCTACTTGCCCCGAGGCGTGACGATCGACCGACGCGACCAGGTCTGGTCCACCGACGTAACCTACCCGCCGCTGGAGGACGTCTACATGTTCCTGGCCGCGGTGATCGACTGGCATAGTCGATTCGTCCTGTCCTGGAGGCTGTCGAACACCCTCGACGGACGCTTCTGCCTGGAGGCGTTGGACGCCGCCCTGGAAGGAAGACGCCCCGAGATCTTCAACACCGACCAGCGCTGCCAGTTCACCGCCAGGGCTTCCACCGGGAGGCTCAAGGAGGAAGGGGTCGCGATCAGCATGGACGGACGAGGACGGGCCTTGGACAACGTGTTCGTCGAACGGTTGTGGCGGTCCCTGAAGTATGAGGAGGTCTACCTGAAGTCGTACCGGAACGTCCGCGAGATGGAATCGGGCCTGGAAGGATGGTTCGCCTTCTACAACCACCAACGGCTCCACCAGGGCCTGGACTACCGCACCCCCGCCGAGGTCTACCACGACCCGACGCCGATCAACCCACGAGGGAAGGAGACGCCCCGGACCATAACTTAAAATCGGGGCCGAGTGGTCTCGACATCGGGGTCCACTTCAATGGCGGTGCAGAAGTTGTGAATCCCGATGCCCTGTAGTAATCAATCACCTCTACGGAATCAGGGGGGTCACTCGCAGGTAAAAACCGGTCAGCCCTTCCTTCAACCGCCTCGTCCATCGAATGCCCACCGCTTATGCCACCCATTCCGCCGGAAGCCAACGCCGACCGCGTTGCGGTTTACTTCTCCAGCATCTCATTCAGCAGGCGAGCAACTCGGACGCGGGTCCCCTACAATGCCGGCGGTGTCGATCCCCGCGAGTCCCAGGACCATCCTCGAATGAGCACGAAAGCCTACGCCGCCCAGGCCGCCGAATCCCCCCTCGCCCCGTTCTCGCTGACCCGCCGCGACCCCCTGCCGAACGACGTCGTCATCGACATCCTCTACTGCGGCGTCTGCCACTCCGACCTGCACCAGGCCCGCAACGAGTGGGGGAACACGATCTACCCCTGCGTTCCGGGCCACGAGATCCTGGGCCGGGTGGCCAAGACCGGCTCGGCCGTGAAGAAGTTCAAGGAGGGCGACCTGGCGGCCGTCGGCTGCATGGTCGACTCATGCCGCACGTGCCCCGCGTGCGAGGCCGGGCTTGAGCAGTTCTGCGAGACCGGCGGCACGGTCTTCACCTACAACAGCCCGGACAGGCATTCGGGCGGCGTCACCTTCGGCGGGTACTCCGAGAGCATCGTCGTCGACGAGTCGTTCACGCTGAAGGTCTCCGAGGGGGTCGACCTCGCCGCCACGGCCCCCCTGCTCTGCGCGGGGATCACGACGTACTCGCCGCTGAAGCACTGGAAGGTGGGCCCGGGGAAGACGGTGGGGATCGTCGGCCTGGGCGGGCTCGGCCACATGGGCGTGAAGTTCGCGCACGCCTTCGGGGCCCACACCGTCCTGTTCACGACCTCGCCCGGCAAGGCCGAGGACGCGAAGCGGCTGGGCGCCGACGAGGTCGTCGTCTCGAAGGATCCCGACGCCATGGCCGCCCGCGCGCGGAGCTTCGACTTCATCCTCGACTGCGTCTCCGCGCAGCACGATATCAACGCCTACCTGAACCTGCTGAAGCTCGACGGCACCCTGACGCTCGTCGGCGCGCCGGAGCGGCCGCTCCCGGTCGCGGCGTTCAACCTGATCCTCCCCCGCCGCAACTTCGCCGGCTCGGCCATCGGCGGCATCCCCGAGACGCAGGAGATGCTCGACTTCTGCGCCGGGCGCGGCATCGCCTGCGACGTCGAGACGATCGGCATCCGGGACGTCGAGACGGCCTACGCCCGCCTCCTCAAGTCGGACGTCCGCTACCGCTTCGTGATCGACATGGCGACGCTCAAGAATCCGGCCTGACCGGCGGGCCCGCGCCGCGCCGGACGAACTCGACGTCCTCCCAGTCGTACGAGCCGGCCTCGATCAGGACCCGGCCGCACTGCTCGCAGACGAGCAGGAAGCCGGGCCCGTCGAAGCCCTGATCCTCGGCGTCCTCGCCGACCACGAGCGCCTCGACGAACGCCGGGGCCCCGGCGTGCCGGACGTGGTCGTCGGCCTGGATCTCCTCGCCGTCACGATAACGAAGCATGCCGATCTCCGCATGGAAGCGTCGCCCGGTTCATCGCGCTTCCAGCACGACGTACAGGGCGTCCTTGGGGAGCATCACCTTCAGCGCCGGTCCCGAGCGGTCGACCTTCACGTCGCCCGTCGGGACGCCGTTGGGGTCGAGCGCCGCGGCCGTCGCGAGGTTGGGGTTGGCCAGGGTCACGATCACCTGGGACGGGATGATCATCCACGGCATCTTGCCCGTGTCGATGACCTGCTTGCCTTTGTACTTCGTCTTGCCGTCGCCCCCCGTGAACTCGGCCTCGCGCTCCGTCCAGCCCGAGGGGCGGGCGACGGTCCCGACCTGCACCAACACCTTGCGGCTGGTCGCCAGCGGCAGGTCGTCCAGGGCCACGATCGTCACGGCGGCGTAGTCGTTCTGGACGTCGAGGGTGGCGTCCTTGAGCTTGATCGGCGACGCCTGCTTGAGGAAGCCGCAGGCCCCCTGCACGCTCGGGGCGTCGACCGTGCAGACGCCGCGGCCGAAGTCCCAGGCCAGCTCGCCGGTGACGCTTTGGACGACCTGCTTCCTGGGGTCGATCAGGCGCGACAGGTCGGCGACCTCGTCGCGGGCGTCGGAGCCGAACGCGACCTTCACCGGGCCGGCGAGGAACGCCAGCGGGTCGACCTTGCCGCGGACGTCCGACCGCCGGGGCGCGTCGCCGGAGTCGCGGTTGGGGTCGAAGGCGGGGTCCTCGGAGATCAGCGGGATCGCCCGCTCCCACAGGTCCTTCAGCGGCCGATGCTCCACGACCACCGGCTTCCCCTCGCGGATGTACCCCTTGCGATACGCCAGCGCGACGGCCGGGAACTGGCCCAGCTCCATCGGCGTGTCGACGGCCCACTTCTTCCGCGACGCCGCGTCCCAGTCGGCGCGGTCGGCGTTGGACCATTCGGGCTCGCCGACGCCGAACCAGTAGAAGGCGTCGATCCCCGTCAGCGACTGGTACGCCGACACCAGGAACGGCGCCTCCGCCAGATACCCCAGCGGCGGGACCCAGTGGCTCTCCGTGACCATCATCGGCCGCCCCGCCGGCTGCTTCAGGTTCAGCGGGAACGCCGATGGGTTCAGGAGCGCGGAGACGTCCTGGAAGTGGTCGCCCTTGTTGATCCGCCAGCCGACGTCCGGCCCGACGTGAACGGTGTCGTAGTAGCGATTGGTCGCGATCACGTCGTTCGCCGTGTAGCTCCAGCGCTCGACGTCGTCCAGGCGGGTCGCGTCGGCCGTCCGCCAGTTGCCGGCGTTGACGAGCTGCTGGCAGCCGAGTTCCTCGCGGAGGTAGCGGGCGGTCTCGGCGTTGAAGCGGTGCATCGTCTCGCCGTAGAACTGGAGCTGGTCGTCCAGCCGCTTCTTGCGGCCCCCGGCGCGGGGCTGGGTCCACTCCCAGACGATGTGCAGGCCGACCTTGCCGCGGGCGAGGTCGTCGCCGTCCATCGCGTCGCCGTCCCATGCGGCCTTCGCGCGGTCGAGCGAGCCGTACTTCTTCGCGAGCCATTCGCCGAACCGCTCGCCCAGGTATTCGAGCTGCCGCCCCTTCACGGCCTGCATCGTCCAGAACAGCATGCTGTCCTCGTTCTGGAGCTGGATGATCGCGACGGCCGGGTCCTTCGCCAGCGGGATGCCGGTGTACGGGTTGGGCGGGGCCAGCAGCGCCTTGAGCCAGGCGCGATAGCCTTCCTGGAGCTTCGGGTTGAAGAACAGCAGCGCCTGGGCGTCCTGGCCCTCGGGCCACCCTTCGATCTCCCACGACGCCGGGACGCGCTTCAGCGCGGCGGCCCAGTAGGGGCTGATGGTGGTGTAGATCCCCTCCTTCTTCATCGCGGCGACGAGCCGCCACGCCTGGTCGACGGCCTTGGGGTCGACGTCGGTGAGCTTCGCGTCCTTCCCCTTCGGCTCCATCGCGCCGTGGAGGCGCACCATGTTCACGCCTCGCTTGGCGAGGAACCGCGCGTGATGCGCCAGGTCCTCGTCCGACCCGCGCTGGGCGTAGGTGGTGGCGGCCCAGAACCGCGCGGGCGTGCCGTCGCCCAGGACGAACGACTCGCCGTCCGGGCCCAGGCGCACGAAGCCCGACTGCCCGGCGACCTTCTCGTTGAGACCGCGGAGGTCGAACCGGGCCTTCGCGTCGAAGGCGTCGCGGGCGGGGAGGAAGGGCCAGCCGGTCGCGCCCCCTTGCGAGCCCTTCTTCGCGCCGGGTCGGGCCTTGCCGTCGGGGAGGAAGGGCTCGGCCGTGAAGACGAAGGCGTCGATCGCGCCGTGGCGGTTGTTCTCGCTGCTCATCCGGAACGCGATCGCGTGCCGGCCCTTGGCCAGCTTCACGTCGCCGACGCGCTTCCAGGCGATGAACCGAAGGTCGGGCTTGTCGTCGGCCGCGACGTTGACGGTGTCGATGACGTCGCGGGACATGTCGATCGGGGTCCACGCCCCCCTGTCCAGCCGGCAGGCCAGCTTCGTCGCGACGGGGTTGGCGCGGAGCCAGAAGGTGTACGAGCCCTCGGCCGGGGCCTGGAACGCGTACTCGACCTCGCCGTCCTTGTCGGCCGACCAGTTGGAGATCCAGTCGCCGCCCGAGAGGAGGTCCTTCTTGACCTGGTCGTACCACCCGGGGTGCCGGCTCACCGCGGCGCGGGCGGGCTTCTCGGCCTCGATCCACACCGTCTGGCCGAGGCCCGCGGCCGGGGCGATCGTCGCCGTCGCCGCCGCCAGAACGACCGCCCGCCGCGCGCCGACGCCGCAACCCGCCATCGCCGAGCCCTCCCGGGAACAGAACCCCGCCGGACCGGCCTCGCCCCGGTCACCGTCGCGGCAGGCCCCAGCATACCCGGCCCGGCGGCCGACTCCAGGTTCAGGACTTGAACCGCCGCGATTGGCGGAAGAAGGCGAGCGGGTTGTCGTACACGACCTTGCGGATCAGGGCCTCGTCGTGGCCTCGGCGCTTCATCTCGAAGATGAACTCGGGGACGGCCAGGGGGTCGCTGTGGCCCCAGTCGCCGGCCGAGTTGACCATCACGCGATCGGAGCCGTACGCCTCCACCATGTCGGCGGCGCGCGCGGGGGTGCACTTGGAGATGGGATACAGCGTCATCCCGACCCAGTGCCCCGCGTCGAGCGCCGGGCGGATCGTGTGCTCCTCGACGTGGTCGATGCAGACCCGCTCCGGCTTGATGCGGCCGTCCCCCTTGACCATGTCCAGGATCATCCGGGTCCCCTGGTACTTGTCGGCCAGGTGGGGCGTGTGGACCAGGACCAGCTCGTCCATGCGGGCCGCGAGGTCCAGGTGGTCGAGGAAGACGGTGGCCTCGTTCTTCGTGTTCTTGTTCAGGCCGATCTCGCCGATCCCGATCACGCTGGGGTGGTCGAGGAACTCCGGGATCATGGCGATGACCTCGCGCGACAGCGCGACGTTCTCGGCCTCCTTGGCGTTGATGCAGAGCCAGCAGTGATGCGCGATCCCGTAGGCCGCCGCCCGTCGCGCCTCGAAGTCCACGAGCTGCCGGAAGTAGTCCCGGAACCCCTCCACCCCCGAGCGGTCGAACCCGGCCCAGAAGGCCGGCTCGGAGACCATCACGCACCCCGCCAGCGCCATCCGCTTGTAGTCGTCGGTGGTGCGAGAAACCATGTGGATGTGGGGGTCGATGTACTGAGCCATGATGGCAACCTCGTCGCTTCCGGGTATTCGGCGTCAGACCTGCATGGGGCCGCGATCGATCTCCTGTCGCAACCTCATGATCTCGCATTCCGCCAGGTGTAAGGCGTGGCCCAGGGAGACCAGCCGGGCCTCGGGCGAGGCGAATTCATGCTTGGCGACGGGTTCCAGACGTACCCGTTCGTAGAGCTGATGCGACAGCCGCCGCCATTCGCTCATGAGGGCGGAATAGATCTGGACCTCCACGACGGAACCCGACCTGAATCGGACCAGTCCGTGATAGGCGAAATATCCCGAGGCCATCTTCATCTCGGGCTCGAAGGCGATCGACTCCACCCGGCCCTCGTATTGCTCCTTCAGCTCTTGGTTGTACAGGAGGCCGGGGAGGTCGTTCATCCGATGGGCGAGGAACCGCGCCCCGTCGAGGGTCTCCGTCCGAACATCGGTCCGGATCAAGTCCGTGATGGAACGACGGAGATCGGAGAGCGTAACCCCCGGCTCGTCGCCCGCCTTCCGCCACATCTTGTTCACGATGGACGGCGCGGACTTGAAGAGGTCGCTGTAGCGAGGCGACGGATTCCCGCTGGGCCCGACGCTCGGGAGCGCCTCCGACAGCGGCGTCTGGTAGCTCGCCTCCTGCCCCCTGGCCCTGCGATATTCGTTTCTCGCGTAAGTAAACATGTAAGTCAGGACCTGATAGAGCAGGTCGAGGTCCGGGCGAGCCTCCGCCATCAAGCCTCGTCGAAAGTCGTCGAGGCGGTTGAGCAGGCCGCGATCCGCTTCGACGGCCTCCTCATGCCATTGGACATACCCTTCCTGGCTATATGGAGTCGGCTTCATCGTCGGCCCCTCGGCGGCGGTACGGTCAGACTCGACTCGCGTCGAGGAGGTCGTAAGACCGGGCCACTTCTTCGGCGATGCTCTTCACCTCGACGCTGCAATAACTCGACTGGAAGGCGTCGTAGAGCAGCCGGGCTCGCGGCAGGCCGCCGTTGAATCCCGACTCCGTTTCATAGAGGCCGACGAGACCGGAGACGACCATCACCTCCTGGCCTACCCAGCGCCCCCCACAGTTCTTCTCGAACCACGATTGCTCGGAGGTGAGGAGGCTGGCGAGCGAGGACAACGATCCAGACTCCGGGCGCGACCAGATTTCGCGCCAATGCGAGGCGGCCTTTCGATAATGGACGACGATCGACTCCTCGCCCCGGACCAACAGTTCCAAGCTGTAGCGCATCGTCGGCCCCTCCTTCGCCCCCCGGCCGCGCCCCCCATGTCTCGGTGTCGGCTGCGTGGAACGTCGTTCAAGTCCAGTCGGATCATCCGGGGGAGGACGGCTTCTTTCCTGTAAGGATATCAGAACCGCGCAGGACGAGGAATCGTCAGCCCGGCGGGAGACGTTCGGGCCGTCATCAGGATTCCACTCCGACCTGATACTCCAGGATGTCGGAGGATGACGTCCCGACGTTCGAGTCCGTGCGCGTCGGATCGAGTTTCGTCGGTTTTCCGTCGCTGTGCCGCATTTGTGTAGCAACAGCCTTCTGAAGGGCTGCGCCGCGGCGGCGTCGGCGGGATGGGGCGAGCGGGGACGAGATGATGGGCGGGAGGGGTCCGACGAGTTCCGAGGAAGGATCGCACGTCCACTTCACGCGCCTGCGCGTAGGAATCTCGATGCGCCCCGCATCCAGGCGGCCGTTTGACCATCGCTCTCGCCGCGCCCCGGAAGGCCGCGCCCGTCGCCAGGCGGCCGGCCGTTCTCTACGCCTGGGCCAGTCGACCCACCTCGCCCGCAGCTTACGCCGACTCATCGATTTCGCGCAATCGAAGCCAAAATCCGCCGCCCGAACATCAAACTCAATCCCCAATGATAAAACGACTTGCGGCAATCCTGAAAAACCTCGCCGCATGACGATCGAACCCGAAGGGACCCAGGGGAAGCCATCGGGCCTGGCGGGGAAAATCGGATTATGCGGGAATTGCGCGAAAGTCGGGCCAGGCACGCTGCCGATGGATGAGCGAGGGAGCGTCGGCGTCGAGGGACGGCGCGGGGGTCGGAGCATGCTCGGCGAGGCGTCCATGCAAGAATCAGGGCCGATCGACGTCCGGATCGCGCGCCGGACCTTCCTGGCGACGACGGCCTCGCTAGCCCTCGCGGGGACGGCCCGCGCCGGCTCAGTCGACGTCGGGAAGACGCTCGCCCGCGCCGACGGGTCGCGGCGTCGGGCCCACCTGGCGGAACACGCCGGGGCGAAGGAATGCATCGACCTCTATTATGAAGGGGCGGTCTTCGCCTACGCCGCCCTCGCCGCCGATCCGTGCGGCCCGCGCTCGAACCGGGCGCTGGGCGTCTACAATGCGAGCCTGGCCGGCTGCCTCCGCGCGGCGAGCCGACACCGCGCGATCGATCCGCGCTCGCACCTGATCGTCCGCGGCCCCGGTGGCGTGACGAGCGTCCCGGTCGTCCATCGGGGCTTCGTCTGGTCGCCGGCCGACTTCCACGGCCTGCTCGACCCGTCCGCCTCGCCCCGCAACCCGTCGAACTTCCGCGACCACTCGCGCGTCGGCGTGGGCGCCCCCCAGGTCGTCGTCCGGAAGAACGTGCGGGCGACGCCGGAAGACGCCTTCCTGCACGACCCGATGTTCTTCCCCGCGACGGCCGTCCTGAGGCCCGACCTTAACGCCTGGCTGGGCGGGGCCGGCGGGCCCGGCGACGTCCTGGAGTTCCACGACCCCTTGCGCGTGGGCCGGATCGACATGCCCGGCTCGAACGGCCCGCTCGCGGCCGACTTCGACGCCCCCATCGCCTACCTGGAACGGTCGACGAAGGGGCTCGAATCGGGGTGGTCGGGCCTCCTCAACCCCAGCCAGGACGTGAACCGGGCGTTCCTGGGCCTGCTCGAACCGTTCCAGCCGGGGAAGATCCCGGTGATCTTCGTCCACGGGCTGTACGACACCCCGTACACGTTCACCGACCTGATGAACGGCCTGCGGCTGAGGCCCGGGTTCCTCGACCGCTACCAGATCGCCGGCTATCGCTACGCGACCGGGCTGACGTTCCTGCACTCGGCCGCCCTCTTCCGGCGCGACCTGCACAACTTCCAGGCGACCTTCGACCCCTCGCAGGCCGACCCCGGATTCCAGGACTCCGTCCTCATCGGCCACAGCATGGGGGGCCTCCAGGTCAAGCTCCAAGTCGTCTCCAGCGGCGACGCCTTCTGGGACCTGGTGTCGTGCCGCCCCCTGGGGGCGCTGGCCGCGACCGACCGGGTGCGGTCGACGCTCGGGTCCCTGTTCTACTTCGACCCCGTCCCGTTCGTCCGCCGGGCGATCTTCCTGGCGACCCCGCACGACGGCCTCAGCGCCGCGGCCTCCCCCGGGGGCGTCCTCAGCGAGCGCCTGACCCGACCGCCCCAGGACCTGAAGAACCTGGCGGCGCAGGTCGACGCGGACAATCCCGGCGCGATCCGGCCGTACATGCACGACCTGCCGAACAGCATCGGCATGCTCCGCCGCCGCGAGCCCCTCCACCGGACGCTCCGCGACCTGCCGATCGCCCCCCACGTCCGGTACAACACCGTGGCGGGGACCGGTCGCTTCATCCCCCCCGCGATCGCGCGCGGCGACGGCATCGTCCCCGTCAAGAGCGCGAGCCTGGACGGGGCCGAGACCCAGGTGCTCGTCCCCGAGTCCCACACCACGATCAACACCAGCCAGTACACCCTGGTGGAAGTGGACCGGATCCTCCGGGGCCACGCCGCCGGCTGACGCGAGGGGCCTCCTTCCTTAATATGTGGGTTCGGGGCGACGGTCGGCCTTCCAGGGCGGATCGCCGGCCCCCTCCCAGACGGCCGCGTCGGGCCCGCCGCGGAGATAGCGGAGAAACTCCTTGGCGTGCTGGGGCTCGGCGTATGGCCGGCGCACGAGCATCCGATCGTCCAGGCTTCCGTCGCCCAGCAGGATGCGGATCCTCAGGGCGTAGCGGAGGTCGGTGCAGCCCCGCCGTTCCATGGCCCGGCGGACTTCCTCCCAGGTCGGGATTGCCGGGAGGGAGGCCAACTCCCCCGACAGGCCGGCGAATCCTTCCGACGCCAAGCCTTCGACCTCCAGGATCCGGGCGGTCAGCCGGGGCTCGGAATCGTCCGTCGCGGCCGTCCCCGGCGAGCCGGACGACCACGACCGGACCACCAGCGACGGCACCAGGAACAGCCCCGCGGCCATGACGGTGTAGGCGACCCCCCCCATCCCCCGACGGCGCATACCATCCTCCCGCGCGGCGACCCGCGCCCGTGGCGAATCCGCTCGACCGAGAACCGAGGATGCCGCCGCGTCGACGACGACGCGGGGAACGGGGCCCGGGATCGACCCGGGCCCCGGCGAAGGTCAGGGCGCGCCGGCCGCGGGGGGCTTGACGCCGTCCTTCAGCGGGTAGACGAGGTCGCCCACCTGCATGTTGCCGAGGTTGCGAGCGGCCCGTTCGTCCTTGAGGTCGGGGCCGACGCTGTAGAGCAGCCAGCAGCCGTCGCTCGGCTTCAGGATCCGGCGGTCGATCACCGACGTATACCCCTGGGAGGGCATGTCGGCCAGCGGGATCAGCGGCTGGCCCGACGAGGGGATGTAGCCGAAACGGTCCCCGGCGAAAGGGTCGTGCCTCTCGGGGTCGTCGTCCGAATTCCGCGAGCCCAACGGGGGCGGGAGTTCGTCGAGCGAATGCGGCAGGGCGCCGTCGTGACGGGCCTGGTAGAGCCGCAGCCGCAGGACCATCGCCAGCGCACGACGCTCGGCCTCGATGCGGGGATACCGCACGCCGTCCTTCCCCGGCAGGTCCAGCCGGACGATCGGCGTGGACGCTTCGAAGCCGCTCAACTCCGCGGGGCCGAGCAAGCCCACCGTCTCGCGCGCCGACCGGAGCGTGAGGGTCCGGTGCGAGTCGAGCGGCAAGGCCCGCCAGCCCATGCCGTGGGGCCCGGGCTCCAGCGGCAGGGCGGCGTAGGGACGGTCGCCGAGCATCTGAATCCACGAGCCCGCCAGCAGGTCGTAGACCTTCCGGGCGCGGGCCATCTCCCACGGCGTCGTCAGGATTCGGGCCCCGATGGCCTCGGTCGTGTCCACCTTCTTGCGCCTCGGGACATACCCGCGGAGGTACAGGTCGATGAGGTCGTCCTGGGGGAGGTTCGCCGTGTTCCGGAAGGCGTTGCGATCGAGCCTCGCCCGATCGGCCGGGGTGAATCCCCCCGGCAGCGAGCGATACGAGGCCAGGGCCCGCTCCAGCGAGGCCGCCGTCTGGCCCGGGTCGGCGGCCCACTCCATCGCCAGGCCGACGGCCTGGGGCTCGATGCTGAAGTACGCCCAGCCCCGCACCTTCGAATACTGCCGCGCCATCCGGAGCAGCGTCTCGACCTCGTCCCACGACCCGTCCAGGTCGCCGCGCCCGAGCCGGGCCCGGGCGGAGTCGGACAGGAGGTTGACCAGATGGGCGTAGGAAGGCTCCTGGGGCAGGGTGAAGATCGTGGCCTTGCGGGGATCCTCGTAGTCGCAGTTCGGGAGGAGCGCAGCCTTCCGCACGATCGCCAGGGCGGAGTCGACCTTCTCCGACCGATCGGCCGGGGCCGACCCGGCCACCGCGAGGACCAGGCGCTCGGCCTCGCGATACAGCGGGGCGGCGTCCTCGTCCGGGGGCGAGGGTTGGCCGAAGCTCTCGGGCTGGAACAGCGACTGCGCCTGGTCCGCGGGGAGCGTCGGCACGTCCCACGCCCGGCCGCCGATGTAGCCGGAGACCAGGACCGCGGCCGCCGCGCCGCACCAGAGCGCCAGCCGCGCCCACTTCCCGAAGCCCGGGGCGAACCGGAGCCAGTCGCCGCTCCAGGCCCAGCTCACGGCGAGCAGGGCGAGGGCGGGGTACAGGAAGACGAACGGGCCCGCGATCCCCAGGGCCAGCGAGGCCCCGAGGAAGTACCCCAGCACGATCAGCCCCACGACGGCGATCGAACCGGCCATGATCCCCCGGCGGAACACCATCCCGCAGAGGGTCCCCAGGGCGAACGGGAACGTCAGGCCCCCCAACACGCCGGCGACGATCGTCCCCGCGCCGTAAATCCCGGGGGCCCGCCAGACGTCCGGGAGCCACCGGAGATTCCGGACATGGACGAGGCCGCAGAGTGCGATCATCGTCGACCACCAGATCACGAGCTTGACCGCCCAGGCCACGCCCGGCCGGACCCCGTGCTGATCCAGGAAACGGTGCGTCCGCCCCCGGTTCTCCCCGTTGAACGTCGAGATCCCCGTCATCATGGCGACGAAGGCCGTGGCGATGACGAGGATCTCGCTGAAGCTCTGGCGATTCCACTCGGTCAGGCGGTTGAACGCCAGGCCGCCCAGGGCCACCGCCAGCAGGACCTTCAACTCCATCCGCACCTGACGCCACGTCTCCCACGCGAGCCGCCCCACCGAGTACGTCCAGGCCCGCGCCGGACGACGAGCGACGGCCGCCGTCGCGGACGCTTCGGCGCGCTCGACGGCCTCGGGCACCGGGCGGGCGCGATGGGGCTCCCACCGCGGCGGCCCCGTGCGGACGAACGCGAAGGCCGAGGCCGCCGCCGTGGCCAGGCCGATGGCGATCAGCAGCGGCGCGGCCTCAGTCGTCGGCCCCTCCTGGAGGTTCACCAACGCCGCGAGCGTCGCGCCCAGCGAGGCCATCGCCAGGACCGCCGCGTGCATCGCATTGCCCAGGACGGCCGACCAGAGCAGCCCCCAGCCCAGCGCCACTCCCCCCCAGATTAGCGCAGCGCCCGTGATCCGGAACAGGTTCGGCACGAACCCCATGTAGGCCACGGCCGACAGCCAAAGCAGGAGCCCCAGCGCCAGCGTCGTCCCCAGGGCGAACGACGCCTTCGCCCCCCAGAGCCGCAAGCGGTCGATGGGCAGGGCGTCGAGCATCCCCAGCGTCCCCGCCTCGCGCTCGCCCGCGAAGACCGCCGCGGCGATCAGGAACAGGTAGATGACCGCGACGAGGCCCGCGATCACGACGTACCCTTCCTCCTGACCTTCCCCCGCCAGGAGCCGGACGAGCCCCTGCAAGGCGAGCCCGACGCAGGCCAGGAAGCCCCACGCCGGCCAGGTCTGGCGCGCCTCTTTCCACCACAATCGCGCGAACATGCGATCCTCCTTTCCGGATCGATGGATGAAGGGGCGGTCAGGCGACGTGGGCCGCGCCGGGCGTCGGCGCGGGGGCGGGGCGACGGGCCCTCATGTGGCCGACGTAGACGTCCTCCAGCGAGGGCGTCTCGATCCGGACCGACTCCACGCCCGGCAGGTTGCGCACCGCCTCGCACGCCGCGCGGTCGCGGGCGCGCACCAGCCAGTGGGCCTGTCGCGGGGCGTCGGCCGCGTCGATCAACTCGATGGGGAGCGAGGCCGGCGGGGCCTGGTCGTGGTCGCGGCTCTGGAAGTTCACCGCCAGCAGGAACGTCCGCGCCCGCAGCTCGTCCAGCGGCTCGGCGAGGATCAGCTTCCCCTTGTGCAAGAGCGCGACGTGGCTGGCCACCCGCTCCACCTCGCCGAGCTGGTGGCTGGAGAGGAAGACCGTCCGGCCCGACGCCGCCAGGTCCACCATGCTCTCCATGAACTCGCGCCGGACCATCGCGTCCAGGCCCGAGGTCGGCTCGTCGAGGATCAGCAGCGACGGGTCCGACGCCATGGCCAGCGCCAGCGACACCTTCGCCCGCATCCCCTTGGAGAGCGCCTTGATCTTGCGGTCCGCCGGCAGGCCGAAGCCCCGGATCGACTCGCCGTAGCGCGACAGGAACCCGGCCGTCCCGACGACCGCCTCGGGGTGGAAGCCGGCGGCGAACCAGCCGATCTCGGCGACCGTCATCCAGTCGTAGAGCGCCGGGATCTCCGGGACGTATCCCACCCGACGGCGGACGTCCAGCCCCTCCCGCGCCGGGTCGAGCCCCAGCACCTTCGCCCGGCCGGCGTCGGGCCGGATCATCCCCAAAAGGACCTGGATCGTCGTCGTCTTCCCGGCCCCGTTCTCGCCCAGCAGCCCGAAGACGGAGCCCTCGGGCACGTCGAGCGACAGGCCGTCCAGCGCGACCTGGTCGCGATAATACTTGCTCACATTCTCGATCGAGATGGCCGCTTGGTCGCCCATGGCTCAGGCCCCCTTCCCGTTGGCTCGGTCCCCGCCCCCCCGCCCCCACTCCTCGTGGAGGATCGCCTCGATCTCGGCCCCCGGCAGGCCCGTCTCACGGGCCTCCTCGATCGCCGATCGGAGCCGCCCCCGGACGAACTCGACGCGGGCCGACCGGCATCGCTCCGTCGCCCCCGAGGCGACCTGCAACCCCGTCCCCCGCACCGGCTCCAGCAGCCCCTCCGCCTGGAGGTCCCGATACGCCCTCGCGACCGTGTTCGGGTTCACCACCAGTTGCTTCGACAGCTCGCGCACCGACGGAGCCAGCTCCCCCGGCCGCAAGACCTCCCCCGCGATCGCGAACTTGATCCGGTCGGCGATCCGCCCATAGATGGGCCGGCCGTCCGACTCGCTCAGGTCGATCAGCATCGCCCCAGCCTCCTAGTGTATGATCTAACTACCACAGTATTGACGTGTTTCAGACATCTGTCAATGACCCGGCCGCGAAATCCGCCGGGTCATGGCAACGCGCGGCTCAGAGACCTTCGGATTCCACGAGCCGACGCAGGATCCGCATGGCGCGGGCGACGGCTTGGACGTTGGCGGGCTCGTTGAGCCAGCGGCTGACGCCGGAGGGGTGCGGGAGCGGGATGTACAGGACGCCGTCGCGCTCGGTCGCCTCGCCGACGACCGCGGCGAGCGACTTGACGGGCCCGAGGAAGGTGCGCACGGCGAGCAGGCCGACGAGGAGCACCACGCGGGGGCGGACCGCGGCGACGACCGCGTCGAGCCAGGGCCGGCAGCGGGCCTGCTCGGCGGGCGACGGCACGCGATCCCCCTTCGCCTCGGGCAGCCGGCCCGGGTAGCAGCGGGTGACGGCCGTGAAGTGGATCTTGCGCCAGAAGTCCTCGCGCGGGA
>Ga0209958_1001012_pt1 | contig 28390 bp, 25 predicted proteins | sample ThiBio_inoc_plan_FD_183942 | JGI IMG/M metagenome (GOLD analysis project Ga0209958, IMG submission 183942) | Wastewater bioreactor microbial communities from Cape Town, South Africa - Thiocy_inoc_plan (SPAdes) | ecosystem: Engineered > Bioremediation > Thiocyanate > Unclassified | place: South...
CGCGCGCCGGTGGAGGCCGTGGCGCGGCGCATCGCCGAACGCGCGCCCGACACGCTGGCCGGCACCGCCTACCTGGAGCTCACCGAGCCCGATCTGCCCACGGCCGCGCGCGGCCTGGTGCGCGCCGGCGCCACGCGACTGCGCGTGCTGCCACTGTTTTTCGGCATGGGCCGGCACGCGCGCGAGGACCTGCCCTGGCTGGTGGAGGGCGTGCGGCGCGAGCACCCGGGCGTGCCCATCGAGCTCATGCCCACCGCCGGCGAAGACCCACGTTTGATCGACTTGCTGGCCACACAGGCCTTGAAGGAGGGTGCATGAACCTGCACCAGTTCAAGTTCGTGCAGGAGGCGGTGCGCCGCAACCTCAACCTCACCGAGGCCGCCAAGGCGCTGCACACCTCGCAGCCCGGCGTGTCCAAGGCCATCATCGAACTGGAGGACGAGCTCGGCATCGAGATCTTCGCCCGCCACGGCAAGCGCATCAAACGCGTCACCGAGCCGGGCCAGCAGGTGCTCAAGAGCATCGACATCATCCTGCGCGAGGTGAACAACCTCAAGCGCATCGGCGAGCAGTACTCGGCGCAGGACAGCGGCACCCTGTCCATCGCCACCACCCACACCCAGGCGCGCTACGTGCTGCCGGGGCCGGTGGCCGCGCTGCGCCAGGCCTACCCCAAGGTCGGCATCAGCCTGCACCAGGGCTCGCCCGACCAGGTGGCGCGCATGCTGATCGAAGAGGTGGCCGAGATCGGCATGGCCACCGAATCGCTGGTGAACTACCCCGAGCTCGTCACCCTGCCCGCCTACGAATGGCAGCACGTGCTGGTGTTCCCCTTCGACCACCCGATGCTCGCGCGCGAGCGCATTGGCCTGGAAGAGCTGGCGCAGTTGCCGCTCATCACCTACCACCCCAGCTTCACCGGGCGCACGCGCATCGACCAGGCCTTCGCGCTGCGCCACCTGCAGCCCAACATCGTGCTCGAGGCCATCGACTCGGACGTGATCAAGACCTACGTGAAGCTGGGCATGGGCGTGGGCATCGTGGCCGAGATGGCGGTCAAAGGCGAGAACCAGACGCCCGACCTGGTCTCGCGGCCCGCGGGCGCGCTGTTCGGCCACAACCTGGCCCGCGTGGCCTTCAAGCGCGGCACCTACCTGCGCCAGTTCGTGCTGCGCTTTGCCGAGCTGCTGTCCGAGCGCCTGTCGCGCGAGCTGATCCAGCGCGCCATGGCCGGCGAACCCGACGAATATGACATTTGACACCCCCGCGCCGGCCTGACGGCCGTCACCCCCTCAAGGGGGCAACACCAGCGGCCCAGCAAAGCCGGTTCCGCGGTGTTTCTCGATCCGCCACCGCAAGCGCCACGCTCTCATGACCTCGAACGCACCTCGCACCCCCGCTCTCACCTCCCGCCTGCCCCAGGTGGGCACCACCATCTTCACCGTGATGTCCACGCTGGCGGCCGAGCACGGCGCGGTCAACCTCGGCCAGGGTTTTCCCGACTTCGGCTGCGACCCGGCCCTGCTGGACGCGGTCGACGGGGCCATGCGCGCCGGCCACAACCAGTACCCGCCCATGACCGGCGTGCCCGCGCTGCGCCAGGCCATGGCCGACAAGGTGCAGGCGCTGTACGGCCGCCGCTACCACCCGGACACCGAGATCACCGTCACCGCCGGCGCCACGCAGGCCATCCTCACCGCCATCCTGGCCGTGGTGCACCCGGGCGACGATGTCATCGTTCTGGAGCCCTGCTACGACAGCTACGTGCCCAACATCGAGCTGGCGGGCGGGCGCGTGGTGCGCGTGCCGCTGGTGCCGGGCAGCTTCCGCCCCGACTTCGACGCCATCGCCGCGGCCATCACGCCGCGCACGCGCGCCCTGATCGTCAACACCCCGCACAACCCCAGCGGCATGTGCTGGACGGACGCCGAGATGCGCCGCCTGGACGAGCTGCTGGCGCCCACCGACATCGTGCTCATCAGCGACGAGGTCTACGAGCACATGGTGTTCGACGGCGTGCCGCACCACAGCGCCGCGCGCTACCCCGGCCTGGCGGCGCGCGCCTTCATCGTCAGCAGCTTCGGCAAGACCTACCACGTGACCGGCTGGAAGGTGGGCACCGTGCTGGCGCCCGCGCCGCTCACGGCCGAATTCCGCAAGGTGCACCAGTTCAACGTGTTCACGGTGAACACGCCCATGCAGCACGCGCTGGCCGCCTACATGGCCGACCCCGCGCCCTACCGCGATCTGCCGGCCTTCTACCAGCGCAAGCGCGACCTGTTCCGCCAGGGCCTGGCGAAGACGCGGTTCCGGCTGCTGCCGGGCGAAGGCACCTACTTCCAGTGCGTGGACATCTCCGCCCTGGCCGTGCCCGAGCGCGAACTGCCGGAGGCCGATTTCTGCCGCTGGCTCACGACCGAGATCGGCGTGGCGGCGATCCCGCTGTCGGCCTTCTATGGCGACGGCTTCGACCAGAAGGTGGTCCGCTTCTGCTTCGCCAAGAAGGACGAGACCCTGCTCGCCGCTCTGGAGCGCCTGCAGCGGCTGTGACCGATCCGGCGCCGGGCCGCCCCCGGCCGGATCGGCCCCCTGGGGGGCCGCCGTGGCGCGTGCAGACCGTGCTCAGCAACGGATGGGGTTGCGGCAGAAGCGCTCCAGTTCGCGCACCGTGCTGCGCCCCGCCACCGCCTGGCGCACGCCGGGCCCCATCTCCAGGCTCAGCTTCATTTCGTACTTCTTGAAAAACGCCTCGAACAGCTCGCCGCCGAGCGTGCCGGTGGCGGTGAGCTGATCGCTCCTGGCGTCGTGCTCCAGCAGCACCGCGCACAGCGGCTGCTCGGCCGGGCCGCGCAGCACCTGGGCGCCGCGCGCGGGGTCGTACTGGCTGTGGTCGGCGCAGCAGTGGATCAGGTCGTTGCCCTGGCTGGGCGTCTGCGGGTTGGCCGCCGGGCCTTTGCGGAAGCTGATGAAGCTCAGCTCCTTCGTGGGGTAGACCAACTGGTGCGCGCAGATGGCCGAAAAGGCCACCACGCTGCGCTTCGCCCCCACGCCGCCGGGCCATTCGTAGGCCTGCTTGTCCTGGGTCGCCAGCTTCGTGGGCGGCGCGGCCTTGCCCAGGTCGAGCAGGAAAACCGGCGTGGCCTCGAAGGGGTAATGGAACACGTAGTTGACCTGGGCGCGCAGCTGGCTGGCCTTGACCGGCTGGCCCTGCTCGTCCACCAGCAGGGTGCGCGCGTAGGCGCGCGGCCGGGCGTCGGCGGCCCAGGCGGTGCGGGCCAGAACGCCGCTCAGGGCGGCGGCGCCGACGGCGCACGATTCGACGAAATCACGGCGGTCCATGGGCGGTCTCCTCATGACCGCGCCAGTGAATCGCAGCAGGCCCCGCCCGTCAATTCGCGGCGGCCATGCCCGAGCGCCGCGTGGGTGAAACGCCGGAACCGGCGGCCCTCAGGCCTGCAGCTGGGCCCAGGCCTTGTCGAGCCGCTTCAGGCTCACCGGCTGCGGCGTGCGCAGTTCCTGGGCGAAGAAGCTCACGCGCAGCTCTTCCAGCAGCCAGCGCAGCTCCTGCAGGCGAGGGTCCTGCACGCCCTTGCGCTCGGCCACCAGGCGCCAGTAGCGCTGGTCCTGCGGCTTGAGCTCGGCCAGGCGCGCGGCGTCGCGCGCGGGGTCGCCGCGCTGCTTGTCCAGCCGCAGTTGCACGGCCTTCAGGTAACGCGGCAAATGCTGCAGCTGCGCGTGCGGCGTCTCGACCAGAAAACGCCGCCCCACCAGGCGCTGCAACTGCTGGGCGATGTCGGCGGCCACGTCGGCGGGCGGCTTGGCGTCTTTCAGCTTGCGCTGGGCGGCGGCGAATTCGGTGAGGATGGCGCCGGCCGAGCGCGCGATCTCGGCGGCGATGAGGTTGAGTCGCCCACGCCCGTCGGCCACGCGCTGCTCGAAGGCCTTGGCATCGGCCGGCAGCGGCTCCTGCAGGAAGGCGCGGTCCAGCGCCAGCTCCAGGAGCTGCTGGCGCAGCTCTTCCAGCGTGCCGCCGCCGCGCTCCTTGTCCACGCCCATGAAGGCCGCGCCCATGGCCTGCAGGCCGGGGATGTTTTTCTCCAGGTACTTCAGCGCGTCCTTGATCTGCAGCGCCACCAGGCGGCGCAGGCCCTCGCGGTGGCGCGCCTGCGCCAGTTCGGGCTCGTCGAAGACCTCGATGCGCACCGCGTCGCCGTCGTCCACCAGCGCCGGAAAGCCGATCAGGGTCTGGCCGCCGCGGCGGATCTCCAGCAGCTCGGGCAGCTCGCCGAAGTCCCAGCGGGTGTGGCGCTGGCTGGCGTCCACCGCAGGCGCGGCCGGCGGCGCTGCCTTGGCCACGCGCGTGGCCTGGCCCGCCAGGGCCGGCGATGGCGCGCCTGGCGAAGCACCCGCCGGCGCCGGCACGGCCGCCGGCACCTTGAGCGCCGCCAGGGCCTGGAAGGCACCGCGCGCCTGCGACCCCAGCTCGGCCTTGAGCGCGGCCAGGCTGCGCCCCTGGCCCAGCTGGCGGCCGTGCTCGTCCACCACGCGCAGGTGCATGAAGAGGTGCGCCGGCAGCTGGTCGGCCTTGAGGTCGTTGCGCACGATGTCGAGCTGGGTCGCCGCGCGCACCAGCTTGAGCACGGCGTCGAGGAAGTTGCCCTGGGCGAAGCCCTCGGGCGCGCACAAGGCCTCGGTGAAGCGCTCGGCCGTGGCCGGCAGCGGCACCAGGCGCGAGCGCGGGCGCTGGTGCAAGGTTTTGAGCAGGGCCAGTACCTTGTCCTTCAGCATGCCGGGCACCAGCCAGTCGATGCGCTCCTCGCTCACCTGGTTGAGCGCGTAGATGGGCACCGTGACCGAGAGGCCGTCGCGCGGATCGCCGGGCTCGTGCAGGTAGGCCGCGGCGCAGTCCACGCCGCCCAGGCGCACGGTGCGCGGGAAGGCCTGGGCCGTGATGCCGGCGGCCTCGTGGCGCATGAGGTCCTCGCGCGTGAGGAACAGCAACTTGGGGTTCTCGCGCGCGGCCTGGGCGTACCAGCGCTCGAAGGCGGCGCCGTTGCACAGCTCGGCCGGGACCTGTTCGTCGTACCAGGCGTAGATGACCTCGTCGTCCACCAGCACGTCCTGCCGGCGCGACTTGTGCTCCAGCTCCATCACCTGGCGCACCAGTTTCTGGTTGGCGGCCAGGAAGGGCAGCTTCGTGTCCCACTCGCCCTGCACCAGGGCCTCGCGGATGAAGATCTCGCGCGCGCCGGTCGGGTCGATGCGGCCGTAGTCGGCGCGGCGGTTGTGGTAGATCACCAGACCATAGAGCGTGGCGCGCTCCAGCGCCGACACGCGCGCGGCCTTCTTTTCCCAGTGCGGGTCCAGCAGCTGCTTCTTGAGCAGGTGCGCGCCCACGCGCTCCACCCAGGCGGGCTCGATGGCCGCGATGCCACGCCCGAACAGGCGCGTGGTCTCCACCAGTTCGGCGCAGACGATCCAGCGGCCGGGCTTCTTGCTGAGATGGGCGCCGGGGTGGCGGTGGAATTTGATGCCACGCGCGCCGAGGTACCAGTCCTCGGTTTCGCTCTTGACGCCCAGGTTGCCGAGCAGGCCGCTGAGCATGGCGCTGTGCAGCTGCTCGTAGCTGGCCGGCGTGGTGTTGGGCTTCCAACCCTGCTCGCCCACCACGGTGTGCAACTGGCTGTGGGTGTCGCGCCACTCGCGCACGCGGCGCACGTTGATGAAGTTCTCGCGCAGCAGGTTCTCGTATTGGCGGTGGCTGAGCTTGTGCGCCTGCCCGTGGCCGCCACGGCTGTCCTCCAGCCACTTCCAGAGCTTGAGCGTGCCGGTGAACTCGCTCTTCTCGTCGTCGAACTTGGCGTGCGCCTGGTCGGCCTGGGCCTGCTTGTCGATGGGCCGGTCGCGCACGTCCTGCACGCTGAGCGCGGCGGCGATGACCAGCACCTCGTCCAGCGCGTGGTGCTCGCGCGCGGCCAGGATCATGCGGCCCACGCGCGGGTCCAGCGGCAGCCGCGCGAGCGACTGGCCGGTGGGCGTGAGTTGGTTGTCGTCGTCCACCGCGCCGAGTTCGGCCAGCAGCTGATAGCCGTCGGCGATGGCGCGCCGCTGCGGGGCGTCGACGAAGGCGAAGTCTTCCACCGCGCCCAGGTGCAGGGCCTTCATGCGCAGGATGACGCCGGCCAGCGAGCTGCGCAGGATCTCGGGGTCGGTGAAGCGGGGGCGGTTGTTGAAGTCCGCCTCGTCGTAGAGGCGGATGCAGATGCCGTCGGCCACCCGTCCGCAGCGGCCCGCGCGCTGGTTGGCCGCGGCCTGGCTGATGGGCTCGATCTGCAGCTGCTCGACCTTCTGGCGAAAGCTGTAGCGCTTGACGCGCGCGGTGCCGGCGTCGATGACGTAGCGGATGCCCGGCACCGTGAGCGAGGTCTCCGCCACGTTGGTGGCCAGCACGATGCGGCGCTGGCCGTGCGGCTGGAAGATGCGGTCCTGCTCGGCCTGGCTCAGGCGCGCGAACAGCGGCAGCACCTCGGCATGGCGGTTCAGCGGCTGGTGGGCCAGGTGCTTGCGCAGGTGGTCGGCGGCCTCGCGGATCTCGCGCTCGCCCGGCAGGAAGATCAGGATGTCGCCGCCCTGGCCGCCGCGCCACAGCTCGTCCACGCCGTCGGCGATGGCGTCGTTCAGATCGAACTCGCGGCTTTCCTCGAAAGGCCGCCAGCGCACTTCGACGGGGTAGGTGCGACCCGAGACCATGAGCACCGGCGCCGGGCCCTTCGACGAGGAAAAGTACGCGGCGAAGCGGTCGGCGTCGATGGTGGCCGAGGTGACGATCACCTTCAGGTCGGGCCGGCGCGGCAGCAGCTGGCGCAGGTAGCCGAGCAGGAAGTCGATGTTGAGGCTGCGCTCGTGCGCCTCGTCGATGATGATCGTGTCGTAGGCGTTCAGGTCCGGGTCGGTCTGCGTCTCGGCGAGCAGGATGCCATCGGTCATCAGCTTGACCGAAGCCTCGCGCGAGAGCCGGTCCTGGAAACGCACCTTGTAGCCCACCACCTCGCCCAGCGGGGTCTTCAGTTCCTCGGCGATGCGCTTGGCCACCGAGCTGGCGGCGATGCGCCGCGGCTGGGTGTGGCCGATCAGGCGGCCGCGCTGGCCGGGCTTCGCATTCAGGCGGCCGCGCCCCATGGCCAGCGCGATCTTGGGCAGCTGCGTGGTCTTGCCCGAGCCGGTCTCGCCGCAGACGATGACCACCTGGTGCTCGCGCACCGCCGCCTCGATCTCGTGGCGGCGCGCCGACACGGGCAAGGCCTCGGGGAACTCCAGGTGCAGGGCGGGCGTGGGCAAAACGGGACTTCGGTGAAAATCGGCGAACCCGCGATTATCCGGTGCCCCCACGCCCCCTGCAGCCACCCCCGACCTGATGTCCAACGTCTTCAACTTCACCTTCGTCCCGTGGTTCCGCTCGGTCGCGCCGTACATCCACAAGCACCGAGGCAATACCCTGGTGGTGGGCATCGCGGGTGAGGCGATCGCGGCGGGCAAGCTGCAAAACCTGGCGCAGGACCTGGCACTGATCCAGAGCATGGGCGTGAAGATCGTGCTGGTGCACGGCTTCCGGCCGCAGGTGAACGAGCAGCTGCGCCTCAAGGGACACGAGGCGAAATACTCGCACGGCATGCGCATCACCGACGAGGTGGCGCTGGACTGCGCGCAGGAAGCCGCCGGCCAGCTGCGCTACGAGATCGAGGCCGCCTTCAGCCAGGGCCTGCCCAACACGCCCATGGCCGGCGCCACGGTGCGCATGATCTCGGGCAATTTCGTCACCGCTCGGCCCGTGGGCCTGATCGACGGCGTGGACTTCCTGCACTCGGGCCTGGTGCGCAAGATCGACACCGACGGCATCCAGCGCTCGCTGGACATGGGCGCCATGGTGCTGCTCTCGCCCTTCGGCTTCTCGCCCACCGGCGAAGCCTTCAACCTCACCATGGAGGACGTGGCCACCTCCGTGGCGGTGTCGCTGCAGGCGGACAAGCTGATCTTCCTCACCGAGATTCCCGGCATCCGCGTGGACGCGGCCAACCCAGACAGCGAGATCGACACCGAGCTGCCCCTGGCCGACGCCAAGCGCCTGCTCGCCAGCCTGCCCAAGCCCGAGCGGCCCACCGACACCGCCTTCTACCTGCAGCACTGCATCCGCGCCTGCGAAGGCGGCGTCGAGCGCAGCCACATCCTGCCCTTCGCGGTAGACGGCTCGCTGCTGCTGGAGATCTACACGCACGACGGCATCGGCACCATGGTGGTGGACGAGAAGCTGGAGAGCGTGCGCGAGGCCTCGATCGACGATGTCGCGGGCATCGTGGCGCTGATCGAGCCGTACGAGAAGGACGGCACCCTGGTCAAGCGCGACCGCCACGAGATCGAGCGCGACGCCGGGCTCTACACCATCATCGAGCACGACGGCGTGATCTTCGGCTGCGCCGCGCTCTACCCCTACCCCGAGGAACGCACTGGCGAGATGGCCGCGCTCACGGTATCGGGGCAGTCACAGAGCCAGGGCGACGGCGAGCGCCTGCTCAAGCGCATCGAGGCGCGCGCGCGCGCCCAGGGGCTGCAGAGCATCTTCGTGCTCACCACGCGCACCATGCACTGGTTCATCAAGCGCGGCTTCGTGCAGGTCGGCGCCGACTGGCTGCCCGAGGCGCGCAAGCGCAAATACAACTGGGACCGGCGCAGCCAGGTGCTGGTGAAAAAGCTGGCCTGAACGCCGCTCAGGCCGCCGCGCGGCGGCGCGCCAGCAGCATCCAAGCGGCCAGCCCCCCGAAGGCCACGAACCACAGGAAAGACCAGTTCGCGATCGTCAGACCGAGGAAGGTCCAGTCGACCTTGGCGCAGTCGCCGCTGCCGCGAAAGATCATGGGAATGGCGCGACCCAGCGGAAAGGCCTCGATCATCCCGAAGAAGTCGCGCCCGCAGGCCATGATCTCGGGCGGGTTCCACTGCAGCCAGCTCTGGCGCGCGGCGGTAAAGGCGCCGAAGGCCGCGAACAGGCCCATCAGCGACACACCGGAGGCGCGCGCCACCGGCGAACGCAGACAGGCCGCCACGCCCGCCAGCACCGCCACCAGGATCAGCGCGTAGCGCTGCACGATGCACATGGGGCAAGGCTCCAGCCCCACCACGTGCTGCAAATACATGCCGAAGGCCAGCAGGGCCACGCTGACCGCGGCGATGAGGGCGAGCACCCGTCGGGGACGCTGGCCGGGCAGCGCGAGCAAGCCGTTCATGCCGGCCTCAGCTCACGAAGGCGCGTTCGATGACGAACTCGCCCGGCGTGGTGGTGTTGCCTTCCTTGAAGCCCAGCTTCTCGCACAGGGCCTTGAGGTCGCGCAGCATTTCGGGGCTGCCGCAGATCATCACGCGGTCCTCGGCGGGGTTGAGCGGGGGCAGGCCCAGGTCCTTGGCGACCACCCCGTCGGCCAGCAGCTGCGGGATGCGGCCCTGGTGCATGAAGGGTTCGCGCGTGACCGTGGGGTAGTAGAGCAGTTTCTGTTTGACCATGTCGCCGAGGAATTCGTCCTGCTTGAGCTGCTCTGTGATGAGCTCGCGGTAGGCGAGTTCCTTGACCTGGCGCACGCCGTGGATCAGCACCACCTGTTCATAGCGCTCGTAGGTCTCGGGGTCGCGGATGATGCTCATGAACGGCGCCAGGCCGGTGCCCGTACCCAGCAGGTACAGGCGCTTGGCCGGCAGCAGGTAGTCGGTGAGCAGCGTGCCGGTGGGCTTGCGGCCCACGATGACGGTGTCGCCGGGCTGGATGTGCTGCAAGCGCGAGGTGAGCGGGCCGTCCTGCACCTTGATGCTGAGGAACTCCAGGTGCTCCGCCCAGTTCGGGCTGACGATGCTGTAGGCTCGCAGCAGGGGCTTGCCGTCCACCCGCAGGCCGATCATCGTGAAATGGCCGTTGGAGAAGCGCAGCGAGGTGTCGCGCGTGGTGGTGAAGCTGAAGAGCCGGTCCGTCCAGTGGTGAACGCTCAGCACGCGCTCTTCGTTGAATGCACTCATGATGAAAGATGATCCCGGGAGAAAGACGGGTCGTTATTGTAGAAAGTGGCGCTGTCGCGGCGGCGTGGCCCGACCCTGACGGGATTGAGGCCGATCAAAGATTGCTACAGTGCGGGCCTCGCGATGGCCCGTGACCGCTGGTCGCGCATCTTGCCGCAGCGGCGCGCGAAACCGAACGAATCGTTTATTCCATCCGATATAACTCCCTCGCATAAAGAGGGGCCCACGACAAGGATTCACCGATGGCACGAATGGTTCAATGCATCAAGCTCGGCAAGGAAGCCGAAGGCCTGGATTTCCCGCCCTACCCCGGCGAACTGGGCAAGAAGATTTTCGAGAACGTGAGCAAGGAGGCCTGGGCCGCCTGGCTCAAGCAGCAGACCATGCTGCTCAACGAGAACCGGCTCAACATGGCCGACGCCCGCGCCCGCCAGTACCTGGCGCGCCAGATGGAAAAGCACTTCTTCGGCGAAGGCGCCGACCAGGCCGCCGGCTACGTGCCGCCCAGCGCGTCCTGATGCCCGCCACCCCGGCACCTGCAGGCCCGCCGCGCGCGGGCCTCTTGCTTTGCGCATGCCAGCCCCTGACGAGACGCGCCGAGCGCTGGTGATCGGCGCCGGCCTGGCGGGCGCGGCGGTCACGGCCGCGCTGTGCCGGCGCGGTTGGCGCGTCACGCTGCTCGACGCCGCGGAGGGCCCGGCCCGCGCGGCCTCGGCCCTGCCGGTGGGCGTGCTGAGCCCGCACCTCACGCGCCAGCCCACACCGATGTCGCGCCTCACGGCCCTGGGCGTGCCCATCGCGCGGGCCGAGCTGGAGCGCCTGGTGGCCCCGGGCGCCGGCTGGCAGGCGGCGACGATCGACAACCGCGGCGCCCACGCCCCCGGCCAGCAGCCCGCCGCGCTGGTGCGCCCGGGCGCCTTGGTGCTGGCCTGGCTGGCCGAGGCCGGCGAGCGGCTGGACACCCGCTGGAATGCGCCCGTGGCGGGCCTGTCGCGCGGGACCGGCCAGTGGCAGGCGCTGGACCCCGCGGGCCGGACCATCGCCGCCGCGCCGCACGCCGTGATCGCCGCCGCACTGGGCAGCCGCGATCTCGCGCCCGAGGCCGGCGGCGCCTGGCCGCTGGGCCCGGTGTTGGGCCAGATGAGCCTGGGCGCGCTGGACGGCGCGCCGCTGAGCGAGCGGCCGCAGCGCGACGACGGCGTCTTCGTGCCGGAGTACCGCGACAGCGGGCTAGCTCCGCGCTGGCCGGCGGCGATCTGGGCCATGGGCTCGACCTATGCGCGCGGCCGCACCGACACCGCCCTGAGCGATGCCGCCCACCGCGACAACGCCGCCCGGCTGCGCGCCCTGGCACCCGCCGCCGCCGACCGGCTGGAGGACGGGCTCGCGCAAGGCCGTCTGCTGGGCTGGGCCGGCGTGCGCTGCGCCTCCATGGACCGACTGCCCCTGGTGGGCGCCGCGCCCGACCCGGCGGCCTGGGCCGCGCGCGACAGCGCGGGCCACGCGGCATCGGCCGTGCCCCGACTGCCCGGGCTTTGGTTGCTCACGGCCCTGGGTTCGCGCGGGCTGTCGCTGGCCGCGGCCTGCGGCCAGTGGCTGGCGGCCGAGATGGACGGCGAAGCGCCGGGCCTCGACGCCGAACTGCGCACCGCGATCGACCCCGCGCGCTTTGCCTGGCGGCGCGCGCGGCGCACCCGCGGCTGAGCCGCCGGCCGGCGCTCGGCCCCGGCTCAGAGCATTTCCAGGTAACGCGACACCACCGGCGGCTGCAGCGGCAGCGCCAGCAGGCCCGAAACGCCCAGGCGGCGCGTGTGCGCGCGCACCCGCCGCCGGTGCCACCAGCCCGTCAGGGGGCCGGCGAAGCGCTGCGCGTGCTCGCTGGTCGCCAGGGTCATGGCCTCGGGGTAGCGCTGGCGGAACAGCTGCATCAGGCCCCAGGCGTCGATGTGGTGGTCGTCGAGGTTGAACACCCCGCACAGGTAGTGGTGCTGGGCCATGCACTCGGCGGCGCGTTCGGTGCTCGGCGCCTCATCGATATAGGGCACGGCCGCCTGCGTCAGCCGCTCGCGCAGGTAGCCCGACTCGTTCGCCGCGATGCCCACCACCAGGGCCCGACGCACCTCGACCAAGGGAAATTCGCCAAGCTCGATGTCCAGCGGCGCGGGCTGGGACACGTCCAGGTCCAGGAAACCGGAATCGCTCTGCGTGGCGGCGAAGGTGGTGTCCAGGTCGTGCAGCAGGTGCGCCCAGGCGATGGGCCGCGCCACGACCCGCCAGGCGTGCTCGGGCGCCTGCTCGCCCACCCAGATCAGCCGCTGACCGGGGCGCGGCGCGCGCGCATGCACCAACACGGCTTCGGCGCAGTCGCCATCCACCAGCAGCACGGGGGGCATTTCTTCCAGAAGGCCCGAGGCCGCCCGCCAGGGTCCGTAGGACACCTCGCGCTCGCGCGAGAGCCGGAAAACGGTGTTCAACGCGTGGCGCTCCACGTCTGAGAAACCGATCACCTGAACCCGAACGACGCTCGTCATGTTGGGGGATGTTACTTCAGACAAATTGTGATAGCCAATTTTGCTCCATGGGCCACCAGGATTTGCTTATTCCAAATTGATATACAGGCATAAAAAAAAAGTAGTTCGTCGAATAAAGCCAACTTTCTACAGTGCCGGGCATCCCCACGAATCGCCGACCGCTCCGGTGGTCCCATCGCCCGATCCATGTACCGCCACGACGCTTTCGACCGCCAGTTCGTGCAACAGCGCGCCGCCCAGTACCGCGACCAGCTGGAGCGCTGGCAGGCCGGCACCCTCTCCGACGACGCCTTCAAGCCGCTGCGCCTGCAGAACGGCTGGTACATCCAGCGCTTTGCGCCCATGCTGCGTGTGGCCGTGCCCTATGGGGAGATCAACAGCGAGCAGCTGCGCGTGCTGGCCCGCGTGGCGCGCGAGTTCGACCACAAGGAAGACAACGACATTTCCAAGGCCAACGCCGGCCTGTCCGACGTGCCGAGCCTGCCCGACCGCACGGCGCACTTCACCACGCGCTCCAACGTGCAGTTCAACTGGATTCCACTGGCGCGCTCGGCCGACGTGATGGAGTTGCTGGCCAGCGTGGGCCTGCACGGCATCCAGACCAGCGGCAACTGCATTCGCAACACCACCTCCGATGCCCTGGCCGGCATCGCCGTGGACGAGGTGGCCGACCCCCGGCCCTTCGCCGAGATCCTGCGCCAGTGGAGCACCCTGCACCACGAGTTCGCCTTCCTGCCGCGCAAGTTCAAGGTGGCCATCACCGGCGCCCGCGAAGACCGCGCCGCCACGCCCTGGCACGACGTGGGCCTGCGCCTGCTGCACAACGTCGACGGCGAGCTGGGCTTCCAGGTGCGCGTGGGCGGCGGCATGGGCCGCACGCCCATCATCGGCACCGTGCTGCGCGAGTTCCTGCCCTGGGACCAGATGCTCAACTACCTGGAAGCCGTGGTGCGCGCCTACAACCGCTTCGGCCGGCGCGACAACATGTACAAGGCGCGCATCAAGATCATCGTGAAGGCCGAGGGCCAGGCCTTCGCCGACCAGGTCGAGGCCGAGTACCGCGACATCCTCGAGCTGGACGGCGCGCCGCACACCATCACCGCCGCCGAGCTGGCCCGCGTCAGCGCCTTCTTCACGCCGCCCGCGCTGGCCTGCGACCGCAAGAGCGCCGACGCCAAGATCGCCCACATCCTCAAGGCCGCGGCCGAGGACGACCTGGAATTCAGCCGCTGGCTCACCCGCAACGTGGTGGCGCACAAGAACCCCGACCTGCGCGCGGTCACGCTCTCCTTCAAGCGCCTGGGCCAGTCGCCCGGCGACGCCACGGCCGAGCAGCTGGAGCGCGCGGCCGAGCTGGCCGACCGCTTCTCCGGCGGCGAGGCGCGCGTGACGCACACGCAGAACCTGCTGCTGCCCTGGGTGCGCTGCGACCAGTTGCCCGAGCTGTGGCGCGAGGCGCGCCGCCTGGGTCTGGCCAAGCCCAACATCGGCCTGCTCACCGACATGATCGCCTGCCCCGGCGGCGATTTCTGCGATCTCGCCAACGCGCGCTCGCTGCCCATCGCCCAGGCCGTGCTCGCGCGCTACGCCGACCTCGACGAGCTGCACGACATCGGCGAGATCGACCTGCACATGAGCGGCTGCATCAACAGCTGCGGCCACCACCACAGCGGCCACATCGGCGTGCTCGGCGTCGACAAGGACGGCCAGGAGTGGTACCAGGTGACGCTGGGCGGCTCCGACGGCAAGCGCCTGTCGGGCGAGGCCACGCCGGGCAAGGTCATCGGCCCGTCCTTCGCGGCCAACGAGGTGCCCGAGGTCATCGAGGCCTTGCTCGACACCTACCGCGCCCAGCGCGAGGACGGCGAACCTTTCATCGCCACCCTGCGCCGGATCGGCCTCGACCCGTTCAAGCAGGCCGCCAACGCCGTGCGCAGCACCACCGCGCGTCCCGTCGACGCCGCCACTGTCTGAACCAGGAGCCGAACATGAGCATCCAGCTGCTGCGCGCCGACACCTTCAGCCCCCCCGAAACCGAGGCCGAACGCCGCGTGCTGGCCAACACCGACGACCCACGCGAGGCCGACCTGAGCGGTGTGCGCGTGGTCGAACTGCAGTTCCCCAAGTTCAGCGACGGCCGCGCCTTCAGCCAGGCCTTCCTGCTGCGCCGTCGCCTGGGCTTCACCGGCGACATCCGCGCCACCGGCGAGGTGCTGATCGACCAGCTGCTGCAGATGCAGCGCAGCGGCTTCAGCCAGGCCGTGCTCAAGGCCGACCAGGACCTGGCGCACGCCGAGCGCCTGCTGCGGCACTACGGCGGCTTCTACCAGGGCGACGCGTTGCAGCCGCAGCCGCGCTTCGCGAACGCCTGAGGACCTGCCATGAGCGCCATCGATCTCTACAACCACCCCTCGGCCGACTTCGCGGCCAAGGTGGAGCGCGCCATCGCGCTGCTGCGCGAGCAGGCCTCCGCGCACCCACGCCTCACGCAGGCGTCCAGCCTGGGCGCCGAGGACATGGTGGTCACCCACCTGGTCCACCTCGCCGGCGTCGAGGCCAGCGTCTTCGTCCTGGAGACCGGCAAGCTGCACGCCGAAACCCTGGCCATGATCCCCAAGATTGAACGCCGCTACGCCACCAGCGTGCGCGTGTTCCGGCCCAGGCACGAATCGGTGGTGCACTTCGTGCGCCGCCATGGCGAGGACGCCATGTACCGCAGCATCGAGCTGCGCAAGGCCTGCTGCGACGTGCGCAAGATGGAGCCGCTGTCGCGCGCCCTGGCCGGGCACGACGGCTGGATCACCGGCCTGCGGCGCGAGCAATCGAACGCGCGCGCCGAGGTTGGCGAAGTGATCCAGGAACCCGAGCGCGTGAAGATCAGCCCGCTGGTGGACTGGACCTGGGGCGACGTGTGGCATTTCATCGCCTTGCACGGCCTGGACACCAACGAACTGCACGACCGCTTCTTCCCCAGCATCGGCTGCGAGCCCTGCACCCGCGCCATCAGCGTGGGCGAGGACTTCCGCGCCGGCCGCTGGTGGTGGGAGCAGGAAAGCGCCAAGGAATGCGGGTTGCACGTGCCGCCCGCCGCCTCCTCTCTCGATCGGACCCCCGCATGAACGCCCGCCCAGACCCCGCCGTGATCGAAGCCGCCCTGCTGCACGACAGCGGCCACCAGCTCAGCAACGCCCACCTGGACGCGCTGGAAGAAGAAACCATCTTCATCCTGCGCGAGGTGGCCGGCGCCTTCGAGCGCCCCGCCCTGCTCTTCTCGGGCGGCAAGGACTCGCTGGTCATGCTCAAGTGCGCCGAGAAGGCCTTCGGCGCCGGCCGCATTCCCTACCCGCTGCTGATGATCGACACCGGCCACAACTTTCCCGAGGTGACGGATTTCCGCGACCAGCGCGCGAAAGAACTCGGCGCCGAGCTGATCGTTCGCCGCGTGGAAGACTCCATGGCGCGCGGCACCGTGCGCCTGGCCCACCCGGGCGAGAGCCGCAACGTGCACCAATCGGTCACGCTGCTGGAGGCCATCGAGGAGTTCCGTTTCGACGCCCTGATCGGTGGCGCGCGGCGCGACGAAGAAAAGGCGCGCGCCAAGGAGCGCATCTTTTCGCACCGCGACGGCTTCGGCCAGTGGCAGCCCAAGGCCCAGCGCCCCGAGCTCTGGACCCTGTTCAACACCCGCCTGCAGCCCGGCGAGCACTTCCGCGTGTTCCCCATCAGCAACTGGACCGAGCTCGACGTCTGGCAGTACATCGCGCGCGAGGACATCGGCCTGCCCTCCATCTACTACACCCACCCGCGCGAGGTGGTGGACCGCCGCGGCCTGCTGGTGCCGGTGACCGAGCTCACCCCGCCGCGCGAAGGCGAGCGGGTGGAACGGCGCGACGTGCGCTTTCGCACCGTGGGCGACATCACCTGCACCTGCCCCGTGGAAAGCACGGCCGCCACGCCGCAGCAGATCGTGATTGAGACCCTGGCCGCCGAGGTCAGCGAGCGTGGCGCCACCCGCATGGACGACAAGACCAGCGACGCTTCCATGGAGCGCCGCAAGAAAGAGGGTTACTTCTGATGAGCACCGCCACCTCGCAAGACACCCGCGCCGCGCTGCGCCTGATCACCTGCGGCAGCGTCGACGACGGCAAGAGCACGCTCATCGGCCGCCTGCTGGTCGACAGCAAGGCCGTGCTGCAGGACCACCTGGCCGGCGTGCAGCGCCTGGGCCAGACCGACCTGGCCCTGCTCACCGACGGCCTGTCGGCCGAGCGCGAGCAAGGCATCACCATCGACGTGGCCTACCGCTACTTCAGCACCGAGCAGCGCAAGTTCATCATCGGCGACGCCCCGGGCCACGAGCAGTACACGCGCAACATGGTCACCGCGGCCAGCAGCGCCGACGCCGCCGTGGTGCTGGTCGACGCCACCAAGCTCGACTGGCGCGACCCCGCCCTGGCCCTGCTGCCGCAGACGCGCCGCCACAGCCTGCTGGTCAAGCTGCTGCGCGTGCCCTCGGTGGTGTTCGCGGTGAACAAGCTCGACGCGGTGGACGACGGTGCCACCGCCTACACCCACATCAAGGCCGCGCTGTACGCCTTTGCCCAGCAGGCCGGGCTCGACGTGACGGCCGTGGTGCCGGTGTCCGCCCTGAACGGTTGGAACGTGGTGGACGAGGCAGCGAAAGCCGGCTGGTGCGGCTACCACGGCCCCACGCTGCTGGAAATCCTGGAGCACCTGCCGGTAACGGAACCCGACGCCGAGCTGCCGCTGGCCTTCCCGGTACAGTGGGTGGAGAAGTTCTCGTCCTCGTCCGACACCTCCCAGGGTCGGCGCGTGTTCTGGGGCCGCGTGGCCGCCGGGCAGTTGCGCCCGGGCCAGGCTGTGCGCGTGGCGCCCCGGGGCCAGACCGCCGTGGTGGCGCAGGTGCTCGACCATGTGCGCCGGCCCGGCGAGGTGTCCGCCGGTCACAGCGCGGGCATCGTGCTCGACCGCGAGCTCGACGTCTCACGCGGCGACTGGCTGCTCGGGGTGGACGACGCGGACGCCTCGCTCGACGCGCAGCGCGAGATCGCCGCCACCGTCGCCTGGCTGGACGACGAGCCCCTGGTGCCGGGCCGCGTCTACTGGGCCCTGCACGGCCACCGCTGGGTCAAGGCCAAGGTCAAGCGCATCGCGCACCAGCTCGACATCCACACCCTGGCCGAACACGACGCCCGCGAACTGCCGCCCAACGCCATCGGCCACATCGAACTCGCGCTGCAGGAGCCGCTGGCCACGCGGCCGTTCGCCGAATCGCGCGCCCTGGGCTCGCTGGTGCTGGTGGACACCGCCAGCCACCGCACGGCCGGCGCCGTGCTCGTGCGCTGAATAACCCCACAGACACCGACCGGGAAGCCACCAAGGGCAAGCCCGGCCGGTCGGGTGCGGCACCGTAAAATCACCGCTTTCCGTCTGCCCGATCCGCCACCATGACCCACGTCGTCACCGAAGCCTGCATCCGCTGCAAGTACACCGATTGCGTCGATGTCTGCCCCGTGGACTGCTTCCGCGAAGGCCCGAACTTCCTCACCATCGACCCCGACGAGTGCATCGACTGCGCGGTCTGCATCCCCGAATGCCCGGTGAGCGCCATCTACGCCGAGGAAGACCTGCCCAAGGACCAGCTGCACATGACGGCGCTCAACGCCGAGCTGGCCCGCCTGCCCACCTGGAAGAGCATCACCAAGCGCAAGGCCGCGCTGCCCGACGCCGAAGAGTGGAAGGACAAGACCGGCAAGCTCGACCAGCTGATCCGCTGAGTCCATGAGCGCCGCCCGGCCGCCCGAAGGCGCTCGCGCCGCAGCGCGCCGAGCAAAGGTTTTCCAGTGACCCCTACCGCGCCGATCGAGACCGACGCGCTCGTCATTGGTGCCGGCCCCGTGGGGCTGTGGCAGGTCTTCCAGCTCGGCCTGCAGGACATCCGGGCGCAGGTGGTCGACGCCCTGCCCCACGCCGGCGGTCAGCCCGCCGAGCTCTACCCCGACAAGCCCATCTACGACATCCCCGGCCTGCCCGTGTGCAGCGGCCGGGAGTTGGTCGATCGGCTGCTGCTGCAGGTCAAGCCCTTCCAGCCCCGGCTCCACCTCGACCAATCGGTGAGCGCGCTCGCGCGCGAGGCCGATGGCCGCTGGGCCGTTCGCACCAGCGCGGGCCAGGACTTCCTCGCGCGCCTGGTGTTCATCGCCGCGGGCGTGGGCGCCTTCCAGCCCAAGCGCCTGAAGCTCGACGGCATCGAGGCCCTGGAAGGCCAGCAGGTGCACCACCGCTTCGACGCCACCCGCGACTGGCGCGGCCAGCATGTGGTGGTGCACGGCGGCGACGCGCTCGCGATCGACTGGGCGTTGCGCCTGCTCGACAGCGCCCAGCCCCCCGCGGGCCTGAGCCTGCTGCACCGGCGCGAGGTGCTGCAAGCCGACGACGAGGCCGCGCTCGCGCGCGTGCAAGACGCCATCGCCTCGGGCCGCGTGAGGCTGGTGGTCGGCCAGCCCCTGGGGCTGGACCTGGAAGGCGCGCGGCTGCGCGGCCTGCAGTTGCTCGATCCCCAAGGCCAGACACAGACCCTGGCGCTGGACCAATTGATCGTCGCCCTGGGCCTGTCGCCGCGCCTGGGGCCCATCGCCGACTGGGGCCTGGCCATGGAGCGCAAGCAGCTCGTGGTGAACCCCGAAAGCTTCGAGACCAGCGAACCCGGCCTGTACGCGGTGGGCGACATCAACACCTACCCGGGCAAGAAAAAACTCATCCTCTGCGGCTTCCACGAAGCCACGCTGGCCGCCTTCGCCGCCGTCGCGTGTTTGCGCCCCGAGGAGCGCGTACCGCTGCAATACACCACCACCAGCCCCCGCCTGCACCGGCTGCTCGGCGTGGCCCCCGAGGCAGAACGCTGACTTTCTTCGGGCCCGCCCGGAAACGCTTCAAAACAACGCTATAATTTGAGGCTGTTCCCTGATAGCTCAGTCGGTAGAGCGACGGACTGTTAATCCGCAGGTCCCTGGTTCGAGTCCAGGTCGGGGAGCCACCCAACACCCGCACAACGGCCTTCTCGCGAAGGCCGTTGTCGTTTTTGCGCCTTCGTCTTCACGCACGCCATGCAACGCCTGATCGCCGTGGGGTTCTGGTGCAGCCTGCTCGGCCTCACCATCGCCTCGCTGGTGCCGGTCGAACTGCTGCCGCCGCAGGCCATGAACATCTGGGACAAGGCCCAGCACGCCCTGGGCTTCGCCTGGCTGGCGCTGTGGGGACTGCTGGCCTACCCGCGCCGGGCCGGCGCGGTGGTGGCGGGGCTCATCCTGTGGGGTGGTCTGATCGAACTCATGCAACTGGCCGCGGGCTGGCGCTACGGTGAATGGATCGATTGGCTGGCCGACGCCATCGGTGTGCTGACCGTGTGGCTGCCCTGGCGCCTGCTGCCGGGACGCCTGACCGGTCGCGTTTTGCCCGCGCGCACTTGATGCCGCGGGGGCGCCGCGCACAATAGCGGCCATACCTCTCGCGCCATGACCCAGACGCCCCCGACCCGACCGCTGCCCTGGCTGGAGCCGGGGGAGCCCTTCCCGCCGGTGGAACAGGCCTGGGGCCCGCACGACCCCGCCCCCGGCCTGTTGGCCGCCGGCGGCGTGCTGGACGTGCCCACGCTCGTGGCCGCCTATTCGCGTGGCATCTTTCCCTGGTACAGCTCGGGCCAGCCCATCCTGTGGTGGAGCACCGATCCGCGCATGGTGCTGTCGCCGACCGAGTTCCGGCTGCACCGTTCGCTGCGCAAGACCATCCAGAAGCTGCTGAACGCGCAGCGGCTGGAGCTGCGCATCGACCACGACTTCGAGCGCGTGATCCTGGCCTGCGCCCAGACCCCGCGCGACGGCCAGAGCGGCACCTGGATACTGCCGGCCATGGTGCAGGCCTATACGCGCCTGCACCGCGCCGGCATGGCCCATTCGGTGGAAACCTGGATCGACGGCGAGCTGGCCGGCGGCCTGTACGTGGTCAACCTCGGTGCCATGGTGTTTGGCGAATCCATGTTCAGCCGGCGCAGCGACGCCTCCAAGATCGCCCTGGCGGGCCTGATGGCGCTGTGCCGGCGGCACGGCATCACGCTGGTGGATTGCCAGCAAAACACCGCCCACCTGGCCTCCATGGGCGGGCGGCTGATGCCGCGCGATCCCTTCGTGCAGCACGTGCGCCTGGCGCTGCTGCAGCCCGCGCCCCGATGGGAATTCCGGCCCGTATACTGGCGCGAGCACCTTTCCATCGGCGACGAACGCGCGTGACGCACCTCAAGGACCTCCCGCTCCAGGCGCTGCAGTTCTACGCCACCGCGCCCTATCCCTGCAGCTACCTGGCGGGACGGCAGGCGCGCTCCCAGGTGGCCACGCCCAGCCACCTCATCCACAACGACGCCTATTCCGATCTGGTCACGCACGGCTTTCGTCGCAGTGGCATGTTCACCTACCGCCCTTACTGCGACGGCTGCAGCGCCTGCGTGCCGCTGCGCGTGCCGGTGGCGGGCTTCCAACCCAACCGCAGCCAACGGCGCAGCCAGCGCCAGCACAGTGGGTTCATCACCCGTGTGCTCAAGCTGTGCTTCATGCCCGAGCACTACCAGCTGTACCTGCGTTACCAGAACAGCCGCCACGCGGGCGGCGGCATGGACCACGACAGCGTGGACCAGTACACCCAATTCCTGCTGCAAAGCCGCGTCAACTCGCGCCTGGTGGAGTTCCATGAACCCGACGCCCAGGGCCGGCCGGCGCGGCTCAAGATGGTCTCGATCATCGACGTGCTCAACGACGGCCTCTCCGCGGTCTACACCTTCTACGAGCCCGACGAGCGCTGCAGCTACGGCACCTACAGCGTGCTCTGGCAGATCGAGCAGGCGCGGGCGCTCGAGCTGCCCCACGTCTACCTGGGCTACTGGATCGCGCAGAGCCCCAAGATGAACTACAAGGCCAGCTTCCGCCCGCACGAGGTCCTGGTGGACGGCCGCTGGACCGCGGCCGACGCCTGATTCGATCCCACCGCAGGGTTTTTCACCGATGCTGCGGTGCGGCGATTTCATCTTGTAAGATGGGGTTTGCACATCCGACCATGAGCAAACGATCCGACTCCCCCCCCACCGCCCCCACCGTTCAGGTGCTGGAGCGCATGTTCAACCTGCTGGAGGTGCTGGCCTCGCGCGAGGAGGCGGTCTCGCTGAAGGAAATCAGCGAGAAGACCGGCCTGCATCCCTCCACGGCGCACCGCATCCTCAATGACCTGACCATCGGCCGCTTCGTCGACCGCCCCGAGGCGGGCAGCTACCGGCTGGGCATGCGCTTGCTGGAGCTCGGCAACCTGGTCAAGGCCCGGCTGAGCGTGCGCGACGCCGCCCTCGGGCCCATGCGCGAGCTGCACAAGCAGATTCAGCAGCCGGTGAACCTCAGCGTGCGCCAGGGCGATGAGATCGTCTACGTGGAGCGCGCCTACAGCGAGCGCTCGGGCATGCAGGTGGTGCGTGCCATCGGAGGCCGTGCGCCGCTGCACCTCACCTCGGTGGGCAAGCTTTTCCTGGCCGACGACGACCCCACGCGCGTGCGCGCCTACGCCACCCGCACCGGCCTGGCCGGCAATACACGCAACAGCTTCACCCAGCTGCCGGCACTGGAGCGTGAACTCGCGCAATGCCGCCAGGCTGGCGTGGCGCGCGACAACGAGGAACTGGAGATGGGCGTGCGCTGCATGGCCGCCGGCATCTACGACGACCAGCGCAAGCTGGTGGCGGGTTTGTCGATCTCGGCGCCGGCCGATCGCATCGACGAAGGCTGGCTGCCCCGCCTCAAGGCCACGGCGGCCGAGATCTCGGCCGCGCTGGGCTTTCCGGCCAGCCGCTGACGCGCCGGCCTTGCCCGGGCATCAGCCCTGGGGACGCACCTTGCTGGCGAGCAATTCGCCCTGGTGCTCCACCCAACGGCGCACGCGCTCGGCGTCCTGCACGCGGCCCAGCTTGCCACTCGCGTCAAGGAACACCATGATCAGTTGGCGGCCGGCCACGCGGGCCTGCATCACCAAGCAGCGACCCGCTTCGGAGATGTAGCCGGTCTTCTGCAGGCCGATGTCCCACTCGGGGTTCTTCACCAGGCGGTTGGAGTTGTTGTACTGCAGCGTGCGGCGGCCCACGTCCACTTCATAACCCGGCGACGTGGACAGGTCGCGCAGCATGGGGCGTTCATAGGCGGTCGACACCAGAGTGGCCAGATCGCGGGCGCTCGAGCGGTTGTCGCTGGACAGCCCCGTGGGCTCCACGTAGCGCGTGTCGTGCATGCCCAGCTCGGCGGCCTTGGCGTTCATGCGGCGCACGAACACATCGAGGCCACCGGGATAGGTGCGGCCCAGCGCATGCGCCGCGCGGTTCTCGCTCGACATCAGCGCCAGGTGCATCAACTCGCCGCGCGTCAGCTGGGTGCCCACGGCCAGGCGCGAGCGGCTTCCCTTGAGGGTGTCGACGTCCTCGCTGGTGATGGTGATCACCTCGTTCATGTTCAGGCCCGCCTCCACGACGACCAGGCCGGTCATGAGCTTGGTGAGCGAGGCGATGGGCAGCACGGCCGAATCGTTCTTGGAGAACAGCACCTCATTGGTCTGCTGGTCCACGACCAGGGCCACGCTGGAATTCAGGTCCAACGCGTCGTCCATGCCATGCAGGCCGAGGCGCTGGCCCACCGACACCACCGGTGGCGTGGCCACGCGCACCACGCTGGGTTTGGCGCTGATGGCACGGGGCTTGGACGCGGGCGCTGCCTTGACCAGCGTGAGCTTGCGCGAAGCGACGCTTTGCTTGCGCTTGGCGGTGGTGACCCTGGTGGTCTTGGTGACCTTCTTGGTGGAGCGGCTGGCCACCTTGGGCTTGCTGGTCTTCTTGACCGGGGCCTTGGCAGCCTTGCTCGTCTTGCTGGTCTTGGCCGAGGAACCGGAGGCCGCTTGCGCCACACCCGTCGGCCCGAGCGCCCCGATCAACGCAACCGCCATAGCAGCAATCAGCGATTTCAGGGCGATCGGACGGAACAACATGACTCAACTCCAGCAAGACGGGACCAGCGCTGGGGCGGAGTATAGGGAGTCAGAAAAAAATCAGCAATATCAAAAGCTTGGACGGTGGTCTTAAGTGATCGGTGGAATAGACGCGCGTTTGGAGGTCAATTTCCACCGATCAATAAGGAAGTTCTACAAGTCGTTGAAACGTTTGAACTTTATCCCTGTGCCGCCACCCGGTCGGCCTTGCTGTGCAGTTTGTTGAGTGCGCTCAGGTAGGCCTTGGCCGACGCGACCACGATGTCCGGGTCCGCGCCCACGCCGTTGACCACGCGGCCACCATGCTGCAGCCGCACGGTGACCTCGCCCTGACTTTCGGTGGAGCCGCTGGTGATGGCGTTCACCGAATACAGCAGCAACTCGGCGCCACTCTTGACGTGCTGCTCGATCGCCTTGAGCGAGGCATCGACCGGGCCGTTGCCGTCGCTGTCGCCGCGCAGTTCCTTGCCATCCACGGTGAACACCACGCTGGCGTGCGGACGCTCGCCGGTCTCACTGCGCTGGGCCAGCGAGACGAAGCCGTACTGCTCCTTCTCGGCGGTGACGCTCTCGTCGCTCGCCAGGGCCAGGATGTCCTCGTCGAAGATCTCGGCCTTGCGGTCGGCCAATTCCTTGAACTTGGCGAAGGCCGTGTTGATCTCGGCCTCGGACGCCATCTCGATGCCCAGCTCCTGCAGGCGCTGCTTGAAGGCGTTGCGGCCCGAGAGCTTGCCCAGCACGATCTTGTTGGCGCTCCAACCCACGTCCTCGGCGCGCATGATCTCGTAGGTGTCGCGCGCCTTGAGCACGCCGTCCTGGTGGATGCCGCTGGCGTGCGCGAAGGCGTTGGCGCCCACCACGGCCTTGTTGGGCTGCACCACGAAGCCGGTGGTCTGGCTCACCATGCGACTGGCGGGCACGATCTGAGTGGTGTCGATGGCCACGTCGAGGCCGAAGTAATCGCGGCGCGTGCGCACCGCCATCACGATCTCCTCCAGCGAGCAGTTGCCCGCGCGCTCGCCCAGGCCGTTGATGGTGCATTCCACCTGGCGCGCGCCCCCGATCTTCACGCCCGCGAGCGAGTTGGCCACGGCCATGCCCAGGTCGTTGTGGCAATGCACGCTCCAGATCGCCTTGTCCGAGTTGGGAATCTTCTCGCGCAGGGTGCGGATGAAATGGCCATAGAGCTCGGGCACCGCGTAGCCCACGGTATCGGGGATGTTGAGCGTGGTCGCGCCTTCCTTGATCACGGTCTCGAGCACGCGGCAGAGAAAGTCCACGTCGCTGCGATAACCGTCCTCGGGGCTGAACTCGATGTCCTGCACCAGATTGCGCGCGAAACGCACCGACTGCTTCGCCTGCTCCAGCACCTGCTCGGGCGTCATGCGCAGCTTCTTCTCCATGTGCAGCGCGCTGGTGGCGATAAAGGTGTGGATGCGCGCGCGGTTGGCGCCCTTGAGCGCCTCGGCCGCGCGCGCGATGTCGCGGTCGTTCGCCCGCGCCAGCGAGCACACCGTAGAGTCTTTGATGTGGTCAGCGATGGCCTTCACAGACTCGAAGTCCCCGTTGGAGCTGGCCGCAAAGCCGGCCTCGATCACGTCGACTTTCAGGCGCTCGAGCTGGCGCGCGATGCGCAGCTTCTCGTCCTTGGTCATGGACGCGCCGGGTGATTGCTCGCCATCGCGCAGGGTGGTGTCGAAAATGATCAGCTGTTCGCTCATGGGGGCTCCTTGTTGTGTTCGCGCGCCTCAGGGCGCCACGCGTTCCATCGTTTCCTGCGTCTGCTCGGGCGCCACGCGCCGCAGGCCCGAAACGATGGCCTTAAACGAGGCGGACACGATGTTCGTGTCACGCCCCACGCCGAAAACCGTGTGGCGCTCGTCCACGCGCAGTTCCATGTAGGCCATGGCCTGCGCCTGGGCACCGGCGCCGATGGCGTGCTCATGGTAGTCGAGCACGCGCACCGACCGGCCGGTGGCCGCGTTGAGCGCATTGACGAAGGCGTCGATGGGCCCATTGCCCTGCCCTTGCACGGGCACCACCGCGCCCGCCCAGTCCACGTCGGCCGTGACACGCACGCTGCCGCCGGCCAGCTCGGTGGTGGTCGCGTTCGCAGGTGCAGGCGCCGACAGGGCGTACTCGCGCTCGAACAACTGCCACAAATCCTTGGCCGTGAGTTCCTTGCCGTCCAGGTCCATCACGGCCTGCACCACCTGGCTGAACTCGATCTGCAGGCGGCGCGGCAGCTCCACGCCGTACTCGGTCTCGAGCAGGTAGGCGATGCCACCCTTGCCCGATTGGCTGTTCACGCGGATCACGGCCTCGTAGCTGCGGCCCAGGTCCTTGGGATCGATGGGCAGATAAGGCACGTTCCAGATGTCGTCCGCCCGGCGCGCCGCGAAGGCCTTCTTGATCGCGTCCTGGTGCGAGCCCGAGAACGAGGTATAGACCAGGTCACCCACGTAGGGGTGGCGCGGATGCACGGGCAGTTGGTTGCAGTGCTCCACGGTCCGGCGGATCTCGTCGATATCGGAAAAATCCAGCCCGGGCGACACGCCCTGGGTGTAGAGGTTGAGCGCGACGTTGACGAGGTCGAGGTTGCCCGTGCGCTCGCCATTGCCGAACAGGCAACCCTCCAGCCGATCGGCCCCGGCCATGAGCGCGAATTCGCCCGCCGCCGTGCCGGTACCGCGGTCATTGTGCGGGTGCACCGACAGGACGATGGATTCGCGCCGCGCCAGGTGGCGGTGCATCCACTCGATCATGTCGGCGAAGATATTGGGCGTGCTGTGCTCCACCGTCGACGGCAGGTTGACGATGCACTTGTGCTCGGGTGTGGGCGCCCAGACCGCGGTGACCGCATCGACCACCCGCTTGGAGAAGGCGAGTTCGGTGCCCGAGAACATCTCGGGCGAGTACTGGAACGTCCAGCGCGTGTCCGGCTGCTCGGCCGCCAGGCGGGCGAACAGTCGCGCGTTGTCCACGGCGAGCTCCACGATGGCGTCCTCGTCCATGCCCAGCACCACGCGCCGCATGATCGGCGCAGTAGCGTTGTAGAGGTGGACGATCGCGCCGCGCGCACCTCGCAACGCCTCGAAGGTGCGGCGGATCAGGGGCTCGCGGGCCTGGGTGAGCACCTGGATCGTCACGTCGTCGGGGATCAGGTTCTCTTCGATCAGGCGGCGCACGAAGTCGAACTCGATCTGCGAGGCCGAGGGGAAGCCCACCTCGATTTCCTTGAAACCGATCTTCACGAGCTGCTGGAACATGCGCAGCTTGCGCTCCAGGTCCATGGGCTCGATCAGTGCCTGGTTCCCATCGCGCAAATCGGTGCTCAGCCAAGCGGGGGCCTTTTGGATCACGGCGTCTGGCCAGGTGCGGTCCTTGAGGCCGACGGGCCGAAAAGCGGCGTACTTGCTTGCAGGTTGCTTCAGCATGGTGTGGACTCTCTCGTGTCGACAGAACCCGCAACCCCAAAATACAAACGGCCCGTTGCGGGTGCAAACGGGCCGTTGGTGTGAGTCGCTCGCGCGCTACCGCATCTGCCCGTGAAGGACAGCCAGTAGTAGCAGCGAGGCGGCTTGGGAAAACATGCGATGCAATGTATCACAAAGCCCGCGAGGGCCGATAGGGCTTGTCCATGGGCTCAATGGCCGATCAGTCGTGCAGACCGCGTTCGTCGGGCTCGTCGGTGGAGGTGCTGATCACGCTGGTGGGCCGGCCCTTGGACTTTCGCCACAGGTACACCCCATAGCCCGACAGGCCGTAGACCACGAACAGCAGGAACAGCACGGTGGGCGGGTGGATGTTGATCACCGCGATGCCCAGGGCCACCAGCACCAGCGCGGCGAAAGGCACGCTCTTCTTCAGGCTCAGGTCCTTGAAGCTGTAGAAGGGCACGTTGGTCACCATGGTGAGGCCGGTGTAGAGCGTGAGCACGAACATCACCCAGCTCACGTCCTGCGGCGGCACCCCCGCCTCCTGCATGAGCCAGATGAAGCCCGCCACCAGCGCCGCCGCCGCGGGTGACGGCAGGCCCTGGAAGTAGCGCTTGTCCACCACACCCGTGTTGACATTGAAGCGTGCGAGGCGCAGCGCGGCGCAGGCGCAATAGACGAAGGCGGCGATCCAGCCCCAGCGCCCCAGGTCGCGCAGGCTCCATTCGTAGGCGATGAGCGCGGGCGCCGCGCCGAAGGACACCATGTCGGAGAGCGAATCCATCTGCTCGCCGAAGGCGCTCTGCGTGTTCGTGAGGCGGGCCACGCGACCGTCCAGGCTGTCGAGCACCATGGCCACGAAGATGCCCACGGTGGCGAGGTCGTAGCGGCCGTTCATGGCCATGACCACCGCGTAGAAACCGCCGAACAGCGCGGCCAGGGTGATCATGTTGGGCAGGAAGTAGATGCCCTTGGGGCGCCGACGCGCCTCGTTCAGGGGCTCCACTTCGGTGTCGTTTCCGTCGTGCATGTCGTGTGTTGGGATGAAATCCGTCGTCCGGAAAGCCATGCAGTGTACGTGGGGGCGAACAAACAAAAAAGGGCCAGGGCCGCGCACGGCCCTGGCCCGGGAACGGCGCTTGCCGATCAGTTGCGGGTCTGGTCGACCAGCTTGTTCTTGGCGATCCAGGGCATCATGGCGCGCAGCTGGGCGCCCACCACCTCGATGCTGTGCTCGGCCGTGTTGCGCCGGCGCGCCGTCATGCTGGGGTAGCCCGTGCGCCC
>Ga0209958_1001020_pt1 | contig 27855 bp, 24 predicted proteins | sample ThiBio_inoc_plan_FD_183942 | JGI IMG/M metagenome (GOLD analysis project Ga0209958, IMG submission 183942) | Wastewater bioreactor microbial communities from Cape Town, South Africa - Thiocy_inoc_plan (SPAdes) | ecosystem: Engineered > Bioremediation > Thiocyanate > Unclassified | place: South...
GGGCGATGACCGCCGATTCGACCACGAAGAAGGCGATCCCGATAGTCCGGCGTATGGAGGTCATCTACAGACCTCGGTGCCTAAGCAAGCGGAGCGGGATGTTCTGCGGTTTCTTGGTCCATCCAATTCGGCTCGCCTGAGGTGCCCGGCTCGCATTCAAGACTTATGGAGCGCCTCGAAAGTGTAGATGATATCGGACCATTTACTTATGGCATGTCGACTGTCTGGAGGCTGATCCGGTAGGGGGTGAAGGCGGATCACGACCCAGAAGGGGGGGCGACGCCGCCATGCAACACCTGATCACCGACGAAATCTGGGCCATTCTCGGCCCGATGGTCGAGGGATGCCGCTCGAAGCGGGGCCTGGAGCCGGAGATGACCGATCCTAATGTTCTTCTAAGACAACCCTACTGGGGCCAGACCGGCGTCCCCTGGCGCGACATTCCGGCAGAGTTCGGGGCCTGGAACGTCGTCTACAATCGACACTGGCGCTGGATCCATTCGGGGCGGCTGAAGAAGCTGTTCGACCCGATATCCGAGCGTGACGAGTGTGAGGACACCCGTTGGCTGATGATCGACTCGACCGGCGTCCGGGCCCAACAGCACCCCGCCGGGCGTGGCGCGAAAAGGGGGTGGCGCGGCGCAGGCCGTCCGCCGATCGCGGGGCGGGTTCACGACGAAGTTGATCGCCGTCGCCTGCGATGAGGACGGCGTCGTCGCGCTCGACGTGGCCGAGAGCCAGCGGAACGACTCGCCGCTGGCGGAAGCCATTCGGATCGAGGCTCGCGATGTGGTAGGCGTCGTCGTCGAGGCGCTCGGCGACAAGCAGTTCGACTTCGATACGGTTCTCGACGTCGTTCTGGACGACCTCGATGCCCTGCCGGTCATCCCGATCCGGACCAACCACAGGGGCACCTGGCCCTGGGACGACGTAATGCGAGTAATTGACAAGCGACGGAACCGCGTTGAGCGGGCGTTCGTCGAGGCGAGGCAATTCCGCCGCTTCGTCACGAGATATGAAAATATCGAGGACGTCTACCCCGGCTTCGCCTCCTCGTTTTCGGACTCATCCACGTCCGAATACTCGCTCAAGTTGTCAACACGTTAACGAGAGGTGCGAGGAGGAGGCGAGGTCGCCGCGGCTGACAAGAGGGGTGAGTGGGATTCGGACGGGCCCAGCGGGCCGCTGGCTCCACCGACTCCGGCGGTTGCCAGCGGGCGGGCGTCGTCAGTGCGCCCCATCGAACGCGACTGCGTCGACCGATTTCAGGTTTCCGACCATCGTCGCGCCGCCCACGGCGATGAACGACGTGTGGCCGACGTTCAAGAGGCGGTGGTGGATGCGAGGCTTGGCGAGCTTCCCGACCGCATCCCACCCGTCCTTGGACTTGTTGATCCGGTAGACCTTCCCGTCCATGCCGCTGAGATAGAGGGCCTTCTCGGTGCCGCAGGCGGCCAGGCCGTTCCCGTTCATCGGCATGCCCGGGATCTCCGGGCCCTTCGACCAGTTTCCCGACTCGACGTCGAAAACGTCCACGTCCTGCGAGATCCCGCCTCTCGAGGTCAGGCCGCCGGTGACGTAGATCTTCCCGTCGTATGCCGTCGCGGACATCGCGCGACGCTCGAAAGGGGGCTTCGCGATAGGCTCCCACCCGCCTTTATCGGCGGAAAGGTCGAAGACGAGGGCTTCCGTCTGCCACCGCGCGTCCTTCATCGCTCCCTGCAGGTTCCAGCCGCCGAAGACGTAGATCTTGTCGCCGACGATCGCGGCGCCGTGCGAGGATCGGCCCTCGGGCAGGGGAGCCAGGTCGGTCCACGTCTTCGTCCCCGGGTCGAAGCGGGCGAAGTCGGCGGACGAGTAGAGGTCGTCCTTCGCGCCCGGCTCGTTCTTCGCGCCCATGCCGCCGATGCGGTACAGCTTCCCGCCGTGGGCGACGAGCACCAGGCCCTGGAGGCCGGGGCCGCCGGGGAGATCCTCCCACTCCCCACCAGCCTTCAGGTCGACCCGCTGGAAGCGTGCGGAGGTCTGCTTGTTGGAGTAGGAGTGCGTCTTCCCCGTATGACCGCCGTATACGTAAAGCCAACCTCCGTCGACGGCCGCCCCTAAGCTGGCGACGCCATCGGCCATGGGCGCGATTTCGGGCATGGCCTTCGCCTCATCGTCATGGGCTTTCGTTGCGAGCAAGACGCCGAAAAAGAGGGCGACCGTCGTCGCGCACCGGAACGCGTTCAGCACGTGCATTGTGTGTCTCTCGGATTGGAGGGGGAACTCCGGCGACGCAATCTGGTGGACGGTAACACCGTCCCGCCGCCGATCCCTGGACCATACCGGAGGCACCCGACGCCAACGTGACGGACGGATTACGATTCCGTCATCTCGGCGGCCTGCCCGACGCCGACCGGAGTCGCGCGAGGGAAGGTCAAACGGACCCGCGTGCCGGACCCTTCCTTGCTCTCCACCGCGACCGTCCCGTCGTGCAGGTCGACGACGCTCTTGACGATGGCGAGGCCCAGCCCGACGCCGCCGCTCGTCGGGGTCCGGGACGGGTCGGCCCGGAAGAACCGCGTAAAGAGGTGCGGCAGGTGCTCGGCCGAGATACCGCAGCCGTCGTCCGACACCTCGACGTGGACGCAGTCGTCGGCCGCCATGGCGTGCAGCGACACCGTGCCCCCGCCGGGGGTGTGGGCGATGGCGTTGGTGATGAGATTCCCGACCGCCTGTTGGAAAAGCGGGCGGTTCAGCTCGGCCTCGATCCCTTCGTCCGCCTCGAGGACCACCGTGAGGCCGGCCTCGTGGAGATGACACTCGAAGAAGTCGCGGATGGCCTCCAGCTCGCAGCGGAGGTCGCACTTATGCCGCGCGATCTGGGTCCCTGGATCCTCGGCCCGGGCGAGGAAGAGCAGGCTGTCCACGAGGCGGGCCAGGCGGTGGCATTCCTCCAAGCCGGACCCGATCGCGTCCTCATACTCCTCGGGCGGGCGCCGCCTCTCGAGCGCGACTTCGAGCACGCCGCGGAGGTTGTTGACCGGCGTCCGGAGCTCGTGGGCGATGTCCGCGGAGAATCGCGAGAGCTGGTCGAACGACCGTTGCAGCCGTGCGAGCATCTCGTTGAAGGAGCCGGTGAGGTCCCGGAATTCGGCGGGCAAGGTGGCGGACTCGATCCGCCGGTCGAGGTTGCTCGCCCGTACGAGGCTCGCCGCCCTCGTGACGTCGTGTATCGGCCGGATGCCGCGCCGGGCGACGTAGTAACCGGTCGCGACGCATAGGATGAACGCTCCGCCCAGGATGAATCGGGCGTTTCTTCGATAATGCTCCAGGAGGCGTTTCTCCTGGCCCCGGTCGAGCGCGACCTGGATGCGCCAGATCCCGTGATGGCCGGACGGGAGCCCGGCGACGTCGGACATCATCCGGAAGGGGCGACCCGGCGTGATCTCGGCGTCGACCCCTGCCGACGGGCCGTCGCCGCCCGGCGGGAAGCGGCCCGGGGGGATCGCCTCGCCCATGCCGGACGACTCGGCGACGACGCGACGGCGAGAGTCCAGGACGCGGACGTAGAGCTGCGGCGTCCGATCGCCGCGGTTCGACTCGCCGACCATGCGGACCATCGACGGGACGTCCATCGCGTGCCGCTCGATCATCGCCCGGACGAGCGTCGCCCGGTCGGCGAGCATCCTGTCGTCGCTCATGTCCATGTTCCGGACGATCGACCAGTGGAGGAGGGCGGTGGTCAGGAGGACGACGAGGAACGCCGAGGCGGCGTAGTAGGCCGTGAGCACGGCGGCGAGCGGCCACGGCCGCGCCGCCCGCCGGTCAGCTTCGGTCTTCAAGCACGTAGCCCCTTCCGCGGACGGTGTGGATGAGCTTGGCCGGGAACGGGTCGTCCACCTTGGCCCTGAGGCGGCGGACGTGAACGTCCACGACGTTGGTGTCGCTCTCGAAGTTCACGTCCCAGACCTGCTCCGCGATGATCGTCCGGGAGAGCACCTCGCCGCGGCGTCGGGCGAGGAGGCCGAGCAGCGAGGACTCCTTGGGCGTGAGGTCGAGCCGCCGGCCGGCCCGCTGCACCCGCTGCCTGGGCAGGTCGATCTCCAGGTCGGCGACGCGGACGAGGTCGGGATGCCTCCCCGGCCCGCGTCGGAGGATGGAACGCATCCGCGCGAGGAGTTCGGAGAACGCGAACGGCTTGACCAGGTAATCGTCGGCTCCGAGCTCGAGACCCTTCACCCGATCCTCGACCGAGTCCCTCGCGGTGAGGAGGATGACCGGGGTCTCCCGCCCTTGCTCCCGAATCGCGGACAGGACGTCCCATCCGTTGCGTCCCGGGAGCATGACGTCGAGGATGACCAGGTCGAACTCGAGCGTCGTCGCCAGGTGGAGGCCGTCGTCGCCGCGCCTCGCCCTCTCGGCGACGAAGCCGTGTTCGCCCAGCCCCTTGGCCAGGTACGACGACGTCTTCGGCTCGTCTTCGATGATCAGCACGTGCATAGCTCGCTCCACGGCCCTGCGAAACGTCCCGCTTGCTCGAGTCGACTTATCCGCCAAGGTACCAGAACTCCGGCCGGCTCGGCCTCCCGACGCGGATCCAGCGCCATTCGATCATACGTTGCAGGTTCGCCCCGTCTCCCGCGACGCCCATCGGATCGGACTTCGACAGGAGCGAGACGAGCGGGCCAACCCGATCCAAGGTCCTCCGGCCTTCTCGACTTGATTTGCATAGAACTTCAATGCATAGTGACTCTATGAAACTCACCAAAGACCTGGTGGCGGCCTCGGCCGTCCCCATGATCCTGTCCATCCTGGAGGGCGGCGAGAGCTACGGCTACGCCATCATCCAGCGGGTCAAGGAACTCTCGGGGGGCGAGATCGAGTGGACCGACGGGATGCTCTACCCCGTGCTCCACCGTCTCGAACAGCAGGGCTGCATCCGTTCCTCCTGGGGCGTCTCGGAGACGGGGAGGAAGCGGAAATACTACGTCCTGGAGAAGCCGGGGCGGGCGGTCTTGAAGGACCAGAAGGAGCAATGGCTCCTCGTGCAGGCGACCCTCACCCGCCTTTGGGGGGCGCAACATGCTTGATCTCGAAGGGCGGATCGCCGAGTGGAGATACACGATGGCCACGCAGCTCCTCGGACGCCGTGAAGTCCTGGACGAACTGGAGGACCACCTCCGCGACGAAGTCGACGCGCTCACCCGGGCGGGACATCCGCCCGACGAGGCCGCGCGGGCGGCGATGGACCGCCTGGGGGCCCCGTCGGACCTCGGGGCGGAATTCGCCAAGGTCCCCCCGACCTCGGCCCCCTGGCTCCCGGTCCGGCTCGCCTGGGTCGGTGGGGCCTTGCTCGCCGCCTCGATGGTCTTGCCGCTCTGGCCGAAGCTCGCGGCCGGCGGGCTCGCCTCGCTCTTGGCGACGCACATGGGCCTGGTGATGCTCGGCTACGTCTCGACCCTCCTCGTCGGCTTCCTCGCGGCGAGCTACCTCGTCGCGCGGCTCTTCGCCGGCCTCGCCGACGGCCAGGTCCGGACGCTCCAGAGGGCGGGGCTTTCGCTCTCGGCGCTCGCGGTCGCCCTCACGGGCGTCGGCGTCGCGTTCGGGTTCATCTTCTGCCCGCACGAGAAGACCGGGTGGGCCTTCGGCTACGACACCCGCGAGGTCGGCGGCCTGGTCGTCCTCGTCTGGAACCTCGTCATGCTCGCTGGGTGCTGGGCCGGGCGACGCTCGGAGAGTCCCGCGGCCATGATGATGCTCGGGCTCGTCGGCAGCATGGCCGTGGTCCTGGGATGGCTCGGGGCGACCGCGGTCGAACACCGGCTGCACGGGGCTCCCGCCGATTTCGCGACGGTGGCGGCCGTGGTCTCGGCCCAGCTCGCCGTCGCATGCCTGGCCTTCGCCCCCGCCGGCTGCCTGCGTCGGGCCGGCGCGTAACGATGACCTCGTTGCGACCCGCCGTCCGCACCGCCCTGGTCCTGGCGTGCGCGGCGGCGGCGGCCCAGGGACTGACCGCGCAGACGCTCATCGCCTACGACCTACGCTGCCGCGAACTCCGCGACACGGCCGTCCGGCACAAGGTTAGGGTCTTCACCATGGGGGACCTGGACACCGCCATGAAGCGTTGCCGGATGGCCTACCACGTCTTCATGATGGAGAAGTACGAGCGGGCCTCGGTCTGGCCGTGGCTTCCTGTATCGCCCGATCCCCCCGAGCCCGAAGATTAAAGGTTGCTCTCCGGTCGGAAAGGCCGTCGCCCCTTGAGAATTTCCACGACGGTCCGAGCGGACGTCGTGGCGAACTCCGCCGGGGTCGACGGCCGCAATCATCCCTACCAGCGCCCCCCCTTCCTGAGCGTCTTCGGCGTTTCGTATTCCGGCGGGAGCTTGCGCTTCGCCAGGTTGTCCAGATCCTCGGCCGTCGGCGTCTGGCCGTCGCGGAGGGCGTACGCCTCTTCCTCGGCCGACTCCCAATCGCCGGCCTTCGCCTTCGTAAGGATGCTTCGGAAGGCCTCGTACTCCTCGGGCGAGAGCCCCCCCTCCGAACGTCGCCGTTCGATCAACGTCGCGTTCGACTCCAGGCCGGCGGCGTCTCGCGAGGAGACGGCGGTGGCCAGCGAGACGATCAGGGCCCGGTAAGGGCCGGAGACCTGCGTACTCCCCCCGCAGCCGGACGGCAGCAACATGGTCGCAACGGCCGCAGCGAATGCGACGGCCGCGCGAGCCCCGAGTCGGGTTTCGCTCATGGATTCGTTCCCTCGCGAGAGGCCCCGGATCAGAACTCGTCCCCGCCGACGACTTCCCCGCCCGAGCAGGTGTGCAGGGCGGGCCAGACGCGCTGATTGACGGTCGACTTGGCGAAGCGGACGCTGCCGTCGCCCATAAGGACGTTGCAGCCGCCCGAGTGCTCGGCGAACATCTGGCAGAGCTTCGTGTAACGGGAATTCGGCGGGAGGACGATGGGCGGGTTCTCCCAGGGGTTCGGGCCGCTGTGCACCAGGATCTGCGTCGCCGCGACGTCGCAGGTCGAGGTGGCGAACCGAGGCGTCGGGCAGATGATGGAACCGGGGACGGCCCCGACCCAGGTCTTATCGCTGAGGATCGGGCTGTGCTCGCCCAGGAAGACCGTATTCGAGAGGCCGTCGGCGATCGACGCGACCCTCGTCCGGGAGTTGCGGTAGATCGGGCCGTCCGAGAGCGAGGTCCAGTCGTCCTCGGCGTAGGCCCAGGCCTCCTGCCGGCCCGCGTTGGCCACGTAGTGGGAGCGGCTCAGGGTCGTCATGTAAGTGCCGGCCTCGTCCTTCAGGTCGTAGGTCCGGGTGGCGTCGCTCGCCGAAGGGCAGAGGAACGTGCCGATGCTCGCCCTCGCCCCCGTGGAGTTGGACGGGGACCAGCAGGGGAGGTTGAAGTTGAGCGCGGAGTGGAGCGGGCCCTGCTCCATGTTCGGCAGCACCAGGGCCCCCCACGCCCAGCCCGGGCCCGTGTCGCGGGTCGACGCGTCGGGCGGCCCCATCAGGGGGTTTCCGCCGGGGAGGGTCAGGTAGCCGGGCGCGAACTGGCCCTGGGCGTCGTGGTAGTTGTGCAGGGCCAGGCCGAGCTGCTTGAGGTTGTTGACGCATTGGACTCGCCGGGCCGCCTCCCGCGCCGCCTGCACGGCGGGCAGGAGCAGACTGATCAGGACGGCGATGATGGCGATGACGACCAGCAGCTCGATCAGCGTGAATCCGCGAGCCCGGCCGCTGCCGGGGCGGAGTTGTCGAATGCGCATGGAAATGCTCCCGTCGGTCGTCGCCGCCGGGCCGTAGGAGGCCTGTCGAGCGGCGACGATCCTCGCCTGAAAATCTCTGTGTGTGACGATGAGGACCCGTCGGCGTGCGCCGAGGAGGGCGTCCGCCGCTTATCCACGAAGGATGGCGGAGGGCCTCAAGCGTGCGGGGGGCCCCGGCAGGACAGGCGGAGGGGGGGAGCGGTGTGGGGATCGATCCAGCTGGAGTACGCCACGGCGCCGACCACCGTGGGCGCGTGGACCAACTCCGCCGGGCAGGGACTGAGGCAGGATTGCGCCCTGAAATGGCAGGTGGGGCATCCGCCGGAATCGTGCGAGTGCGTCTCGACGCCCACGACGCTCGGCGAGGCGTCATGATGGCCGTGTCGGTGGGTGGGCTCGGCCGATCGAGGCCGATGCGAGTGGGGGGCTCCGCCGCCGTGATGATGCGCGCATAGGCTGAGGACCAGGGCCGAGAGATAGGCCAGGGTCCAGCCGATGCGGCTTATGCGGCGGTTCGAGACCAAGTCGGCGGACTCCCGTACGTCGGGGAGGAGGGCGGTCTGCGGGCTTGCGATGAGACGAGGACGGCATTCTCGGCGAACGCGACGTCGGTCGTCAATCGTTCCTTGCAGAAAGTGCAAGACCGCGAGGTGACGGGTATCGCGAAGCCGGTGCGTATTCCACGCTGCTGCGTCGATCGGACGTCGTGGCGAGTTCCGGGCTTACTGGCATCGATTTTCACAGTCCGCCCGCGGGCCGACCTTGACGGAGGACCGACGCGGTCGGAATATTTAAAATCTGAGGCATCAGCGGGGAAGAGGATCGTCGGACCGATCATGTTGCGACTCCGCGCGGGCAAACTCCTGAGGACCTTCGTGGCGACGTTCGCCCTGCTGGCGAACTTCGGCCCCCAGGACGTTTACGCGCACGCCCACCCGATGGGGGACGGCGGTCGCCATGAGACCCATCACGACCATGCCGGCTCCCATACCGATGGGCATTCGCATCAAAGCTCGCACGACGCCCGCCCGGGGCTGACGGACGCCTTGGCGCACGCGCACGGTTGGTGGTTCGGCCTCGAGACGACCTCACGTCTCGGCGACCAAGGGTCGGGCCAGAGTGGCGGCCGGGTCGAAGCAGCCCCCGCCTCGAAGGCCGCCGGGGCGACGCTGTCCGTCGGCCTCGAACTCCGCACAACCTCGGTCGTCGCATACGCTCCCATCGCATTCACCCTCGGGTGGGGGGGGCCTTCACCCTCGCGCCGTCGAGGCCGTCCGAGGTTCGGGGGATCTCCCCCCCTGTGCGACGCTGCTCGCCACGCGCGTTCGGGCGTCCTGCTGACATAACGGCCGCTTCGCGCGCCGCACATCCCTCCGTTCGGCCGTCCCCACCCGCCTCGCACGAGGCCTGCGCCGGTCCGGTTGAGCGGCTCTGCGCCCGAAGAACCGATCAGTTTCCCGTTCGACGGAGATTGTCATGGCTCGTTCCGTGTCCACGACCCTCTGCGCTTGCGCCCTCGGCGCATCCCTCCTCCCGGCAGGTTGCGGCGTCCAACCCCCGCCGCCGGCCGCGCCGGCCCTTCCCTCGAAAGCCGAGGAGAAGGCCCCCGCTCCCTCGGTTTCGGCCCCGGCCGCGGCCGCCGATCCGGACGACGTGCCCATCACCTTGGCCGACGTGAAGCGTCCGGCGGACCTCGCCGAGGCCGTCGTCCGGGTCAAGACGTACCACGACGCGATCGCGGCCGGCACGCCCACGAAGGCCCACCGCCCGCTCGACGAGCTGAACGTCGTGCTGAAATGGCTGCCGGGAATCGCCATGGAGGGGGGCGTCTCGGACGTCCGCCTCGCCGAGGTGGAAGGGGGAGCGAATCGGCTCAAGGGGTTGTTCGACAAGATGCACGGCGAAATCGACGCCACGAAGACGCCCGACTATGCAGCGGTTTCGAAGGACGTCGACGTTTCGGTGGCCCAGCTCGAGGGTGCGGCCTCCAAGTGAGAAGACTAGGCTTTCCAACTTGGTCGGCGTCCGGTCGCCCTCGCGTCCGGCCTATCGGCCCCCACCTCGTCGCGTCCGCGGCGGGGCGGGCGGCCGGGCGGCTGCTGATCGCGCTGCTCGTCCTCCGCCTCGTCAACGCGCCCCTGCCCACGGTCGACTTCCACGAGATCGTCCCTCGCGGCCGGGCGGGTTGCTCGTCCGCGCTCCAGCACCACCTGCTCCAGAGACACGCATCCGACGCGCCCTCGACGGCGAAGGTCGTCCACCTGCACTGGGGTTGGAGCCTCGACTCGGAACCCGACCGCGACGCCGGCGGCGTCGCGGTCCACGCCGACGTCCCTGGGCCGTACGACTCGGCCCGGGACTTCGAGGAGTCGTGGGTCTCGGCGGCCGCACCAGAGCCCGCCTCCCCGATCACGGTGACGAATCTCGATGCGTCGTCCGCGTTCGCCAAGGCGATCGTCCCGGCGGCCGCGGCTTGCGGGTCGCCGCCGGGGGGGGCCGGCGTCTCCTTCCCGCCTCGCATGCCGACTTCCCGCCTCCAGCGCTGGAACTGCTGAGGACCGCATCGGACGCGATGCGCCTCGCGCGAGCCGCTCCGCCTCTCTCGTGAAAGGCCCCTCCTCGCGACGTTCGCGAGGAGATCAAACGGCCCGGGCGGGATGCGGCCCATCAGGCGAGAACAGACCGACGCTCCAGCAGGAAAGGTGGGACTAATGCTCAATCAGATAATCGAGGTTTCGCTCCGCAACAGGTTCATGGTGGTTATGGGGACTTTGTTGGTGGCCGGCCTGGGCGTATATTCGGCCATGAATATGCCGGTGGACGCGATACCGGACCTGACGAACGTCCAGGTCCAGGTGCTCACCGAGGCCCCGGCGCTCAGCCCCGAGGAGGTCGAGAAGTACCTGACCTTCCCGGTCGAGGGGGCCATGAGCGGCCTGCCGGACGTCGAGGAGATCCGCTCGATCTCCAAGTTCGGCATCTCGGTCGTGACGATCGTCTTCCACGAGGGGACGGACCTGTACCGCGCCCGCCAGCTCGTCAGCGAGCGCCTGGCGCGGGCCGCGGCGACCATACCGCCCGGCTACGGGACGCCGAGCCTCGGGCCGATCACGACCGCGCTGGGCGAGATCTTCCAGTTCCAGGTCAGGGGCGAGGGTTACTCCCTGATGGAGCTGCGGACGATCCTCGACTGGACGATCGCCTACCAGCTCCGCGGGGTGCAGGGCGTCACCGAGATCAACCCGCACGGCGGCGAGCTGAAGACCTATCAGGTGCAGCTCGACCCCGACCGCCTGGCGAACTACAAGCTGTCCATGACCGAGGTGTTCGACGCCCTGCGCGAGAACAACGCCAACGTCGGGGGCGGCTACATTGAGAAGCTGGGCGAGGCGCGATACATCCGGGGCGAGAGCCAGACGTACTCGCCCGAGGACGTCGCGGCGATCGTCGTCGACGAGCGCGACGGGGTGCCGATACGGATCGCCGACCTGGGCGAGGTGCGGCCGGCGCCGATGATCCGGGCCGGATTGGCGACCCGAGACGGTAAGGGGGAGGTCGTCACCGGGCTGGTCATGATGCTGATAGGCCAGAACTCTCGGCGGGTCGTCGACGGCGTGAAGGCCGAGATCGAACGGCTGCAGGCCTCGCTCCCCAAAGGGGTGACGATCGAGCCCCTCTACGACCGCAGCCACCTGATCGACCAGACGCTCCACACCGTGGTCAAGAACCTGGTGGAGGGCGGCGTCCTGGTGATCGTCGTCCTGCTGGCCCTGCTCGGGAACCTCCGAGGCGGGCTCATCGTGGCCCTGGCCATCCCGCTCTCCATGCTGTTCGCGGCCAACGTCATGTACGCGACCGGCGTCACGGCCAGCCTGATGAGCCTGGGCGCCATCGACTTCGGCCTGGTGGTCGACTCGAGCGTCATCATGATCGAGAACTGCGTCCTGAGACTCTCGCACGACGGGGGCCGGAGGCCCAAGCTGGACGTCATCCGCGACGCCGCCGTGGAGGTCCGCAAGCCCACGATGTTCGGCGAGCTGATCATCGCCATCGTGTACCTCCCGATCCTGGCCCTCCAGGGGACCGAGGGGAAGATGTTCAAGCCGATGGCGCTGACCGTGATCTTCGCCCTCGCCGGGTCGATGGTCCTCTCGCTGACGCTCATGCCCGTCCTGGCCTCCCTAGGGCTGGGGTCGAAGGTCGAGGAGAAGGAGGTGTGGCTCCTCCGGGTCGCCAAGCGGATCTATCGCCCGGTCCTGGCCGCGGTCGTGGCGCGACCCCTGGTCGCGACGTCCCTGGCGATCGGGCTCGTCGCCGTCAGTGTGCCTTTCGCGGCCCGCCTCGGCGGCGAGTTCATGCCGCGGCTGAACGAGGGCGACCTGCTGATCGAGGCGATCCGCATCCCGTCCGCCGCCCTGAGCGGGGCCGTGGACATGGGGACGCAGATCGAGACGATCCTGAGGGAGTTCCCCGAGGTCCGGATGGTCTACTGCAAGACCGGGCGTCCCGAGATCGCGAGCGACGTCATGGGCGTCCACCAGACCGACGTATGGACCCTCCTCAAGCCGCAGGACGAGTGGCGGCCGGGCCTCGGCCGCGACGAGCTGATCCGCAAGATGGACGAGGCGCTTTCCGATCGCGTCCCAGGCGTGCAGTTCGGCTTCAGCCAGCCCATCGAGATGCGGGTCAACGAGCTGGTGGCCGGGGTCAAGAGCGACGTGGCCGTCCTCCTGTACGGCCCCGACCTTGAAGTCCTGCGCCGCAAGACGGGGGAGATCGAGCGGGTCCTCTCCGGCATCGACGGCGCGGCCGACGTGAAGACCCCCACTTCGGGCCGCCTGCCGTTCCTCCGGGTCGCCGTCCGGCGCGACCAGCTCGCCCGCTACGGGATCCGCGCCGGCGACGTGCTCGACGCCGTGGCGGCGCTGGGGGGGACGACCGTGGGCTACGCCTTCGAGGGCCAGATCCGCCACGCCATCCAGGTCCGGCTGCCCGAGTCCTGGCGGAATTCCGCAGATCGGATCAAGGAGATCCGGGTCGCCGATTCGACGGGGCGTCCGATCCCGATCAGCGAGCTGACCGACATCCGCTTCGAGGAGGGCCCGGACGTGATCGAGCGCGAGAACGTCCAGCGGCGAGCCGTCGTCGGGGCGAACGTCCGAGGCCGCGACATCGCCGGTTTCGTCGCCGAGGCGCAAGAGAAGGTCTCGAGTCGCGTGGAGCTGCCGCCGGGCTACCTGCTCCGCTGGGGCGGGCAGTTCGAGCACCTCGCAACCGCCACGCGACGGCTCATGATCGTCGTCCCGGTCGCGCTGCTGCTGATCTTCCTCCTCCTCTACAGCACCTTCGGCTCGATGCGGCTGGCGGCCCTCATTTTCCTGGCCGTGCCCATGGCCGCCACGGGCGGCGTCTTCGCCCTGGCCCTGCGGGGCCTGCCGTTCTCCGTCTCCGCGGGCGTCGGGTTCATCGCCCTGTTCGGCGTCGCCGTGCTGAACGGCCTGGTCTGGGTCAGCGCGGTCGAGCACCTGCGGGAGGCGGGCGTCGAGCCCCACGAGGCGGCGCGCGAGGCGGCCGAGGCCCGGCTTCGGCCGATCCTGATGACGGCCTTGGTGGCGGCGCTGGGGTTCATGCCCATGGCCACCTCGACGACCCCGGGCGCCGAGATCCAGCGGCCGCTGGCCACGGTCGTCATCGGCGGCCTGGTGACCTCGACGTTGCTGACGACCTTGGTCCTGCCGGCCATCTATCCATGGTTCGCGGGCGGCCGAGCGGATATCCGCCCCACGGTTCCCGATGGGGCGTTCGGCCGCCACTAGGGCCCGATGTCATCGCCCCCGGCACCGCAAGCATCGGCGACCGGGGGCTCCGGCATTCATGGCCGGGGATCAGAACGGGTGCTCGGGTCGGCGCCCGCGAGCCGGAACGAATCGTCCGCGTGGTACGGCGGGGCCTCGATCATCCCGAGCAGGTCGTCCTCGATGGTCCTGCAGATGTCTGCCAGGGGGAGGTGGTTCAGGTTGCGAGGGGAGAAGGGATTCTGAAGCTCGTCCCCGATCTTGTCCAGCGACAGGATCGGGTAGGCGATGAACATCGTAACGGCCGGGGTCAGCCAGACGAGTTTCATGACCAGCGCGAAGGGGATCGCGCCGAGGAACATGATGATGAAACGCCGCATCAGGATGGTGTAGCCCCGCGGGATGGGCGCCTTCAGGATGCGTTCGCAGCCGCCGAAATAGTCGGTGAGGGCCGTAAGGTCGCGGTCGGCCTCCAGGAAGGCGAAACGGTCCATGCCGTGATCGTCGCACGCGGCCCGGAACATGTCGGCGATGGCCTGCACCAGGGCGAGGGGCCGATTTCGGGCGGCGACGACGTCCCCTGCCGTCTCCGGCCCGAGCAACCTCTCGATATCCGCCGAGTCGCAATCGCCCTGCAGGTTGCGACGCACGGCGTGGGGGAGTGCCGCGGCGAGGCGGATGACGGAATTCCTCCACGCCTCGTCGCGAGGGCCGTACGCCGCCGCGACGATCGCCAGGTGTCGGCACCGATTGACGATGCCGCCCCAGAGCTTGCGGGCCTCCCACCATCGCTCGTAGCCCGCGTTCGTCCTGAGCACGAGGATCAGCCCGAGCGCGGCCCCGGTCACCTCGTAGGGGGCCACTTCGATCTCGAGTTCGGGGCTGTGTCCCGAGGCGATGTCGACGGCGACGACCAGGGCGGCGAACAGCCCGAAGACGAGGACGCTCCGGAACACGTGGGGCGTCGCCGAGCCGCTGATCGCCAGGGCGTCGCGCCAAAAATCGCCGGGCTTGCGGAACATATTCATGCCGACTCCTGGAAGTCCCCCTCCGACGGGCCGCATCGGCGGGGGATGATTATTGAGAAAATCAGGCGTACTCCGAATCTGGTGTCGGGCCGCTCAAGCCCCCGGCCCGACGGCCATGTCGGTATACTCCGACGGGTGCGGCAGGCCCCGCCCAGCCCCCGCCTCCAGGCGGCGGATGCGGCGGTTGAGGTCTTCGTTCGTCGCGCGCAGAGACGCGAGTTCGTCGAGGACGCGCCCGAGTTGCTCGAACGCGTCGTCGATCGTCCCGCCGTCGTCCTGCGCCTCGTCACCGTCGGCTCCTCGCTTCAGGATCCGACCTTCGTCACCGCCACAGTCGCTAGGTCGATTCATGGCTCGTTCTCCGTCAAATCGTCCCAAGTAATTGATCAACGCCCCGCCGGACGCAGCGGTGCCTCCGTGATGGCTGCTAGCTCGCCGGGCCGCGTCCCGTCTCGATCAGGTTGGGCGCGCGGCCACGCAACCGGGCTATGCCGGGCATGGTGGTGGAGATGCTCGGGGAGCCGGACTACGCGAAACCCGCGTCCAGCCCCTTGGTAACCGCCCTCAGCAGCGGAACTTCTGCAGGAGCGAGCAGGCTGTCGGGCCGTCGGGCCGCCCCACCGACCGTCGCGACGCCGTCGCCCGGGATGCCGAGGTGACGGGCCCGAATGCGGGCGGCGGGGCGACCCGTGACCAGGGAGAGGCGAGGTCGCCGGAATCGGGCGCGGTCGCGCGGGCCTCGTTCGTTCGGATCGCCCCGCCGCAGACGCCGTCGTCGCCCTCTTGCGGTAGATGAGGATGGGCGGGCTCGCTCGGCGTGGGCTTCGACGGACTGTGATGGTGCATGGCGTGGCCGACCTCGGTCGCCTGGCAGAGCGCCGGGCAGCCCGCCATGAGTCCGGTCAGGAGAATCGCGGTGAGTCTCGTCACGCCAATGAATCCAATGGGGACTTGTGTCGGCGGAGCTCCATGAGTGTGCAGGCAAGGCAAGCTGATCGCCCAAATCAAACATCATCGATGCGAACGCGGAGGAGCTTGACCGAGTTCAGGAACACGAGGACGTCCGGCCCCAAATGGAGGATGGCGGCCTGGATCGGGCCGATCCAACCCAGGAGCGCCGCGGTGATGCCGCAGACGTGGACGACGCCCACGCCCACGAACAGGTTCTCCTGGATCGTCCTGTAGGCTCGCCTCGCGATGGCGCGGGCGGCGACGATCTTCGCCAGGTCGTCGGTCATCAACGCGACGTCCGCCGCCTCGAGGGCCGCCTGCGTGCCGCCGCCCATGGCGATGCCGACTTCGGCGCGGGCCAGCGCGGGCGCGTCGTTGATGCCGTCGCCCACCATCGCCACGCGGTGCCCCTCTCCCCGGAGTTCCGCGATCGCCGTCACCTTGTCGTCGGGCATCAGGTCGGCGCGCACATCGTCCACGCCCAGCCCCGAGGCGATCGCCCTGGCTGTGGACGCGTTGTCGCCGGTCAGCATCACGATGCTCTTCACCCCCGTGGCTTTCAGCCGGGCCAGCGCCTCACGCGCGCCCGGGCGCAGGGTGTCGGCGATGAAGACCACGCCCGCCAATCGCCCGTCCACGGCCACATGGACCGGCGTCTCGCCGCCGGATTCCGCGGCGTCGGGGACGTCCACCCCGTTCTCCCGCAGCAACGCCGGGTTGCCGACCAGCACCGCCTTGCCGTCGACCGTGGCCTTCACTCCCCGCCCGCGTATCTGCTCGTAGGCGCTCGGCTCCGGCACGTCTGCGCCCTGGCGTGTCGCATAGCCTACGACGGCCTTCGCGAGGGGGTGGGCGGAGCGGCGGTCGGCCGAGGCGGCGAGCCGGAGCAGTTCGGGCCCGGGGACGGCATCGCCCCTGGCCTCCACGCGGACCACCTCGGGCTTGTTGGCGGTCAGCGTGCCGGTCTTGTCGAAGACCATGACGTCCACCTTGGCCAGCTGTTCCAGGTGGATGCCCCCCTTGATCAGGACGCCGCTCCTCGCGGCGCGGGCGATGGCGGCGATGATCACCAGCGGAGTGGCCAGCCCCAGCTCGGCGGGCGACGTGAAGATCATCAGGGTGACGATGGTGCGCACGTCGCGCGTGACGAGATAGACCGCGATCAAGAAGACGAAGACGACGGGGATCAGCCATGCCGCAACCTTGTCGGCGAGCTTCTGCACCGGCGCCTGCTCCGCTTCCGCATTCTCGACGAGGGCGATGATGCGGGCGAAGGTCGTGTCCCCGCCGATCTTCTCGGTGACGACGTCCAGCGCCCCCGACTCGACGACCGTGCCCGCGAACACGGGATCGCCCTCGAGCTTCTCCTTGGGCAAGCTCTCGCCGGTGATCGGTGCCTCGTTCACCGAAGCCGATCCGTTGCCGACCTTGCCGTCGACGGGGATCTTCTCCCCCGCGCGGGCCAGTACGACGTCGCCGGGCCGGAGCTCCCCGAGCGGCACGCTCCGCTCGCCTTCCGGGCCGCGGACGAGCGCGGACTGCGGCACCGAGCCGATCAGCGCCTTGATTGAGGCGCGGGCCCGGTCGGTGTTCAGCTCGGCGATGAACTCCGCGATGAGGATGATCACCATCAGCACGGCGCCGGCGACCGACTCGCCGTTGAACACCGCGACCAGCGTGGCCACGGTGACGAAGACCTCCGTGCCGATCTTGCGCTCGCGGACGAGGTCGAGCAGGCCGGTCTTGACGAGCGGGTACAACCCGAGCGCGACCGCCGCCCAGAGGACCTGCACCGGCACCAGTTGCCTCCAGTAGAGCAGCGCCACGAGGCCGGTCACCAGGATGCGCCCGACCTCGATCCACCGCTCCCGGGTCATGAGGGCGGACAATCCCGCGGGCGAGGTGCCGGATGGATCGTCCGTCCGCCTCGCTTCTCCCGTCGTACTAGCCATGATCGTATCCGTTCCTGGAAATGCCTTACCATCGTAAATGTCCTAAGAGGCTCTTTCAAAGTTGCCGAGGCGAGGCTGCTTGAAGCCGCCAACCACCAACTTTAAAAGGGCCTCTAAGGCTGCGGGCCCCTCGCTGGCCGGTCACGGCAGGATGCGAGCTCCGACCGCCGTGTTGAGCTTCAGCATGCTCCGCCGATGCCGGACGAGGGTGTCGCGGTATTGGCGGATGATCTCGTTCAGGTCGCGCTGGGCGTTGAGATAGTCGATCACGTCCACCTCGCCGATCTTGTACCGCCGCATCGCGTTGTCGCGGACCTGGGTGGCGTCGGGGATCAGGCTGCGCTCGATCCGCGCGAGGGACGCCCGGCTGACGGCGTAATCCCGCTCCGCCCGCTCGACTTCGGTGACGACCTGGCGCTCGACGGCGACCAGCTCGTTCTGGGACTGGGCGACGTTGATTTTGGCTCGCTGGATGTTGCCCTGATTGCGGTTGTAGAGAGGCAGCGGCACCGTGACGCCCAGGGCCCAGGAGTGTGCGCTCTTGGTGTCGAACGGCGCGTTGTTCTGGAAGGTGTACGGCTGGAACATAACGTAGACGTCCGAGTAGCGGTTCGCGTGGGCGAGCTTGACGTCCGCCTCGGACCGCGCGATGCCGAGCCGATAGGCGACGACGTCCGCCCGCTCGTTGAGCGCCAGGCCGACGAGATCCTGGACCGGCGACGGCGGCGGGGCCAGGTCGTGGAGCGTCCCGCGGAGCTCGATCGCCGTCGCCTCCGCCGGCGGGAGGTTGAGCAGTCCCGCGAGCGTCCGTTTGCTGTTGCCCAGCGCCTCCTCCGCCTCGGAGTGGATGATCTCGGCGGCCTCCCGCTGGATGCGGACCGGGTTCAGTTCGGTCGCGGTGATGGTTCCGGCCGCCCGCTGCCGTTCGGTGACCTCGGCGAGGCCCCGGAGCCCCTCGAGGCTCGCGGTCGCGAACCGGACCGTCTCCCGGGCGGCCAGCACGTCGACGTAGGCGGTGTACAGGTTGTCGATCTGGACGCGCACTGCATCCTGGTATTGGGCCTCGAGCACCTTTTTCGCCCGCCGGGCGACCTCGGTGCGGGCCCTTCGCTTGCGGGTGACGTCAAGGGGGTAGGTGATGTTGACGTCGTACTGGGTCGGGCCGCCGGCTCGCTCTTTCGAGAAGCTGCCGTAGGGGATGAGCTGGCTGTCGGCGTAGAGGATCGGGTTGGCGCGGAGGCTGGCCGTGAGGATGTCCGCGTCGGCTTGCGGGATCTCGAAGGACATGCTCCGCAGATTGAGGTTGGTGCGGACGAGCCGTTCGATCGCTACGTCGAGGGTCAGCCCGTCGGCCGCCCCCTCTTCATCCCGCGCCGGGAGGGCGAGCGGTCCATAAGTGGGTGCCTGGGCGGGATCCAGCTGCGCCGGCCGTGCGATCGCCGCCTCTTCGGGTCGCCGAGTCGGCTGCCCGCTCGGCGTCATGATGGACGGCGGCACGCGCGGGGTCGAGACGCCAGGCCGGCCGCCGAGGACGCCGTCGAATCCGCCCGGACTCGTCTGGAAGGGGCTCGCCCCTGCGCCCGGGGCCGGGCCCAGCCACGAGGACCCGCCTGGCAAAGGCTCCGGGAGGGCGTTCCCCGGCAACCCCGGCGTGCCCTGCGCCCAGGCCGATGGCGCGGCGAAGACGGCCGAGAGCACTACAAGCCAGAAGAACCACGCCAGCGTCCTTGCCGATTCCATGGGATGACCCTCCTTGGTCGAGATGAGAGATTGCGGGACCGATACGGATTCGAGGGCCGCCCCGTGCGGCTCCATTGGGGGACGGGCGTCCCCGGTTTTCCCTGACATCAGTGAGCCCCTCCCCCGGCGAGGGCCGGCTGCTCGCGCAGGGCGAGGAGGTCCTCGTCGGCGGCGAGCGGGGGAGCCGGACGACCGAATTTGAGGTAGAGCGCCGGCACGACGAGCATGTTGAGCGCCGTCGAGGTGAGCAGCCCGCAGAGGATGACCAGCGCCATCGGCGCCTGGATCTCGTTGCCAGGCTTGTCCCCACCGATCGCCAGAGGCACGAGCGCGAGCCCGGCCGTCAGGGCCGTCATGAGGATCGGGGCTAGGCGCTCCATCGCCCCGAGGTAGACCGCCTCTGCGAAGTTCGTCGCGCCCTCGGCCTGCTGGAGGTGCCGGATGTGCGAGACGAGCATGATCCCGTTGCGCGTCGCCAGCCCGAAGAGCGTGATGAAGCCGATGAGCGAGGCTACCGACAACACGCCCCCCGAAAGGTAGACGCCCACCACGCCGCCGATGAGCGCCAGGGGCAAGTTGACCATGATCAAGAGCGCATCCCGCGTCGATCCGAACGCCACGCTGAGCAGGACGCCGATGCCGACGATGACCGCGACGCTGAGAACGGTCAGGAGCCGCGTGGTCTCCTCGGCGCTCTCGAACTGGCCGCCATACTCGACGTAGTAGTCCCGGTACTGGTCGCGGCCGAGGGGCACCTTGTCCGCCACCTTGGCGCGGATCTCCTCGACGACTCCCTTGAGGTCGCGGCCGGAGACGTTGCACATCACGACGATCTTTCGCTGCACGCTCTCGCGGCTGATCTGGTTGGGCCCGGTGCTGACCTCGATCCGCGCGAGGGCCTTCAGGGGGAGCTTCGCCCCGCCCGGCGTATCGACCGGGAGGTTCGAGATGGCCTCGGCGTCGACGTTGCCGGGCTCGCCGACTCGGACCACCATGTCGAAGGCATAGCGGCCCTCAAGGACCTGCGACACCGTCTGCCCCCGGAACGCCGTGTCGACGGCGTCGGACACCTCCTTCACGCTGAGGCCGTGGCGGGCGATCGCGTCGCGGTCGAACCGGACCTTCATGACCGGGATGTCGACCTGCTGCTCGGTGGAGAGATCCACGACCCCCGGCACGCCTTGCATCTGCCGGCGGACGTCTTCGGCGAGCGTGCGGAGCTTGTACAGGTCGTCGCCGAAGATCTTCACCGCGACGTTCGCCCGGGTCCCGGAGAGCATGTGGTCGATCCGGTGCGAGATCGGTTGTCCGATGACGACGTTCATCCCCGGGATGAGCGAGAACTCGCCCCGCAACTCGTTCAGAAACTCGTCCTTACCCCGTCCGCGCGGCAGTTTGAAGGTGACGTCGAGCTCTGCCGCCTCGACTCCCTGGGCGTGCTCGCTGAGCTCGGCCCGGCCGGTCCGGCGGGCCACGCCGGTCACCTCCTCGTGGCCCAGGAGCACCCGCTCCACGGCCCGGCCCAGTTCGTCTGACTGCTGGAGCGACGTGCCGGGCAGCGTTACGGCGCTGAGCGTCAGGGCCCCCTCGTTAAACTCGGGCAGGAACGCCCGGCCCATGTAGGGGATGGCCGCGCCCGCGGCGATCAGCAGCACAAGCGACGGCAGGATGACGACCCACGGATGGCGCAGCGTCGGCCCGAGAACCACCGCGTAGATCCGCTTGAGTACGCGCACCACCCACGGCTCCCGGCCGGCGAGGATGCCCCGGCTCTTCGTCAGCAGCAGCGAGCAGAGCGCCGGGGTGAGCGTCAGGCTCACCACGAGCGAGGCGGTCAGGGAGACGACGTAGGCCAGCCCCAGCGGCATGAGCAGGCGGCCCTCGACGCCTCCCAAAAAGAAGATCGGCAGGAAGACGAGGAGGATGATGAGCGTCGCGAACACGACCGAGGAGCGCACCTCGACGCTCGCGTGGTAGATCACGGCGAGCGAGTTCTGCCGCCGCTCCTCGGGCAGTTGTGCGTTCTCTCGGAGCCGCCGGACGATGTTCTCGACGTCGATGATCGCGTCGTCGACGAGGTCGCCGATCGCGATCGCCATGCCGCCGAGCGTCATGGTGTTGATCGTGGACCCGAACGCCTTGAGCACCAGGACCGCCGTGACAAGCGACAGCGGGATGGCCAGGAGTGTGATGAGGCTGGCCCGGATGTTGGCCAGGAACAGCAGCACGATCACGACGACCAGGATACCGCCGTCCCGCAGCGCCTCCTCGACGTTATGTACCGACACCGAGATGAAGTCCGCCTGCCGAAAGATATGGCGGGCAGCGAACGCTCGAGTTCGTCGAGCGTCCGGTCGAGGGTCTCCGTGAGGGTCAAGGTGTTGGCCCCGGGCTGCTTCTGGATGCCGAGGATCACCGCGGGCCGGGCCCGGCTCGACCCCTCGCCTCGCTTGATCGCCTCACCGATGCGGACGTCGCCGAGCTGGCCCACCCGCACGGGAACACCGTTGCGGACGTCCACCACCGTCCTTGCGATGTCCTCCGGGGTGCGTACGCGGCCGATCCCCTGGATGAGCTGCTCCTGCCCGCCCTTGACGAGGAACCCGGCCGAGACGTTCTGGTTCGTCTCGCGCAGCTTCGCGGCGACCTGGGCGACGTCGAGCCCGTAGGCGCGGAGCTTCTCCGGTGAGAGCACCACCTGGTACTGCTTCACCCCGCCGCCGATCGGCACGACCTGGGAGACGCCCGGCACCGAGAGGAGGCGCCTCCGCATGACCGTGTCGGCGATCGTCCGCAGCTCGATCCCGCTGTGTCGGTCCGAAGTCAGCGAGAGGAAGAGGATCTCGCCCATGATCGAGGAGATGGGCGCCAGGATGGGCTTCTCCACCTCGGGCGGCAGCGAGCCGCCGATCAGCGTCAGCTTTTCGGTGACGACCTGGCGGGCGTTGTAGATGTCGGTGCCCCATTCGAACTCGACCCAGACGACCGAGATGCCGACGGCCGTCGCCGACCGGACCCGACGGACGTTGGCGGCCCCATTGACGGCCGCCTCGATCGGGAAGGTGATGAGAGTCTCGACTTCCTCGGGGGCCATGCCGTAGGCCTCGGTGATCACGGTCACCGTGGGCGCGGTCAGGTCGGGGAAGACGTCGACGGGCATAGTCGCGGCGACGTAACCGCCCACCCCCATCAGGAGCAGGGCGGCGAAGATGACGAGCACGCGGTTCGTGAGCGAGCCGCGGATGACGGCGTTGAGCATCGCGTCGGCTCCTTTAGTGGGCGTGTCCGTGGGCGGGGATGACCGAGGAGACCGAGGAGAGCCGGATTGCGTAGCCGCCCTTGGTGACGACGCGTTCCCCTTCCTCGATCCCGCTTTTGACCTGCACGAAACCCGAATCCCGGAGTCCGAGCTCCAAGTCGCGCTTCTGGAAGGACTCGCCGTCGAGCTCGACGTAGGCGACCGGCCGGCCGTCCTCGTCGACCACGGCCGATTCGGGGATGGCCAGGGCGTCCTCGGCGCGGGCGGTCTCGATCCCGACGTCGACGAGCATCCCGACCTTGAGCAACCGGTCGGGGTTGCTGACCTCGTAGCGGACGGGGACCGTGCGGGTCGCCTCGTCCACCACCGAGCCTACATCGATCAGCGTGCCGCCTCCGTTCCCGAGGATCGTGAACCGCCGGCCGGGGTAGGCGGCGAGGGTGAAGTCCGCGGCCGGCGCCTTCGTGACGCTCTCCAGGTCGAACTCGGAGACCTGCGCCTCGATCCAGACCCGGTCGAGGTCGATGGTGCTGATCAGCTCGTTCTCGGTGTCCACGAACTCGCCCTCGGTCACCTTGGCGGCGACGACCGTGCCCGTGCGGGGGGCGCGGAGCGTCATCTGCATCGTGACCGGCTGCGTCTGGCCGCCCGGCCGCGAGGGCGGATTTCCCTCCGGCCCGCCGACCGCCAGCGATTGGAGGTCCTTACGGGCCTGCTCGTAGGGCTTCCGCAGTTGCTGCTTGCCCTCGTAGGTCGCCTCGGCGACTCGCAGCTCGTGCTCGGCCTCCTCATAGGCCTTGCGCGAGACGGCATCCCCGGCCCTCAGCGTCTTCAGCCGCTCGAAGACTAATCGCGCCTGATCAACTTCGAGCTGGGCGGACTTGATGTCCACCTCGACGCTGAGTTGCTTGACGAGCAGTTCCGTCTCCAGGGCCTGGATCTGCGCCCGGTTGGCGACAAGTTGGATGCCCGTGGGGCCGGCGAGCGGCGGCTCGATCACGCCGACGACGTCGCCGGCCTTGACAGACTCGCCGACGAGGGGGAATCGGTCGCCGGGCGGGGGTAGCAGTCGCCCCGCGATCGGTGGAGTGACCACCGCCATCGCCCCGGCCCGCGGCACGATCCCGCCCGGAACCTTGAGCCGAGCCACGAGGCGTCGCCTGGCGGCGGGATCGGTGACGAGACCGATCTTCCAGGCTTGCTCCTTGAGGAAGGCGATCTTCCCTTCCGGCTCCGCTTCGTCCTCGGCGTCCGCGGCATTCTTCGCAGCGGTGGCATCCGGATAAACCGTCACGCGGGTCAGTATTGTGTCCTTCGCCTGCTCGCTGTCGATGGTGAGGGCCATCTCGTTTTCGCCCGGCTCGGGGAAGGCCACGACGGGGCCATAGATGCCGGGCGACCTAGGGGCGTCCTGCTCGACCTTCGCCGTCTTGCCCGTGGGGCCGGTGGCGACGACGGTGAGCTTGCCGGCGCGGATGGGCATGCCGTCCGCGAGCACCGTCAGGTGGACATTGAACTTGGCCCCTTTCCCCTGCACGAGGTAGGGGTGCTCCTGGAAGAGGCCCACGATCTTCCCGGCGATCGTCTCGGAGACGGTCTTTTCCTCCTCCTCCTCGGCCGGGGCCTCGGCGAGCGGCCTGCTGAGGGCCTGAAGGCGGTCACAACCCGTCCCGGACGCCCATGCCAAGGCGATTGCGAATACCAAGCCCGTCGCTCCGGGAGAGCGAGGGGGAAAATGACTGGCGGAATTCATGCGCTGGCTCCACGTCCTTCGCGGACGGACGCTCCGGTGTGCAATCATTTCCCAGCCTCCGGCAGGGGAACGATGCAGCCGATCCGGGGCCGAAAGCCCGAAGGGCGATGATTCTCTGGATAGACGCGAGGATAGGGGGTAGACGTGCGGATGCGGCGAGGGTCCCCCGCAGAGGGACCCTATGCGCAAGGAGGGGGGGGGCGAGGCTCAGCAGCGCAGGTTCATCGAACGCAGGCAGGTCGCATCCAGTTGGCGCAAGCCGTCGGGGGTGGATGGGCCCGGGCGCAATGGCGATGGCGAGATAAAATGGACGTGCAGAGTCCAGCAGGCGGGGCCGGTGAGCGGAGAGCCCACCGCAGGGTCCAAGCGCGTGGCGGAATTGCCATGCACGAGGTAGGCGTCACAATTTAGGGTCGAGCTGATTTTCCCTTCCTGCTCAGATCCCTCAGGGGTCGCCAGGCTGAATGGCATACCCATCCAGGCGGTGTGCAGATGGAAGACAGACTCTTCCATCTGCGGGACATCGTCGTGATCCGCCTCGAAGCCCGGGACCGGATGGTCGTGGTCGAGAAAGCCGGCCGCGGCGTGGCTGTGGGGCGTGGAAGACGAACCGTGGGCGTGGCCGAAAACGGGCGACGAGCCGACCCCGCCGATCCATGCCAGGATCGCGAAGAACGCCCGAGCCAGTTTCATCCCCCCGCCCCGATTCATGATCCGTAAAGCTCCTAATTGACGGCAGGCTTCCATGCGTTCTTTAGAGGTCCTGACAAAACCTCCGGAATCTCAGAGAAACCGGCCCTTGCACAGGGGTTTTGTCCGAGCCTCTTATGGCTTGCCCCATCGCCCGGAATTCTATAGCAACTTCAGGTTGAGATGACAAAGCAGGTTGGGTAATACGCCCTCGACCCGTGTGGAGGATTATCTTCTCCAAATCCTATGGATCGCAGACGCTGCCAGGGTAAGCAATAATCAACCTTTTTTCCAGCCCCGCTCGGAGCTTACGGCAACATCTCTTGCCCATCCTGGACAAGCACCGTCTCCCGCAGCCCGGTCCGGCTGCGGGAGACGCGGAGATTCCTACTCAACTATCGGACGCCAAGGCACCGTTCATTCGGGATATCAGAGTTTTTCCGAAGGCGTCGCGGAAATCGGCGGCAGGCGTCACGTCACGCTGTGCGGTGGCTGAGGTTCACGATTTCGGGGCCGACTGCGTCGCCTTGATCTTCTCCAAGACACCGATCTCCTTGTCGATGTCCTTGGAGACGCCGTCGAAATCGGGGGCCTTCTTGGCGTCGATGTTCGCGTGGACCTTGTTGAACAACTCTCGGATTCGCTTGGCAGTCGAGCCGACTTGCTCCAACTTGTCGCTCGGGACGCCGTGCACCTTCGCGATATCGGGCAGAGCCTTCAGCACGATGTTGAGCTCGTCGAGGGGGCGATGCGCCTTCGTAGGCCGACCTGCGGCGATCTCGTCTCGGATCGAATCGCGATAGCGCTTGATCCTGGACACGGCATCCGGGTAGTCGGTCGGCATCTTCACGTCGGCCTTCGTGATCGGCACGTCATCGGGATCGGCGGGGGGCTTGGTCGTTTCGGGCTGTGTCGACGGCTTCCCGGCCTCCTGGTACTGGCGGCCGTAGCTCGCCGAGGATACCATCGCGAGGATCGCGAGGGCGCATGCGACTGCGAAGTGGGAACGGACCATGAGAGTTCCTTCCTGCTGGTTAAGGGCTTGGCAATGCGTTGATCGGAATGTTGATGACGGCGCGCGGACGCCCGGCCGGAGGGTTCCGGGGCCGGGCCGGCGGAGGAGGCGGGATTTTCGATCTAGGTCCGCAGGACGCCCGTACGCTCTCGGCGCGCGAGGTCGCACAGCGGGGGCGAGTTCACCGGCGGGCGCGGCGCGACGTCCGGCCCGCGCGCGAAGGCTTCGCGGGGGGCGGACAGGGTCGTTGCGAAGGCGAGCGCATCGAGCCAGCCGGTCGCGGGCCCGGCATCGTGGGCGAAGTCCCCGAGGAGCCTGATGAGGCCAGCGCCGCCGTCGACCCCGGCGGATTCGCGGGAGACGTCCGGCAGCGATAGTTCGAAACCTAAAAGGCCGAGATGGGAGTGGGATGAGCCACCCGGCGTAGCCTCGACGCCCATTTCGATCCCGCTGCCATGATGATCGTACGCCTGCGTTCCGTCGTTCCAATCGCCCGCAAGGTGCGAGTGCGGACGCTCGGCGTCAACGTGAGAATGACGCAACGCCGGGGGCGTGACGGTCCCCGCCAGCACGATGGCCGCCAAGCAAGAAGCAAGGATATGCCTGGTTTTGTTGGGCAAATGTCGACTTCCAGCCGCCATCCCGAAATCAAACACTCGGGTAGGGTAACGATGTCCGACCTGCCCGGTCAAGCATGGGCGAGGGAGGATTTGCGGGTGCACCTTTAGAATTTGGCGGCGGATGGGGATGATGGGGCTGCCGTCGTTCGCGACCAGGGAGGGGCCGCCCTGCCGTCGCTGACGATCGGGCACGAGTGCTGATCAGCCGGCCCTGGCGATAGTCGTGGACCTGAAGCGGACTGCATTGGAGGCTCCGCACGGGGCGGTGCTGGCCGTTTGCAAGGCCGATGCCGTCGCGAAGGAGCGGGGGCTGACCGCCGCCCTGGAGGGATCCACCGGGACGGGGTATGGGACCTTATTTTCTCGGAAACACCTGGAGCACCTGGTTTACCCAAAGTGAAACCGGCCTCCATGTGAAGGCAGTTCCGGAGGGCGATCGCCTTTGTCTTTGCTCCATCATTGAGTCGGGTGCGGAATCCACCCTTCGCAGCCCATCCGCCGGTGTCAACTCCTCCCCGAGGCGGGGCAGGCCCTGCCCGCCTGATACCGCCTGTCTGCGGATCATCCCGGAGGAGCCGCCATGCGAGTTTGTATCCACCCCGAAGGCCGGATCCACCTGATCGAGGCACCCGCGGGCGCACGCGTCGTCTGGACTGCCGGGGAGGGCTGCCTGGTGTATCGCCACGGAGGACGCACCGAGTACCTGCTCACGCCGTACGTCGTCCTGCTCGTCGGGCGGGGGCTAGAGGCCTGCGTCCGATCGGCGAGGAGCCGGCGTCCCGTGAATAGAAGGCGAGAGGCCATCCTCTCGATCGCCGCCACCCTTTGCCCGCCACCATCTCGCCAGTGTCGGCCGGGGGCGGCAGGTCTTCGTGCCGCCCCCCGGTGCGCCGCTCACGCGGCCCAGTCCTCCAGGGGCAGGCCCGCGGCCTCCAGCGCCGCCGCCAGCTCCGCCGGGTCATCCGCCCCGGCGTCCACCGACCAGTCGAGCCAGCCGTTGATCCGGGCCGAGCGCTCCGACGGGCGGACCTTGCCCTGGCCGTCCAGGTCCTGCCGGGTCATCCGCGCCCGGTAGTCGAAGACGTCTGGGTTCCTGCCACGTCCGGCGATCTTGCGGTCGTAGCGGACCCACATCTTCGCCCAGTGGATCAGCGGCCAGAGCATCGGCTCGGGGTCCTTACCTCTCATCAGGAGCCTCGACCACTGGTCCCACATCTTGCCGACCATCTCGGCCATGGCGTCGTCCCGCTTGCGGCGGTGCCACTTGAAGAAGGCGGTGTGGGCCGCCTTCGCCGTCCGC
>Ga0209958_1001021_pt1 | contig 27827 bp, 37 predicted proteins | sample ThiBio_inoc_plan_FD_183942 | JGI IMG/M metagenome (GOLD analysis project Ga0209958, IMG submission 183942) | Wastewater bioreactor microbial communities from Cape Town, South Africa - Thiocy_inoc_plan (SPAdes) | ecosystem: Engineered > Bioremediation > Thiocyanate > Unclassified | place: South...
AAACGTTGTTATCCCAGAATGCATCCGATCTGGACTTATTTATGAACAATGCTTTGCATAATTATTTGGCTAAGAGCAATGAATAATTTCAAACCGCTATTTTTCGTCCATTTGTAACGAGAACCTCTTATTAAAGACCTGGACGTGCTCGGAAAGGAAGACAGGGATGACAATATTTTTAGAAAGCTCTGGGAGGGCATCGCTGGTGGGGTTGGCCAGATCCTTCGCAACCATCCCAATGACCAGGTAGCTACCAAAATACCTTTTGAAGGCCGGTTAGATGATCCCAAGACAAACATCTGGTATGCATTGAGTCATATTTTGCAAAATGCGTTTATCCAAGCCATTCAGCCATCCATTGACAGTGAAATCAGCATCGCTTCGGTAGACAGTCCAAAACAGGAAAAGAAAACCTTTTTGCAAAAGATCTTTTCCAAGGATAAAGACAAGCACGAAAAGAAGGAGAAAAAAGACAAAAAGTAATCTTGCATCAAGTGCACATCTAAATGTGCTGATAACTACTTTTTTGCCGAAGATAGCCTTTTTGCCATACTGTTTCATATTGCCAGCGGTATGTAAATAATACTTTGATTAACATCTTGGCTATTTGATCAATTTTTTAAAACGCCAATTACCTATTCCTGGGTTAAATTAATCCATGATTAGCTTGATTCCTTTGTTGGGCAGGACCTGGTAATGCTTTTTATCGAGATAAAAGTTGCCCTGATCATCGTGAGTGAAATGCTGCAGGACATAACTTGCTTGTTGATCTTTTAGCTCTGCCTGCTCGATCAGCTCGGGATCTGTAAGGAATTTATGTATACCATACCATGAAAGTAGTGCAACCAGGATGACTGCCATCAGAGCAGCAATGTTTTTACCTGCCGCAGCTGCAAAAACTGTCCATGCAGACGTGCCATGGTTATAGTGGTGATTTGTAACGATGGGCTTGACTGAATCGTTAATTTTTGCAGCTGCCTGATCAATTTTAGTAACTGACTGTTCAATGGTAAGCATGAGCGGCACGATTTCAAGGTCAATATCTGACTCAGAAATATTAAACTTGTTTGCCAGGCGTTTGCGTTCTTCTTTAACGTGTGTTGATTTTTCCATCAGGCAATGATTTCTTCAATTTCTACTTGTTTCTTTTTGTAGACCATCCTGGCCAGCAAGCCCATGGTGGCAGGATCGGGATTGGGTTGGCTGATCAGGTCAATGATCTCTTTCACTGCAGCGCCACTACCCAGGTCGCCAAACCGTTTGATAGGAGCGTACCCTAACTGGGTCAGGGAAGCAATCGCCTTTTCAGCGCTTTCTGTTCCGTTAAAAGTCCCCATGTTTACAACCATGGTCACAGGGATGCTGTCAAGTGCCTTTGAAATATCGTTGTAATAGTTAACACAGGAAGGCAGCGCATCCCGCCCGGCCACAATGACAAAAAACCTCAGTTCAGCCCCCAATTCCAACATTGCGTGATAGAGTTCTGCGCCGGTTATATCGCCGGTTAAAAGCCGGAGAAATTCAGCCGATTCGGGCGCTCCAAAGTCAATAAAATACTGATCTGATTTTCCGTGTGCCAGTGATTCCAGGAGCCCGACTATTTGATCCCTTTCCATCTTGTTATACTCATTGAGTATCCTGACAGGCCTTACCCTGTCATTTCCAACAACCGTTCCAAGCCGGGCCGCAGAGGTTTGTGTACTTTCGTCCAAGTCGATAAAATTTGTTTTTCGGTCTTTCTCAATTTGTGCTACAAACCATATAAAGAGTGATTTTCCAACACCACCTTTTGATTGTAGAATAAGGTTAATCTGCTTCATGTCATTAGTTGGTTGATATAAGTAAAATACAATTATGCTGTGTTAAAAATTTTCTCCCAGGTCAATACCTGGCTTCTTTGTTTTCTCAAATTCTTTCAATTCGTTTTCAACCTGAGTGCCCGGATCCAGATCGGAAGATTGAGAAGGTAGTTTTTTAGTCAGATGCAGAGTTGGCTCAGGAGGAGTTACGACCTGGTCAAGACTTGTAGCTGGAATTTTCTTAAGTCTTTTTTTGAGGGTATAGATAGATTGCTCTGAAACAGTGATCCCGAGTTCATCTTTTATCCGGGTGCTCATGATCTGTGCAGGTATTGCAAAGAGAGAATCCCCATAATACCCGAGCAGGACATCAAAGCGCCCTTTAAGATTAAGCTCAAAAGCCTGGATCACATATTTTTTATTCATACCTCCGATATATATCTATTAAAACGCTAATATATATCCAAATAGAACAATTTAAAACAAAAGACAGGAAAATGTAGCAAAAATGTGAAAGAAGCGATTACTTTGGATGGTTTCAGGATGTTGGTAGGGTAAAGCAAGCCATGTGTTTGTATATACAAATTCTCAGCTTCGCTTCAAATCTGCATCTCCAAACACACCGGTCGTGCCTCCCTTGACTTGCCGGGGCGCTGCCCCAAACCCCCATGCCACGGGCATGTTTTTGAAATTACATTATGGAAGACAATGAGGAGAACTCGCATTATGAAGCCCGCAAGGCCGGTGCAGCAAGGCGGGAAAACAAAGGTAAAATGATCCCTGTCCGGGTTACCGAACAGGAGCATGCCCAGATCAAAGCTAACGCGATCCTGGCCGGCCTGAGCGTATCTGAATACCTGCGCCGGCTGAGCACCGGCCACCAGGTGCAAGCCCGGTTTGAGAAGGAAGAAAAGCGCAATCTGCAAGGCATTGGTACCAATCTGAACCAGCTGGCCGCTTATGCCAACAAAGGGTTTTTTTATGAGAAGCCTTTGCTTGAAGTTTTAGAACAACTTAAAAAAATACTAAAAGCATGATTGCCAAAACATCGATCGGATCGAGCTTTTCAGGCGCAATCCATTACGGGGCAGGCTATACAGTTCAAGGAAAAGAGATCATGGGCAAAGCGGACCTTCTGGTCACGCACAACGTGGTTTCGCGTGACCCGGAAGGCATTTCTGCCGAGATGCAGCAGGAGGCATCTTATAGCCGCTGCAAGACACCGGTGTGGCATTCTTCTATCAGCTGGAAGCCGGAAGAGAAACCCACACGCGAGCAGATGATCGAGACGGCCAACCGGTATTGTCAAAAAATGGGAGCAGACCCGAAAGACCACCAGATTGCTGTCTATGAGCACCATGACAAGCCGCACCAGCATATCCATGTTTACATTAACCGCGTGCCGACGGATGGGAGCAAGGCGCTGGAAACTTCGCACAACTATGCGCGAAATGTGCGGATCTGTAAAGAGATCACGCAGGAGCTGGGTTTTTCGAAGCTAGAAAAGCTTGAGGAGGGGAAACTACGGCATGTGGCCGTCAATCAGGAGGACGCCCAAAAGGCGGTTAACTTGGCAATTAAAGTTGCTTTAAAAGAGGAATCGGACACGCCGGAAGATATGGAAAGGCGGTTGAAAGAAAAAGGGATCGAGTGCAAATACAAGATTGAAGAAGGCAGGCTCAAATATTCGAGTTACAGCTATCAGGGCGTTCCCATCAAAGGGCAGGACGTTGGCTTTACCGCCAAACAGTTACAGGCCAGGCTGGACAAGAACCTGGAAGTCAAAAAGGAGCAGTCGCAGCAAGTCAAACTGGGGCCAGAGCGCAATCCACGTCGCACATTAGGATTTTAATTTGTAGCCAGCTCTACTTGTAGCAGCTGGCTACACTTGATTGGTGTGGTTAAGCGAAGTTGGATGTTGCGGGCTAATTAATGAAGTTTATTGCTGTGTCTCATCGGGGTTTTCAGCCTTAGGTTTTCTTCCCCTGGGTTTGCCTGTGTATGGTGGTTTTGGCTCTTTGGTCTGAATAGCGAGCTTATAAGCGGGCGCACCTTCATAAAGAAATATTGAGGCCGTGAAAATATGATCTTCTGTAGCGTAGTTGATCCCGCCTTTTGAAAGGATCAATTCCAACGGCAGGGAATAGCCACGTCCAATACGGACAAGTCCAAAACCAGCTTCTTGACTGGTTGGCACCAGATAAAGATTCTTGATTTTGCGTTTGCCTTGATCGGTGCCTACCTGAAATTGGATATTTACATCGATAGCCAACTCTTCCAACAGAGCAGCTGGAAATACGATTTTGCCAGATGATGAAATACGCCCGGTAGGAAGAGACTTCTCTATTTGCGGTTTAACCGTATTAGATTGATTATCGTCTGGTGAAAAGAATTTGATATTTTTCATTTTGTAAAATGCTGTTTTCTTATGGTCAACCAATATACTGCCCACATTTTAAAGATCAATACTTTAAGCTAAATGCAATTTCATGGATATAAATATATTTTGCATTTTGCTTATCAAAGCAATGGGTTTTAAGTAGAATTGTTAGGAGCCAGGCAACAGCTGATTTTGATTACTATTTATCTAGTTTAACCTTGATGGCAAACATTTTTTTCTTCTTACTTGTCCCTTTTGTTTTAGGTCTTGCACTTCACTGGCTATTAGTACTATTTTATAAAGTCGGTTTGGGCTTTATAACAAGATTCTTTTACCGGGGTGTGTTTATCTCTGATGACACGCTTTTTCGCCAGGATATCCTTTGGAATAAACCACAGATCCGGTTTATGCTCGCGCTGTTGCCATGCCAGGTGTTAGGCATTATTTTCGCCACTATGCTGACTGATACCGTCACAGACAGTAGTTTTTTGAAGTTGACCTTACAAGGAACGGCTGGCATTTTCGTAGCTTTTACTTCCTATATCAATTTTAGGAGAAAAAAGAGGGAAGTCACTTCTGCGCCGGCAGCACGCAAGACAGGTAACGGCTTTGTGTTGCAAACGTTAGGGGGAAGCACTATTGAAATTGACAATCCGACACGCGGGATCTTTATTTGTGGCGGAGCCGGATCCGGAAAGAGCAAGAGCATCATTGAACCCATTATCCAGCAATCCGGAGAGAACGGATTTACCGGTCTGGTCTATGACTTCAAGTTCCCTGTCCTGGCTTCCGAAGTAAACGGCGCTTACCAGGGCAGCCGGGTCAAGACCTGGTTTGTCAATTTTACAGATCTGGCTTACAGTCATCAGATCAACCCAGTCAGCCCAAAGGTGATCACCAATGCCAGCTACGCGCGTGAAGCAGCCAAAACAATCCTTGCCAACATCGATTTTAAAGCTTCGCAGAAGCGGGATTTCTGGATCCAGTCCAGTGAGGCTATCTTGACATCAGCAATCTGGTATCTACGCAATAACCATCCACAGTACTGTACCTTACCCCATGTGATTGCACTGGTATTAAAGCACGAGCCGAAAGAACTGATTAGGCTTTTTCAGCAAGATCTGCAAGTCAAAGCGATAATTGCCAGTGTGGCCAGTGGCTCGGAGAGCGAGAACCAGCTGGCAGGTGTCTTTGCGTCTATACAGAATTATCTTTCAACCCTGGCCACCCCGGAAATATTCTGGGTGCTGTCCGGGGATGAAGTACCGCTTGATCTGAACAACCCGGAAAACCCGGGTATTTTGACGGTTGGGAATGACCCTACATTATCTGCTACGTTGAGTCCTGTCATTTCGCTAATCGTCAGCATGGCTGCCAAGCAGATGAACCAGCAGGGAAAAGAAAAATCCATTATCCTTCTGGATGAAGCGCCGACATTGTTTATCCCCAATTTTCAGCAAATACCCAGCACAGCCCGCAGCAACAAAATTGCCACGGTTTACAGCGTCCAGGACATTGCACAGATGCAGGGCATGATCGGTCGCGAAGAAACCGAAATGATCATATCCAACCTGGGAACCCAGTTTTACGGCCGTAGCACCAACATAGCAACAGCTGAACGTATCAGCAAACTGTTTGGTAAAATGGATGTCGAGTATACTGGCAGCAACAAAAGCCGGTCAGAAGACCGAAACAGTTACGGACAGAGCACCACAATCCAGCAGCGTGAGCGGCTGACCCCTTCACAGGTGCTAAGTTTCCGTGCTGGCCAGTTTTGCGGAATTGTTGCAGAAGGAAATACTTCGGAATTTCAGGATATATTCCGCGAGCAAACAAGTGTGGGTCGACCACTGCAGAAAATCCGGACAGCACCTGATATCAACGCGAATTATGTCAGAATTAATAATGAGCTACAGTTGCTAGTGTAATAAGGAGAAAGTCTGGTTCAGACTTAGTGGGTAAAGAACATCTAGTAGTAGCCTTAATAGAATATATTGAAGCAAAAATAATATTAGAAAACCCTCTGTCTTTTAAAATTTAGAATAACATGTCCAATAAATTAAATTCAAAAAACAGTATTGTATTTACAGTAGTAGTTTTTTTTGCTCTTATATTATTAGATATATTACTTATAATTCATTCGTTATTTACTTTCAAAATGATTTATTGGGGCTGGATAACTACCATAATTAGTATACTAATATCTGTTTATTTAATGTTGGTATGGTTTAGAGTACTTTCAGTTCGATTAACATTATGGCTGATAAAAAAAGGAGGTCATAATGCTTCTTGTGCAAGGTCTATTATAATAAAGTCATTACTCCATGCATTGACTGTACTATACGTTGTCTGTACAGAAGCTGGTACAGATATAAAGAACTTTTCGATAATTCAGATTGTATTTACAGTAACTTTAATCGCTGCTACGCGAAGAATTATAATTACTACTATCCCCTTCCTTAGTTTTAAATAAGACTATATTAATATAGTTTAGAACCTTTTAACATCAATTATTTATGAGCTTATTTAAAGGTATAATGTACCTCATAAAAAGTCGCTTGTCTGGTGGAAATGCGTTTACTGAAATGTCAGAAAACGTTATTTTTCTATTTCGTTTTATTAATGATAGATATACCGATAAATTCCCAACATGTGGAGAGCAACTTTATTTGGCTGGATTAGTAGTACTGAAGCCTTATATGGATCGTAATATTATAGATGATAATGATCTCGCGATCTTAGTTAGAAAGTCTTATAGGCCGGAAGACGCTCATCCTGAGCAAAGTATAATTAATTTCATTATAGAGATATGGCGATTTTGCTTTTATATTGAGTATAAAAATAATCAACGTTTACTAAACAGCATTGAAGATCAAATAATGCAAAATAAAGACAAAATGATTAATCAGGTAAATACAGAGTTAAAACTTGACAATATAGTCCCCAAAAATCAACTTCATAAAGTATATCAAGAAACATTAATCAACACTTTTGGATAGTTGATATATATTCAAAAACATGTACACTTTATCATTTAATGCTAGTCAAAAACAACAACGAAATCAAGATAACTTCCTATTTTGCAATGTAGGGTATTTACTGTGGTGATTTATGTGGAGATGCCTTAATATTCCATGTAGAGTCAAGCAGCCTTTTCATTGGAATTTCAACATAGCATATGATGTCTATGAAAGTTATATAAGCATCACTTAAGGAACTGATAAATAGATTAGTAGATGAAGTATAATACTCCTGATGACGAGAATCAGATTTTACCTAACCTTCTTGATCTTAAATCGCAGAAGGAAATTGGGTTATCTGAATTTGAGGGTTTTGTTACGGCAGAAATATTGTTAGCAGAGTCCTTATCTGCAGGTACAAAATTCAATATCGAATACATTCTTAAAATACATCACTACGCATTAAAGCATTTATACTCTTTTGCTGGTAAGTATAGGGAAGTCAATATATCAAAGGGAGGGTTTGCATTTCCGGCTGCAAGGTTCCTACCTCAATCCATGAAACATTTTGAAAGTGACATTCTATCAAAACTGCCAAAAAGATATTCTGACCAAGAGTCACTAATCAAAGATGTTGCAAAAGTACATGCAGAACTCTTGTTTATACATCCCTTTAGAGAAGGTAACGGAAGAACAGCAAGGATACTTGCCAATCAGATGCTAAGGAAGGCAGGCTATGCTTCCTTAAAATTTGAGCTAATAGAAAACGAGAAGCGGGATTTTTATATATTCTGTGTGCAGGCAGCTGCTAATCAAGACTATACTGGTATGGAGAGCCTTATACGCTCGATTTTTCCAGATTGAGTTCGATTTTTTTTAAGACCTCTACGGCCTCACGGTTTGAAATCGATATCCCCTCAATCCTGAAAGACGCAATCGCCGAAAGAAGAATCTGAGTCCTTCTTTCAGTTCTATTTGTTAACGGTTTCCTGTAGGATGCTTTCATAGTTCAAATTTAATGTTTAAGTAACATAATGACAATAGGTTAGAGGTCAATTTGTGAACATTGACACAAATTTATCATTCTTATCGCAAAAAGGGGATAAAGTTCGCTGGAATACAACACACAGAGCCAAGAATCATGTCATCCTGGCTCTTATGGGAGGTAAATCCTTAGTTATACAGTCTCTGGTGTCTCATCTTTTTTCTCTGGAAATACTATTGATGCTAGTACCGATAAAACAAGGACACCGCCAACAACTGACAGAGATACTGGCGAAGATATATGTATCCATGGAGCAATTAACATTTTTACACCAATGAATGTCAAGATAATGGATAAGCCATACGGTAATTTGTTGAACATATGGATAAAATTCGCTAGTAAGAAGTATAGTGAACGTAGACCCAAGATGGCAAAAATATTAGACGTATATAAAATAAATGGATCATTAGAGATCGCAAAAATGGCGGGGATCGAATCCACGGCAAATATAACATCGGTAAATTCAATTACTGCAACCACCACTAACAATGGTGTTGCTATCTTTTTACCATTATGGATAGTGAAAAATTTATCGCCGTCATAATTTGGCGCTACACTATATAACTTTTTGACCAGTTTAGCACCTGCCGAATTATTAAAATCCTTTTCTTCTTCGTCATCTCCACTTGACCAAGACTTTATTCCAGCATATATAAGAAATGCACCAAATACAGTCAGAATTACGTTAATTTTAACCGACTTACCGAGTAGGTCCATTTCGGGGAGGAATGTAATATTTATTAATCCCACCCCAGCAAATATAAAAATTGCCCTAAAAACAAGTGCTCCAATAATTCCCCAGAACAACACTTTGTGATGTAGCTCACGAGGTACATTGAAATATCCAAATACTAAAATAAAGACAAATAAGTTGTCAATTGAAAGCGCCTTTTCAATCCAATAAGCAGCCTGATATTGGGTGAATTTTTCGATTGCCAGATCATGCCCACCAATATCATTATTGAAAATCCAGTAAACGACTCCGGAAAACATCATAGAAAGTGAAATCCAGACAATAGACCAGATCGTTGCTTCTTTTGAAGTTACTGCATGGCTCTTTTTATTAAAAATGCCAAGGTCGAGTAATAACATAATCACTATTATAATGGCGAAAGCCACAACTAAGCCTGGGTGGGATTCTAATATGTTGCTATTCATTTCTTCTAATTAATTGTTTTAAGGTTTATTTATTCGCTAAGGTTACTAAAATAAGTCGCCCACCATCCTCTTTCGATAACAGTATCTTTTTTCCGTCTGTTAATTCTACCATCTCGCCAACTTTTACTTCTTTATTATCTGTAAGATCCTTCAACCCGTTCAATTTTTGATTTACCAGTACCCACTTATTATTGTATAATGCAAAATATCCGACAGGTATTTTCTGCTCTGCGCTTAATTTTTCGTTTCTTGAAATATTTCTGTCGACGTGCCACTGAAATAAGTACTGGTTGTTATAAACCATCAGACGGTGATTCTCAGGTCTCCAGACGGTCGGTTTGAATTGATAATAGAAATCTAAGACTGGTAAAGTTCCTTTATGCTTAGTTCCGCAAAAAGGACATACAGGAGTGTTTGTATTATCAAACACGTACCACTTTTGCTCACAACTAGGATTACCGCATTGCTGCATTAAATCAGTAGTTTTAAGCAGCCCAATTTCCCACTCTTCTGCTGTAGGCCGAAGCATAGGATTGTGAAGTCCTTCAATGAAAGCCTTTTCAAAAAGTAGTTTTAGATATGGACCAGTGATACTATAAGGCAGTTTGGTTGCGTCGGCCCAGTAAGCATCCCACTTAGAAACATCCTTGATTTTCAAGATATTAGACTTATCGGTAGGATGTTCGATAAATAACGCTTTTTCGCCCATGCTTAAAAGATCATCCTTTTCAGTATCCAAGTCATGAACTTTACTGCCTTTTAGAGGATGTCTATGAAGTAGGTACATATATACCAGACAGGCTAATGCGTGCAAATCCGTTAATCGATTGGGTAATTTCCTATTCGGGTCAGTTTTGCTCAGATGTTTTGTTGATAGGACCTCAGGAGCAATGAAATCTGCAGTACCAATCACTTCTGCGGGATACAATCCAGGTACAACTAAACCGTCCAGGTCTATCATGCAAGCTGATCCAGTTAAGGGATCGACTAAAACGTTATTATAGGAAAGATCCGAGTGTGAAAGTCCCATTTGATGGAGCTTTTTGACACCCCTTGCCAAGTTAACGCACACCTGAAAATAATTGAGCCATTTGCCCAATTCAGTAGAATCTAAGCTTAAAGGAAATTGCTTGTTCCGAAATTTTGCTCCAGCAAACCACTTCCCATTTTTTTCTTCTCCTTTTATTAAGTCATTTGAAGAATAACCTGTTTGAAAAAAAAACTTTGGTTTATATATTGGCACAATAAGTCCAATCTTATCATTTAGCTCAACTATATCCGTAGGCCACCTGTAAATTTCTTCTAGATAGTACTGTCCTGCATCCTTTGACTCAATTTGATTTAAATATTTAGTTACAATATTTTTGAGTCGTTCTTTTTGATTGAAATCTTGTTTCTCCTTAAAAATTGCAACGACATATTTTCTATCAGGACTGAAATAGACATTTTTGGCTGTCCCGCTTTTTGGCTCACCATTATCTATATACTGATAAGTCTTATCATTAATTATGGATTTTACACTGATTGTAGACATTGAGTGATATGTTAGAAAACGATCGCGAGGGTTCTATCATCATGGTTACCGCTACTCCAAAAGTCCATCCATTCGGATAACTGTTTAGGTAACTCCACATTTTTAGCTATTAATTGAACTACATTATGGCTTTCATTTTCACCATAGAGATCATTTAAAAATTTTGTCCAACTTTCTAGTTTCTCTAGGTTGGCTTCAACCACAAACTTAGGATCATAAATTCCATCCGTCATTAGCATCAGATAGGAAAAATCCTCGATAACTTTGAAACCAAGCCGAGTGGCAAACTTGCTACTACTGAATATTTCTGGCATTGTTATGAATCTGGTTCCGCCTCCAAATTCACCCACATCTAGCCAATTCATTAATTTTATTTCCGTCATATCCTTGTTTAATAAACCTATAGGACAATCTCCAACGCCAAATGAAAGTATTGCGTAACCAAACGAATATTTTTTTAGCAAGACGAAAATCAAAGTAGTATGCAGATCCTTTAATGGCACTTCCAGTCTGTCGGCGTAGTCTTGTAAACTCTTATGTATTGAAAAAGCGGCTTTTCCTATGCTATTGTATAGGAATAAATCCAGATCTTTTTGTTTAGTTTCATCTTGACTTTGATGGTTACTCGCAATTAAATCGTCCAACTGCAAAATGGTCTCACCTCGGAAATTTTCCTCAAAGTGTTTAACTACAAATTCACATGCGAGTTTCGATCCTAGCCGAGCCAAAGAGGCACTCCCGGCTCCATCAGCAACGCTTACTATGCTCCAACCTGTACCTTCCAATTCCTTGAATGCGAAATCATCATCTCTGAAAGAGCCAACATTTGCGTGGCTTCGCCCTCTTTTCGAAGAGACAACAATGTGTTTTTCTCCCAATGGTTGAAAGTCAGTTACATTATCTGGTTTCCAGAAGTTTTTTAGCTTCCAGTCTTCATCTCTATCTGCATCACTAGGAATATCTTTCCAAAGAGACTTGGGATCAGCATTAATAATTAATGAGATTAGTTTTTCGTGCAAATCAGAATCTTCGTTTTCACCATTCACTCTAAATTTCATTTTGATTTTAAAATCGCCACTTTTAGTAGGAGTTCCGGTGATGCTTTCTGTTTCGTTATTATACTCCAAGCCATACTGATCAAGGCTTTCGAACTCAGTGTAAGAGAGGTCATTCATGCCTAATCTAGAAAAGTCAATGGCCGCTAAATATGGCTTTCCAACGGTTGAATTAGGTATAATTATTTGTGTATCAATGATATCACTTATCCTGTTTTGTAGTATCCATTTATCAAGCATCATTTTTTGGTTTTCTTGAATTTGTTTGACCGCAAGAATGTTACTCTCATCTTTTGTAAACTCCTCGAAAACAGTTTCTCTGCCTTTGATTAGCGAAATATTCTTTTGAGCTAAAAGAGTTTGTATGTATTGTTTGGTTTCAGACATGTTTGAGAATTAGCCTTGTGTTTTGTTAACATCAAAATTTGCTTCACCATAGGATCCCTGGGTCCCACACCACGGGCAAGTGCTAACTTTTTCGACACCTACACAATGAATTTGCTGGCATTGGCATAGCGCAAGAGCATATTTGTTATTGCAATGTGGGCAGGATGTTCCTCCCTCAAGCACTTCTGTATTTACTTTTGAATAATTTCCATTTTTATCACTCAATTCGAAATATGCTGAATCTACCTTATAGCCGGCTACTAACCTGTATGAAAGTGTTTTTCGGTTAAGGTCTGTAAATCCAGCTGGATTAACTGTTTTCTTGTATTTCAAAAGATAAGGCTTCTTCGTATTTTGGCACTTAGCAGCTAAAACAACAAAGTTAGAATCTGAGTATTGTTTAGGAGGAGAGCTCTTGGTCAAATTCAGTTTCGAAATGGTGACACCGTCTATACTTGCTAGCTCGAATCCCGATTGATTGCTTTCAACACTTATGCTGCTAGTTTTAATTGAATCTGTAACCCATTTGAAAAACTTTTTGTAATCCTCCTCTGAGGAATTTTTGAAATGGAGGACATTTTCTGTTAAATCTTTCAAAATGTTAGAGTCTGGTTCATCTCCAAAAGAAACTGCTACCATATTCGCAGATGACTGCCAGTTCTTTTTCCATTCTGAGATCGCTGGTTTAGTATCATCAGTAGGGACACCATCCGTAAATAAGAAAATGATCGGCTTCCAGTCGCCTTTTTGCTCCATAGTAGTTTTTACAATATTTTTTCTGAGCTCAAGCATTAAGTGACTGAGGCCGCTACTTAGTGAGGTTCCTCCACCGATTGGAAATTTTGGAGGATAAAAGCTAACTATTTCTTGTAAAGGCACTAACGTTTTTGCTTGACCGGCAAATACTATTATCGAAATCCAAACTGTTTCAATTGCATAAGGGTCTGTCTTTATCACCTTTATAATAGTTGCCATTCCATCCTCTACCGCTTGAATTTGCTCTCCAACCATAGATTCCGATATATCGATTAAGAAAAAAATGGGTAGACGTCTCATGCCATATTTGTTTTAATTTGCTGAATGCAGAATTCAATAATTTTGATTTTGTAAAAAACAAAAAATTACTTTTTTGAGGAATAAGTGATTTTCTGGAAGTTAGCTATTCCAGAAACACCAGTTGTGATATTAAATGCTATGGCTTCATCAACAGCTCCTACTTCGCAATGAAGGCTTTGCCAGCTTCTCGTCCAACGACATACAGATCCTGGATAGAACCAATATGCCAATTCAACCCTTATTGTTAAAATAGGCCATTAATGATTAGTAATAAAACCAATAGTACTATTTGGGTCATGTCTATCGACAAACCGGGGCCTACTTCAAAAGGTGGTATAAACGATTTCAAACCATTTAATACAGGGGCAAAAATATTTTGAAAAATATCAAACAGATTTCTGTATTTAGGGCTAAGTTTTTCCTTGTGTTGTAATAATTTAGAATATAAAAATAATCCTAAAATGAGTCCTGCCAGTAGTACTTTTATAAAAATCATATTACAACAGTGATTTCACTTGGTGGGGGTGGTAATGTTACATTTTCTCCTGTTCCTTGACTTTTATTTCCCTGTTCGATTGTCTCTGATACCCATTTGAAAAATTGTTTGAGTGTTGCATTGTCAGCTGTATCCAAATGTACAACGTCGTTTGTTAACTCTTTCAACAAAGAGTCGTCGGCTAAATGTCCGGCAGCACAACAAACAATTGCACCGAAATTCAATGCTTTTATTTGGGGTATCATTTCCCTGTATAGCTGTAAATCGCTTGGTTTACCATCCGTAAACAAAAACAGCAGTGGCTTCCAGTCCCCTTTTTGTGTTTCACTCCCCTTTTTTACTTCGTCTTTGACCTTCGCTTGCAGTACTTCAAGAGCCTTACCAGTATGTGTTGGCCCACTTTGGGGACAAGTAATTTCCGGTAACTGAAAGGAAGGTAATTCTGTTAACGGGACAATTTCTTTTACTTCGCGATCAAAAGTAATGATGCTAAGCCAGAGAGAATCTAAGGCTTGGGCATCAGTCCTTAAAGTATTGATCATTGTGCTCAATGCATTATTTAGCGCCTGAATTGGCTCTCCGTGCATTGAGCCTGATGTATCTAGCAAAAAATATACTGGTAATCGCCTCATAACTAAACAACTATATTTAACTCAGATGGTGGTGGTGGCAATTCATTAAGACCTTGCACTTCTTTTCCACTATCCTCCACCTTTGTAGATGAAACGCCGATGGATGCAGTAACCCATTGAAAAAATTTTGCTATGCTGGTACTATCAGCAGTATCTAGACTTACAACATTGTCGGTTATTTGCTTCAAGATACTTGTATCTGCACCCGCACCGGCAGCACATGCTACCACGAATGCAGTCTTGCGCTTTTTAAACTCGACAAGACCGTTCTGCCAATTGTCCGTAGGTATACCATCCGTCATTATGAAAACGAGTGGTTTCCAATCACCTTTTTGATCAGGAGTTGTTTTTTGAACCTCAGAATCAATTTTAGTAGCTACCAGTTTTAGGGCATCACCTAGTGCGGTTACTCCGGTTGCTTTGATATCTACCATTTGAAAAGAGGCAAGATCTGTCAACGGTATTATCTGGTTGGCTGATGTATCAAAAGTTATTACGCTTATGAATGCTGTTTCTATGGCTTGTGGATTTTGCCTTAGCGAGCTGATCATTACTTGAACACCATTTTTTACAGCTTCTATAGGTTCTCCGCTCATTGAGCCAGAAGTATCTAATAACAAATAGACAGGGAGTCGTCTCATTTTATAAAAACTTTTCAGTTACGGTTTTAATTGTCTCTTCTAATTTCTTGTCTTTGGTAGGCTCTCCAATGGCATTGAACTTCCATTCTCCATTTTTCTTATAAAAGACACCCATTACCATTGATACGTGTCCAGCAAACCCTGAGCCATTCGCTATGTCATAAGTAGCAAATACTTCATTCACCCTTTTAGGAGTTCCTTCATATATTCGAATTGAAGCAAAGGGGATCGTACCGAAATCTTGTCCCTTAAAACTATTTAAAACAAAAGCGACATATGACACACTTGAATTTAATTGAGAAAGATCCAGCGTAATGACCTCGTTGTCAAGGCCGTCGTCGCCACCCATATCGCCTGTTAAATCATCTCCACTGTGCCTAATTGAACCATCGGTAGATTTTAAGTTATGAAAGTAAATAACTTCACGTAGCTTTTTTGTATCATCATATACCGCGCAACTGGCATCCAAATCTACCGCTTCCTTTGAAACACCACCAAGCCATCCTTTCTTTTCAATTGCACCCCAGTTTATACCAACACAAATATTGTTTAACTTACTACCATTGCTTTTTTCTAAATTGATTCTCTGCCCTTTAGTTAAATTAATAGCCATTATTCAATAAGTTTATTTAGTTATATTTATTCAAAAAATCTTCTAAACCTCCCTTCATTCCCATTCCAACTGCCTCAAACTTCCATTCATTATTACGCTTATAGATTCTTCCAAATTCCACTGCGGTTTCAATTGAAAAATCTTCCTCTAATTCGTACTTTAAAATTTCGGCATTAGAATTTGTATCAAAAATCCTAACATAAGAATTTCTTACCTGCCCGAAATTTTGCTTTCTACCCTCAGCATCATGTATCGTTACAACAATGCAGATTTCATAAGCCGTTGCTTCCATTTTAGATAGATCAACTTTAATTTGCTCATCGTCCCCATCTCCGTCACCTGTAGTATTATCTCCTGTATGTTCAACAGCCTCAGTTGGCGATTTTAAATTATTGTAGAAAACCAAATGACTATCCGAGACTAACTTTTTATTTTCTCCCAGTATAAAAATCGATGCATCTAAGTCAAAAGCTGTACCGGTAGATGAACTATTTGTATCCCACCCCAAGCCAATTGTAAACTTTGGAGCACTAATTGATTCACGTTGTCCTTTTTGAAGATTAATTGCCATGTTCAGTCAGTATATTATTGTTAATTAATAAATGTTCTCTTATAAAATTTAGATTCCTGCTATATGCTTCTATTGTATGATAGCTATTTCCAACTGCCATATTATAAAAGTTGTAAACAAATTCGCTAGATTGATTAAGTATGAAACTCTTGAAATTTTCGAATTCATAGATTAGAATATACTTAACTGTACGAGTATTTATACTAAAACCTTTACTATTAATGATGTTATCTAAATCAAATATTGATTTGACATGATAGTAGTTTAAGTAATTTTCAATACTTGGATGGATGTTTTTGTTTATTAGTTCAGCGAAATAGATCATGTGGATCCTGTTGTTCAAGCAGTATTCATTGACCATTTTTAAGATCATCCTTTCGTGGCTGCCTGTGATTCTTATATCATCTAAAAACAATAACACCTTATTGTTTAGAAAACTTTTGTCAATATGAAATATATCGTTTCCAATTAAATTCATTCTCTCGTGGGCATTCAGTTCCCCATAGTCCTCCTTATATGTAATAGTTCTATGAACCTTTGCTTCCTGAACCACTGGATAGTTATTTTCTGCTAACCATTTATTAAGCTGGAAAACAAAATAGTTCTTCATAGCATAAGTAGCAGTGGGTATAAAAGAGTATGGGCTTGAAATAACAACTATTTGTTCTTCAATAGGATTTTGGGCCAAATGTTTATTTATAAATCCATCAGCAAGGCTTAATCCAAAAGATTTTGATATAGCATTATCTCCAAATTTGAAGCGACTATATTCAGTGGGATCAAAACTAAAATTATCTTCTGAGGTGACCTTATGTAGGGAGTAAGTTGATAGCATTAGGTTATTATTGAGGTAATAGAATTGTTGTTTGAGTTGATTAGGATACTTTGAATACCAAGAGAGTTGGCTCCAATCACATCAGCTCTTACGTTGTCTCCAATGTGTACAATTTCACTTAGGAGTATCTGCCTATTTTCAGTAATTTTATTCACCATTAGTTTGAATATATCTTTATTGGGCTTAGATAAGCCCACTTCATCAGAATATATCTGAAAATCAAAATACATGTCAATGCAAATATGCTTTAATACACTTCTAAGTAATTTTCCTGGAATAAATCCTGTGTTGCTCAGAATACTCAGTGTGTTTCCTTTTGTAGCTTTTAGGTATTCTAATACGGCTTTGGTTTCTGAGCAATAGATTAATGGCATATACTCAAATAATAAATCCTGCATTTTGCATGCAATGTAATCTAAGTCAATATCGTCAAAGCTAATTGTATAGTCATTGATAATACTGATAACCATCAAATACATTTCGCTTGAATCGATATTTTTACCTGTTTTTTCGTTGATTGCATTGCACATCAAATCAACTTTCCGGAAAATTGTACCAACTTCGTTTAATGGTTTTTTATGGAAATTGTAATTTTCATAGAAGAATAATGTTCGTTTTTCTTTGAAATTTGGATTAGATTTTATTAGTGTAAGCCATAAATCAAATGAATAGTGTTTGTAATATTTCATTCGTATATCTTGTATTTATAGGGCTTTCATGTGATAATATGTTGCTTCAGAATATCTACAAAATTATCGGTAATGTTGGGTTCTCCTATTGCTCTAAACTTCCAGGAACCGTCTTTACGATATACTTCTGCGAACTTCATGGAACACATTCCATTATAAGAAGAGTCGCCAGAAAGACTAAATTTTAATATTTCTTTTCCTTTATTGTCAACAGCTCTGATAAACGCATTGTCAACCATTCCAAAATGTTGATTTTTTTGTTTTCCCTGATAAATGGTTATAACGAAAAGGATTTTATCATATTTAGGGTCAAGAGAATCTAGCTTAACAATAATTTGTTCATCGTCTCCGTCCCCAGCACCCGTTCTATTGTCACCAGTTAACCAAATATTCCCGGATGGATGCTTCATTGAGTTAAAGAATATGATATCTCCTCCGTATAACCCTATGTTTTTACCATTCGTGGCCTGTACAGTCTTTCCCAAGTTTCCGACTTTTCCATTGCTATCCATGAGAAAGGCACACGCGTCTAGATCGTACTCTTCGTTGCCAGCTAAGTTTAGAAACTTTCCTAAAAAGCCTGAGTTTTTTTGTCTTATATCCCAACCCAATCCAATCGTTACGGTCGATAAATCAAAACTCTCACCTCTATCGTTTTTTCGCAAATCGATTGTCTGACCCTTAATGAGATTAATAGCCATATCGTTACTTTATAATCTGACCTTTAAAATATTTTCCTAAGAAAAATGCTAAATCCTCTTTATATCCTATCCCAGATGCTTCGAATTTCCACTTTTCATTCCTTTTGTATAACCTTCCGAATTCAATCGCAGTTTCTATTGAAAAATCCTCACCTAATTCATATTTACATACTTCTTCTGAGGTTGCTTCGTTAATTATTCTTATATAAGAATCTCTTACTTGTCCGAAATTTTGTCGTCTATTCGTTGCTTCATGAATAGTGACCACAAATAGTACTTCTGCAATTCGATTATCTATCTTAGATAAATCTACGATTATTGATTCATCATCTCCTGTAGCACTGTTTCCGCCTGTCGGATCATCTCCCGTATGATGTAGCGATAAATCTGGTGAATCTGGGTTGTTGTAAAAGACGAAGAATTCATCTATCGGAACGAGTCGATTGTTATCTATCATGATGGCAGACACATCCAGATCAAAGTCATGTCCAGTGCCTTCGTTAGGATTCCATCCTAATCCAATTGTAATGTTATTAAGACCAATATCTATCTTTTGGCCTTTTTGTAAATTGATTGCCATAAACTCTCAGTAACTATTTCAGTAATTTTTTTAATATATCCCAAAAGCTAAAAGTAGTTTTGTTGTAAACCTTATTGTATGCAGCTTTTTTTGGGTTAGTTATCCACCCCCAGCCTCGTGGTGCTTTTAATCCTAGAGCGTTTTTTATTAGCCGCGTAGGTGATGTTCGAGCGGCAATACTTTTCCTTAGAGAAGGTTTTCGGAGGCCAAATTTCATATTGTAAGGGTTTACGTTTGTAAGATATGTCATTTTCTTTCTTTAAAAAAGTAAAAAAGTCTTTCTGTATCGGTCTAGTGGCACGATGGGTTCAGTACTAGTATACATAAGTTGTGGCGTTAATTCGTTGTCGCTTCATACGTTTAGTTCTAAGGTCTGTATTTAGCTGAATGGTTAGGAGCTCACAAAACAGCCTCACATATAGCCCTTGTTTTAACTTTAATATTATTCCTTATTGTTGATTTTTGGTCTTGATTCCCCACTTTCGTTCTGCTCACCTGCATCAAAAATGTGGTTTTTCTGCCTATGAGCTAGAAGTGTATCAATTTTCTGTCTGCCTAGCGTCGCAAGACAGTTGTACCTCGATTTTGCGAGTGTCCACATACATACGACCGTTTATATGTGGACAAAATAAACTTAAATCATTACTTTTGACCGCATGAAAACAGCCGTTGCCTACTTTCGGGTTTCGACCGACCGCCAAGGGAAAAGTGGTCTGGGGCTTGAAGCCCAGCACCAAGCTGTGCATCTATTCGCGCAACGGGAAGGCTACCAGGTCACTGCCGAATTTGTCGAGATTGAGAGTGGCAAGAAAAACCAGCGACCGGAGCTTATGGCAGCTTTGCTGCAGTGCAAAAAGCAGAAAGCAACGCTGATCATTGCGAAGCTCGACCGGCTCGGCCGGAATGTTGCTTTCATTGCAAACCTGATGGAAAGTCGCGTTGAGTTTCGTGCGGTTGATAATCCTCATGCAAATCCGCTGATGGTACATATGTTGGCCGCCTTTGCCCAACATGAACGGGAGCAAATTAGTACCAGGACGAAAGAGGCATTACAGGCTGCAAAGCGCCGGGGTGTTCAACTTGGTAAACATGGCCGGGAGATCGAAAGCAAAAAGAACGCTGCGGCCGCTGATCAGTTTGCAGATGCTATGCGACCAATCGTCGATGAACTGACAGCCGAAGGTTTTATAACGGTGCGCGGGATCTGTAACGAGCTGAACCGGCGAGCTGTTGACACGTTCCGAAGCGGTGGTAAAAAATGGCACCGCACATCAGTTCACCGTTTGTTGAAACGCTTTCGTAATGCGGAGCAATGATTCGTCTTTGTTAACTTAAAAGGTGAAGCCAATAGTCCATTCTTGATGGAAGTAGGTTTTTATTTTGACAAACAAAATCAAAAAGTTCGTCAGCAGTTAACACAGTAATATCGTTGGAGTCTGAGGTAACCACACCTTCAGTCGAGAACAAAAATACATGATTGGCGTTTCCACGTAATCGCTCATCGAGCTCCACTCCTCCCTGCTTTACTTGGGCAACAGCAGTCTGTGATGTAATCGAATGTTTCAGAATAAATTCATGTCCAATAGTTGCCTTTTTGCAGGAGCTAGGAATTAAGCAATAGCCTTTGACCTTTTGTAAATACAACCCGACAATATCTTCGCAATCATCGGCTTTGATGAAATTAAAGAAAGTCTTTTTATCTATTCTTTGCTCTTTCAGCCACTCAGTTAAGAAATTGCTGCTAGGAACGCGCGAAAATGCCCACTTTGAAAATTCTTCCATCTGCGGATCTCTAATTGCTTGAAAAGTCTTTGCAGGACGAAAACAAGCCACGATTTTCCCCGGAACGTTTTCTTCATTTCCGATTCTTACCCATTCACAGGCTCGTTGATTCGGGATATCAAGCTCCAGATGCAGTGGATCATTGGAGTAGAACCAATTCCCCCGAATGCGTCCAAGGTAGTATTTCCCATTTTTGTCACGTGCCCAAATGTATTCCCCAATTACGGGATTATAGGCGAAAGGAATAGAAGCAACACGGACGCCATATTTTGATCGGGCTGCGCGCTCATAGTCTGAGGGTGTTAAAATATTACCGGCAACGGGCCAGCCAATTCCAGCAACATGATTTTCTGTGCAATAGCTCACGACATCGTCATGAGTTTTTCCATTTTTAGGGTCGGGCCGGATGTGAAGACGCCAGAGCATTAGGTTATTTAGTGATTAATTTTAGTTTAAGTAAATTTATTAAACAATATACTGGACGAGCTGACCATGTGACGTATAAAAGGAGGTTTTTTTGCATTATAAAGTAAATGTTAAACTTAATGTACTTTCCTATGTAAGAGTTGATGTACAAATACATTTTATTCATTTTAACGCGAATGAAAAAAATAGATGTACATTTGCATTAATAAATGCATCTATTTAAGAATGTAAAAATACATGTATAAAAGTAAAGTAACATTATGATTTTCACCGTAGGTGGCATTAAGGGCGGCACAGGAAAGACAACAATATCTACAAATCTAGCTGTGTGGCTATCTCGGCATGGAGCTGATGTGCTGCTTGTTGATGCCGATGAGCAGGAAAGTGCTAGTGACTTCACCGCATGGCGTGAAGAAACAAAATCCGATGATATTGGTTACACATTGGTTCAGCTGCACGGTGCAACATTGCGGCGGCAAATTGAACAAATGCGATCAAAGCATGATCATATTGTGATCGACACTGGTGGACGAGATACAGCCAGCCAGCGCGCCGCCTTATTCGTTTCGGATATCTACCTTCTTCCATTTGCTCCGCGTAGTTACGAGATATGGACACTTTCAAAAGTGCAGGCCTTATTAAGCGAGATACAAAGTGGTCGTCCTACATCATTACAGATATATTCTTTCTTAAATAAAGCAGACACACGCGGCGCAGACAATAGTGAGGCTACGGAAGTGCTGCGTGAGAATGAAGAACTCAATTTCGTCGATTTCCCGATTATCAACCGCAAGGCTTTTGCAACGGCCGCAAGTAAGGGATTATCAGTTTTTGAAATGGTTCCGGCCGATGAAAAGGCCATTAGCGAAGTAGAAGCCTTATTCAGTCACATCACAGGTATTAAAAAGAAATAGATATGGCAGTTTCAGCCCCCCCAAAACGTAACAAGGACGCAGCTTCGACCGGTGCGGTGCCTGCTGCAAGTGAAAAGAAAATTGAATCAATCATCAATCGTGGAAGTTCAACGGTAGCAATTTCGGAATCTCCGGCAGAGAACGACCCTCTCAAAACGGTCACTGTGAAACTGCTTTCTAGCACACTTAAAGTCATCGATAGTCTGCGAGAGAAAAGACCGCGCAAGCCGACAAGTCCAAAGCTTGGAATTTCCCAAGTTGATTGGATCACAGAAGCGATAGAAGAAAAGATCAAACGCGAAAAAAAGCATTATAATGTTGATTAACATACTAATGCGAAAAATAATGCAATTTATAATGTAAAAATACATGTATATACGAATGTAATAACAAATGTATTATTGCATTCTAAAAAGGAACCAATATGGCTGATAAAAAAGAAGATAAGTTATCAAGGTACGCTGAGAGCCGTATGCGACTTGTCATGGACAGCTTTAATACTTTACCGGAAGATCGTGAGCATTTATATATGCCAGTCGCACTGGCACATGTGTATTTTCCACGACGGGACGTAAAGCTCGATCCCACGGAAAGCTATGTACATCGTAGCGGAGACTTTCAGCTTAATATCAGCCAATTGCCTGTGCCTAATCCGCATACCGGTAAAAATGAATTTTTGGGTTTGCCGTTTGGACCTAAATCACGGCTTTTACTTGGTGTGATCAATGCTATGGCATTACAGCAGGGAAGCAATAAAATTGACATTGAGGCAGATACTTTGCCGCGCTTTCTCCATAAGATCGGTATGACAGACGGAGGAAACCAACTAAACCAGGTGCGTAATCAGATTGCACGCCTATCGTCGTCGCTGATCAGCGTGAGCTACAAGGAAGCGGACGGCAGTACGGTACACGGTCAAATGCCAATTGTGAAAGGGTTTGATTTATTCCCCCGCAGCCATCCTGAGCAAATGTTACTTTGGCAAAGGCACATTGTCTTAAGCTTGGACTATTGGGAGGAACTTCAAAAACATCCCTTGCCGCTCTCATTGGAGCATTTGCGCATTTTATCAGGGCATGCACGCGCCATTGATTTTTATAGTTTTCTTGCTTACCGACTTCACAACTTGAAAAAGCCGCTGTTTCTTACGTGGGCTACCATGAAGGATATCTTCGGCGGTGATATCGGGCGTATGGCTGATTTTAAGGTTAAAATGCGGCAAACTGCCGAACTAGCTAGGCTTGCTTATACTGATGCCAAATTCAGTTACGATGCCCAGGGATGGACATTCCATAGCAGCCCTTCACCCATCCAAAAGAAGCAATTCCTATTTCAGCAAAACAAGTTACCAAAGGCACCGTAACTTGGTCACGAAACATAATCTGACTCGTAAAAGCCAATGTTGATAACCACTGTATAATAGGTACTTACAGCTAATTATCCACCGTAACTTAGTCACAAAAGTGCCACTTATCCACCGTAACTTGGTCACACAAACACCGTAACTTGGTCACACAACCTATTATATACTAATAAAAAAAACTTACTATTAATAAGCTGCAAAATTTGTGGAAAACTCAGCTCAATCGCTCGAACGTTTAAAATGTTTTACTGGTGAAAAGAAAAAGACGGTAAAGTGATGTCACCGATAGTTACTTATTTTCCTTTTTTGAAATTGTGTAATGTACCAATTATTGGTACATTTGTTTTCAAAGCATAGGCGTTGAAAGTCATCCCATGAAAAGAAACACATCCATCACCTTTGGTTCGCATTTTGAATCTTTCATTCAAAATCAAATTGAGCATGGCCGTTACGCATCTACCAGCGAAGTAGTGCGGGCAGGGCTGCGATTGCTCGAACAGGAAGAAGAAAAATTAATGGTATTGCGGCAAGCCCTGATCGAGGGCGAGAAAAGTGGTTTTGTCGAGAATTTTGATCCGCAGGATTTCAAAGCGAGATTGAAGCAGCGGAAACTGGCATAGCATGACCAAGTACGAAATGACAAAGCGCGCAGCCCGTGATATTGAAGATATTTGGGATTACACGGTTTCTGAATGGTCATTAAATCAAGCTGAAAAGTACACTGATGGATTATTCTGGTGCTTTGATTCCATCGCCGATGGTGGCATAGAAGGAAAACCAGTGGATCACGTGCGGCCAGGTTACAAAAAAGCTTCTTACGGCAAGCATCTTATCTTTTTTCGGGTTGCGGTGAGTGGTGTCATTGAGATTATCCGCGTGCTACATTCCAGTATGGACATAAAAAGCCGGTTACGGGATGAACACTGAACAGGCAAAAAAACTATCCCTTCCGGATCTGCTCGAAAAGCTAGGCCATACTCCCTTCAAAGTGACGAAGGGAGGTTATGAGCTGTGGTATCCGTCGCCGTTCCGGAAAGAAAAGGATGCAAGTTTTCACACGTCATTCATTGGCGGAAAGTGGATATGGAATGATTTCGGGGATATTGGTGGAACCGTCGTTGATTTTGCTATGCGCTATTCCGATTCCAGGACTATTTCGGAAGCTCTGGCCTTTTTGGAACACCACGCGCCAGTATTTTCACAAAAAGCAGGTACACCCAATCTTTTTTCTTTTCACCAGCAACCCTACCGCGAAGCGGTCGAAAATTTTTCAGCTGATCGACAGCTGCAGCTGATCGAAGCAAAGCCAATCACAAGCGCTGCCATCCTGAATTACTTATCCAGGGATCGTAGTATCCCCGCCGAACTTGCTAAGCGTTACCTGGTCGAGATCCGATATCAGAATACAGCAGTGGGAAAACCATTCTTTGGTTTTGGGATGCGTAATGAATCCGGAGGTTATGAAGTGCGGGTAGCACTTCCCACTCATAAATTTAAATCTGCGATCAATGCGCGGGATATTACTGTCATTCCAGGCAGCGAGGCAGGAAACACAAGCGTAAGCCTGTTTGAAGGCATGACGGATTTTCTATCCCTCTTGGTTATGCAAGGTAAAACAGCGTTACCTGGCATGGTGATCATCATGCATTCGCTTTCATCGCATGGCCGCACCGTCAATTATCTCCGGAGCAATTCCGCCCAGGATATCCACACCTATCTGGATAATAATTCCGCCGGTCAAAAGGGCACAGAGAAGCTCAAAGCGGAGTTTGGAGATACCATGACATCATTCAGTCAAACCTTTGCGCCCTACGCTGATTTAAACGACGCTTTACGGGCTATGCATGCCCGACGATCTGGGCAGTCTTTGAGCTGAACGATAGCGAATAAGGGAAAAGCCGGTTTTTCCCTTTGATTAGATGAGCCAGGCAATCTATCCAGCTCGCTTGTCACCAACTATTATTTTCGCATGCCTTTGGCATTATCCACCCACCAAAATATTAGCCTGCTGCTGTTATTAACTTGTTCCCAATTACTCAAATTCTACTCTTATGTAATATACACATAATCAAATTCGGTTACTTATTTTCAAACAAGCTTGAAAGTGGGTAATTTTGTATTTGTTTAATAAAATTAATTTTCATATGAGAAGAAGAACAACTGAATTGAGAACTGGCGACATTGTAAGAGCGCAAAGACCCTGGGACAGCCAGGAGCATGTATGGATTATCTTTGAGACTTCAATTTCAGCAGATAAAGAATGTGTTAGAGCATTTAATCTAACTGGTTCACCTGCACCCGAAGGGGAAAAAATGATTGAGATTGCCAAAAAGAATATTCCAGACAATTTTTTCCCAATCAAAAAGCCCCGAACATTCGCTAGAATTAATGATGATGATTGTTTGCTACTGGAAGATGTGACAGAGCATTTGGGAGTAGCAAAGACGGTTTGTCCAGGAATATTGGACGAAGTTTGTCAGCAAACGTATTCTTGTGACGTATCCTCAGAGCTTCAAAAACTCTGTGATTGTGAATACGGAATCATAGAGCGAAAGGTTGAGCTGAATCAAATCGTTCCCCCACCTTGCGATTGCGACAGAGCGGTTTACTTTTATCAGTAAACTGCTCTACTCTAATAGGTTTACCTTTTGTGATTAATGGTAACAATCTCTTTAAACGTCGGGTATTTTTGACACTTACCACCATTCACAAGTGAATTGCGTGAATGTAAAGCTCCGGCTAAATGATCATTTTAAACGTGGTAACTCATTTTATGTTAAGTGGGAAAACACAGAGCAAGAGGGTGGCGGCCGGTCTGTGAAAGTTCTTGGGATAGTACAAGGAGGCGGGACTTTTGTATGCGCACAGCAACGAAATTGAACTTATTGGTGTCATAGTTGAAAGAAATCAACTTTACGCTATGAGGCTTCTATTCTTATCTGTGTTTTTTTTGACATCCGCAACCTGTCATGCCCAATGGAAAACCAGTGTAGGCGTCAACATTCCGCCTATCATAGCTAAGTCCGCCGAGATCAGTTCGGAATTTAGACGGAATCCAGGATATTCACTGAACTTCAATCTCGGTCACACGTTTAAAACAGGCCATACTGGTTTAATAGACCATAAAGTATATGACAGGATCAGTGAGCGAAGGACTTCCGGAACTTTCGTCAAAGCCGGCGTTAGATTGTATCCGACATCGATGTCGGCAAAGCAGAAAAGAAACCATTTTTTCCTAGGGGCATTTCTTATCCTCTCACATTACCGGCAAACAGCGTTATTTGAAGAATTAGAGGTTTCTGACACCTATACGCCCGTTTCGAGTAAAGGAACAGTCCTATTCCCTGCTGCCACCATTGGATTTCAACACAACTTAACCAGATTTCTTATTCTAGATTGGGGTGTTCAAAAATCGTTTGTTCTTCGGGAGAACAATTATCTGGGAAGAAGGGACCGTAATTACCAGCCAGGGGCAGGATCAGCTCAATCAGATCCATTTATCGGCTATTTCCAGGGAATTCTCTCATTGAAATACCAGTTTTCCAATTAAGCCAGATTTAACTAATATTCCATTTATAATGAAGTCGCTTCAAACGTCCAAAATTGATTTATTTACATAGCTAACACGGATACTACACATGAGATTAAGTACTAATCTAGTCCCTCTATTGGTATCCCTTACGACATTGAGCCTTGGTGTTTCATGTGGTGATTGCTCTGACACTGTCGATGCTCCGGTCACAGCACCAATCAGATTCTCAATTGTTAATCCCGAAGGCAAAAATCTAGTAGATACCAATCAGTCACACTACTCGGTGGATTCCATTAAGCTTTTTGACGTTCAGACAAACGAATGGATTTTTCTAAACAAAGAATATATACCCGCTGCCGAAGGATACGTTTTCTCCGGAGATTGTAGTAAAAACGAGAATGGGAAATCGTCGTTGCTCCTGCAATTGACTAGTCTAGACTCGGACACCTTGGATGTTTGGTACAAGCAAATAAACAATGAATGTTTTCTGCTATATGAGTATACCCACTTCCAGCATAATGGGCGCGACTTGCAAAAATCGCCCCTAACATGAGGTTTTCATTACAAATGGACGGAAAATAGCGGTTTGCTAATTAACGCTTATCGACAGGCGGCCGCAAAGCTCGTAGCCCGTTCTCTTGTAACCTGATTTCATCGTTGAAATCATATTTTCCTAAC
>Ga0209958_1001024_pt1 | contig 27730 bp, 19 predicted proteins | sample ThiBio_inoc_plan_FD_183942 | JGI IMG/M metagenome (GOLD analysis project Ga0209958, IMG submission 183942) | Wastewater bioreactor microbial communities from Cape Town, South Africa - Thiocy_inoc_plan (SPAdes) | ecosystem: Engineered > Bioremediation > Thiocyanate > Unclassified | place: South...
GTGCAGGATCACCGATTTCGGATAATGCACGCCCTTGAACTCGATCACGCCAATCGCCTCTCACCAACTCCCTTACAACGCTGGAATATCATGCGCGCCCCGAAAGTCGAAAGTTTGCGACAGTACCCATCGGAATTGCATTGAACTAGCATCATGTTGGCGGCCGCCGCGCCGACCACGGACCGAAGCATGCACCCGGGGTGATCTCAAACGAAGGCCGGCCCGAGATGGGCGACAAAAAGATTGCCTCAACCCGTCCGCTCCTCTGCGGGTGAAAGCACACGCCCAAAAGGGCTTGACCGGGACAGCCCCGTTACCGAAGTCCTGAGCCTAAACTTGCCTCGGGGGATTGCGGGATTTGCGCGAGACGCCGCCTCAGACCAGATTGCGGGTGATCACATCTTCCCTCGCGATCAGCTCTGCCTGAGCGCCGGGCAGGGTACGGTTGACATGCGGCTCGCGGCCTTTGGCCATGTCGTAGATCGTCATGAAGAAGAAGGCTTGTTGCCCCAAAACCGTCGCCGTTTGCACTTCAGCGGCGTCGAGCCCCTCTTTCTCCTCAGCGGTCAGAGCGGTCTTATGCTCGTAGATATCCGCCTGGTCGATCTCGCCATTGATCAGCTTCTGCGAGGTATAGGGATCGGTGCAAAGCGGGCGGGCGATGCCGACCAGATCACAGGTGCCGTCGTTCAGCGCGCCTTCCATCGAGGCACGCGAGCGGAAGCCGCCGGTCGACATCACCGGCATTTTCGCAATCGCCCGGGCCTCTTTCGCATAGACGGCGAAATAGGCTTCGCGCGCAACGGTCGAGGCACGCGGCGGCTCACGCTCGAACTGATTGTCGACATTCACGCCCAGCAGGCTCAGATGCTCATAGGTGCCGCCGGTCAGTTCCAGCAGGTCAAGACCTTCGTGGTTCAGCCATTCGACGACCTGCATCGAATCCTCATGCGAGAAGCCGTCTTTCTGGAAGTCTGCCGAGTTCAGTTTCAGGCCGACCGGGAAATCAGCGCCGACTTCCTTGCGGATGGTGCGGATCACTTCCAGGAGGAAGCGCGCACGCGCCGCCAGGTCGCCGCCCCATTTGTCGGTGCGCAGATTGACGCGCGGGCTAAGGAATTCCGAGATCAGGTAGCCGTGTGCGCCATGCACCTGCACGCCTTTGAACCCGGCCTGTTTTGCCACTTTCGCGGCATTGCCAAAGCGCCAGATGATATTCTCGATCTCATCTTCTTCGAGGGCGCGCGGGGTTTGCTGTTGCCAGCGCAGCATCGAGAAGCCAACCGAAGAAGGCGCAACCGGGTTCGGGCAGGCGCCGGCAGGGGCCTGACGACCGGCATGGCCGATCTGAGCCCAGACATGGGCACCGTTTTCCTGACCGGCGGCAGCCATAGCCTCAAGACGAGCCATCGCCTCAGGCTCTTGCGGACCCTCAATACGCACATTGCCGGGGCGCTCAAGCGAGCGGCGGTCAACCTGGATATTGCCGGTGATCAACAGGCCGGTGCCGCCCTTACCCCAAAGGCGGTAGAGGGTTTCGTGATCGCGGGTCGCGCGGCCCAGATGATCCGCGCAGCCCTCGGTCATCGCCGATTTGCCCAGACGATTGGGCAGCGAGACGCCGCAGGGCAGGGGCAGCGGAGTGTCGAGGCGGATGGTCGCTTGTTCGGTCATAGTTTCCTCCCATGGAAAGATGAAAAAAGGCAGACCTCTCACGGTCGCAGGCGTTTGCACGCCTGCGTCTCCCCCGGGAAAAGCAGGGTTTCTCAGTGTTTGTGTGTGACCAGCATGGTGGTCAGATAGGATTGCACGGCTTCTATCCCGCCTTCCGAGCCGAAGCCGCTGTCGAGCACGCCGCCGAAGGGCGTCTCGGGCAGGGCCAGCGCGAAATGGTTGAGCCCCAGCATCCCTGCGTGCATGGTCGAAGCGATCTTCGCCGCCGTCGCATCCGAGCGGGTGAAGGCATAGGAGCCAAGACCGACCGGCAGGCGATTGGCCTCAGCCAGGGCCTGATCCAGCGATCCGGTGCGCATCACCAGGGCCAGCGGGCCGAAGGGCTCATCATTCATGGCACGCATCGCGGGCGTCATGCCGGAAAGGATGGTCGGGCGGTAGAAATTGCCGCTATTGCCGATCCGGGCGCCGCCGGTTTCCAGCTTCGCCCCCTCAGCAACCGCCTCCTGCACCAGGGCATCCACCGATTGCAGCTGACCAAGCGTGGTCAGCGGGCCCATCTGGGTTGCCGGGTCCATACCGTCACCGATGACCAGCTTTTCGGTTTCCGCGACAAAACGCGAGACGAACTCATCATGGACCGCATCATCGACCAGGAAACGGGTCGGAGAGACGCAGACCTGGCCCGTGTTGCGGAACTTCCAGGTCACGGCCAGCGGCACCAGAGCGTCAAGATCGGCATCCGCGGCGACGATCACCGGCGCGTGGCCACCAAGCTCCATCGTCACCTTTTTCAGCTCTTGCCCGGCGGCAGCGGCGACGATGCGACCGACCCGGGTCGAGCCGGTCAGCGAGACTTTACGAATCTCCGGCGCTTTGATCAGCGCATCCGAGATTTCCGAGGCGCGGCCCCAGACGAGGCTGATGGCCTTCGGCGTGACACCGGCCTCAAGCAGGCAGCGCACCATCGCCCAGGCCGTGACCGGCGTATCCTCTGAGGGCTTCACGACAATCGAACAGCCCGCCGCCAGAGCGGGGGCAATTTTCTGCATCACCCCCCAGGCCGGGAAGTTCCAGGGCGCCATGATCGCCACCGGCCCGACCGGGCGCGAGGTGACATGCAGCGAGATATCCGCAGCCCGGCCAGGCACGATGCGGCCATAGGTGCGGCGACCCTCTTCGGCGGACCAGTCAAGCAGATCAGCGCAGCCGTTCCATTCCGCGAGCGCCTGAGCCCAGGCCTTACCCTGTTCGCGCGTCATGACTTCAGATGCGGCCTCGGCGCGTTCACGCATCAGCTGGGCGGCGCGGCGCAGGATCTGATAACGCTCAAAAGCCGATTTAGCCGACCATTCGGCAAAGCCTTCGGCGGCGACCGCAGCGGCTTCGCGCGCCTCGGCCTCACCGCCGCGCGGCAGTTCTGCGATCACCTCATCCGTCGCCGGATTAAGGACTTTCAGAATACCGGCGCTGCCGGTGTTGCGGCTTACGCCACCGATGATAAGGCTGGCCTGATCAAACATGTCAGCGCTCCTGAATATAGTTGTCGAGGATATAGCCGGCGATCGCCAGCGAAGAGGTCGCCGCTGGAGAGGGGGCGTTGCAGATATGGACCATGCGCTTCGTCTCCATGACCAGGAAGTCATGCATGATCGTGCCGTCATCCATAATCACCTGGGCGCGCACCCCCGCCTTGCGCTTTTGCAGATCGCGTCGCGTCAGGCTGGGGATATATTTGCGGCAGGCCTCAAGATAGACGCCGGTGAACAGTGAATTGCGCATCTCGGAAAGGCCTGAGCGCAGATTGCCCTTCAGGAATTTCCAGAAGCCCGGATAGGTCAGGTATGAGAGCATATCGCGCAGGTTGATCGAAAAGCGCGGCAGCCCCTCACGCGAGAGGCCCAGCACGGCATTCGGCCCGACGCTGAGGCGGTTATTGACCTCATGCGTCAGATGGATGCCGAGGAAGGGCAGATCGGGGTCGGGCACCGGATAGATCAGATGGTTGATCTTCGGGCGCAAAGCCGGGTCGACCTGGTAATATTCACCGCGGAAGGGAACGATGCGGAAATTGGTCTTCAACCCGGCCATCCGCGCCAGACGGTCCGCCTGGGCACCGCCGCAGACCACCAGTCGGCCAGCGCTGATCGCCTTGCCATTGCACTCAACCGTGACCGAATCCGCGCTTTCGCGGATCGCGGTGACACGGGCATTGAGCCGGATCTCGCCACCGCGCGCGGTGATACGATCGGCCATGCGGCGCGTGACCAGGCCGTAATCGACAATCGCGCTTTCCGGGAAAAACAGCGCCTCAAGGCCTTTGATCAAAGGCTCACGCAGGCGCAGCTGATTGCCGTTGACATCCTCATAGGGGATGCCATTGGCAACGGCACGTTCGCGCAGGTCCTTCAGACGCGCAATCTCAACCGGGTTGGTCGCGACGATCAGCTTGCCGCATTCCTCATATTCAATGCCGGCGCTCTGGCAGAATTCCTTCACCATCACCGCGCCCTTGCGGCACAGCTGCGCTTTCAGAGATCCCGGGGCGTAATAAACACCCGCGTGAATGACTCCCGAATTATTCCCGGTCTGGTGCCGCGCCAGAGCGGCTTCTTTCTCCAGCACCAGAACTTTTGTGTCGGGGTAGCGATCCTGGTAGCTGAGGGCTGTCGCAATGCCAACAATCCCCCCGCCGATCACCACAAGATCAAATTTCATTCTTCACACTGCTTCCTGGTTACACCGCAACAGCAGCGCCGGGCAGACCGGCACCGAGCGTGGCCGCCAGCAGCGAATCCCGGTCGAACGCCTGACGCGGCGCCGCGACGGCCACCCGACCCGAATGCACCACAAGGATGCGTTCACTCAAGGCCAGCAACTCCGCGAAAGAGGTTGAAAGCAGAATGATCGCTGCCCCCTCTGCCGCCATTTGCAGCATGATTTCGTAAATCTGCCGGATTGCACCGACATCAACGCCCGAGGTCGGTTCCGAGAAGATATAGATCTTCTGCTGGCGTTTTAGCCATTTGCCGATCACGGCTTTCTGTTGGTTGCCACCCGAGAAATAGCGCATCTTCGTCGCAGGGGCGGCGGGGTGAATGGCCAGCTGGCTGACGATTTCGCGACCGTGGCTCAACACGGCACTGCGGGTCACGACGCCCAGCTTATGCAACCGGTCGAGAACCGGCATCGAGACGTTCTCAGCCATCGACAGGTTCGGGAACAGGGCCTGTTTGCGGCGATCCTCGGGGATCAGTGCAATGCCCGCATTCAGCGCATCCTGGGGCGCGCGGAATTTCTGCGGCTTTCCGTCGATCACAATATCGCCCTGATATTCAATCAGGCCGGAAAGGGCTTTCTCGATCTGCTCCATCCCGCCGCCGATCGGCCCGGTGATGCCAAGGATTTCGCCCCGGCGCACCGGGAAATCGGTCGGTGCCAGCCGTGCAGTCGTCAGCCCGCGCACTTCCAGCGCCAGCTCATCACGGGCATGGCCCGGATTGGTGATCGCCAGTTCCCCGGCCGAGCGGTTGACCATCAGCTGCGTGACCAGAGCCTCGTCAATCTCATCGCGCTGCAGGGTGCGCACCACCTTGCCATCGCGCAGGATCGTGGCGCGGTCGCAAAGCAGTTTCACCTCATTGAGGCGGTGCGAGATATAGACGATGGTCAGGCCTTCGGCCTTGAAGCGGCGGATCAGATCAAACAGCAGCTCGCTTTCGCGGCCTGAGAGACGCGCCGTCGGCTCATCCAGGATGATCAGGCGGAATTTGCGGTGGAACAAAGTCGCCAGCGTCAGCATCTGCATCTGCGCTGCCGTCAGCGACCCGGCCCGGGCGGAGGGATCAATATCAAGGCCGATGCGGGTCAGGATTTCCTTCGCGCGGCGTTCCAGCGCGCGGCGGTTCACCCAGAAGCCTTCCTCACCCATCAGAAGATTCTCGGCCACGCTCATATGCCAGGCCCTTCGACAAGACCCGAATGAAGCCTGTCGGATGAGGCGCGCACGGTGGCACTTGGGTCACCGGAAACCCCCGAGGGGCCGGGGTGGTGCGGGCAGGGAGCGGCACGCGACCAACACGGCCCGGCCCTGAGCGGGGTTGCGAGCCAGAGGCCGAACAGGCTTAGGGGATTGTCCGTCGAAGGGAGGTGCCTGAGCCGGGATCACAGGAAGCGGCAGGGCAGAACCGCTCAAACGAGCAAAAGGCAGTGTCATGCCCAGGGAGAAAGAGCCCGGAAAGAGGGAGGTGCCTTGTTAGCAACAGCGCACCAGATTGCCGCAACCGTTTCGTCGAAAGGGGGTTTGCACGATCAGAATAGCAACGCGGGGGACAGACCGAATGTGACGCCGCCCTGCGGATGTCGCAAGCATGTGTCGCCATCTGCGACCTGAAGGTCATGATAGCAATGCCGGTCTCGGATCGCCTTGCTACCAAGTGCCGACGCCCCGGCTGTGCCCGCAAGGGTTGAAAAGAATGTTTGGGCGAAAGAATGATACAGCTCCCCAGCCGGAAAGGCGGTGATGCGTTCTGACACACCGATTGAGCCGCTGGAACAAATCGAAACGCTAGGCACCGTCAGAGCAAAAACTTGACGCGAGGTGTCAGGGTCGTGGAGTTGTTGACCGATAGGGCTCGGCAATCGCTCAGGCCCAAAGCGATGATCTCGATCGCTCCAGCCCAAAACCTTCGATGAGCTATAGAAACCAGTTCTATCGCTCATGGCACGGAACGCGAAAAACCTCGCCTACCCAGGTTGAAGGGCAATCTGTCAGCGTTCGAAGCAATTTCAGATCGCCATAGAACGCTTTGGGCCGCCCGGGGCCGCCCGTCAGCGAACGTAACCTTTCCGCTCCTTGGCTCGCGCAAGTTTCATCAGGGCGTTGACGGCCTGCCCTTCGTCAGAGTGGGTTTCGACCAGCATCTGCCCACGCGATCCGATCCGCCCCCATTCTCGCACCAGACTGGACTTACCAAAGAGATCGATCTCAATTGCCATCCGATAGTAGCGCCGCATGTTGCGCGCAGGGTCAAGCCGCCGCAAATGCAGCAAGCGAGGAAACACTTCGAACTGGTCAGAAGATGCAGACATTTCTACCGGGCAGTAAGGTATCCAGAATCTAACAGGCAGGACGCTTCACAGAAAGCAGAGAAACCCTTCAGGGTGCACAAAGCTTCGCATCATCAAGTGTGCTGGCGTAGAGCAGACAGGTTTCCATGTCGGCTAAGGTAGCCTCCAATCGGTCGTAGTCGGATTTCAGCGCCCGGGTTGCGGTGATCGTTTCGTCAAATTCTGTGGCCAGCTCTTTGTGCTTCTTGAGCAGGCCATTGTACTCATCAACCAACGTGTTGTTTTCACCGAGCAGCTTGTCATAGGCTGCGGCGCATTCGGTCACGTTGGATTTGCATGTGAAGCCTTCGTAGTCGCATTGGTACTTGTCGAAACAGGCTGCGTTCTGGTCGACGCACATGCCGCTGCTCGAGCAGACCGTATCGCCAAATCCAAGGCATGCTCCCCGGTCACCGTATGAACAGCTGAACCCCTGCTGTGCACTGACGCCGGTCGGGATCAAGACAAGGGCGATCAACAGCCTTAGGATCTTCATGCCATCACATCCAGCTTCGGCAGGCCGCGCACGATTTCCATGGTTCGCAGGCTCACGGTGATGACGCGTTGGAACAGTTCCAGCGGGTAGGCGGGGTTGTCCATCGTTTCGATGGCATAGCGGTTGGCGTCGTTTTCGATGCCGCTGTCCTTGTCGGTCTTCACCACCTGGCGTTCCATCACCCATTCCAGCGCGGGCTTGCCGTTCACGACGTAGTCGTAGGCCTCCAAAGGCACGTCCTGCATGGTGATGTTGGCGTTGTAGATGACGGTGGTCTTGTCCTTTTCCTTGCCGTTCTTCCCGAAGGCCCACTTCGTGACGCGGTAGAAGGCCTCCGGGTTCTTGATGTCGGCCAGGAGCAGATCGCCTTGCTTAATCGTGACCGGGTAGGGATCGACCGTTTCATAGTTCACATGCAGATCGCCGAGGGTGCGGCCCGCGCGGCTGAAGGCCCAGAAGTCAGCGGCGGTTTTCACGCGGGGGATGCGGGGCAGTTCCTTGGACAGGTTGTCGGCGTACTCCGTGCAGTAATCTTCTGAATGCAGCAGGCCGTAGACGTAGTAGAACAGGTCTTCCCTAGTGATCGTCTCACCGGGATAGGCGTCCTGGAAATGCTTGAGGCCAGCGTAGGTGATGGCGTCACGACGCACTGGTCCCGATGGATGACTTTCAAATAGATTGCCATCATCTTGGACCTGCCGATCATAAAGATGAAGTGGAAAGCATTGTGTGCCGCCATCAGTCTGTCGGTCAACAATCTCATCCGACATCAAGGCGAATTGGCCGTATCCTGGCCATCTGACCTTCAAGACAATAATTCTATTGGCTTCGTCTCTGTTCGGAAAAAAGTGCGGCATCTTTAGCGGCATTTCAGTCAATGTCTTATCGAGATAGAACCAACCCTTGGAGAAGGGTCTATGAAGTATCGGCCGAAGAGCTTCGGTATCTGGAGTGAGTTTTCTGTTTCGTGTCAGCGCAATTTTTAAGCCGCGACTCCAAGCAATTTTCGTTTGGTCATCAATAATACCCGCCAGAATATCGATTTCTGATCCCTTGGCGTTCAGAGCACCTTCTTCAGAAAGTCTTTGTCTCTCTCCTTCATAGACCTGAATGAGCCTCGCTGTGTTTTCAAATGCAGCAAACCGGGAGGAATTAATGCACCAAGCATCTCGGTTTGTCATGACCCCGCCGGAGTAGTCCTCGAATATTGTTACTTCTCTTCCTGGCGCCTTGCTGCCAATCGGCACGAATGATGCAAAGTCCTGCTTACCTTTTTTTAGCCAGTCATTCCGGTCATCAGGGGTGATCTCTTCCCAGCCATCTGAATCGCGAATTCCGCCAATCGCTCCAAAATTGCGAATGATGGTAAGCTTCTGCTTCTGATCAAGGTAATCGCCGATGTCATGGAAGTGGATACGGCCGCGTTCTACGGAGTCAGGGTTCTTGACCAGAACGCTGATCGCGATGGGGGCGCGGCTGCCCGAGCCGAAGATCTTACCTCCTTCTCGACGGGATAACTCGCCACTGGTGCGCTGGTTGCCGCGCAAGTGGAACACGTATAGGTCGCTGAAATCCTCCGCGAGGCAGGCGCGCATTCCATCGGCGGCGTTGCCATCCACCCATCCTGCATTCGTGACATAAGCCATGACGCCAGTGTCGCCGATCCTATCAGATGCCCAACGGAAGGCGCGGATGTAACTGTCGTAGAGTGAGTTTTTGAGCGTGGCTGTGGACCGCGCTGCATAGGTGTCACGGATGCGGCCATCAAGAGTCGGATAGGACACGTTGGCGTTGTTGTCGTTCGCACTGCCTTGCCCGGCAGAATAGGGGGGGTTGCCAACGATCACGCGGATGTCCGTCGCCTTCTGCCGCTTCCGCCGCTCCGAGTTGTCGGGCATGTAATGCGAGATCAGGTCGTCGCTTTCATACATCTGGAAGGTGTCGGTCAGGCAGATGCCTTCGAAGGGCACATACTCGCCGCCCTGCAGCCCGTGATAGACCGCCTCGATGTTGATCGCGGCGATGTAATAGGCCAGCAGCACGATCTCGTTGGCGTGGATCTCGTGGCGGAACTTATGCTCCATCTCTTCGGGCGCGATCAGGCCGGATTGCAGCAGCCGGGTGATGAAGGTGCCGGTGCCGGTGAAGGGGTCGATGATGTGAACGCCGGGGGAGCCGAGGGTCTGGCCGAATTCGGACTGCAGCACCTCGTTGACTGAATGGATGATGAAATCGACGATCTCGACCGGGGTGTAGACGATGCCCAGCTTTTCGGTGGTGCGGGGGAAGGCGCGGCGGAAGAACTTGTCGTACAGCTCGACGATCAACTTTTGTTTGGCCTGGGGATCGGTGATGCCCTGTGACCGCAGCTTGACGCTAACGTAGAACTTTTCGAGGTCGCGGGATTCCTTGTCGAGGTTGGCCTCGTTCAGCACATCCAGCACGCGCTGCATGGCGCGGGAGACCGGGTTTTCGGCGGTGAACTTGTGGCCTTCGAACAGGGTTTCGAACACAGGCCGGGTGATGATGTGCTGGGCCAGCATCTCGATGGCGTCGCCTTCGGAAATGGTGTCGTTCAGATCATCACGCAGTTCGCCAAGGAAGGCATCGAAGGCGCGGCGTGCTTCGGTGTCGGGGTCTTTCAGCAGGGCGGTCAGCCGGGTGATGTGGTTCTTGGCGATTTCGGCGATGGAGGCCGACCAATCCTCCCAATAATCGCGGGTGCCACATTTCTTGACGATCTTGGCCATGATGGCGCGGGAGAATTCGTCGATCGAGAAGGTCATCTCGGTCTGGGTGGGTTCGGGGCCTTCGATCACGTCATCGCCTGGTCCGCCGCTGCCCGACCCGATGCCGGAACTGGCGGCCTTGGTCTTGTTCGGCAGCTTCTGGACGACAGCGGTGACCGAGCGCAGTTCTTCGGAGTCTGCGTTGATGCCGACAATCTCGACTTTGTCCGAGATATCTTGGCCGAGGGAGGCCTTGTTGATCGTGCTGTCGAAGCGTTCGTCATGGGCGCGCAGGGCGTTCAGGATTTGCCAAACGACGCGGTAGCGTTCATTGTCGGCCAGCGCCTGTTCGGGCGGAACCCCGGCAGGGACGCCCACGGGCAGGATGACATAGCCCATCTTCTTTCCGTCAGCGCGGCGCATGACGCGGCCGACCGACTGGACGACGTCGATCTGGCTCTTGCGTGGATGCAAGAACATGATGGCATCGAGGGCGGGAACATCGACGCCCTCGGACAGACAGCGGGCGTTGGTCAGGATGCGGCAGACATTGTCGCCCGCATCAGCCTTCAGCCAATCCAGCAGTGCGCCGCGCGTTTTGGCGTTGAATGTGCCGTCGACGTGTTCGATCTGGCACTGGAGGTGGTCAGAGGGGGTGTCGTCGTCGATCAGGCTGTCCTGCCCGAGGTATTCATCGACCACGGCTGTGAATTCGTCGCGGATAAGCTTGGAACTGCGGATGTCCTTGGCGAAGGCCAGTGCGCGGCGCATAGGATGGGGGTCGGTGGAGACATCGGCCTTCAGGTCGATCTTGGTCAGGGCCTTGTAGCAGCCGATGATCTTGGTGGCGTCGTCCAGAACCAGTTCGCTGCCCGCATCGCCGAGCCGCTTTTGCACGGCCGCACTGACCAGGCCCTCATCCATCGCCAGCACGATGACCTTGTAGTCGGTCAGAAGGCCGTTCTGCACTGCCCAGCCGAAACCCCGGTAAAACAGGGTCTCGCCGAAGAGGGCCGGGTTATCCATCGAGGCCAGTTCGGCGCCGACCTCATCGGCCTTGCTGCGGACATTGTCGCCGAAGATCCGGGGCGTCGCCGTCATGTAGAGACGCTTGCGTGCCTTCACATTGTCATTGCTGTGTATCTTGACGAAATTCGACTCTTCATCGCCGTCGAGTGTGGCACCCGTGGTGCGGTGCGCCTCATCGCAGATGATCAAGTCGAACTCGGGCAGCCCGGCTTCCTGCGCGCGGGTCAGTGTGACTATGGATTGGTAGGTCGAGAAGATGACGGTCATCCGCTCCGGATCGTTCTCGCCAGCTTTTTCGGCGACCTTGACTGGGTCAGTGGTGGCGGGAAACGCCAGGTCATGGATTTCGATTTCCGCAATGTCGTCTGTGCTCTTTCGGCGCTTGCCAACGTGGGCGTCGGAGCAGACAGCGAAGGCGCGGATCGGCGTTTCGGTGTCGTTCGTCCATTCGCGCACGGTCTGGGACATCAATGCCAGCGAAGGCACCATGAACAGAACGCGCTTCCCCTTGCCTGCGATGGCTTCAGCGATCTTCAGCGATGTGAAGGTCTTGCCCATGCCGCAGGCCATAATCATCTTGCCGCGATCTGCCGCAGCGAGGCCCTTGCTGACGTCTGCCAGCGCATCCTTCTGATGGTCCATCAGGGACTTCTTGGCGCTTAGGACGATTTCGCCGCGCGCTTCGAAAATCGTCCAGTCGATCCGGCTTTCACGCAGGTCTGTCAGGCCGATGCGCACGACCGGGATTGCCTGATCCCGGATCATTTCCTCGGCGTTTATTCCCCATTCCTTTTCAGTAGTATCGAGAACGACGCGCCTGCTGAAAGGCTCCTTGCCAGAAGCCGAAATAAAACTGTCGATGTGGGCCTTCTGGATACGGGCATCCGCAGCGTAAAACTTTGCTTGAATGGCTGCGAAGCCTGCCTCATTGCGCAGTTTTGCAACCAGGTCGATGCCGACGTCTTTGCCGTCGCGACCATTGGTTTTTGCCCAATCCGACCAAGTCCAGACCGCTTCATATTCTTCTGACTGAACAGGGTCATTCATGAAAAACACGAGGGCCAACCGTTCGAAATAGGTGCCCTTTTCACGCTCTGTAGCTGCAGCGTCGCGGTAAGATTGTAGGATTCGGTCGATGGCAGTCATAAGCACCCCTGACTATGTATTTCATCAACTTAGCGATGAACCAGCAGGGCGGCGACCACAAAAATTCTCCTTTGCTCCAGTGTCGATAAAAAGGGGGCTCACGCCCCCTTCTCGAACTTCAAGACTGGGATGCCCAGCTTCTTGGCCTTGTCGGCAAGGTTTTCCTGGATGCCATTGCCCGGGAAGACGAGGACACCCACGGGCAGGACGTCCAGCATGGCGTCGTTGCGCTTGAAGGGTGCGGCCTTGGCGTGTTTGGTCCAGTCTGGCTTGAAGGCTACTTGCGTGACCTTGCGGGCTTCGGCCCATTTGGCGGCGATGAGTTCGGCACCCTTGGGGCTGCCACCGTGGAGAAGGATCATGTCGGGATACTTGGTCTGGACCTGATCGAGCTTGCCCCAGATCAGGCGGTGATCGTTGAAGTCGATCCCACCGGTGAGGGCGATCTTGGTGCCTTGGGGCAGCATCACTTCAGTTTCCGAGCGGCGCTTGGCGGATAGAAAATCGCGGCTGTCGATCAGCGCTGCGGTCAGGTGCTTGTGGTTCACCATCGAGCCAGAGCGGGGCCGCCAGGTGGAGCCCGTGTGCAGCTCAAAGGCCTCGGCGCTGCGGTCGCGGAAGGCCTCCAGACAATGCCGCCGCTCGACAAGGCTGGTGCCTTCGGCCGTCAGGCGCTCAAGTTCGGTCGATTTCACCTCGGAGCCGTCCTGTTCGCGCTGCAGGCGGTGTTGCGCCACTTCATTGTCATCGAGCAAGCGTTCGGTGCGGGCGGCGGCGCGGTGAAAGAGGTTGACCTGGCCCCAGAGCAACTCTTCGAGGTCGGGTTCCATGCGGGTGTCGCCAAGGGTTGCGACGAGGGCATCGAAGATATCACTGACCGCGTCGATGAGGCGCTCGGGTTCCGGCATCGGGCGCAGATCGACCTCGTCCTGGAAGGCACGGGTGCCGTAGAGCTGAAGCTCCTGAAGCGCCCAGGCGGTGTGGGAAAGGGCGGGGCTGCGGTCGAAATCCTCGCTCTGGAATTGGGTCGTCATGGTCTTTTGCCTCCGGCTGCTCGGGCCCGCGCGACATCCCGCGCGGCCTTCATGGGCTGCGAAAGCTGTCACTGGGGACGCCCCTTCACCCCGCCTTCGGGGCCGGAACGCATGTGGAGGAGGACGGGGGGCGGCTGATTTGCCTCGCGATGCAAAGCGGGGGCTCGTCCCCCGCGGCGGAAATCAGTTGCCTCCCGTCCTTGAAGGGGCGGCCCCTTTGACGGCCGCCTGCCCATCTCTTGAAGGACGTGCGGGTGTTGGGTGGGTTCGACAGCCGGGAAGAGGAGAAAGACGTGACCCGGTTCCTCAAGCGATGCTTGACCACTGCCCCGCCCCCAGACTGCTTTTGCGCTTTGAGAGTTCAGATCGTCAGCCGATGCTGATCCTTGGGGTCGATCTGCTGCGCCAGATGCTGCCGCAGCGCTTCAGCGCCGTGGGCACGGAGATCATCGTTGAAATCCCCAAGACGTGGCTCGAGCACCCGCACGGATATCCCGGCCTCAGCTGCTCTGGCGGTCAACCTTTCCGCCGCGCGCTGCCCGGCCGGATCGCGGTCGATGGCGATGTAGAGGCGCTGTAACCCCACCGGCAACAGGACGGCCCCGAGGTGACCCGACGAGAGCGCCGCCCAGACGGGCAAAGAAGGTGCCGCCTCGCGAACGGAGAGCATGGTCTCGATGCCTTCGCCCAGCACGAGGCTTTGATCGGCAGGAGCGATCCTGACGGCATTGCCCAGCAGGTGCCCCATAGCCCGCCGCGGTGTGTCGACAGCCGCCTTGTCCTTTCCGTCAGGCGCCAACCAGGTTCGATGCACGCCCTGCAGGGCCCCTGCCCCATCGATGACAGCCGCAATCAATGCTGGTCTGGGGACGGGCTTGGTCTGGCCCTCATCCCGATGCCAGCACTTCGGGTGGAAGCGCAGGGTTCCGCTCGGCACCGTTTGGGTGATGCCCCGGGATCGCAGGTACGTTTCTGCCAGAGAGCCTGTCAAAGATACCGAGGCCGCAAACAAGCGCGATGCAGCTTCTGGCGTTCCGGAAGGGGGTTTTCGGCTGCACTGGGAATTGGCATCCGGGAGAACCCGCTGCGGACGTCCAAGATGCATCCGTGCTTCGGCCAGAAGATCGGGAAAGCGGGTGATCCCCGTGCGTTCGCGGATGATGTCGAGGAGATCGCCGAATTCCGACGTGGCTGAATCGGTCCATTTGCCCCGAGCTCCCGGCCCCGAGGTGGGACCGGTCAGCCTGACGAACAGCGAGCGGCCCGGATTGTTTTGCAGATCGCCGACCATCCAGTAAGAGCCTTCCCGCCTCCCGGCGGGAAGATAATGGCGGCAGACGCTTTCAGCGTTTTGCGAGAGGTCTCGCAACAGATCTTCTGTTTCCAATGACATGGCACACACGATTAACAACCTTTGCGTGCATGTAGACCCTGGATGGGGAAGCGTGCAAGCAGGTGATCGAGCACTTTCACACCGCCGGAATCCGTCGGACAGAAGAGGCGCAGCTTCCAGCTGATGATCTCGGAAAAGAAGCCGTCGGCCTTGAGCCGGTCCTTGGCTGCTTCCGTGAACCCTGACAATTCGATCCGGTTAACCCCCATGACGCGCGAGCGGTGCAACTCCATCCCCTCGGCCAGGCGCACCACGGTCTTGTCCTTGAGAACAAGGGCATGGACCTGCGCCGCGGACAGTTGCGGCGCATCACCCGCCAGCGTCGTCGCGACCCAAGACGGCGAAACGCGGCGGCCGATGATGCGCTGGCCATCGTCGGTTTGCAGCCGGTAGACGCGGGTTTCGTCCTGGGGAAGTTGCTTCCAGATCGGCAGCAAGAGCCCCGCTACGATATGCAGCGTGGTTTCCGTGAACTCCGGCACCTCGGCCAGTTCCGCGGTCCAGGCGGCGATGAAGGCCGCGCGGTCGGCCTCGAGCCAATGCGTGTCGTCCATCAGCTTTGCAGGCACGGTGCTTGCCTCGGTGGGGCGGATCAACCGCAAGCGGGGCTCGATCGTGCCATCATCCAGCATTAGGCTGGTCGCGGGCACCTGCACCGCCGCGCGACCCGAGCGGCTGTTGACCAGGAGCCGTGCCTTCGGGTCATCAAGCCAGTCCAGCGCATTGGCCAGCGAGGTCGGCGTGTTGCGGCGCTTTTCTGCGATGGTCAGGAGCTGGGTTTCGGCGCCGGAGCCGGGATGGGTGTAGATCACCCTCGCATCGGTGACGCGGAAGCTCTCGGCGCGCAGCGTCTCGAGCCCGAGATCATAGACCCCGGCTGCGATTGCCCCCTCGATGCGTTGGTCGAGAAGTTCCTCGAAAGCCGAGAAAAGCACGGCCTGCATGTCGATCGTCAGCGCCAGCAGGCGATTGAGGAAGGTTGTGATCGGCGGCAACTCGTCCTTCAGCCCGTTGTCATCGGTCAGGCTAAGGCCGGTGGCATCCTCGAAGGCCCCGATCGAACAGCCCGCGACATCGCCGCGATAGATGCGACGGTATAGCTGGCGCAAAGCATCACGGGCGTAAGGCGACTCAAGGTTATCCTCGGGCCGGAAAAGCCCCTGCCCGCCGGTCTGGCGCTGACCCCGCGTGATCGCGCCCAATGTGTCGAGGCGGCGCGCGATGGTCGAGAGGAACCGTTTCTCCGCCTTCACATCGGTGGCCACCGGTCGGAAGAGCGGCGGTTGCGCCTGATTGGTGCGGTTGGTGCGGCCGAGACCCTGGATGGCGGCATCGGCCTTCCAGCCGGGTTCGAGGAGGTAGTGAACCCGAAGACGCTGGTTCTTGGCCCCAAGATCAGCGTGATAGCTGCGCCCCGTGCCGCCGGCATCGGAGAAGATCAGGATGCGCTTCTGGTCGTCCATGAAGGCGGCGGTTTCCGCGAGGTTGGCAGATCCTGCCCGGCTTTCCACGACAAGCCGCGCGGCATGCCCTTCGCCCTTGCGCACAATGCGGCGCGAGCGGCCTGTCACTTCCGCCACCAGATCGGTGCCGAAACGCTGGACGATCTGGTCGAGCGCCCCCGGCACGGGCGGCAGGCCGGCCAGCTTTTCGATCAGAGCGTCGCGGCGGCGGGCAGCCTCCCGACACTCGACGGGCTGCCCATCGCGCATCACGGGTCGTGACGACAGTTTGCCCTCACTGTCGGTGAAGGGCTCGTAGAGTTGCACCGGAAAGGAATGGGCGAGGTAATCCAGGACGTAATATGCCGCGTCCGCGTTATGCAGAGCGCGGCGCTTCATGTCGTTGATATGATGTTTCATTTCGGGATCTCCACTTGGCATAATCATGATGCTTCTGCTCTCAACCGCAGAAGGACGCCCCGACATGACCTCCCCCTCCAACTCTCCCCCCGACGGCGCAGCCGCCGCCGGGGCTGCCGCCCATCAAGCACTTGTTTCCGGCTATCTTGCGGACAATCCGAACTTGTCCGCCGGCGCCCTAAGCGCGGCCCGGCATCTTCTGAAGTGGGCCGCCATCCGACGGATCGCGATGCGGGATATTGATGCGGCGACCATTGATCGATTTGCGCGGCACCGGTGTCGGTGCGGCCGCTACAGCGCCGCGCAGTTGCAAGACCCAGGCTACATCACCGATGCCCGCAGATTTCTGAGGCATCTCGAAGGTGCCGGTCACGTTGCTATTCCTGATGCGGTTGCCCGGCTTAGCCCGGGTTTGGCCGGCTTTTCGGCAAACCTCGCGACCCAAGGATACAGCAAGGTCACCTACAGCTCCCGCATGAGCCAGGCCCGGCATTTCGCCGAATGGACCCTACGAATGCGAGTTCCGACAGACAGCATAGATGATCACCTGATCGAACAATTCGCCCAGCATGACTGCCAATGCGGGATCAAGACGAAGCGAGGCAAGCGTGTCGAAGGGTCCGGCTCAAAGGACCGCTGCCGTGGTGCGCGCGCCTTCGTGGCTTTTCTCAGAGGTGAAGGAGTGATCCCGGTCGCGGTAGCTACGGAAGCGCCGGCTGATCCACGCGTAGCCGATTTTGCGACTTGGCTTCGCCGGGAGCGTGGCGCCACGTCAGAGACGATCCGGCGCTATCAGCAGGAGTTAGGTCGCTGGCTGGCGAATCTTGGATCGGAACCGCAGGAGTACACCGCGACAGCCGTCCGCTCGATCGTCCTGGATCAGGGCGAAGACCGTTCCAGATCGTCGGTTCGTATGACCATCACCGTGTTGCGCGCGTACTTGCGTTTCATGATTGGGCAAGGGCTATGTGCTCCATCGCTGCTTCTTGCGGTGCCGTCAGGGGTGCGACGAAGGCTTTCCACGGTCCCGACGACAATCCCGTCTTCGACCATCGAAGAGATTGTCGCATCTTGCGGCACCGATACGGCGGTTGAAGTGCGAGACCGCGCAATCATCCTGCTTCTCGCGCGGATGGCCCTGCGTGCAGGCGATATTTGGCAACTCCGCCTCTCCGACATCGACTGGCGCGCGAGCAGGTTGCGATTGCACGGCAAAAGTCGACGCGGGGTGATGATGCCTTTACCGCAGGACGTCGGTGATGCGCTGCTCGCTTACATTGAGGACGCGCGCCCGATGGTTTCTTCCGACAGGGTCTTCTTGCGCACCCAAGCCCCTTTCACGCCATTTCGTTCATCCGCCGAGATCGCCGGTATTGTCTCCCGGGTCTTGTCCCGCGGCGGCTTCGTGGGCCTGCCAACCGGCTCACATGTGTTTCGGCATTCGCTGGCTTCCGCATGGCTACGCGATGGGGCGGAATTGGATCAGATCGGGGCGGCGCTGCGCCACACGTCGCGGGACACGACGGCAATCTACGCCAAGGTTGATGTCGGTATGCTTGGGGCAGTGGCCCAGCCTTGGCCGGGGTATTCAACATGATTAATCAAGATGTTGACCGCTATATCAACCTTCACCGTGCCCTCGGAAAGGGGTTCAACAAACATGAGAAGTCCCTGCGAGAGTTCGCTGCATTTGCCGCTGACCGGGACGACCAGCACGTAACCGCAGCACTGATCCTGGCGTGGGCGGGGAGCGCTGCCACGCCCAATTCAGCGCAAGACCGATATGATCAGGCTCGCGCCTTCGCGATGTTTCTGCATGCAGAGAATGCGCAACATGAGGTTCCAGTGGCAGGGTTGTTCGGCCGATCAAGGCGTCGCCGACCCGCTCCCCATATCCTGTCGCAAGACCAGATCAATGGCATCCTGACGGAGGCACTGCTGGTTCCCGGCCTGTCCCCGATCAGCCCGCAGACCTATCACACGCTGTTCGGGTTACTGGCATCGACAGGTCTTCGCATCTCCGAGGCATTGTCCTTGCGTTGCGATGACCTGACCGAGGACGGCCTGTTGATCCGCAAGGGCAAATTCAGCAAGAGTCGCTTGGTCCCTCTTCATGCCTCGACCCGCGCAGCGTTGGACCGCTATCTTGAGTTTCGCCGCGTCGTCCGCGATGCCAGTCGAGACCTTTTCATCCTCGGCCATGGTCACGCACCGACAGCGACACGGGCTCACGTGGTCTTCGTACGGATCGTACGCAAGTTGGGTTATCGCCGTCCGACTGGTCCTGGCCCCCGGCTACACGATTTGCGCCACACCTTCGCAGTTCGATCCCTCGAGAGCTGCGGAACTGATCCGCAGTCAGTTCTGCCGCACATGCGGGCCCTGAGCACCTATCTCGGCCATGTCGATATCGCCAATACCTATTGGTATCTCGAAGCCACTCCGGTCTTGTTGCAAATGATCGCGGCAAGGGCGGAAGAGACGTGGGTCGGGGGTGCAGCATGACCCCGCTCGCGCCGGACCTTTCGGCTTTCCTGCTGAAGCATCTGCCCGATGAGCGTGGCGCCAGCCAACATACCATCGCCGCCTATGCCCACGCGTTCACGCTCTTGCTTCGGTTTGCGGCCACACGCCTTAAACGACAGCCGTCTGACCTTGCGATCGAGGATCTCGACGTCAGGCTGATCAGGGCCTTTCTCGAGCACATCGAAGAGGGTCGAGCCAATACCGTGCGATCCCGCAATGCCCGGCTGGCAGCGATCAAGGCTTTTTTCCGTTTCCTTGAGCCAAGGCGTCCAGCCTGCCTCGAACAGGCGATGATGGTCAGGGCGCTGCCCGTCAAACGCACAGATGCGAAGTTGATCGACTACCTGACGAAGGACGAGGTGCGCGCCTTACTTTCGGCCCCAGATGGCAGAACGCCGGCTGGGCTGCGTGACCGGGCGATGCTTCACTTGGCCTATGCCGCAGGATTGCGGGCGTCTGAACTTCTCGCAGTTCGGATGGACGATTTCCCAAGGGGATCGTTCGCCAATATCCGGGTGCTCGGGAAGGGGCGGCGCGAACGGGTACTGCCGCTCTGGAAAGAGACGCAAGCAGCCATTCGAGCCTGGCTGGCTGTCCGTCCCAACGATGTTGGACCGGAACTGTTCCTGAACCGCGATGGCCGCCCGATGACGCGGGATGGTTTCGCCTATCGGCTCCATCGACATGTTGTTGTGGCTGAACGCGCGAGCCCTTCGATTGCCGACAAGCACGTGACCCCGCATGTGCTGCGGCACAGCTGCGCCATGCACACGCTTCAGGCTACAGGTGATGTCCGCAAGGTCGCTCTTTGGCTGGGTCATGCCAGCCTCCAGACGACCGAGATGTACTTGCGCGCGGACCCGACTGAGAAGCTCGCCCTTCTCGAAGCGCATCATGCCCCGCTTATCAAACCGGGCAAGTTTCGGCCGCCGTCGGACAAGCTGATGGCGATCCTTGCAGCCTCGACCGGCGCGAAGCCGCGGCTATGATCACGGCACCTTTCTGAGTTCTTGACTCGCCATGCATCGGCAGCGTCCCACACAGGATGGGGCGCTGCTATTCCATTACATAGCCAAGCGCGCGATACCCGGATCGCCGTTTTGCAGCCATCCTCGCGAGAACCGGTACGGCACTGTCGATGTAGTCCACAACCAGGACGTCTTTCTTGCCATCATGTTGCCGGTGCAGGCGGCCAACATACTGCGCCAGCGTTCCTTTCCACGCTATTGGCATCGTCAGGAACAAGGTGTCGAGCCGCGGATCGTCGAACCCCTCACCAATGTAGCGTCCTGTCGCAAGGATCAGCCGTTCTTCGTGATCCGCCACACTCAACGCACCGGCAGCAGATTTGCGGTCTTTCGCGGACATGCCGCCCCGCAGCACGACCAAGTTTTTGGCAAACTTGGAGAACCGCTGTTGCAAGTAGTCTAGATGGTCTTTGCGCTCGGTCAGCACGATCGGGGACCGTTTCGCTTCAAGCGATTTCAGCACATCATCAAAGATCTGATCATTCCGACCAGCGTCTTCGGCCAGAGCCGCGTAGATTGCGGGCATCGACGGTCGCTCGGCCATCGCCAGCACTTCGGGCAGTCTGAACCGCGTGTGACGCTCGCGCGCACGATGACGAATGCCGCTCTCAGCAGCCTGCGATCTGGCATGAACCTGATGCCGAACGGGGCCGCATTGCATGAAGATGATAGGATGGTGCCCGTCTTTTCGGGCAACGGTTGCCGACAAACCGACGACATAGCGCGCCTTCGTTCTGCGCGCGACAAGTTCAAAACTCGCCGCAGATAGGTGGTGGCATTCGTCGACGATCAACTGGCCGTAGTCAGCCACGACGTCGTCGACCTCGCCGTTTCTGACCAGGCTCTGGATCAAAGCCACGTCAATCACGCCCGTCGGTTTGCGCTTACCGCCGCCTATTGTGCCAATCTGTTTGGGGTCGATCTGGAGGAAGGTCTTCAGCCGCTCGACCCACTGGTCGAGAAGTTCCCGACGATGCACCAGAACCAGCGTGTTTCGGGCGCGATGACCAATCAGGGCCGACGCAACAACGGTTTTGCCGAAGGCCGTGGTCGCGGCGAGCACGCCAGTATCATGCGCGGTGAGCGCCTCGAAGGCGCGCTGTTGCGGCGGCCGAAGTTCTCCCAGGAACCGCACCGTGTTCGGCGGCGGCGTTCCATCGCTGCGCTGGTCGTCCAGCTCTGCCTTCGCGCCGTGTTCAGTCAGTATTTCAACCGCCTCATCAAAGCAGCCTCGAGGTAAGGCAATATGGCGCGGGTGCAACTCGGCACAGGAGACCACACGAGGCTTTCCAAAGGTTGGAAGCCGCATCGCCTGCGCCCGATAGAACTCCGGGTTCTGGAAAGCTGCGACCCGTACCAATTGGGCAATCATCGCAGAGGGCAGCCCGGTTCGGTCAATGTAGACCTGATCTGCAACCGTCACCTTAATGTTGGGCGGAATCACCACATCCGCAGGCTTTGCCTTCGGGCGTCTCGACGGCGACATTTTCCAGGGCTCGTCAGCATTTTCGTCTTCAACTGGCATTCGGACTGCCAGCACCTGACCAGACGCCTCTGCGGCTGCAACAATATTGCTTACCGCCTCCGCCGACATTCGCTGCAGCGTCGACAGATACGCCCACTGGTCTTCGTAGGGCTGAAGATCCTGATCGAGGAATACGCTATTGCCGACCCTCCGCGCGCTATGTTGCAGCGGCAGGGCGATCAGGTTTCCAAAGCCGCCGAGGGGCATCGTGTCCTGGTTCGGGAAGAGGCGGTCATAGGATGCAAAGCCGATTTCCGGTCGCCTCTCCATGGTCTCCGTGATTAGCGCCGATCCAAGCTGACGGGCAGACCGAGCCGATACCGGTTCCCCGAAGAAGATCCAGACATGGCCGCCGTTGCCCGATCGGGATCGTTCCAGCGCCGCAGGCACTCCTTTTGCCCGACAGGTTTCGAGCATTGCACTGGCATCTTCCGCCCATGAATCCTTGTCAAAATCCGCCGCCAGGAACCAACAGGTGTCGTCTCGCAACAACGGATAGACGCCGGCCACGAAGTCGGCCGAAGGGCCCTCGCCGCCGCGGAGGTGTCGTTCAATGACACTGGAATCGGGAGGAATGAACCGCTGATGCTTGCAGTCCCCGCATTTGACAGTTGGCTTTCCGCAGATGCCTCTCACCCATTCATTGAAGCAGGCGGGCGAATAGCCGGCGCGTCCCGTCTTGCGGTTTTCCCATCGCACTGGAAACACGTCCGGGCGGCCAGCAAACAGGCTGCGGAACAGCTCTACCTTCTCGCCCGATGACGATGCGTTCGTGACGGGGGCATTTTCAAATGCAGGACGTTTGGCCTGTGCAGCTATTTCTGCGGTTTCCTGGGCCTCCAGCGCCGAAAGCTCCTGCAAAAGCCGACGTTGTTCCGCGTCCAGCTCGGCCAGCCGTGCCCGAACCCTCGCCAATTCTGTTGCTGTGCCGCTCCTATCCACCACCTGTGATTTCCGCCAAGTTGTCCCCTCCCTCCGACCATAACGGCCAAACGGCTCCGCTGTAAGCATGCCTCCGCTTCCGGCGGTTGTGCCGCCGGGGGGGAGAGTTGGAGGAGGAGGTCATGTCGGGGTGTCCTTCTGCGGTTGAGAGCAGAGGCATCATGATTATGCCAAGTGGAGATCCCGAAATGAAACATCATATCAACGACATGAAGCGCCGCGCTCTGCATAACGCGGACGCGGCATATTATGTCTTATCCGGAGTTCCGGATAACACGTACTCCCGCGGGGTGATGTCGACGCGGATGTCGTTCCACTCCTCGGTCGGGACCTCCGACAGCCGGCGCTCCATCAGCGCCTCGCCGGTTGAGACGATTTGGATGACGGCGGCATGGCCCGCCGCCAGATCGGTCTCGATGCTCGTGATCAGCGTGGGGGTCTTCATTGAAGTCAGAAGATGGCCGAAGAAGCGCTGCTTCGCGGACTCGAAGGCCGAGCGCGCGGCGGACTTGGCCTGCCGGTTGAGGGTGCCGCCGCTGTCGCCTGTGATATTGGCAGCCTCCATCGCAGCGGCGAGGTTGTTGTGGATGATGGCGAAAGCCCCGGCATAGGCATCATAGATGCCGCGCTGCTCAGGCGTCAGCGCATGCTCGAGCATTTCGTATTCGACGCCGTCATAGGAAAGCGACCGGGCAGTGTAGAGACCGAGCGAGCGCAGGTCGCGGGCGAGGACTTCCATCGCGGCAACGCCGCCAGCTTCGATGGCTTGCACAAATTCCGCCCGTGTCGCGAAGGGAAAATCCTCCCCACCCCAGAGGCCGAGCCGCTGCGCATAGGCGAGGTTGTGAACTGAGGTCGCCCCGGTGGCCGAGACATAGACCACCCGCGCATTCGGAAGCATGTGCTGGAGGCGCAGGCCCGCCCTGCCCTGCTGCGAGGCCTCAGTGTCGCCACGCTCGCCCTTCGAGCCGGCGGCATTGGCCATCGCGTGGCTTTCATCGAAGATGATCACCCCGTCGAAATCAGCCCCCAGCCAGTCGACGATCTGGTCAACGCGGGATTTCTTGGCCCCTCGCTCCTCGGACCGCAGTGTGGCGTAGGTCGTGAAGAGGATGCCCTCAGAAAGCGGGATGTCACGGCCCTGCGCGAAACGCGAAAGCGGCGTCACCAGAAGACGCTCCTGGCCAAGCGCTGACCAGTCGCGTTGCGCGTCTTCCAGCAGCTTGTCACTCTTCGAGATCCAGAGTGCCTTGCGGCGACCTTGCGCCCAGTTGTCGAGCACGATCCCGGCTGACTGGCGGCCCTTGCCTGCGCCCGTGCCGTCGCCAAGGAAGAATCCACGGCGGAAGCGGATGGCGTCAGCGGCATTTTCCGGCGCGGCCGAGACCATGTCGCCGGTTTCATCGACGCACCAGGATCCTGCGAGATGGCCAGTATGGGCTTCGCCCGCGTAGATCACTGTCTCGAGCTGCGCGGCCGAAAGAAGCCCGGCCTGCAGAACTGCCGCAGGCAGCTTCGGGCGGTAACTGGGTTTTGGCGGCGCGACCGAGGCCATGGCAGCGGATTGCACCAGCTTCGTCGGATGCGGAATCGCGCCGGGGATGGTGATCGACTGGAGGGTGAAGGTCTCGTAGATCGCGTCTGACAGACGCGCGGCAGCATCGTCCGCGGTCGTCTCACGCAGGGCGTAGGCGAGCACTTCGGCATCGGCAAAGTTGGCCGTAGTTGTAGATGCAGCGCGCGAACCGCCAACCACAGCGCGGGTGGGGCGGGCGGGAAGTCCCGAGAAGGGGGAAAGGCAATCCGGCCCTACCGGTGCGGACTGCTCCAGTTTCAGACGCGGCGGGACTTCGCTCGCGATCCTGGACAGGAGATGTGCTGCGTCAGGTGACATGGGCAAGCTGAGATCAGCGGTGATGCCGCCCTGCTCGCCACCCCGGCATTTGTCGAAGACCGAAATCCGCGTCTCAAAACTGGTGCCGTGCTTGGCAAAGGCAGCACCGGACACAGCGCCGGTGAACACCAGATGCGCGGTCTCGGTCAGACGACCGAAGGTCTCGGCCCAGGCCGGGGCATCGGGCGCGAAACCGGCACCGGTGATGGCGACAAGGCGGCCACCGGGCGCAAGGCGCGCCAACGCCGAGCGGATGTGCCGGGCCGTCGCGTCAGTCGTCCGGCCCTCGACATTGGCCACAGCAGAGAACGGAGGGTTCATCAAGATGACGCTGGGGCGAAGCCCCGTGTCGAGATGATCGTCGATTTGCGCCGCGTCGAAACGGGTGACGGAGCGGCCAGGAAACAGCAGACGCAAGAGATCAGCGCGGGTTTCAGCGAGTTCATTCAACGCCAGAGCGCCGCCTGCGATTTCGGCCAGAATGGCAAGAAGCCCCGTTCCGGCCGAAGGCTCGAGGACCAAGTCCGCATGGGTGATCTTTGCGGCGGCCAAAGCCGTAAGCCCCATGGGCAGCGGCGTCGAGAATTGCTGGAATCGCTCCATTTCTTCAGACCGTCGCGTATGGGTTGGCAGAAGCCCCGAAACTTTGGCGAGGATCGGCATCAGTGCGGCAAGTGATCCAGCCCGCGCCAGCAGGGCGCGGCCGAATTTCCGCAGGAAGAGGACAAGTGCCACCTCGCCCGCCTCATAGGCCAGTTTCCAATCCCAAGCGCCCATCGCATCGGAGCCGCCGAAGGCACGCTCCATCTCGAGGCGCAGGCGCAGCGCGTCGATCTGGAAGCCCTGCGCCAGATCGGGCTGCAGGGCCTCGGCCACGGCAAGGATCCCGGTCGCAGGATCAGTCAGAACAGAAAAAGCGACCGGCGTCAGCACGGTCGGGATCAGCGGTTGAAACGTCATCGAAACACCTCAGGTTGGGGAAAACGGTGAGCCGAAGGCGCTCTCGCGCAGCCTTCCAGCTCCCCCTGCCCCATCCTGCCTCTGCCTCTCGAACGTCGATCCTTGGCACAGCGGTGGTTGATTTTGTTCTTGTTATGTTCTATATATGGAATCCAACCAGCAAGGGAGTTTCCCCGATGGAAGACACCACCTTCGCCCTGCCCGTGACGCCCAAACAGATCGCCTATGCGCGCTCACTGGCGCTGCGCAACCAGACGCTGCTACCTTGGGAGGTGCAGCAGGATCGGCGAGCTTTGAGTTCCTGGATCGATGCGCAGGCCAGGCTGAAACCGGTCTCCGCGCTCGACCAGCTGCCGTCCTCGAAGCAGGTCGCCTTTGCCGAGCGCCTCGCCCGGATCAAGCGCCGTGCTGTTCCGGACGAGTGTTTCCGAGACAAGGGCCTGATGTCGAAATGGATCGACGGGAACAGGTGACGATGCGCGATCGGGGCTTTGTTGTTTTGGAAAGCTCGATCACCTATCTTGTAGATAGCAGTTCCAGCACAGAGATGATGCAATGGCCTCGGTCACAGCGAAGGTAATGTCGACAGTTAGCGCGCCTTACGGCGTGCTGCTGACGGCTGCCCAGCTGGCCGAAAAAATTGCCGACATCAATAGTGCGGACTCCTACGATTGCAGCGTGTTCGCCTTCCTGTCCGAAGTCTCCCCCAAGCTGCAGCAGTCGTTTATAGACGAGATGGGGGTCAGCAAGGACGCAGTCGCGGAAGTCGCGAGAAAATTCTCCGATGTTGCCGGATACAAACTTCCTTTAGCGATCTGAGTGAACGCCCCGTAGCCAAGCCGCTGGCCCGCGCTTCTTGAAATGGAGATGGCGATCATCGCAAGATCCTGCACCATCGGCCCCGTTTCGCTTGAGGCCGCTCGTCGATTTCTTTGGAAGATCACGATTTAAGGCGCCCATGACGCTGAAAACTCTCGTCCATCAAAGAAGCCGCGGCGGGAGCTTCCATTCGACTCTACTTCAGGCAAGGCCTGATTTATCACGCCTATGCTCACCCATGGCATGGCAAACACGGGCAATCTGCCATGCCATAGGTTGGCAGTTTCGGTCTTACGAGGCCTCACCCTCGGTCCAAGTCCTGTACTGGCAGCGCAAATTCCGTGAGCGCCATATCCTTCTGTTGCCCGTCGTCATCTTCGACGATGAGCTTATGGATAACGCTGACGGGCAGGAACATCCTCAAAGGGTTCGACGCCAGCGACTGGAACCCATAGCTTTCGTAAAGTGTTTTGCGGCGCGCAACGCGGTCGGGATCGCCACAGTCGAGCACATCAAGCATGACGACGGCGACGCCGATGGCATCGGCCGCAACGGCAATCCGGCGAAGAGCGTCAACAAGCAGATCGCCACCATATCCACCCCCGCGAAACCTTTGGTCCCGCCCGATCATCGAGATGTAGGCGGCCGGGATATTGCCGTGCGAAGGCCGTGTGCGAGCGAACTTTGCGGGCAGATCCGTGAAGTGAACGGCATGGGCATTGAGAGCATAGAAACCGATCACCGTGCCGGCAGAATCGACCATTACATAAAGTCGGACGTTGTCCGCCTTTGCCAGCTTGTTGGCAGTCTTTTGAAAATAGTTGTCGACCTGTTCGACGCCGCAAGAAAAAGCCGCTCGATCATGTCTCTCCGGATCGAACGGCTCAATGGTATAGGCGGACGGTTGCGATGCCGCCATCTACTTCGACACAACGGTGTCACTGTGCCGACGGAAAGCCGCGCGTAGAGCATCAGTCGGCGCCGCCGGGGCATCAAGTGCCGCGAAAAACGCTTCATGATCGACCGGCAACAGTACCGTCCGTTCATGCGCCGCGATTGTTGTCAGCGCGGCCTGGTAGGCAGCATTCATCGTGAAGACGGAATCGTCGACGCCTGAAAGCGCCGCTGCCTGCTGGATCGCAGTCTTGATGCGAGGCTTGGTCCGGAAATTCATCCGGGCCTCGTTGCGCTCATCGATCGCGCGCGTGGTGTCATGGAAACCAAGCATAGCCGCCTCCTGAATATCTTGTCATCATGTACGTCCATTTGACGTACATTTCAAGTGCCCGATGAGGGAAGGTATTCACAACGTCGGTTTCACCCAAACCGCCGCCCTCCTTCGGTGAAGGTGTACTCGTTGACGATGATCCCCTCCTCGATGGCCTCGTTCGACGTGAGGTGATCGTATTCGGCCTGAAGCTGTCGATAGAGCCAACGGGCCGACAACGATTCATTATGCACCTCATTCTAAGTGTTTGTAATCATTGGAAGTGTAGTTTGCCGGGGATCGCGACACGGGGCATTTCGGTGCCTCAGGGCTTCGGCAACCGCATCACTTTCGAGG
>Ga0209958_1001027_pt1 | contig 27695 bp, 24 predicted proteins | sample ThiBio_inoc_plan_FD_183942 | JGI IMG/M metagenome (GOLD analysis project Ga0209958, IMG submission 183942) | Wastewater bioreactor microbial communities from Cape Town, South Africa - Thiocy_inoc_plan (SPAdes) | ecosystem: Engineered > Bioremediation > Thiocyanate > Unclassified | place: South...
GGTCCCAGGCCGCGCCGGCCGAGCCCGCCGTGACCAGGCAGCGCAATTGCAGGGCGCGTTCGCCGGCTTCCGTCACCTGCAAGAGGTTGAGTCGCTTGTCCCAGTGGGGCGAGGCCTCGCAGATGCGCTGCAACTCCTCGCGCAGAGGCGCCAGCGGCGTGCGGTAGTCCACCCACAGAAAGACGGTGCCGATGAGCTCGGATGTGGTGCGTGTCCAGTTCTGGAAGGGCTTCTCGATCCAGTACTGCAGCGGCACCACCAGGCGGCGCTGGTCCCAGATGCGCACCACCACGTAGGTTCCCGTGATCTCCTCGATCACGCCCCACTCGCCCTCGACGATCACCACGTCGTCGAGGCGGATCGGCTGGCTCAAGCCGATCTGCAGGCCCGCGATCAGGTTGCCCAGCACCGGCCGCGCGGCGAAGCCCGCCACCAGACCCGCCAGGCCGGCAGAGGCCAGCAGGCTGGTGCCGATCTGTCGCGCCTGTGGAAAGGTCATCAGCATGAGCGACAGGCCGATCAGCAGCACCAGGCCCTGCAGCGTGCGCGCGAGCACGCGCGTCTGTGTCTGGATGCGGCGCGCGTGCAGGTTGTCGGCGGTGCTGGTGGGGTTGGTGTCGATGACGCCCTGGGCCACGCCGCGCACCGCGTTGGACACCAGCCAGGTCACGGCGCCGATCAGCAGCAGTGCGCAGAGCTGCTGGGCACCGGCCAGGCCCGGCGCGTTGGCCGGCGTGCCTTGCAGCACGGCATTGACGGGCAGCAGCGGTAGGCCCCATTTCGCGGGTGAGCGGATGGCCCTGGCCACGCTGGCCGCGACGGGCGCATCGCGGGTGGCGCGGCGCACCAGGCGTTCGCCGATGCGAAAGGCCAGGCTGGCGAGCAGCACGCCGATCAGCATGCTGCCCAGCGAGGGCAGCCAGGTCAGCAGGGCGGGTGGCAGCCAGTTCAACGCGTCCATGCGGCCGCAGGTTAACCAGCGTGCCTATCCGCACGCAAGTCTGTGTGCTTTGAAAATCGCAGCAAGGAAGCCGCGCGCCAGATGGACGGCGCCCTCAGCGTCCCAGCTGCGCCAGCGCCGCCTGCAGGCCGGCCAGACCGCCCACGCGCTGGTCGTTGATGAAGATCTGCGGCATCTGGCGCACCGAGGGGCCGCATTTTTCGTAGAACGCGAGGCGCTCGGCCTCGTCGTCGATCTTGATCTCCTCGAAGTCCATGGCGCGGGACTTCAGCAGCATCTTGGCGGACTCGCACTGCGGGCAGGCGGACTTGGAATAGACGGTGATCTTCAGGCTCATGCGGGAAGTGTAGGGGGATGGCCGCTCAGGCCGCCTCGCGCTGCGCCAGCGCCCGCGCGATGCGTTGCTTCTTGACCGTGGGCCGTGGCACCGGGTGCGGCAGGTGCTCGAACCAGGCGCGCACGTCCTCGTCCAGCCCGCTGCCGTGCATGTAGTTGTAGAGCGCCTTGCGCAGGCCAATGCCCAGCGCGTCGTGGTCCACGCCGGTGGGGTCGATGAACCCGATGTCGTTCTTCGCGAAGCTCACCGGCGGCAGCGGCACCAGCTCGATGCCGTAGGCCTTCGGGTCCAGCCCCACGGGTGAGTGCACCGTGCAGGAGAAGCGGTGGAAGAAGCCGCTCTGGATGCAGCCATTGAGGAAGAGCTGGCGCACGTACTCCAGCGCGTCCACCGTGTCTTGCACGGTCTGCGTGGGAAAGCCGTACATCAGGTAGGCGTGCACCAGGATGCCGGCGTCGCTGAAGCCCTTGGTGACGCGCGCCACCTGGTCCACGGTCACGCCCTTTTTCATGAGCGCGAGCAGGCGGTCGCTGGCCACCTCCAGCCCGCCGCTCATGGCGATGCAGCCGCTGTCGGCCAGCAGCTGCGAGAGTTGGGGCGTGAAGGTTTTTTCGAAGCGGATGTTGCCCCACCAGCTGATGGCCAGGTCGCGGCGCAGCAGTTCCTCGGCCAGGGCTTTCAGGGCCTTGGGCGGCGCGGCTTCGTCGACGAAGTGAAAGCCGGTCTGGCCGGTTTCATCGACGATGCGTTCGATGCGGTCGACCAGGGTGCTGGCGGCGGCGGTCTCGTAGCGGCCGATGTAGTCCAGCCCCACGTCGCAGAAGCTGCACTTCTTCCAGTAGCAGCCGTGCGCCACCGTGAGCTTGTTCCAGCGCCCGTCGCTCCAGAGCCGGTGCATGGGGTTGAGCATGTCGAGCAGGCTCAGGTAATCGTGCAGCGGCAGGCCGTCCCAGGTGGGCGTGCCCACGTCCTCGAAGGGCACGTCGGGCTCGGCGAGGTTGAGGTACTTCACCGCGCCGCTGCCGGTGTCGCGCAGGAAGGTGCGCACCAAGCGCTGCGCGCTTCGCCGGCCCTGCAGGTGCTCGATGAGCGCGAGCAGCGGGCGCTCGCCCGCGTCCAGGGTGACGTAGTCGACGAAGTGAAACAGGCGCGCTTCCTTCAGCTCGCGCAGCTCGGTGTTGACGTAGCCGCCGCCGAGCGCGATCGGCAGCGCCGGCCAGCGCGACTTGATGGCCTGCGCGATGCGCAGCGCGCCATAGACCGCGCCGGGGAAGGGCACCGAGAGCAGCACCAGTTGCGGGTTCGCGCGCGCCACCGCGTTCAGGGCCAGCTCGCGCAGCAGTTCGTCCACCAGCGTGGGTGGCGCGGCCAGGGCCTGGGCCAGGGGCTCGAAGGTGGGCTGGCTGCTGGCCAGGGATTCCCCATAGCGCACGAAGGCGAAGCGCTCGTCCACCGCGTCGCGGACCACGTCGGCCAGGTCGTCGAGGAAGAGGGTGGCGATGTGGCGCGCGCGGTCGTTCGTGCCCAGGGCGCCGAAGGCCCAGCCCAGCGGGTCGCCGCTCTCTTCCTCGTTGAGGTGGCTGTACTGGTCCAGCGCCGCAAAGCGCGGGCCTTCGGGCAGCAGCTCGCGCGCGGCGATGCGGTGCGCCAGCGTGCTGTCGCGCCCCTGCAGGAAAGCGATGGTGGGCGCGATGGCGCGGCGGTGGCGCGCAAAGTCGTCGAGGAAGGCGTGCACGCTGGCGCTGCGCTGCCGCTCGGGCAGGGCCAGGGCGCGCTCGCGGATGGCGTCCAGCCCGGCGGGCGTGAACAGCCGCAGCACCAGGGCCAGGGCCAGGTCGGTCTGTTCGGCCTCGATGCCGCGCGAGCGCAGGAAGCCCGTGAGGTAGGCGGTGGAGGGGTAGGGCGTGTTGAGCTGCGTCATCGGCGGGATGACGCTGAGCACGCGGAAGGCGGAAGCGGTCATGGCAGGGCGGAGCCGGGCAGTGTACGGGGCCGCGGCCCGGGCGGCGCGGCGCCCCCGTTCAGTCGAGCGGGCGCAGCGCCTCGACCAGGCCGGCGATGTTGCCCACGCCCAGCTTGCCGTAGATGCCCTGGATCTGGTTGCGGATGGTGGCGGGCGCGCGCTCCAGCAGGCGCGCGATCTCCTTGTGGGTGTGGCCCTTGGCCACCAGGCGCGCGATCACCAGCTCGCGCGGCGACAGGTCGTCGGCCGCGCAGCGCGGGCGCGCGCCCAGGAACAGCAGGCCCTGTTCCACGCGGTGCCAGACCACGGCGCGCACGCCCAGGTAGCGGGCCTGGCCGCGCCGCAGGTGGTCCAGCAGGACGGGGGGCAGGGCGGTGCCGCCGTTCCAGGCGGTCCATTCGGCGCGCAGCGCGGACTCGAAGCCGGCGTCGGCGTGGTAGATCACGCCGTGCGGATCGGCGATGGCCGTGCCGTGCGCCGGCCGGCGCGAGGCCTCCAGCCGGTCGAGGTGGGCGATGCGGTTGAAGGCCAGGGCCTGCATCACGTGCGGCGACAGCGCGGCCAGCAGGCGCTGCTCGTCGCCGGCGCAGCGCGCGCGTTCGTCGGCCCGGAACAGGGTGAGCCAGTGCACGAAGCGCGTGCGTGGGTCGTGCTCGGAGCTGATGAAGAAGTTGGCCTGCTCGAAGCGGCGGCCGTGCTCGCGCAGCGGCGCCTGTTCGCGGTGGTGGAACCAGTCGCGGGCGTTGAAGGCCAGCGTGGTGCGCGGCTGCAGGCCGGCGGCCACGGCGGCGGTGTCCAGGTGCTTGATCTGCTCGTAGCTGGCCAGCATCTCGGGCGGCTGCTCGTGCAGGTGGATGGTGTGGATGTGAATGCCGTCGGGCCGGCTGGTGGCCGTGCCCCACATCGAGGAGTCGAAGGGCAGCGCCTGGCGCAGATGCTGCAGCGCCGCATCCTGGAAGCGCTCCAGCGGCAGCTCGTGCGAGAGGCGGTACAGCGTCAGGACGAACTGGCTGAAGTCTTCGATGGACATGGGCGGGTGGACGGCGGCTCGGGCTGTGGTCTTCTTCGCGGGGGCGGTGCATTTGCACTATGCGGCCGACCCCGGGGGGCTTCCTAGAATGCCCGCGATGCCCGGGGATGATATGCCTGTGATCCGTTTTTCGCCGCCGCGCCTGGGGCGCTGGCTGGCCATCGGCGCGTCGGCGCTGCTCATCGCGGCCACGGCCATCGCCCAGGGGTTGCCTCCCGAGCCGCCCCTGCCGCCCATTCGCATCCTGGCGCCCGAGGCGCGGCAGCCGGTGCGGGTGCAGCGGGCCGTGGTGCGAACCGAGATCGTCGGCCTGGCGGCGGCCACGCGCGTGGAGCTGGAGCTGTTCAACCCGAACGCCGAGGCGCTGCAGGCCGAACTGCAGTTTCCCTTGCTGGACGGGCAGGTGGTGACGGGCTTTGCGCTCGACATCGGCGGCCAGCTGCGCGCGGCGGTGCCGGTGGAGAAGGTCAAGGGCCGCCAGGTGTTCGAGGACGTGGTGCGCGCCCGCGTGGACCCGGCGCTGCTGGAAGCCACCCAGGGCGGGCACCACAAGCTGCACGTGTATCCCCTGCCGGCCCGCGGCCAGCGCCGCGTGGTGCTGGAGATCCGCGAGTCCGTGCCCGCCAGCGCCCGGCCGGTCTGGCGCCTGCCGCTGCGCTTCGGCGGCGCGGTGGGTGCCCTGGACGTGGCGGTGCAGGTGGCCGGCGTGGCGCCGCGCGCGCTCTCGGCCACGCTGGGCGCCGAGCGCCTGGGCGCCACGGCGCACAACGGCGGCAGCCGCATCGCCTTCGGGCGGGTCACGCACCAGGGCCACGATGGATTGCGCCTTGCCCTGCCGGCCGCGCCGCGCGAACCCCTGGTGAGCACCGACACCTGGCAGGACCAGCGCTACTTCCTGGCCGAGCTGCCGGTGGCCGCATCGCGCTGGGCCCGCCCGGCACCGCGCCGCGTGGCCCTGCTGTGGGACGCCTCGGCCTCCGGCGCGCAGCGCGACCACGCGCGCGAATTCGCCGTGCTCGATGCCTGGTTCCGCCAACTGGGTGAGGTGCAGGTGCAGCTGGTGGTGGCGCGCAACGAGGCCGAGCCGGTGCAGACGCACACCGTGCGCGGCGGTGACTGGAGCGCCCTGCGCCAGCGCCTGCAGGCCCTGCCCTACGACGGCGCGACGCGCCTTCAGGCCCTGCAGCCGCCGGCCGACGCCGACATCGCCGTGCTGTTCTCCGACGGCATGGGCAACTGGGGCGCCGCCGGCCTGCCCAGCCCGGCCATGCCGCTGGTGGCCTTCTCGTCCTCGGCGGGCGCGGCGGCGCGCACCCTGCGCCACGCGGCCGAGGCCAGTGGCGGCGCCTACGCCGACCTGCAGGCCCTGGACACGGCGCAGGCCCTGCCACTGCTCACGCACGAGCGCCAGCGCGTAGTGGACGTGCAGGCCGAGGGCGCGCGCGACCTGGAGCTGGGCTCGGTTTACCCGCAGGGCGGGCGGATCGGCGTGGCCGGCGTGCTGACGCAGCCGCGGGCGCGCCTGCAGCTCACGCTCTCGGCGCCCGACGGCGCGCGCCAGGTCCGACGCCTTGAGTTGTCCGCCGACGGCGCGCCGCCGCCGGTGCGCGGCGCCACGCCGGTGGCCGTGGCCGCGCACCGCTGGGCCGGCTGGCGCATCGCCCGGCTGGAGGCCGACCTGGAGCGCCAGCGCCAGGCGATCCGCCGCCTGGGCCAGGCCTTCGGCATCGCCAGCACCGAGACCTCGCTGCTGGTGCTCGACACCGCCGAGGACTACGTGCTGTTCGACGTCGAGCCCCCGCCCGATCTGCGCGCCGAGTGGGACACGCTGATGCTGCACCGGCGCGAAGGCGCGGTGCGCCGCCAGCAGATCGCGCTGGCGAAGACGGTCGAGCGCTTCAACGAGAAGCTGGCCTGGTGGGAGAAGGCCTTCCCGAAGGACGCGCCGCCGCCGCCCCGGGTCGCGCCGGGCAGCGGCTCAGACAACCGGCGCGCGGCGCCCGCGGCCATGGCCCGTCCGCCGGCCCCCGCGCCCGCGCCCGCACCCGGTGGCGCGGCCCCGCAACCGGCGCTGCCGGGCGACACCACCATCGCGCTGCGCCCCTGGCAGCCCGACGAGCCCTACGCGCGCCGCCTGCGCGCCGCCAGGGACGAGGACCTCTATGCCATCTACCTCGACGAGCGCCCCGGCTACGCGAAAAGCTCGGCCTTCTTCCTGGACGTGGCCGACCTGCTGGTGGCGCGCGGGCAGAACGCCCTGGCGCTGCGCGTGCTGTCCAACCTGGCCGAAATGGACCTGGAGAACCGCCACCTGCTGCGCATCCTGGCCTATCGCCTGCAGCAGGCCGGCGCCGTGGCCGACGCGCTGCCCGTGCTGGAGCGGGTGCGGCGCCTGGCGCCCGACGAACCCCAGTCCTGGCGCGACCTGGGCCTGGCGCTGGCCCAGTCCGGCGAGGCGCAGCGCGCGGTCGACACCTTGGTGGAGGTCGTCTCGCGGGCCTGGAACGACCGCTTCCCCGACATCGAACTGATCGCGCTGGCCGAGCTCAACGCCATCGCCGCGCGCGCCGAGGCCACCGGCCGGCCGGTGGACCTGTGGCGCCTGGACCCGCGCCTGCGGCGCAACCTGCCGCTGGACCTGCGCGCCGTGCTGTCCTGGGACGCCGACAACACCGACATCGACCTCTGGGTGATCGACCCCAACGGCGAGCGCGCCTACTACGCCAACCGCCTCACCTACCAGGGCGGGCGCATGTCGCGCGACTTCGTCGGCGGCTACGGCCCCGAGGAGTTCTCGCTGCGCCAGGCCAAGCCCGGCACCTACACGGTGAAGGCGCAGTTCTATGGCCACCGCCAGCAGATCGTGGCGCCGGCCACCACGCTCATGCTGCGCCTGTCCACCGACTTCGGCCGAGCCACGCAGAAGGACCAGGACGTGGTGCTGCGCCTCAGCGGCCGGGGCGACGAGGTCACCGTGGGCACCTTCACCGTGGGCGAAGGCGCCAGGCCATGAGGCGCGCCGCAGTGGCCGCGCTGGCGGCGCTCGCGGCCGGGGTGGCGCTGGCGGGCGATGGCGCGCCGCGCTGGCAACTGCTGTTCTTCCATCCGTTTCGGCCGGGCGTGCTGCAGCAGTGCCAGGACGCCCACCGGCGCGAGGACTTCGGCCGCATGGCCGGTGTCGACGCCGCCGATCCTTTCAAGGCCTGGGTGGTGCAAGGGCCGTTGGAGCTGCGCTGGCGGGGCGGCCTGCTGTCGCTGGACGGCCCCGGCGCGCCGCGCGCGCACCCGCCCACCGACCTGTGCTTCACGCTCCGCGTCGACGGCCAGCCGCTGGTCTCGGGCGCGGTGGTGCCGGGCCAGTCGGCGCGGCTGCTGCGCTTTCCCACGCTGGTGCGGCAGTCCGGCGGCCCCGACGCCGCCGTCGAGCGCTACGAGCTGCTGCCGCATTTCCCCGCTTCCCTGAACGACCCCGTGCCGGCGGCCTGGGCCCTTCTGGGCCCGCGCTGATCTCCACGCCACACCCACGATGACCCATTCCCCTTTTCTTCGGCGCCTCCTGTTGGGTGCCGCCCTCGTCGGCGCCGCGCACGCGGCCCAGGCCCAGAACAGCGGCCAGAAAGAGGTGCTGACCGACCCGCAGGCGCGCCTGGACTTCGTGCGCGGGCTGCCCTACAGCGGCGAGCGGCCCACGCTCGCCGGCTTCAGCCCGGCCCAGCCCATCAAGGGCTTCGCGGCCCCGGCGGGCCAGCACGAACAGACCCAGGCCTACCGCAGCGCCAGCGGCTGTGTGGCCTTCTTCTTCCCGCCCGGTCCCGAGGTGGCCGACGTCGCGTTCAAGTGGAGCGGACCGGCCTGCAAGGGCCAGCCGGTCGAGGGCCGCGGCGAGCTGCAGATCCGCCGGCGCATGGGTGAGACCACGGCGGTGGCCGTGCTGCACGGCGAATTCAAGGGCGGCATGCTCACCGGCGAGGCCCAGAAGGCCTACTTCTATTTCGACGCCAAAGGCCAGGCCCTGCCGGGCGTGCACCTGATGGTGGGCAGCTTCGCCAACAGCGTGTTGCATGGCCCGGGCAGCGCACGCTGGAGCGGCGCGCCCGATGCGCGCCCCGCCGCCTGGTTCCGCGAAGGCCACTTCAAGGACGGCTCGCTGCAGGGCGAGGGCGTGCTCGCCCGCCTGCGGCCCTACCCGGGCGTCGAGGCCGAAATCCAGCGCCTGCGTTTCGACGAGGCCGGCGACATCTACATCGAGCAGGCCCGCGTGAACGGCGGCAAGCTGATCGAAGGCACGCTCTATTTCGAGGGCGACGCCCGGCCCTGGACTGTCGAGCTGGCGGTCTGGCGCAACGCGTCGGTGGAGGCCGCGCGCCTGCTGCGCACCGACCCGGCGAACCGGACGGTGCTGCTGGCCGCCTGCGAGAAGTGGCGTTTCGACGGCCCGCGCTTGTCGTGCGAACGCGGCTCGGTCAGCCACGGCACCATCGTCAGCTCCATCGGCACCTCGAACGGGGCCTTCGCCCTGCGCCTGCCCGTGCGCGGCGGCGAGGTGCCGTTTCGCCCCGGCGCCGATGCCCCGGTCAGCGTCGGCGTGGGGGACGGCGAGTTTCCCGTGCGCTGCGACGCCGAGCTGAGCCAGTGCAGCGGCCGGGGCGTGCTGCCGGTCGCGCTCAGCAGCCTGTACTGGCATGGCGACATCGAATGGCGCGACGGCGCGGTGCGCCCCGTTCAGGCCTCGCTGTACGCGCTGCGCGACAAGGACGCGCAGCCCAAGCCCGACAGCGACCGCCGCGTGGCGCGCTGCGACCGCTTCGATGACCCCTTGCGCTGCCGCGAGGGCAAGGTGTTCTGGGAGGACGGCGGGAGCTTCGACGGTGCCTGGTTCTACGAGGGCGCCCGGTTCGAGGCCGAGGACAAGGTTCCGCCGCGCTACGTGGCGCACGCCACGCAGAACATCGTGCCGCGCGGCTGGGGCACGCTCACCTACGCCACGGGCAACTGGGCCGAGGTGCGCATGGACGCCGACGGCGACATCGTCGACGTGGGCAAGTGCGACAAGCCCCGCGAGTCCGCCAGCTTCACCTGCCGCGTGGACGGTGGCACGGTGTTCTTCCGCGCCGAAGGCCGCGAGCACCGGGTGCGTGAGAGCGAAGCGCCCCCGCGATCGGTCTACACACCACCGGCCGGCGGCGGTGGCCGTTTCGAGCGCATACCGGTGCCGCAGCGCCCGGTCTATGTGCTGCCGGGCATGCGCTGATGGCCCGGTCCCTGCCGGGTCGCCTGACCCGGGCGCTGGCGGCCGCCCACCTCAGTCCGCCAGGTCCCCGATCGGCACGCAGCTGCAGAACAGGTTGCGGTCGCCGTAGACGTTGTCCACACGGCCCACGGGCGGCCAGTACTTGGCGTGTGCGCGCGTGTCCAGCACGGCGGCGCCGGTCTCGCGCGGGTAGGCGCGCGTCCACTCACCCTTGAGCAGGCTGGCCGCGGTGTGCGGCGCGTGCTTCAGGGGGTTGTCGTCCTGCGGCCATTCGCCTTTTTCGATGCGGCGGATTTCCTCGCGGATGGCGATCATGGCCTCGATGAAGCGGTCGATCTCCTCCAGCGTCTCGCTCTCGGTGGGCTCCACCATGAGCGTGTTGGCCACCGGAAAGGACAGCGTGGGCGCGTGGAAGCCGTAGTCGATCAGGCGCTTGGCCACGTCCTCGGCCATCACACCGCTGGTGTCTTTCAGGTCGCGCAGGTCGAGGATGCACTCGTGCGCCACATGCCCGTTGGCGCTCGCGTACAGCGTGGGGAAGTGGTCCTTGAGGCGCGCGCTGATGTAGTTGGCCGAGAGGATGGCCGTCTCGGTGGCGTGCCGCAGGCCCTCGGCGCCCATCATGCGGATGTACATCCACGAGATCGGCAGCACGGCCGCGTTGCCCAGCGGCGCGGCCGAGATGGCGCCCACGCCATTGACCGGCAGGCCACCCGCCGCGTGGCCGGGCAGGAAGGGCACCAGGTCTTGCACCACGCAGACCGGCCCCACGCCCGGGCCGCCGCCGCCGTGCGGGATGCAGAAGGTCTTGTGCAGGTTGAGGTGGCTCACGTCGCCGCCGAACTCGCCCGGCGCGGCCACGCCCACCAGGGCGTTCATGTTGGCGCCGTCCACGTAGACGCGCCCGCCGTGCTGGTGCACCAGGGCGCACAGCTCTTTCACCTGGGTCTCGAACACGCCGTGCGTGCTGGGGTAGGTGATCATCACCGCGGCCAGGTGCTTGGAGTGCTGCTCGCACTTGGCCTTCAGGTCGGCCAGGTCGACGTTGCCGTTCTCGTCGCACTTGGTGACCACGACCTGCAGGCCCACCATCTGCGCGCTGGCCGGGTTGGTGCCGTGCGCGCTGCTGGGGATCAGGCAGATGTTGCGGTGGCCTTCGCCGCGCGATCGGTGGTAGGCCTGGATGACCAGCAGGCCGGCGTACTCGCCCTGCGAACCGGCGTTGGGCTGCAGGCTGATGCCGGCGTAGCCGGTGGCCTCGCACAGCCAGTCGCGCAGTTGCCGGTCGAGCAGGGCATAGCCCTGGCGCTGGTCGGCCGGGGCGAAGGGGTGCACGTTCGCGAACTCGGGCCAGGTGATGGGGATCATCTCGCTGGTGGCGTTCAGCTTCATGGTGCACGAGCCCAGCGGGATCATGCTGCGGTCCAGCGCGAGGTCCTTGTCCGACAGCATGCGGATGTAGCGCAGCATGCCGGTCTCGCTGTGGTGGGTGTTGAAGACCGGGTGCGTGAGGAAGCCGCTGCTGCGGCGCAGGCCGTCGGGGATCAGCGGCTCCAGGCCTTTCTCGAAGGCCTCGACCGAGGGCAGGGCCTGGCCGTCCTTCGCGAAGATGGTCCACAGCAGGGCGATGTCCTCGCGTGTGGTGGTTTCGTCCAGCGTGACGATCACGTACTCGTCCCAGGCCTGGCGTAGGTTGGCGCCGTGGGCCACGGCGCGCGCCATGAGCGCGTTCGCCCGGGCCGGGTCCACGCGCAGGGCGAGGGTGTCGAACACACCCTGGTCGCCGTGGTGCGTGTCGGTGTAGCCCAGTTGGGCCAGGCCCTTGGCCAGGATGGCCGTGTACGCCGCCACGCGCTGCGCGATGCGCTTCAAGCCCTGCGGGCCGTGGTACACGGCGTACATGCTGGCGATCACCGCGGGCAGCACCTGCGCCGTGCAGATGTTGCTGGTGGCCTTCTCGCGGCGGATGTGCTGCTCGCGCGTTTGCAGGGCCAGGCGGTAGGCCGGCTGGCCATGGGTGTCCACGCTCACGCCCACCAGGCGGCCGGGCAGGCTGCGCTTGAACCCGTCGCGGCAGGCCATGTAGGCGGCGTGCGGGCCGCCATTGCCCATGGGCATGCCGAAGCGCTGCGTGGTGCCGACCACGATGTCGGCGCCCATCTCGCCGGGCGGCTTGATCAGGGTCAGGGCCAGCAGGTCGGCGGCCACGATGAAGGCGGCGTTCTTGCCGTGCACGGTGGCGGCGTCCGCCGTCCAGTCGTGCAGCCAGCCGCTGGAGGCCGGGTACTGCGTGAAGGCCGCGAAGTAGTCGTCGGCCGCCAGCATGGCGTCCCATTCCTCGCCCGACATGGCCACGCGCACCTCCAGGCCCAGCGGCGCCGCGCGCGTCTGGATCACCTCGATGGTCTGCGGGTGCGTGTCGCCCGACACCACGAAGGCATGGCCCTTGGCCTTCACGGAGCGCTTGGCCAGCGTCATGGCCTCGGCCGCAGCCGTGGCCTCGTCGAGCATGGAGGCGTTGGCGATGTCCATGCCCGTCAGGTCGGTGACCATGGTCTGGAAGTTGACCAGCGCCTCCATTCGGCCCTGCGAGATTTCGGCCTGGTAGGGCGTGTAGGCCGTGTACCAGGCGGGGTTCTCCAGGATGTTGCGCAGGATGACGCCCGGTGTGTGGGTGCCGTGGTAGCCCTGGCCGATGAAGCTCTTGAGCAGCTTGTTCTGGCGCGCGATGCCCTGGAGCTCGGCCAGCGCGGCGGCCTCGGTCAGCGGCGCGGGCAGCTGCATGCCCTGGCGGCGCGCGATCGGGCGCGGCACGATGCTGTCGATCAGCGCGCGGCGCGAGGCCTCGCCGATGACCGAGAGCATGTGGCGCTCGCCGGCTTCGTCGATGCCGATGTGGCGCGCGACGAATTCGCTGGCGTTTTCGAGTTCACCCAGGGGCTTGACGGAGGGCATGAGCATGGCGGGCCTCGGTGGCGGGGGAAAGGTCAGGCGTTGTCCTTGACGAACTTCTGGTAGGCCGGCTCGTCCATGAGCGGATCGAACTGGCCCATGTCCTTGATCAGGACCTTGAAGAACCAGCCCTTGCCCAGGGGGTCGCTGTTGGCCAGCGAGGGGTCGGCGCGCAGGGCTTCGTTGACCTCGGTCACCTCGCCGTCCAGCGGCATGTAGACGTCGGCCGCGGCCTTCACCGACTCGACCACGCCGGCGACCTCGCCCTTGGCGTAGCTGCGGCCCACCTCGGGCAGCTCGACGAAGACCACGTCGCCCAGCGCGTCCTGCGCGTGCAGGGTGATGCCGACGACGGCGGCTTCGTGGTCCTCGAGCTGGATCCACTCGTGGTCGGGGGTGTACTTGACGGTCATGGTTGTGCTCCTGCGGCGATCAGCCGCGGTGGTAACGGTTGGGAACGAAAGGCAGGGAGGCCACCTGCATGGGCACGGCCTTGCCGCGCACCAGCGCGTTCAGGCGCGTGCCCACGGCCGCGAAGGCCGGCGGCACGTAGCCCATGGCGATGGGCTGGTTGATGCTGGGGCCGAGCAGGCCGCTGGTGACTTCACCGAGGCGCTCGCCGGCCTCGCTCTGCAGTTCGGTGTGCTCGCGCACCGGCACCCGCTCCTGCGCGAGCAGGCCCACGCGCACACGCGACAGGGGCGCGCTGCCGTCGAGCTGCGCGAGCACGCGCTCGGCGCCGGGGAAGCCCCCCGCGCGCGCGCCGCCCGTGCGGCGCACCTTCTGCATGGCCCAGTTGAGCGCGGCCTCCACGGGCGTGGTGGTGGTGTCGATGTCGTTGCCGTAGAGGCACAGGCCGGCTTCCAGGCGCAGCGAGTTGCGCGCGCCCAGGCCGACGGGTTTCACCTCGGGCTGCGCGAGCAGGGCACGCGCGAAGACCTCGGTGTCGGCCGCGGCCAGCGAGATCTCGAAGCCGTCCTCGCCGGTGTAGCCGCTGCGCGTGGCGAACAGGGGCTTGCCCTGCCAGCTGAAGGCGCCGCCGGTCATGAAGACCAGCTTCTCCACGCCGGGCACCAAGCGCTGCAGGGCTGCCACGGCCCGCGGGCCCTGCAGCGCGAGCAGGCCGCGGTCGAACTGCGGCTCCACGGTGCAGCGCGCGCCGATGCGCTCGACGATGTGCTGGAGGTCGCCGTGCTTGCAGGCGCCGTTGACGATGACGAAGAGGTCGTCGCCCCGGTTCACGAACATCAGGTCGTCGATGACCGTGCCCTCGTCGCTGAGCAGCAGGCCGTAGCGCTGCTTGCCGGGCGCCAGGCCGATCACGTCCACCGGCATCAGGCTTTCGAAGGCGGCGGCGGCGTCGGGGCCGATGAGCCGCAGCTGGCCCATGTGCGAGACGTCGAACAGGCCGGCGGCTTCGCGCGTGTGCAGGTGCTCGGCCATGAGGCCCGCCGGGTACTGCACCGGCATGCTGTAACCCGCGAAGGGCACCAGGCGCGCGCCCAGTTCGAGGTGCAGCGCGTGCAGCGGGGTCTTGAGGAGGTCGGTGGGAGCGTCGGCGGACACGGCGGGTTCTCTGGCGGGGGCAGGCCCCTCGCGGGGCGGGACACGGGTTCATCCGTGCGCTGCCCCACTGTCCGCTTTACCTGAGAGATTCACGCGGGCGATGCCGCGCTTGCTCCTTCGGTGGACCCCATCGGGTGGGGCCTCTCTCCAGGGGGGATCGCCCGCCGGGTGGCGGGCGTTTGCCAGTCCTTTTGCCTGAGCGTTCGGGGCCTGGTCCGGCCCCTGCGCCTTCGGCGGTTCCCCGGGGGAACGCTCTCCTGACAATGCGGCGGATTCTAGCCGGGAACCCGGCGCGCACGGACAAGGCCGCCCGGCGTCCTCAGGGGCGCGAGGGCGCGCTCAGGCGTCCTGCGGGGTGGTCTCGGGCAGCACCTTGGCCAGGCGCTCGCTGATCGAGGCGGCGCGCTCGGCGCCCGCGACACGCTCGATCTCGGTGAGCATGTCCTGGCCCACGGCCAACATGCTCGCGGCGTCGCGCGCCTCGCGCAGCGCCTGGCGGAAGCGGTCGGCCAGGGCGCGGTCGCGCGCGGCGAACATGCGGTCGGACAGATCGAACAGGAACATGCGCGCGCTGGCCAGCGAACGCGGCCCGCTGAAGGTGTCCACCGAGCCGCGCGGTGGCGGCGGCACCGGGCGCGCGGGCGGCGCGGCCGGGGCTTCGTCGATCAGGTAGCCGTCGGCCAGCAGCGCCTCCACCATGGCGCGGCCTTCGCCGTGGAAGAGGGCGTTGAGTGAATCGGTGGACTTGCGGCCATCGGCCACCAGCAGGATGGCGCGCTCGCGCTGGCCCAGCGAGCGATGGCCCGGGAGCAATTCGGTGCGGCCTTTGTCGGTCTTGATGAGCATGGGCGGTGCGCAGGCGGCGGTGGACGCCGCACTCTGGGCGGGGCACATGACGCTCGCGTGTCACGCGGGCGTGAAAAAGCCGCCCGGGGGCGGCTTCGTGGCGATCGCGTGAGGGACGTCACACGTCCCTGCCTCACATGCCCGCGTAGTTCGGCCCGCCGCCGCCTTCGGGCGTCACCCACACGATGTTCTGCGTCGGGTCCTTGATGTCGCAGGTCTTGCAGTGCACGCAGTTCTGCGCGTTGATCTGCAGGCGGTCCTCGCCCGCATCGGTCTTCACGAACTCGTACACGCCGGCCGGGCAGTAGCGGCTTTCCGGGCCCGCGTACTTCGCCAGGTTCACCTGCACCGGCACCGTGCTGTTCTTCAGCGTCAGGTGCGCGGGCTGGTTCTCCTCGTGGTTGGTGTTGGAGACGAAGACGCTGGAGAGGCGGTCGAAGCTGAGCACGCCGTCCGGCTTGGGGTAGGCGATCTTGGGCATCTGGTCCGCGGGCTTGAGGTACTCGTGGTCGGGCTTGTCGCGGTGCAGGGTCCAGGGCGGCGCGCTCACGCCGATCTTGGGCAGGAACCACTGCTCGATGCCCGTCATCAGCTTGCCGATGGTCGGGCCCTTCTTGAACCAGGCCTTGAAGTTGCGGGTCTGCCAGAGCTCCTCGTGCAGCCAGCTCTTCTCGAAGGCCGCGGGGTAGGCCGAGAGCTCGTCGCTCGAACGGCCGGCCGTCACGGCCTCGAAGGCCGCCTCGGCACAGAGCATGCCGCTCTTGATGGCCGCGTGGCTGCCCTTGATGCGCGCGGCGTTCAGGTAGCCGGCGTCGCAGCCCACCAGCGCGCCGCCGGGGAACACCGTCTTGGGCATGGCCTGCGGCGTGCCGTTGTTGATGGCGCGCGCGCCGTAGCCCAGGCGCTTGCCGCCTTCGATGTGCGCCTTGATCGCCGGGTGCGTCTTCCAGCGCTGCATCTCCTCGAAGGGCGAGAGCCAGGGGTTGCTGTAGTCCAGCCCGATGACGAAGCCCAGCGTGACCTTGTTGTCCTCCAGGTGGTATAGGAAGCCGCCGCCGAAGGTGTCGTCCGTCATGGGCCAGCCGGCGGTGTGCACCACCAGGCCGGGCTTGGCCTTGTCGGCCGGAACCTCCCACAGCTCTTTGACGCCGATGGCCCAGCTCGACGGGTCCTTGCCCTTGTCGAGGTCGAACCTGGCGATGAGCTGCTTGCCCAGGTGGCCGCGCGCGCCCTCGGCGAACACGGTGTACTTGGCGTGCAGCTCCATGCCGAGCTGAAAGGCCTCGGTGGGCTCGCCGTCCTTGCCGATGCCCTGGTTGCCCGTGGCCACGCCCTTGACGGAACCGTCGTCGTTGTAGAGCACCTCGGCGGCGGTGAAGCCGGGGAAGATCTCCACGCCCAGGGCCTCGGCCTGCTCGGCCAGCCACTTCACCACGTTGCCCAGGCTGATGACGTAGCAACCCTCGTTGTGGAAGTTGCGCGGCATCAGGAAATCGGGCGTGCGGCTCGACCCCGTCTCGCTGAGCATGAGCAGGTCGTCGCCCGTGACAGGCTGGTTCAGCGGCGCGCCGCGCGCTTTCCAGTCGGGGAACAGCTCGTTGATGGCGCGCGGGTCCATCACCGCGCCCGAGAGGATGTGCGCGCCGGGTTCGGAGCCCTTCTCCAGCACGCAGACGTTGACCTCCTTGCCTTGCTCGGCGGCCAGCTGCTTCAGTCGAATGGCGGTGGACAGGCCGGCCGGGCCGGCGCCGACCACGACCACGTCGTACTCCATGGCTTCGCGGGGACCGAACTGGGCCAGGATCTGATCATGCGTCATGGGGGGTCTCGCTCATAATGTTTGGCAACCTCCGGCCACCCTCCTTTGCGAAGGGCTCGTGTCCCGGAGCGGACCGCATTTTATGCGGCGACCGCACAAAATCGAACGACCGTTCACATTTGGGGAGACTGAGCATGGCCTACACCCTCGACCTGTCGGGCCGCGTGGCCCTGGTCACCGGCGCGTCCAGCGGACTGGGCGCGCAGTTCGCCAAAACCCTGGCCCAGGCCGGCGCCGCCGTGGTGCTGGCCAGCCGCCGCACCGACCGCCTCATGAACCTGCGCGCGCACATCGAGGCCAGCGGCGGCGCGGCGCACGTGGTGGCGCTGGACGTGACCGACATGGCCTCCATCAAGGCCGCCATCGCGCACGCCGAGACCGAGGTCGGGCCCATCGACATCCTGGTCAACAACTCGGGCGTGAGCACCACGCAGCGCCTGCAGGACGTGGACGAGGCCGACTACGACTTCGTCTTCGACACCAACACCAAGGGCGCCTTCTTTGTTGCGCAGGAGGTGGGCAAGCGCATGATCGCGCGCGCCAAGGGCGCGGCGCCGGGCACCTTCGTCGGTGGGCGCATCGTCAACATCGCGTCCATGGCGGGGCTGAAGGTGCTGCCGCAGATCGGCGTGTACTGCATGAGCAAGGCCGCCGTGGTGCAGATGACCAAGGCCATGGCGGTGGAGTGGGGCCGCTTCGGCATCAACGTCAACGCCATCTGCCCGGGCTACATCGACACCGAGCTCAACCACGAGCACTGGAAGACCGAGCAGGGCAAGAGGCTCATCGAGATGACGCCGCGCAAGCGCCTGGGTCAGGCGAGCGACCTCGATGCGCTGCTGGTGATGCTGTGCGCCAACGAGAGCCATTTCGTGAACGGCGCGGTGATCGCCGCCGACGACGGCTTTGGCGCCTAGATGGAATCCCCCCGCGCCGCCTTCGGCGTCACCCCCCAGGGGGCAACACCGGCGGCCCGGCAGAGCCGGTTCCTCGGTGTTTCTGGATTGGGCCTGCTTACCGGCCTGGGCGCCGGCGCCTTCTGGGGCACCACCTTCGTGGCGCCGCTGGTGCTGCCCGAGTTCGGCACGGTCGATCTCACGGTGGGCCGCTTCCTCGCCTGCGGTCTGCTGTCGCTGGCGCTGCTGCTGTGGGCCGCGCTGCGCGGGGGCGCGCGCTGGCCCACGGCGCCCCAGGCCTGGGCCGCGCTGGGCCTGAGCCTGCTGGGCTACACGGGCTATTACCTGCTGCTGGTGCTGGCCATCCAGGCGGCGGGCGCGGCGCTGCCGGTGCTCATCATTGGCACCATCCCGCTGTGGGTGATGCTGCTGGGCAAGCCGCAGGGCCTGCGCTGGCGCGCGCTGCTGCCCGGGCTGCTGCTGACGGCCGCGGGCATCGCTTTGATGGTGCGTGCCAGCGCGCATGGCGGGGAGGCCGGCGCCGGCTCCAGGCTGTGGCTGGGCGTGTCGTTCGCGCTGCTGGCCACCGCGTCCTGGACGGCCTACGGCCTGCTCAACGCGCGTTGGCTGGCGCGCCACCCCGAGGTGAACTCCACGCTGTGGGCCAACTGGCTGGGCGTGGCCGCCGGCCTGGGGGCGCTGGGCATCGCGGCGGTGGCGGGCAGCGCACCGGCCGAACTCGTCGCCCAGCCGCGCTTCGGCCTGTTTGTGGCGGTGTGCCTGGTCACCGGCATCGGCGCGGCCTGGGTGGCCTCGGTGCTGTGGAACATGGCCAGCCGGCGCCTGAGCCCCAGCCTGGCCGGACAACTCATCGTGAGCGAGACCGTCTTCGGCCTGCTCTACACCTTCGCCTGGAACGGGCAGTGGCCGGTCGCCATGCAGTGGCTGGCGTGCGCGCTGTTCGTGCTGGGCATCCTTGCCTCCATCCGAGCCCACCGATGAAATTCGAACTGCCCGAGAAGAAGAAACAGGTTCACCGCATGCGCATCCCCATCCGCTGGGGCGACATGGACGCGATGGGCCACGTGAACAACACGGTCTATTTCCGCTACCTCGAAACCATCCGCATCGAGTGGATGCAGTCCATCGGCTGCCAGCCCGATCCGCGCGGCGAGGGGCCGGTGATCGTCAATGCCTTCTGCACCTTCCACAAGCAGCTGGAATTCCCTGGCGAGGTGATCGCCACCATGTACGTGAGCGACACCGGCCGCACCAGCTTCGAGAGCTGGTGCACGCTCACGCGCGCCGACGACCCCGAGACGGTTTACGCCTCGGGCGGCGCCACCACGGTGTGGGTGAACTTCCCTCAGCAGAAGTCCGCGCCCATCCCGGACAGCCTGCGCCAGCACCTGGAAGGCTGACCCGGGGTGGCTGGCCGCGCCGTGGCCGTGCCGCGGCGGCCGCGCGCGCTCACTGCTTGTTCTTCTTGAACTCGATGTCGTCGGCGTACAGCCGGCCGTCGCGGCGCTTGATGTCCACTTCCACGTAGTGGCCCTCGCGCAGGTCTTCGAAGCGCTTGTAGTCGTTTTCGTAGTCCGTTTTGTCGGTGACGTAGACCACTTCGCTGTTGATCGTGAAGCTGCGCGCGCTGTGGTCGATGGACTGGATGCGGCCTTTCAGATCCTCGGCGTGCGCGGCGCCCACACCCAGGGCGAGGGCCGAGGCAAGCAGGAAGGCGCGGACGCGGAACGTGTGGCTGAGCGGCATGGTGAACCTCCGAAGTGATGACGAGGTATTGAAACGCCCGGCCGCCGGGTGTTCCGTTTTTTTTGGTTGCCTGGCGGTATCGGCCCGTAAAGGGGGCCTTGTCCTACAGGGGCTCAGGCCGCCGGCTTGGCCTTGGGCACGCGCCCGAGCAGGTAGAACTCGGGGTTGGGCGCCATGCCCGTGACGTTGGCCATGCGGTTGGACAGACCGAAGAAGGCCGTGATGGCGGTGATGTCCCAGATGTCCTCGTCGTCGAAGCCATGCGCGTGCAAGGCCTGGAAATCGGCCTCATCCACCTCGTGCGAGCGCTCGCAAACCTTGAGCGCGAAGTCGAGCATGGCGCGCTGGCGCGGCGTGATGTCGGCCTTGCGGTGGTTCACGGCCACCTGGTCGGCCACCAGGGGCTTCTTTTCGTAGATGCGCAGGATGGCGCCGTGCGCCACCACGCAGTAGAGGCACTGATTGGCCGCGCTGGTGGCGGTGACGATCATCTCTCGATCGCCCTTGCTGAGGCTGCCCGTCTCCTTGAGCATGAGCGCGTCGTGGTAGGCGAAGAAGGCGCGCCATTCCGCCGGGCGTCGCGCGAACGCGAGAAAAACGTTCGGGACGAAGCCCGATTTTTCCTGTACCTCGCGGATGCGGGCCTGGATGTCTTCGGGCAGGCTGTTGAGGTCGGGCAAGGGGTAGCGGGCCATGGCGTGTCTCCTGTGCTGGGGGTATCGACGGCCACCAGTATCCCCGAGCCGCCGAACGCGCCGCGCGCGCGTGGTGCGGTATCGTTGCGCCGCCCTGAACCCACGGAGCCCGCATGAACCTGCCCGACGACCCCGAATTCCAGCGCGGCCTGGCCGCGCGCACCGACGTGATGGGCGAGGCCTTCGTGGCCAGCGCCCTGGGCAGCATGACCCCGTTCACCGAGCCCATGCAGCACCACATCACGCGCCGCGCCTGGGGCGACGTCTGGCAGCGTGGCGTGCTGGACCGCAAGACCCGCAGCCTGATCACCGTGGCCATGCTCACCGCCCTGGGCAAGCAGCACGAGCTCAAGGGCCACGTGCGCGGCGCGCTCAACAACGGCGCCACGCCCGAGGAATTGCAGGAGGTGCTGCTGCACGCCGCCGTGTACTGCGGCATCCCCACCGCCGTGGACGCCTTTCGCACCGCCGCCAGCGTGGTCGACGGCGAGCCGCGCTGAAGTTTTCGTCCTTTCTTTTCTACCGGAGGTTTTCCATGTCGCGATCCTTCCCCCTGACCCGCCGCGTGGCGCTGCTGGCCGCCCTGGCCCTGGGCACCGGCCTGGCACAGGCCCAGTCCAATGTGCGCATCCTGGTGGGCTTCCCACCCGGCGGCGGCACCGACGCCATCGCGCGCATCCTGGCCGAGAAGCTGCAGCCCGAGCTGGGCCAGGCGGTGGTGGTGGACAACAAGCCCGGCGCGGGCGGCCAGCTGGCGGGCCAGGCCCTGAAGGCCGCGCCGGCCGACGGCAGCACCGTGTTCCTCAGCCACGACCACAGCGTGAGCATCCTGCCGCTGACCATGAAGAACCCGGGCTTCGACCCGGCGAAGGACTTCGTGCCCGTGGCCGGCTTCGCCACCTTCGTGAACGCGGTGGCGCTGTCGGGCGGCACGCCCGCGCGCGACTTCAAGGCCTGGATCGACAGCGTGAAGGCCGCCGGCGGCAAGGCCACCGTGGGCATTCCGGCGCCGGCCTCCACGCCCCAGTTCGCGGTGCAGGTGATCGGCAAGCGGTACGGTCTGGACCTGGTGGCCGCGCCCTACCGGGGCAGCGCGCCCATGATGGGTGACATGCTGGGCAACCAGATCCCGGCGGGCGTGGGCTCGGTGCCCGACTTCATTGAAAACCACAAGGCCGGCAAGCTGCGCGTGGTGGCCGTGATGGGCACCCAGCGCCAGGCCGCGTTGCCCGAGGTGCCCACCTTCAGCGAGCTGGGCATCAAGGGCTTCGAGGACATGCCGTACTACGGCATCTTCGCGCCCGCCGGCACACCGGCGGCGGCCGTGGACAAACTCGGCGCGGCGGTCCAGAAGGTGATTGCCTTGCCCGACGTGCGCGAGAAGCTCTCGGCCATGGGCCTGACGGTGGGCTACATGAGCGGCGCCGAACTCGGCAAGCGCGAGGCCGCGTACCGCGAGGTCTGGGCCCGCATCATCAAGGACAGCGGCTACCAGCCGCAGTGAGGCCCCTCAGCCCGCCATCAGCCGGTGCACCAGGTCCGGCGTGCTGTGCGCCTGGTACTTGCGCATCAGGCGCGCGCGGTGCACCTCCACCGTGCGGTGGCTGATGGCCAGCAGCTTGCCGATCTGCTTGCTGGTGAGCCCGTCCATGATCAGCGCGGCGACCTCGCGCTCGCGCGCCGTCAGTTCGGCGCGCACCGGCCGGTGCGAGCTCAGGTCCTCGAAGCTCCAGATGCCCGCCGCGTGCGGCGCGCCGCGGTCCACCGCGCGGCCCGTCACGTGGCACCAGAAAATCTCGCCCGCCTGGCGGCCGCCCACGCGCTTCATGAGGCGGTTGTCGGCGTAGGTGCCGCTGCGGCCCAGCAGCGGCGCCATGCGCGCGCCCAGGCGCTCGTACTCGTCGGCGCTGGGGTAGAGGATCTGGAAGCTCTGGCCCACCAGTTGCTCGCGCGTGGCGCCGAACATCTCGCACAGGGCCTGGTTGCAGTCGACCATGAAGCGCTCGCGCGACAGCGCCAGCCCCACGGGGGCCAGGTCGAAGGCCAGCCGGTAGTCGATGTCCATCGTGGTTGCCCTTTACGAAATACTACGTAATTCGCTACGTAGTATCGTTGCGCTTTCCCGCATTCCCAGCACGACTCCCCGGAGGCAATCCCCGTGAACAAGATCTACCCCAGCGCGACCGCCGCGCTCCAGGGCGTGGTCGCCGATGGCCAGCTCATGGCCGTGGGCGGTTTCGGCCTGTGCGGCATTCCCGAAGCGCTCATCGACGCCCTGCGCGACAGCGGCGTGAAGAACCTCACCGTCATCTCCAACAACGCGGGCGTGGACGGTTTCGGCCTGGGCAAGCTGCTCGACACGCGCCAGATCAAGAAGATGATCAGCAGCTACGTGGGCGAGAACAAGGAGTTCGAGCGCCAGTACCTGGCCGGCGAACTGGAGCTGGAGTTCACGCCCCAGGGCACGCTGGCCGAGAAGCTGCGCGCCGGCGGCGCGGGCATCCCCGCCTTTTTCACCAAGACCGGCGTCGGCACCATCGTGGCCGAGGGCAAGGAACTGCGTGAGTTCGATGGCGAGACGTATGTGATGGAGCGCTCGCTGGTGCCGGCCGTGTCGCTGGTGAAGGCGCACCGCGCCGACAAGAGCGGCAACCTGCAGTTCCGCTACACCGCGCGCAACTTCAACCCGGCCGCGGCCATGGCGGGCAAGGTCTGCATCGTGGAGGTGGAGGAGATCGTCGAGACCGGCGCCATCCACCCCGATGAGGTGCACCTGCCGGGCATCTACGTGCACCGCATCGTGCACAACCCGAATCCCGAGAAGCGCATCGAGAAGCGCACCATCACCGAAAAGGCCTGACCATGCCCTGGACCCAAGACCAGATGGCCGCGCGCGCGGCACAAGAGCTCGAGGACGGCTTCTACGTCAACCTCGGCATCGGCATCCCCACGCTGGTGGCCAACCACACCGGCACCAAGGAGGTGTGGCTGCAGAGCGAGAACGGCATGCTGGGCATCGGCCCCTTCCCCACGGAAGACCAGGTCGACGCCGACCTCATCAACGCCGGCAAGCAGACCGTGACCACCATCAAGGGCTCGTCGATCTTTGGCAGCCACGACAGCTTCGCCATGATCCGCGGCGGCAAGATCAACCTGTCCATCCTGGGCGCCATGCAGGTGAGCGAGAAGGGCGACCTGGCCAACTGGATGATCCCGGGCAAGATGGTCAAGGGCATGGGCGGCGCCATGGACCTCGTGGCCGGCGTGCCGCGCGTCATCGTGCTGATGGAGCACGTGGCGAAGAAGAAGGATGGCAGCGAGGACCTGAAGATCCTGCCGCAGTGCACGCTGCCGCTCACCGGTGTGGGCGTGGTGGACCGCATCATCACCGACCTGGGCGTGATGGACGTGACCCCGCAGGGCCTGAAGCTCGTGGAGCTGGCGCCCGGCGTCACGCGCGAGTTCATCCAGTCCAAGACCGGCGTCACCCTGGTCTGATGCGCATGGCGGGTATACTCCCGCCCGCACCCGTCATCGGGGAGTAGCCGCCCGGCGCGCCACGCGCCGGGGCTCGCGTCAACAGACTTGGCCCGCAGGCCATGGCGCGAGCAGCCTTCCAGCCTGGCAAGACCTTTGACCGCACCGCCTCCGCACGCGCCGGGGAGGCGCTGCGGTCTTTGGTTTGTTCGCCGGCCGTTGGAGTCCCCCCTTGGAAGCTTTCCTCCTGTCCACCGGCATCGTCGCGCTCGCCGAAATGGGCGACAAAACGCAATTGCTGTCGCTGGTGCTCGCCGCGCGGTTCAAGAAGCCCTGGCCCATCGTCGCGGGCATTCTCGTGGCCACCCTGCTCAACCACGCGCTCGCGGGCGCGGCCGGGGCCTGGGTCATGGCCGCCGTGGGGCCTGTGGCCATGCGTTGGGTGCTGGGCCTGTCCTTCATCGCCATGGCGGCGTGGATGCTGATTCCCGACAAGCTGGATGGCGACGAGGTGAAGGCTTCGCGCGGACTGGGCGTGTTCGCCGCCACCGCCTGGGCCTTCTTCCTGGCCGAGATGGGCGACAAGACGCAGATCGCGACCATCGCCCTCGGCGCGCAGTACGAGCCCCTGTTCGCGGTGGTGATCGGCACCACGCTGGGCATGATGATCGCCAACGCGCCGGTGGTGTTCTTCGGCGAAGCGATCACGCGCCGCGTGCCCATCAAGCTGGTGCACGCGGTCGCGGCGCTGATCTTCGCGGTGCTGGGTGTGCTCGCCCTGCTGGGAGCGGGCCCGGCCTTGACCGGCGCTCAGTAGAGGTAGGCGGCCCCGCTGCCGGCGACGCTGTTGTCGGCCGGGTTGCCGTTGACGCCGGTGGCGCTGCTGGATTCGTTGACCGCGCCCACCGCCAGTGTCAGGGGGCGGCCGCCCGAGCCGCCACCCAGCGCCACGCTGCCGCCGAACTGGTCGTTCGCGTCCGGGTTGGACGCCTTCACATAGGCCTGCTGCGCCCAGGTGCTGCCCTGGCGGGCGAAGGTGTAGACGGCGCCGCTGTAAGCGAGGCTGTCGTCGGTTTGAATGCCGTTGAGGCCCGCGGCATGGCTGCCCTCCTGCCACGCCCCCACCGCCAGGGCGTTGCCATCGTTGGACAGCGCGACCGACACGCCGAACTGGTCACCGCTGCCGGCGTTGGAGGCCTTCACGTAGGCCTGCTGCGCCCAGCCTGTGCCGTTGTAGGTGAAGACGTAGACGGCGCCGAAGTCCGGGCCGTTGTTGACGTGCTGGTTGCCGTTGATGCCGGTGGCGCCGCTCTGTTCGGCGGGCGCGCCCACCGCGAGGGTGGCGCCGTCGCCCGAGAGGGCAAGGCCGGTGCCAAAGGCGTCGCCTGTCTCGCCGTTGGAGGCTTTCACGTAGGCCTCCTGGCTCCAGGTGGCACCGCCGCGCCGGAACATGTAGACGGCGCCGGCGTTGGGCGCGCTGTTGTCGGTTGGGTCGGGGTTGGCAACGCCGTTGGAGAAGCCGTCTTCGCCGGGGGCGCTCGCGGCTAGGACGTTGCCGTCGTTGGACAGCGCGACCGATGCGCCGAACAGGTCGCCGCTGCCGGCGTTGGAGGCCTTCACATAGGCTTGTTGCGCCCAGCCGATGCCGTTGTGGACGAAGACGTAGACGGCGCCGAAGTCCGGGCCGTTGTTGGTGTGCTGGTTGCCGTTGATGCCCGTGGCGTTGCTTTGCTCGGAAGGCGCGCCCACCGCGAGGGTGGCGCCGTCGCCCGAGAGGGCGAGGCCGGTGCCAAAGGCATCGCCCGCCTCGCCGTTGGAGGCCTTCACGTAGGCCTCTTGGTTCCAGGCCGCGCCGCTGCGCCGGAACACGTAGACGGCGCCCGCGTTGGGCGCGCTGTTGTCGACCGGGTCTGGGTTGGCGACGCTGTTGGAGAACCCGTCTTCGCCCACAGCGCTCACGGCCAGCACCGCGCCATCGGCGGACAGGGCCAGATGGTCGCCGAACATGTCGCCCGCGTCGTGGTTGGACGCCTTCAGGTAGGCCTGCTGCACCCAGCCGCTGCCGCTGCGCGCGAACACGTAGACCGCGCCGCTGTTGGGGGAGCCGTGGTTGAGTGGGTCGGGTGTGCCGGTCGTGCCCGTGGCGTCGCTGCCGTCCCCGCTGGCGCCCACGGCCAGGGTGTTGCCGTCGCCGGACATTGCCACACGGGCGCCGAAGCCCATGTTCTGGCTCTGTGCGGAGGCCTTCACGTAACCGATGGCGCCCGCGAGATGCCCGCTGGCGTCGACGCTGGCGCGGTTGGCGCAGCCGTTGGCGTTGCAGACCTGCAGCGCGTAGCGCGCATTGACGCGCGCCGGCAGAAATACCTCGTGGTCGTACGCGCGGGTGCCGGCGGGCAGGGTGGCCACGGCCGTGTAGCCCGACTGGCCGTCCGGGTCCTCGAGCAGGACGTAGCTGGTGGCGCCGGCCACCGCGGCCCAACTGAAGTGAAAGGTCTTGACGCTTTGCGGCGTGAGGCTCAGCGCCGCAGAGCCGCCTCCGCCATCCGATGGCGATCCGCCGCCATCGACGACATGCCCGCCGCAGGCGGTCAGGAGGCAAGCGGCCGTCCACACGGTCGCGCAAGACAAGTACCTTTTGAACGTGTTCATCTCGATGGCCCCGATGGGAAAAGAGAAGGGCATTGAAAGAAAAACCCCGACGGAAAGCCATTCACCGGACGGCCTAGTGAGGGCTGTGCCGGGGCATCGGCCGCCCTTTTGGCTAGCATCGGTTCCATGCTTCCCCCGCACTGGCGCACCACGCACGAGATCGACGCCTTCGTCACGCTGACGCTGGCCATCCTGTTGCTGTTCATCGGCAAGGGCCTGATGCGGCGGTACGAGTGGCTGCGCCGCTTCAACATCCCGGAAGCGGTGGTGGGCGGCATGCTCTGTGCGCTCGTGGTGTGCGCGCTGTACTACCTGCTGGACGTGCGCATGGTCTTCACGCTGGGCGCGCGCGACATGCTGCTGCTGTACTTCTTCGCCGCCATCGGCATGGGCACGGACGTGCGCACGCTGCGCGAGGGCGGCCGCCCGCTGCTGGTGCTGCTGGCGCTGGCCAGCGGCTTCATGCTGCTGCAGAACGGGCTGGGCATGGCGGTGGCCGGCGCCTTCGGCATGGACCCGCGCGCGGGCCTGATGGCGGGCTCCATCTCGCTCACCGGCGGCGTCGGCACCACGCTGGCCTGGATGCCGCATTTCACCGACACCCTGGGCATCGCCGAGGCCGGCGAACTGGGCCTGGCGGCCAACATGGTGGGCATGGTGGCGGCCTGTCTGGTGGGCGGGCCGATGGCCGCCTGGCTGATGCGGCGCCACCGCATCGCGCCCTCGGGCGCGGCCGAGGTGGAGGTGGGCCTGCGCTACCAGGACGAGCCGCACGCGCGGCTGGACTACCAGGGCGTGCTGCTGGCCCTGCTGTGGCTCAACCTGGCGCTCATGCTGGGCGAGGGCCTCAACTCTCTGGTGGCGCTCACGGGCCTGAAGCTGCCGGGCTTCGTGGGCTGCCTGATGGCGGGCATCGCGCTGCGCGGACTGGGGCAGTGGTTGTCACCGAACGGCGAGCGCCTCTGGGACTGGAGCGGCATGCGCCTGGGCGTGGCGCTGATCGGCGACGTCAGCCTGGGCCTGTTCCTCACCATGGCGCTGATGGGCCTGCAGCTGTGGGTGCTGGAGCCGGTGATGGTGTTCATGACCACGGTCATGGCGCTGCAGATCGTGCTGGCCGTGGGCTTCACGGCGCTCGTGGTGTTCCGCTGCATGGGGCGCGACTACGAGGCCACGGTGATCTGCTCGGGCTTTGGTGGCATTGCCCTGGGCTCCACGGCCACGGCCATCGCCAACATGAGCGCCATCGTGCGGGTGTACGGCGCCGCGCCGCGCGCCTTCCTCGTGGTGCCGCTGGTGTGCGGTTTCTTTATCGACCTGGTGAACGCGCTGGTGATCGGGGTACTGGCGCGCTAGCCCGGATATTTCACGCATGTAGCCAACGGCGTGCGCAGCGGGGCATCGCGGCGCGGATTTGAGCGAGCAAGGCCACGATGTTGGCCGCAGCCATGGGTGTGATGGTTGGCATGCGCAATGCTGTCGC
>Ga0209958_1001029_pt1 | contig 27687 bp, 22 predicted proteins | sample ThiBio_inoc_plan_FD_183942 | JGI IMG/M metagenome (GOLD analysis project Ga0209958, IMG submission 183942) | Wastewater bioreactor microbial communities from Cape Town, South Africa - Thiocy_inoc_plan (SPAdes) | ecosystem: Engineered > Bioremediation > Thiocyanate > Unclassified | place: South...
TTCTCATTAGTCGGGTGTTTGGCTGTTTGCTTACCGCGATGTCCTTATTGACCTTTGTGGCGATGGTGGCTGCGCCGGCGATTATTTATTTATATGCGCCGGGTTTCCATAACGATCCAGAGAAATTTGAGCTCGCGGTTGATATGTTCCGCCTGACCATTCCCTACTTAATGTTTATGTCATTGACGGCTTTTGCCAGCAGCATCTTAAACAGCTATGGTTCTTTTGCTTCACCTGCGTTTTCTCCAGTATTGCTCAATGTGGCAATGATTGCAGGGGCATGGTGGTTAACGCCGTATATGGCGGAACCGATTATGGCGCTGGGCTGGGCGGTGGTCGCGGCAGGTGTTTTACAGTTGGCGATTCAGATCCCTGAATTATGGAAAAAGAATTTACTGATTCCACCTAAAGTCGACTTCAAACATGAAGGTGTGGATCGTATTTTAAAACTGATGTTACCCGCCTTGTTTGGTGTCTCAGTGACTCAGATTAACTTATTGCTCAACACCATTTGGGCATCATTTATGCAAGATGGTTCGGTGTCATGGTTATACAGTGCTGAGCGTATGACCGAGCTGCCATTGGGCCTTATTGGTGTTGCGATTGGTACGGTGATTTTACCTTCGCTGTCTGCGCGTCATGCCGAGCAAGATCAAGCCAAATTTAGAGGCATGATTGATTGGGCTGCGAAGATTATTATGCTGGTTGGTATTCCTGCCAGTATTGCGTTATTTATGTTGTCGACACCGATTATACAGGCCTTGTTTCAGCGCGGTGAATTTACCGTGGAAGATACGCGAATGACAGCCTTGGCGCTGCAATGTATGAGTGCAGGAGTGATCTCCTTTATGTTGATTAAAGTCTTCGCACCAGGCTTCTATGCGCAGCAAGATACCAAGACCCCAGTTCGTGTCGGCTTAATGGCGGTTGCAGCCAATGCTATTTTAAACGTGGTGTTTATTGGTTTGTTTAAATTGATTGATTGGCATGCCGAACATATGGCACTCGCCTTGGCATCTTCAGGTTCTGCTCTGGTGAATGCAGGAATGCTGTATTTCTATTTACATAAACGTAATATTTATCGTTTTGGTGCACACTGGAAGAAACTGGCATTTCAATATGCGGTTGCCAATATCGCCATGATTGCTGCGCTTTGGTACGGTTTAACCTGGTATCAAGGCGATATTTCTCAATGGCTACGCATTGCCGAAGTAGCTAGCTTATGTGTGCTTGGTGTGGTTGCCTATGTGCTTGGTTTATTGCTGACAGGTTTCCGTCCTCGACATTTAAGAGCTTAAAATCATTAATTGAAAAAATTAAACCCTCCGAATGGAGGGTTTTTTATTATTGAACTTCAAGTAATTCAATATCAAATATTAACGTACTATTGGGACCGATCGCATCGCCAGAACCGACATCCCCATAGGCGAGATTCGCAGGAATAAAGAAACGGCTTTTGCCACCTTCCTTCATAGTTTGAACTCCCTCCGTCCAACCGGCAATCACTTGGCTGAGTTTGAACTCAAGTGGATGGTTACGTGCAATCGAACTGTCGAACACGGTTCCATCGAGCAAACGGCCTTCATAGTTTACTTTAACCGTTGATGTCGCTTTTGGCGATTTACCTTGACCTTGCTGTAACACTTGATACTGTAGGCCTGACTTCGTGGTCACGATATCTGTTTTCTTGGCATTTTCAGCTAAAAAGGCTTTGCCAGCTTGATCATTTTTTTGTGCTTGTTCTTGAAACTCAACCAGTTGTTTGGCCTCTAGGCGCTTTTTATATTGATTCAGAACAGTGGCCATTTCTTCATCAGTTAATGAGGCTGCCTTCCCTTGAACTGCTTCTTGCAAACCTTGGACAAAGGTTTCGATATTTAAATCTTTTAAGGTTTCGGCATTGCCTCGACCCATGAGATAACCGTAGCTATAGCCCAATTGATCTTTTTGTGAACTCTTTTGTGTAATGGGTGCAGCCTGGACCGTTCCGATGGTGGCGGCAATTAAAATAAGACCTAATCTTTTCATTATTTCTTCCAAAAAATAAAGGAGAGCACAAGCTCTCCTTAGATCATTTACTTAACAGCAATTAATTCTACATCAAAAATTAATGTACTATTCGGTGGGATCGATTCAGGAACGCCTTGTTCACCGTAACCTAAGTTCGCTGGAATATAAAGCGTTGCCTTACCACCTTCTTTCATCAACTGTAAACCTTCAGTCCAACCAGGAATCACTTGATTCAATGGGAACTCAATTGGCTCACCGCGGTCATAAGAGCTATCAAACACTTTACCGTCAGTCAGTTGGCCTTTGTAGTGGACTTTCACAACAGAGGTTGCAGCAGGTTGCTTACCTGTACCTTCTTTGATGATTTTATATTGTAAGCCTGAAGCCGTGGTTTTCACGCCTTCTTTCTTGGCATTTTCTGCTAAGAAACTATTGCTTGTTGCTTCAGCTTTTTTAGTCTCATTGACTTGTTTTTGTTGTAGTTCTTTTTGGAACTCAACATAAGCAGCTTGTAACTCTTCTTCGGTGTACGCTGCTGGTTTTTGTGCATGCGCATCACGGAAACCAGTAATAAATGCACTGGTTTCTAATTCAGGAGGCGTTTGTTTTGCAACTTCATAGCCTAATGCATAACTGATTTTTGCAACAGGTGCAGCATTTTTGTCAGCTTTTGCACCAAATTCAGTTGTTGGGTTTTTAGTAGCATAGTAAACAGGAACTAGCGCTGCACCGCCTAAAACGGCTGCGACAACGAAAGGTAAAGCTTTACTCATGAGATGTCCAAAAGTGAGATTTTAATAAAAAATATGGCATTGATCTTAGCATGTATAGGCTCAGGCATTGAATAATTAACAGCAAAAATGCATGGATTTTTTGTATGAGGATTGAGTTATTTGTTAAATCCATAAGTGTTCTTGTTGAAATAAAAAAACCAGAGAATTTATCGCCCTCTGGTTTCTTTTACTTAATAGCAGAGTAATTATTTGCTGGTCTGATATTGATACTGGGTAATTTGATAGCTTGGGATCTGATCTAGAATAAGACCATCAATTTCAAGCCCCGCATTCACAAAATAAGATTTTGCGAGCTCAATATCTTTAAGTTGCGTCTGACCATATTGCACTAAACAGAGATTAAAACCAGTAAATTGAGCAAGGTTCAAACTATCAGATGTTGCAAGTACGGGTGCAGAGCTGATCAGTATGTAATCATATTGGCTACTAATCTGTTGCATCAGTTGTTCAAAAATTGATTGATGCGAAGTAATAGAAGCCTCATCGCTGCTTTGCCCACGACCAATCAGACTTAAATTTGGATAAGTCGTATTTACAATGATCTGATCTAAATTGGCTTGGCCACGTAAGTATTCAGATAAGCCCACTTTTGACGTGCTCTTGAAAAGCTGATCAAGTTCACCTCGATAAAGATCACTATCAATCACTAAGACTTTTTGTCCAGTTTGGCTGAGGTAAAGTGCTAAATGTTGCGCGATGATATCTTGGTTTTGATCAGGTGTAACACTTGTTATGAGTGCAACGTTATGTTGTTTTTGCTGTAACTTAAAACGTAAAGTTGGGATAAATGTCTTGAGTGCTTGTAACTCAGCAACAGCTTTCTTTTTTGCTTTAGGTAATTCAACGTAAGTGTTGATTCCAAGAGCTTGTTCAATTTCATCGCGATGGCGTACACCTGTTTGTAGTAAATTACGGACTAACGCAATTAGGACACCAATAAAACCACCCACAAGAATAGAGAGAATTAAAATAATTAATTTACGGGGTTTGATAGGTTTGGTCGGTTCTACAGGATAATCCAAAACACGTAGATTCCCGGTTTCGCCTGCTTTGGCTAAGCTTAATGATTGATATGTTCCTAACAGGTTGGTATACATCTGCGTTTGAACTTGCACATCTCGATAATATTGCAAATATTGACTTTGTGTATTTGGTAATTTCTTTAATGCGCCATTTAGCTCATTAATTTTCTTATTAAAAACACTAATCTGAGCATTAATTTCCTGCATCATTGGATGTTGCGCAGTGTATTGTGCCGCTAACTGAGCTTGCTTTTGTTCTAGTTGAACTTTTTGTGTTTCCAGTTCAACACTTTGTTTCAAATAAAGAGCAGCCTCTTGTTGAATATCAATAGTGCCATGGGTTTCACGGAATGCATTAAACTTTTGTTCAGCCTGTTCTAAGCTATCTTTCAGTTGAGGTAACTGCTTGTTCAAAAAGTTTAAGGTCTTTTCTTTCTCAGCAGACTTTGTTGCTAGGTTCTGCTCTTGATAAATTTGGAGAATATGATTTAACACCTTCATGATATGGGTTTTATCTGTCCCATCATAATTAATCGTGATAATTCCTGTTTGTTTTGCCAGTTCGGTGGCTTTAAAGCTGAGTAAAATTGCTTTGACTGCTGCAAGTGTCGATTGTTTTTGTACAATATATTTGCCATCTAATGGTTGTTGGCCTGATATGCTAATTTTCCATGATTGGCTGACAGGATTAGAGGCTGCTTTTTGATTAAGGAATCCTTTATATACTTCTAACCCCGTCTTTTCTGAAACCAGACTAAAGTTTTGTCCATGAAAACTTAGAATTAGGTTTTGATCAAGATATTCTGATGGAACATCAAATTGATAGATAGAAAACGCTGCTTTATGATTTCTAATTTGTACCTGATCAGCAAAATAATTGGTATGAAATTGATCTGTATTGAAAAGACTGTCAAAAAAAGATTGATCAGGTTGAATTTGTATATCAAGATTTAGATCTTGAATTGTTTTAGTTAGAATGGAACGAGACTGTAAAATTTCAATTTCAGTCTGAATCGTTTGTTGACTCCCACCAAGATTAATGCCCGCTAAACTACCTAAAGAGGCTAATTGAGGGCTGAGACTTGCTAAGCCACTTTGCTTGTTATCAATAATTTGAATTTTTGCATCAACAGAATAGGTTTTTTTTGCAACTTTAAGATAAGCACCTGCACAGATTAAGGCCAACACAGTACAAAAAACGATTAGTTTCCATTGTACGATGAGTGAAAAAAATAATTCTCTGAGGTCAATCGTGTCATCAGTCAATTGTGTATTTTGATTCATAGGGAAACAACTATTTAAATTTTAAAGAAGCAACTTGAAGATGTTTGACTCTCTCAATGAAATTGAGAGAGAGACTCATACCTATTTACCTAATTGGTCAAAACTATAAAGCGCATTGGAGAACGGTATAATTTGATTGACCATACGTTGCCAGCGCGTCAAGCCAGTTGCATCAATATAAACAATATCATTCTTTTGCATAGCAAACTGATTAGCTAAAGCGAGATTCCCTAAGCTACTCAAATTTAGTTGATAAATAGTCGAGTGCTGAGTATTGAGGTTTGTACGCATTACATAAATACGCGCAGCACTTGCTGTATAGGGGTTAATCCCTTCACTTTCACCTAAAACATCACTTAAAGTCATCCCTTGATCACGTAAGGGGAGCGCTTGGCTCTTACTCGACTCACCCATAATATAAAGTTTTTGATTTTGTTTGGTATTTACAAAAATTGTATCGTTGGGTTGTATTAACAATTTATGCAGTGATAAGCCATTTTTTTCTAAATCGACTAGGTTTAAGTTATAAGTAGTACCATTACGAATGAGCTGAATTGATGTATTGTCACCTGTTTCTGGATTAACTCCACCAGCCACACCGAGTGCAGTATACAAACTAATTGGCTGATCATTCAGCGTATATTGTCCGCTTCTCATTACTTGACCGTTTACGAAATAACGGTTTCCTTCATAGGATAATATCCGAACGATCACATCTGGTATTTTGAGGTATTTTGCAAATTGCATTCGTAAGTAACGATTCGTGTCAGCGAGTGTTCTTCCAGCAATATGCACTTGACCAATCAACGGGAGTTGAATATTCCCATTGCTATCAATTTGATAGCCAACACTTCTTAAATTATTTCCGTCTTGAAGTGGTGGTGTAATTTCTGGATAAGCCCAGAGTTGAATAGATAAGACATCGCCAGTATTTAAATGGTATTGGGTGTGAGGTTGGCGAAATAATGAAGTTAAATTATTTTGGTTGATGCTAAAAGATTCAATATTTAGAGATGGTACGTTTTCTTGTGTCAATTGTACAACAGTAAGGTTGACGCCTTGTTCTGTGGTAATGTCCCCATTTTCAGGTAAATCATGTGTCTGAAGACCTGAAGTGATTGCACAACTTACAGCACTAATACTAAGAGTAAGAATCGAAAAAAGTTGGTAATACTTCACATGAAACCCTTGGATAATCTTATTTTTAATCAATACCTGTGGCTATGTATGGAATCATCAATAGGCAAAGGATGCTAAATCGGGATGATTTTATCCCAAAAGATTAAAAAAACATAATAATCTTTTTGTAGGATTGTTGAGTAATCCGATATAAACAATTTGTTTTATAAAAAAATTGATTTGATTCAATATTTAGTGAAAAGTAATGAATGGATAGATTTAAATTAATGTGAGAGTCATCTAAATAAAATAGAATGAAGCGCTAACAAAGTGATGAAATTTGTTATATTATGCCGCATTGTATTCTCCTCACTAATTTGAAGTGTTTAAGTCTTATTTTTCTCATTTTTTCAGTGAAATAGGATGAAATCCCAAGTAAACAACCCTGTACGTACTTAGCCGATATTTTTCGAAAGATTTTAGGGTGGGTTCATGGATGCTTTAAGTTTTGTGTGGAGATATCAAGCTTAGATAGAGTCTACTCGATGCAGTATAGTGGAAAAATATGAAAATATTATTAACTGGTGGCGCTGGATTTATTGGTTCTGCTGTTGTACGCCATATTATAAAAACAACGAATGATACAGTTTTAAATATAGATAAACTGACCTACGCTGGTAATTTAGATTCATTAAAAGAAATTGATGAGGAACCCCGCTACCAATTTCAACAAGTAGATATTTGCGATGCATTTAAATTAGAACAAATTTTTCAGCAGTTTCAACCTGATGCGGTGATGCATCTGGCTGCTGAATCTCATGTTGACCGTTCAATTGACGGCCCAAATGCATTTATTCAAACCAATATAGTTGGCACATATACTCTATTAGAGGCAGCACGTAATTACTGGCAAGCATTAGATGGAAATAAAAAAATGAGTTTCCGTTTTCACCATATCTCCACAGATGAAGTTTATGGCGATTTAGAGGGGACAACTGATTTATTTACAGAAACTACTTCTTATGCACCGAGTTCGCCATACTCCGCAAGTAAGGCGAGTTCAGATCATTTGGTTCGTGCTTGGCAACGTACGTATGGCTTACCGACCATTGTCACCAATTGTTCTAATAATTATGGTCCTTATCACTTCCCAGAGAAGTTAATTCCTTTAGTCATTTTAAATGCTTTAGATGGAAAAGCATTGCCGATCTATGGAAAGGGTGATCAGATCCGTGACTGGTTGTTTGTTGAAGACCATGCTAGAGCACTGTATCAAGTTGTTACTCAAGGTGTGATTGGTGAAACCTATAATATTGGTGGACATAACGAAAAGCAGAATATTGAAGTAGTTAAAACCATTTGCAAAATTCTAGATGAATTAAGACCACAGGCGAATGCTCAAGCTTATGAAAGTTTAATTACTTTTGTAAAGGATCGCCCTGGACATGATCTACGCTATGCGATTGATGCATCAAAAATAGAGCGCGAACTTGGCTGGAAACCGAAAGAGACTTTTGAAACGGGTATCCGTAAAACCGTTGAATGGTATTTAAATAATTTAGAATGGTGTCGCCGTGTACAAGATGGCAGTTATCAAGGTGAAAGATTAGGGGTAAATGTCTAATGTCGACGAAAGGTATTATTCTTGCTGGCGGTTCAGGCACGCGGTTATATCCAATTACCAAGGGTGTATCTAAGCAATTACTGCCGATTTATGATAAACCGATGGTGTACTACCCTTTGTCAGTATTGATGTTGGCTGGTATTCGTGAAATCTTAATTATCAGTACACCTGATGATATCGATGGTTTTAAACGCTTACTTGGTGATGGTTCACAATTGGGTGTTGAACTCAGCTATGCAGTTCAGCCCAGCCCAGATGGCCTCGCCCAAGCCTTTATTATTGGTGAAGCGTTTATTGGTACGAGTAATGTGTGCTTAGTACTTGGTGATAATATTTTTTATGGTCAAGGCTTTACGCCGATGCTGCGTCAAGCGGTTGCTCGCCAAAAAGGTGCAACGGTCTTTGGCTATCAGGTGAAAGATCCAGAGCGTTTTGGGGTTGTTGAGTTTGATGAGCAAAAACGTGCAGTTTCTCTAGAAGAAAAACCAAAGCATCCAAAATCACATTTTGCTGTAACAGGTCTCTATTTTTATGACAACGATGTGGTTGAAATCGCAAAACAAGTCAAACCATCTGAGCGTGGTGAATTAGAAATCACGACCGTCAATCAAATGTACCTAGAGCGTGGTGACTTAAATGTTGAGTTACTCGGTCGAGGGTTTGCTTGGCTCGATACAGGCACACATGAAAGCTTGCTTGAGGCAGCACAATTTGTGGAAACCATTGAAAAGCGGCAAGGCTATAAAGTGGCATGTCTAGAAGAAATCGCCTTTAATAATGGCTGGTTAAGCAAAGAACAAGTTCTAGAAATTGGTCAAAGCATGAATAAAAATGATTATGGTCAATATTTAATTTCTTTGGTGAAAGAAGTATGAATTCCCCAATTTATGTCACCCAGCCTGTTTTACCTGAACTTGATGAGTTTATTCCTTATCTCAAAGAAATTTGGGATAATAAAGTTCTAACGAATTGTGGTCCTCTACACCAACGGTTAGAGCAAGAGTTGTGTTCTTATCTTGGCGTTAAGTATATTTCATTATTTAATAATGGAACGATTGCACTAGTAACAGCATTACAAGCTTTGGGCCTAGAGCAAGGTGAAGTTATTACGACACCTTATACATTTGTTGCAACTGCTCACTCCATTGTTTGGAATAAATTAACCCCTGTTTTTGTTGATATTGATCCAAACACTTCAAATATTGATCCAAAAGCTGTAGAAGCTGCTATTACAGATAAAACAGTCGCAATTTTACCTGTTCATTGTTATGGAATACCATGTGAGGTTGATGCTTTACAGACAATTGCTGATCAATATCAATTAAAACTAATTTATGATGCTGCACATGCTTTCGGGGTGATATTTGAGGGGGAAAGTATTCTAAGCTATGGAGATTTAAGTGTAATTAGCTTCCATGCCACCAAGGTGTTTAATACTTTTGAAGGGGGGGCTATTGTATGTCACAGCTTTGAGATGAAACAGAAGATCGATCAGCTAAAGAATTTTGGTATTGTTAATGAAACAACTGTTAATGATATTTCGCTGAATGGAAAATTGAGTGAAGTTCATGCTGCATTAGGTTTATTGCAACTCAAAACGATTGAGGAAACATTACAAGCACGTCAGAATATTGATCAAATATATCGTACAGCTCTAGATGGTATTGATGGTATTAATTGTCTGAGCCGTCCAGTTTTAGATAAAGATAACTATTCATATTTTCCTATTGTTATTTCGGAATCTTATCCATTAAATCGTGATGAATTATTTGAAAAATTAAAACAGAATCAAATTTTTGCTCGTAAATATTTTTATCCTTTGATGACGGAACTGAATGTTTACCAAGCTTTTTATACTGAGACCCCAAAGGCAAGAAAACTATCTGAACAAGTGCTATGTTTACCGATGTATCCAACGTTATCGATGGATCAATGTAGAACAATTATAAATGTTATCTTGGACAGATAATAGATGAGAGAGATTATCATAATTGGAGCTGGAGGCCATGGAGTCGAAATGGCTTTACTTGCACGTAGATGTGGAAGAAAAGTAAGAGGTTTTTTGGATAATACTAATGATAAACAAGGGGAAACTATTTCTCAAGTGCCTGTTTTAGGGAAGATCGAAACTCGCAATACTTATGTGGATTGTGATTTTTTAATCGCTATAGGTAGTCCTCGAGGGCGTGAAAGAGTAATTAGAGATTTTTTTTCGGGATATGAATATCAATTTGCTACTCTAATCGATCCTACTGCAATAATAGGAGAAAATGTTGTTATTGAAGAAGGGTCAATGATTTGTGCAGGAAGTGTATTAACGATAAATATTACGATTGGAAAGCATAGTATTGTTAATATAAATTCAACATTATCACATGGGGTCCAGCTTGGTAGTTTTGTAACTATTGCACCTAATGTTGCAATAGCTGGGGATGTTAAAATTGATGATTTAGTTGAAATTGGCCTTAATGCTTCTTTAAAAGAAAAGTTAGTGGTAGCTCGAGGAGCATTTGTTGGAATGGGAGCTGTATTAGTAAAGAGTGTAGAGGAAAATCATGTCATGGTTGGAAATCCAGCAAAATTTTTAAAGATTTTGGATTAATTTTGAGTGTAAATAATTGTCTAAACTCAAAATAAACATCTTGGCAAGTTATATTAGCCAAATTTATATTATTCTTATTAGTCTTATTATCCTACCTCTTTATATGAAATATATGGGGGCAGAGGCGTATGGCTTAGTTGGCTTTTTTACTATGTTGCAAGGCCTGTTTATGCTACTTGATTTTGGTTTGACTCCAACAATCAGTAGACAAACAGCCCAATACAATGCGGGGGCTTCAACTGCTTTAGCTTTTCGCCAACTATTTCGAGCATTAAGCTTGATTTTTATGGCTATTGCGATCATTGGTGCTGGACTATTATGGCATCTTGACACTTATATTGCTTTGTTTTGGCTTAAATTACAGCATCTAAATATGGCGGATGTTTTATTTGCACTACAGAGTATGGCGATATGTGTTGCGCTTCGTTGGATGACTGGCTTATATCGAGGGGTCATTTCTGGTTTTGAGCAGATTGTTTGGTTGAGTGTAATAAATACATTGGTAGCCACACTTCGATTTCCTGGTGCATTATTATTTATGTATTTTTTGGGGTTCGATGTTAAAAGCTTTTTTCTATTCCAGCTTGTTGTTGCAGTTTTTGAGTTTGCTGCCCTTTTTATAAAAACTTATAGACTTTTACCTTCAATACCTATTTCAACCACTATTGGTTGTTCATTGCGTCCTCTTAAGTCTGTTCTTGGTTTTGCATTAACAATCGCATTTACATCTTCAGTGTGGGTGTTACTTACACAATTAGATAAATTTATTCTATCTGGTGTTTTGACTTTATCCGATTATGGTTATTTTTCTCTAGCAGTTTTGGTTGCTGGTGGTGTATTACAAGTGAGTACACCAGTTAGCTCTGTGATTATGCCTAGACTGGCCTATCTTCATGGCGAACAAAAAATTACTGAAATGAGAGAGGTCTATTTAAATGCTACCCAATTCATTGCTGTAATTGCCGTTTCAGCTGGAATAGTTTTAGCCGCATTAGCAAAGCCTATCTTATATGTATGGACAGGCGATGTCATTCTGGCAGAAAAAACAGCTCCAATATTGACACTATACGCATTGGGGAATGCTTTATTAGCCTTAGGTGCTTTCCCTTATTATTTACAATATGCCTATGGAAATTTGAAATATCATTTCTTAGGTAATATTCTCAGCGTTATTCTTTTGATACCTGCTATAATTTGGGCTGCGCGTAACTATGGGGCAATCGGTGCTGGTTGGATTTGGTTTATCTTCCAAGTTGTCTATTTGTTTGGCTGGGTAAGCTTTGTCCATATGAAAATACAACATGGTATCAATATAAAATGGTTTAAATCTTTTTTGCCGAGTAGTTTGTTGGTATCAGGATTTATCTTTTTTATAGCTTATATCTTCAATTTTTCTAATGTTCGTTTAATTGCTTTTTTTCAAATCACTTTATTTAGTTTGATAGGTCTAATTATTGCACTCTTAAGTTCGAATTCGGCTAGAAGATTGCTTAAAAATAAATTGTTAAAGAGATTGATATGAGTCGTGATGATGTTCAGGTTTCAGTTTGTGTAGTTACTTATAACCAAGAAAACTACATCGCAGAATGCCTAGAAAGCTTAGTTACACAAAAAACGAACTTTAAGTTTGAAATAATTGTTGGTGAAGACTGTTCAACAGATAATACTCGGAAAATTGTACAAGAGTATGCTAAGCAATACCCTGATTTAATTGTTCCATTATTTTACAAGAGTAATGTTGGAGCAATTGAAAATATTAAGCAAGTTTATCAGTTAGCAAGAGGGAAATACATCGCTCATATGGATGGGGATGATCTTGCCTTAGCAAATAAGTTACAAAAACAATATGAAAAAATGGAAGAGGGCTTTGCGATTTGCTCTCATAACGTTTGCTCTATCAATGTTGATAATAATATAGATAGTAGTTTTTGGAATTTTAAGGAAGGTGAATATGATTGGAGGTACTATTTGAAAAACTTACCTTTCTTTGCTCATTCATCAAAAATGTTTGTTAAAGAGCATTTGGTAGATTTTCTTCAAGAATTAGAAGGAAATACCTATGATTTTGAGTTACATTTAGAAAGTGTTAAGCAAGGTTTAATCTATCATATAGGTGAGAATTTAGGAATTTATCGCCTTGATGTTGGGTTGATGGTGAATGATAAAGAAATTTTAATCAAAATGATTGATACAAAAATTAGAGTCTATGAAAAAAGTCTAAGCTATTTCAATGATTTTATGTTTGTTAAGAAAAGCTATATTTTGGCTCTGCTTAGGATGCTGAAATTATGCTTGATTCAAAAAAAATATAGTAAAATTAATCAAATATTAGCTAAACTCATATCTGTAACGGTAAGATTCAAATGAAAGTTTTACTTTTAGTTCCTGATTTGGTTGTTGGTGGTGTAACAACGATAGTAGGAAATTTAGTAAAACATTTAAAAGTAAGAAACTATCAAGTTGTTATTGTATCTATTTTTGATAAACCAACTGATATTTTAGAACCTAATGTAAAAACTTTAGGTGTCAAAAATATTTTAGATTTACCAAAAGCAATTTTTAAACTATGGAAAATTATATTAGATGAAAGTCCAGATATAGTTCATAGCCATACTATCTTTAGTCATCTATTAGCTTCTATCATTAAGAAGTTTTTTATTAATAATGTTAAGTTAATATGTACAGAACATGGAACTTTGAGCAAAAATGAATCTCAAACCCATTATATGAAAATATTTAGAAAAATAAATCATGTTGTTGATTTAATGACATTTGTTAGTTCTGCTAGCCTAAAAAGTTATGAAAAATACAATATTATTAATATGAACTTAAAGAGCCAAGTCGTATATAATGGTATCGATGTAAAAAAATTTTATGAAAACGATGAGATAAGGGGGGTTATACGGAGTCAATATTCAATTGATGAGCAGACTGTCGTGTATGGGTCATTTGGGCGATTAGCACCTGAGAAGAATATAGAATTGTTTCTCAAAGCGCTTGTAAGGTTAAAAGGAAGAATCAAATTTAAGTTTTTTTTAATAGGAAATGGTAGTGAAAAAGATAATGTTTTAAGTACCGTAAAAGAGTTAAATCTGACAAATGAAATGATTTATATTCCTTTTACAGATAAAATTGCAGACTATATGAACGCTATAGACATTTTATGTCTAAGTAGTACAACGGAAGGACTACCCACTGTAATTATAGAAGCCATGAGTTGTAAAAAAATGATTGTGGCTACGGACGTCGGTGGAGTGGTTGAAATTTTACCAGAAAGCCAGCGGTTCCTTGTTAAAAGTGGTGATGAAATCGATCTAAGCAATCAATTGATGAAAATCTCTTTATTGGGAAACAAGAGTCAACTAGGAAATTTATATCATCAGATTGCTGTAGAAAAGTTTAGCGTAGACGTTATGCTTGAGCAATGGATTCAAGTATATGAACAATTATGCTTTAAGCATTGATAGAATGGCTATATGTAGGTGTGCTGTGATAAATGATGGAGTTTTAAAAAATTTTATTTTCTTTATTTTCTTATTTATTTATTTAATTAATATTAAGTTATTTTTTTCTGATTTACCTATTTTTTATTTTTTATCACCTTTAGGTTTGTTGTTGCTGGGAAAAGACTTTCTAACTGGTAAGGCATACAAAGGGATAGTTAATTTTATTATACTTATATTTGTTTTTTTTGTTGTTGGTTTAATATCATTTTTGGTAAACCAGTATAGTGATTTTTTCTTTTTTAGAGAGTTTTTTATATATACATTTTTGTCTCTTTTTTATGTTAGGTTCTTAGTGTATATTTATTTTAAATTTTTCCCTACTGGTGATATTAATAAGATCTTCTACTTGGGGGTGTTTTGTGTTTTTCTACAGTTGTGTTTAAGTCTTGCAGCATTTCTAAATCCTGTTTTTTATAATGTTTTGTTTTCGGTTTTTTCTGATAATGTACAATTAGATAATGTTGAAAGTTTTGCAAAAATGCGTTTGATTGCATTGGGTACTCCTTTCTTTGGTTCAGCTATTTTGAACTGTTTTATATTGATTGTCGCGGCTGAATATTTAATAAGAAATGAAAAAAAATATTTATTTTTTTTAATAGCTTTGATTGTTATGATACTAGGTCTTTTTAGTGCAAGAAGCACTATATTTGGCATCATTTGTTTCGTACTTTTAGTGCTAACTCAGTTTTTTAATAAGTCTACATATAAATATTTTGTTTTTGGTGGTGGTGTTCTATTCTTGGGCTCAATAGTTATTTCATCTTATTCACAAAATTTAGATGCTTTAATTAAATTTGGTTTTGGTTTTTTAACAGACTTTTCTTCTTCGCAAGCCTCAGACTCTGTGTCTGATTTGCAAAGTATGTATGAAGTACTTCCTAATAACGTCAAAACTTGGCTTATAGGAGATAGCTTATACCGTGATGTAAATACAGGATTTTATTACAAAGATACAGATGTAGGTTTTTTACGAATTATTTTTGTAAATGGTATAATAGGTCTGATTGTTTTCTTGTCTGTTCACTTTTATTTACTGTTAGAAATAAATAAGAAATATATTAGTACTATTGCTAAGTTACTCTTAGCAGGCATACTTGTTGTGCTAAATGCTAAAGGTGTAACCAATCTTTTGCCATATCTCTTACTTATCTATCTTTTTTCGATTTATGATCCTAATAAGGTAAAAGTGTAAAACTGTGTTTATTTGGAATTAATCTTATGATCTCTATTGGAATCCCTTTTTTTAATGCTGAGGCATATCTTGAAGATGCGATTAAATCGGTATTAGCACAAACTTTCCAAGAGTGGGAGCTGATATTGGTCGATGATGGTTCATCAGATGGTTCACTAGATATAGCGAAAAAATATGAGCAAGTGGACTCAAGAGTACGAGTAATTTCTGATGGTTTAAATAAGAAACTCCCAACTCGACTAAATGAAATTATTAGGGAAGCAAAATTTAACTTGATTGCTCGCATGGATGCTGATGATTTAATGGATGTCGAGCGATTAGAAAAACAATATGCTTTTTTAAGTGCAAACCCAGAATATGATTTGGTTACAACAGGTATGTACTCAATTGATCAGCGTAATGAGGTATTGGGAAAGAGATTACCTGAAAATCGGATAATGCAAGCGAATGAGATTCTTGGTGGACTAACCAATTTATTACATGCATCTATGCTCGCAAAAAAGCAATGGTGTTTACGAAATCCATATAAGGAAGATAATGCCTTGGCTGAGGATTATGAGCTATGGCTTTCTGCTGCAATAAAAAATGATTTAAAATACAGTGTGTTACAGGAGCCTCTTTACTATTATCGTGAAGTGGAAAATGTCAAAAAAGAAAAGATGATTAAAGGCTATAATACACAAATAGAAGTAATTAATAAATATTATGCAGGAGTTATTTCTAATAAATTAAAGAATAAAATAGTTTTTAAGTTTGAACTAAAAAAAATTATTGTGAAAATATTTAACTTCTTTAATTTAATGTTTATTCTACAGATGCGTAGAGTAAACAATATTACTGTTGCTGACCAAACGCGATATAAGGCAAATTTAGATAAGATTTTAAGTGTTTAAAATGACAGTTAATAGTAAAAAAGTTGTTCTGATTGGAAACACGGCATCCAGTTTGCTAGGGTTTCGCTTAGATATGATCAAGCAGTTAATTGGTTTAGAGTACGAGGTTTATACTTTTACTAGTGAGTATTCTTTCAATGAGCTTGAACAATTAAGAGAATTAGGTTGTATACCAGTTTCCTATCAAATGAGTCGAGGAGGGGTTAATCCTTTTGCTGACTTAAAAACACTTATTGAGTTGAAGTCTAAGATTGCCCAAATTCAACCGATACTTGTTTTTTCCTACTTTACTAAACCAATTATATACGGATCATTGGCTGCGAAGTTGAGCCATACTCCGAAGATTATAGGAATGGTTGAAGGGCTTGGAACTCCATTTACTATTCATAAGAATGGACAAAGCTTAAAAGTAAAATTTATTCGTTTTATACAAGTTTGTTTATATAGAATAGTTTTCCCATTTTTGGATAAGATTATTTTTTTAAATCCGGACGATCCAGTAGATCTAATTAAAAAACATAAGATTTGGCACAAAAACAGTGCCGTTAATATATTAGGGCCTATTGGGCTTAATTTAGATGAATATTCATATACAGAATGGAATGAGACAGAACCAGTTTCATTTATTTTTATTGCCCGCTTATTAGCCGAGAAGGGGATTTATGAATATATTGAAGCTGCTAAAATTGTTAAAAATAAATTTCCACAAGCGATTTTCAAGATTATTGGGGGGCTTGATAAGGAAAATCCTTATGGTTTAACACAAAACCAGCTTGATGAATTGGTGAGCTTAAATATTGTAGAATATGCTGGATTTGTAAATGATGTCGCACAACGGATAAGAAATACATCAGTTTTTGTTTTACCTTCCTATTATCGAGAAGGGGTTCCACGCAGTACGCAAGAAGCCATGGCGATTGGTAGACCTGTAATTACGACAGATGTACCTGGTTGTAGAGAAACAGTTGTTGATGGTGTGAATGGTTTTCTTGTACCAAAGTGGAATGTTCAAGTATTAGCTGATAAAATGTGCTATTTCATCGAGCATCCTGATCAGGTCAATATTATGGGGCGACAAAGTTACAGGATTGCTCAAGAAAAGTTTGATGTAAATAAAGTAAATCAAAAACTATTTGAAATTATGGGTTTAAATGCTGAAAATGAAAAGACTTGTTGATATTGTTGTTGCATCAATAGCAATTCTACTTCTTAGTCCTGTTTTTATTTTTGTTGCTTACAAGGTTCGTAAGCATTTAGGTTCACCTATCTTTTTTTGCCAAGAACGACCTGGGAAAAATGGTAAAATCTTTAAAATGATCAAATTCCGGTCAATGAAAAATGCATTAGATTCGCAGGGTAATTTTTTACCAGACGAGCAGCGTATTACACCATTTGGCCAAAAATTACGTGCAACAACGTTGGATGAAATGCCACAATTATTCAATGTATTAAAGGGTGACATGAGCATTGTTGGACCTCGACCACAAATGCCAGAGTTTCTTGAATATTATACAGCTGATCAAATGCGTAGGCATGAAGTTAAACCTGGTATGACAGGGCTCGCTCAAGTCAGTGGACGAAATAATTTATCGTGGGAAGAAAAGTTTAATTTAGATGTTCAGTATGTGGAAAATCATAACACCGTATTGGATTTTAAAATTATGTTGAAAACCGTTGATGTTATGATGAGAAGAGAAGGGATTAATGCTCCTGATCAACAAGTCGGGGCAAGTCGTTTCACTGGCTCAGAATCTCAATCTAGTTCTATCGTAAAGTAAAGATTTTAAATATGATCAAAAAAGCAATTTTACCTGTCGCAGGTTTAGGTACACGTTTTTTACCAGCGAGTAAATCTATTCCGAAGGAAATGGTGACCGTTGTAGACCGCCCAGCGATTGAATATGTAGTGCGTGAGGCGGTTGAGGCAGGTATTGAGCAAATTATTTTGGTTACGCATTCCTCTAAAGCCTCGATTGAGAACTATTTTGATCGTAATTTTGAGCTTGAAACAACTTTAGAACAAAAAAATAAATTTGATTTACTTAAAGAAATTACCGATATTTTACCTAAGCATGTCAGTGTGATCAGTGTGCGTCAACCACAACCACTTGGACTTGGTCATGCGGTGTTGTGTGCGAAGGATATTGTCGGTGATGAAGCTTTTGCGGTGTTATTGCCAGATGTTTTAGTTAAAAACCGGACCGATGAGAATGATTTATCTCTGATGATTCAACGTTTTGAACAGTCCCAAGCAGCGCAGATCATGGTAGAAGCAGTTCCTGAGAATCTGGTCGATCAATATGGTATTGTAGATGTCGCAGTTTCACCGAATGAAGGTGAAAGCGTTTTGATGCAGGGAATCGTTGAAAAACCTGCGGTGGGTACAGCACCTTCAAACTTATCTGTGGTGGGGCGTTATATTTTACCAGCTCATATCATGGCGCTTTTAGAAAATACCCCACGTGGAGCTGGCAACGAAATTCAACTGACTGATGCGATTGCAGCATTGCAACAAACGAAAGCTGTTGAAGCGTATCGAATGAATGGGCAAACCTTTGATTGCGGCAGTAAGTTAGGTTATCTGAAAGCCGTATTACACTATGGTATTGAGCATCCAAAATTGGGCGCAGATTTTAAGGGTTTAATTCGAGAATTAGCCCTCTAGTTTAGGGCATGTGGTTATGAAAGTCGCAATCTTTGGCAATACTTTATATGCAGGCGTGATGTCTGCATTATTGTCTGAATCTGGGCATTTTGTATATTGGTGTTCACATCTCACCCCAAGTGCAGATGGTCAGCAATATTATTTTCATGATGAAAATGTCAGTCATTTACTTGAAAAACAACTCAGTAGTGGATTTTTGATTTATCGTGAATTAGATGCTATTCCTTTAGATATTGATGCCTACCTATTTAGTTTTAATCAAACCCAAGAACAACAAGTTTTTCAACTGTTAGCGTCGCTAAAACAGCGTCCGATTATTCATCCTAAACTGATGATCAATGCATCCACCTTTGGTTTACATGGGACTGAGCATTTTCAACAAATTCTTTCTGAAGATGACTGGGTTTATTTACCAGATACCATTCAAGAGGGGAATGCCTTACATAGTTTGACCCAAGCTAAGCAGCTGATTGTAGGATGTACTCAAACTGATGTTCAGCTCAAAATAAAAGAATTGCTGCGACCTTTTTTCCCTTTGGCGCAGCAATATCTATTTATGCCGATTTTAGATGCTGAGTTTACTAAACTCAGTATTTCAGGCATGTTGGCGACACGGATTAGCTATATCAATGATTTGGCTGTGGTCGCTGAGAAACTTGGGATTGATATTGCTTCGGTGCGTCAAGGCATGGCAGCGGATAACCGCATTGGTTCAGCCTACTTGGCACCTGGTGCTGGTTTTGGTGGTGAAAATTTTTCTCATGATATTTTGACGCTTTCCAATACGGTTGCAAATACTGGGGTGAAAAGCCAATTGCTGAGTCAAGTTTGGGAAATTAATGAACAACAGAAAGAAATCCTGTTTCGTAAATTCTGGAATTATTACCATGGTGACTTACAGGGTAAATCTGTTGCAATTTGGGGAGCTTCTTTTAAAGAGAATACCTCAAGTATTCAGCAATCACCGATTCACCAAATGCTCGCAGCACTTTGGGCTCAAGGTGTAACGGTTCATCTACATGATCCGCAAGCCTTAGATGAAATCAAACTGATGTATGGGCAACGTGACGACTTAATTCTTTGTGAAGATCAGTACGATGCGGTTAAAAATGTCCATGGTTTGTGCGTACTGACGGCATGGAAACAATATTGGAGTCCAGAATTTAAACAGCTCGAACAATTGATGGCACACCCTTTAATTCTGGACGGCCGTAATATTTATGATCCAGACTATGTCAAAGCACAAGGCTTTGCATATATGGGGGTGGGACGTTAAAGATGATCAAGCAGATTCAGCCTTTTGCAGTAAAAGAACAGGCTTCCGTCGTGGAGCATCTGTCATCTTTACAACAGCAATTTAAAGATACTCATCTAAATACATTATTTGCAGCAGATCCTGCACGCTTTAAACGTTTTTCGGTTGAGTATGACCAAATTGTTTTGGACTTCAGTAAGCATCGTATTGATCAAAAAATTTTAAATGGCTTAGTGGACTTAGCACAGGCACAAAATTTAAAACAATGGATTAAAACCTTATTTTCATCTGAACAGATTAACTATACTGAACATCGTGCAGCAATGCATTGGGCTCTACGTTTGCCACAATCGAGTCCAGACTTTACTGATATCAATCAGCTGGTACAGCAACAGTTGGAACGTATGTATGCCTTAGTGGATAAAATTCATGCAGGGCAGTATCGTGGTGCGACAGGTGAGGTGATTCAGGATGTGGTGAATATTGGTGTGGGAGGCTCTGATCTCGGTCCCCTCATGGTGACACATGCACTATCCGACTTTAAGGTCGCGACTACAAAACCTTTAGATGTGCATTTTGTTTCGACGATGGATGGCAGCCAGTTATCTGAGCTATTGCATCAACTCCGTCCTGAAACAACTTTATTTATTATCTCGTCAAAATCATTTGGTACCATTGATACACTTTCCAATGCACAAACCGTGCGTCAATGGTTAGAAAAGGCATTAGGGAATAATGACAAGATTCTGCAAAATCATTTTATCGGGGTCTCGACCAAGCCGGAAAAAATGACAGAGTGGGGCATTGCCGCTGACAAACAGCTGTTGCTGTGGGATTGGGTCGGTGGTCGTTATTCGCTGTGGTCTTGTATCGGGTTACCAATCGCACTGACCATTGGGGTTGAGGCATTTAAGCAACTGTTAGCAGGTGCTTATGCGATTGACCAGCATTTTCAATCAGCACCATTTCAGCAGAATATTCCTGTTTTGATGGGGCTTTTAGGCGCTTGGAATAATAATTTTCTGGATATCCAGACCCATGCAGTTTTGCCCTATGATGGCCGTCTCAAATATTTTGCAGCTTATTTGCAGCAGCTTGAAATGGAATCCAATGGTAAATCAATTCAACGCAACGGGGAAAAGGTTGGTTCCGCGACTTGTCCAATTGTGTGGGGTGAGGTTGGACCTAACGCGCAGCATGCCTTTTATCAATTGCTACATCAAGGCACACATTCGGTCAGCTGTGATTTTATTGCCCCTGTGAAACGTTATAATGCCAATCAATTTACCTATGCTGAAAGTGCAGAGGCCTTGGCTGAGCAGCATCATTTGGCTTTATCCAACTGTTTGGCGCAGTCGCGTCTATTGGCTTTTGGTAATCAAGCATTGGCAGCAGATGAATTACAGGATTTACCTGCCTATAAACAATACGAAGGTAATCAACCGAGTTCGACGATTTTACTCAAAGAGCTGAATCCTTATAGCTTAGGGATGTTGATTGCGATGTATGAGCATAAGGTATTTGTGCAATCTGTGTTATGGAATATTAACCCCTTTGATCAATGGGGGGTTGAAAAAGGCAAAGAAATTGCCAATCAACTGTTACCGATTTTAAATCGTGAGCAAGAGGATCTATCGAGTTTTGATACATCGACGCAAGGTTTGTTGAAAATATTGTTAGGAAAAATAGATGGCTAAAATTTTAGTCACAGGTGGCGCGGGCTATATCGGTTCGCATACCTGTTTGGAATTGCTCAATGCAGGCCATGAAGTGGTTGTATTTGATAACCTCTCAAATAGCTCGGAAGAGTCTATGCGTCGAGTACAAACATTAGCAAATAAAAGTTTGGTGTTTGTGCAAGGTGATATTCGTAATCAACCTGAATTGGACCAAGTTTTTCAGGATCATACGATTGATGCGGTGATTCATTTTGCTGGTCTGAAAGCGGTTGGTGAAAGCCAGCAGATACCATTGGCTTATTTTGATAATAATATTGCGGGTAGTATCCAGTTGGTCAAGGCGATGGAGCGCGCAGGTGTATTTCGTTTAGTATTCAGCTCATCTGCAACGGTTTATGACGAAGCTAATCTTTCGCCTTTGAATGAAGATATGCCAACAGGAATGCCAAATAACAATTATGGTTATACCAAACTGATTGTTGAGCAAATGCTACAAAAACTTGCACAAGCAGATACACGCTGGTCAATTGCTTTACTGCGCTATTTTAATCCTGTTGGCGCGCATAAGAGCGGTCAGATTGGTGAAGACCCGCAGGGGATTCCAAATAACCTGATGCCGTATGTCACACAGGTCGCAGTGGGCCGTCGCGAAAAATTGTCCATTTATGGCAATGATTATGAAACCGTCGATGGTACAGGTGTTCGTGATTATATCCATGTGGTCGATTTGGCCAATGCCCATTTATGTGCCTTAAATAATCGGTTGTCTGCGCAAGGATGTCGTGCTTGGAACATTGGGACGGGCAATGGCTCATCAGTATTACAAGTTAAAAACACTTTTGAGCAAATCAATGGTGTGCCTGTGGCATTTGAATATGCACCACGTCGAGCAGGAGATGTCGCCATGTCATTTGCAGATAATACGCGTGCACTGACGGAGCTCGGTTGGCAGCCTCAATATACGTTGGAAGATATGTTGGCAGACAGTTGGAACTGGCAGAAGCAGAATCCAAACGGCTTTCACTAAAGTGAAAAGCAATAAAAAAAGGAGCAATAGGCTCCTTTTTTTATTGGACTAAACTAGCCTTGAATCAAAGCCGTTAATTCATCTACATAATGCTGCATTGGCTGTGGATTTTGATCGGCACGGCTTTCAATATTTAAACGTAGTAATGGCTCAGTATTCGATGCACGGACATTCAGGCGCCATGCGCCAAAATCAAGGCTGACACCATCGGTACGGTCCACTTGCGGATTCTGATCGGCATAATGATCAAAAATCTTTTGCACCGTTGCTTGTGTATCAACCACTTTAAAATTGATTTCACCGCTGCATGGGAATTTAGTAATCATGTTTTCAACCAGCGTTGAGAGTGATTGAGCAGTTTCTGACAGTAGCGCAATGGTCAGTAACCACGGAATCATCCCGCTATCGCAATAGGCAAAATCACGGAAATAATGATGGGCACTCATTTCCCCACCGTACACGGCATTGTGTTCACGCATCACATCTTTAATAAAGGCATGCCCACATTTTGACTGTATCGCATTACCTTGATATGTATTAACGATCTCAAGTGTATTCCAGACCAAACGTGGGTCATGCACAATTTTTGCACTTGATTGTTTGATCAGGAAGGCTTGTGCCAATAAACCCACAATGTAATAGCCTTCAATAAACTGCCCTTTTTCATCAAACAGGAAGCAACGGTCAAAGTCGCCATCCCAAGCAATGCCCATATCAGCTTGATGTTGTAATACAGCATCACGAGTGCTGTCACGGTTTTCAATCAAGATTGGGTTCGGAATACCATTTGGGAAGCTGCCATCTGCTTCGTGGTGAATTTTAATAAATTCCACTGGAATATTCAGTTGCTGGAATTTTTGTTCAATGGCATCAATCACATGACCCGCTGCACCATTGCCTGCATTCACTACCAGTTTAAGTGCTTTGATTTTTTGAGGGTCAATATAGGTGAGTAAATGCTCTATGAACTCAGGTAAAATATTATAGTTTTGTGTGGTGCCTTTATTTGCAACTTCATTGAATTGCCCTGATTCAGCCAGCGCCTGAATTTCTTTTAAGCCGGTTTCCGCACTGATGGGACGTGCATTTTCACGCACCAATTTCATCCCGTTGTAATCCATTGGGTTGTGGCTGGCTGTCACTTCGATACCGCCTTGTACATCCAAATGAAAAGCTGCGAAATAGACTTCTTCTGTGCCGGTCATACCTAAATCAAGTACATTGATACCTGCATCATTCAAGCCCCGAATCGTGGCCTGTTTTAAGCCTTCACTGCTTAAACGGATATCACAACCAATCACAACGGTTTTTGGTTGATAGATCTGCCCATAGGCACGACCAATGTTATAGGCAATCTCTTCATTCAGTTCGGTGCCAAGTTTACCGCGAATATCATAGGCTTTAAAGCAAGTCAGTTGCGTCATGTTGTTCAATTCAATCGCTGTTTTGAGTTGTGAACAGATTATACAAATATCATTTAAAAGTCATATTTATAGTTGTATCTTCAGCGATTGGTGACCTAAACCACGCAAATTGAATATTGGCCTGAAATTTTTTATCAGACTTTAGTCGAATGCTAAAAGCGTACATAAACAGAAAAGGATTGATTTATTTTAATTATTATTGGTCATACCAATTATAGCGATGATGGTGGGGTTGCTCCTGAGAATTCATATAATTAAGATGCATGAAGATTTTAAATGAGCAATATTTGCTGACTTATTAAATATTGGTCATACCAATATTGTGACAATTCGTTAAATATCGAAGTAAAAACAAAATGACGCCCAGCATTTCAAGGAGATGAGAATGCTAAATGTGTGGCAACAACTATATGACCCTTTAAATAATATCTGGCTATCCAGTACAGTCGCGTTGATCCCAATCATTTTCTTCTTTTTGGCGTTGGCGGTCTTCCGTATGAAGGGCAGTGTCGCGGGGACTTGCACCGTGATGATTGCCATGTTGATTGCACTGTTTTTTTATCAAATGCCTGCTGAAATGGCGTTTGCTTCTGTCATCTATGGCTTCTTTTACGGTTTATGGCCGATCTCATGGATTATTATCGGGGCCGTGTTCCTGTATAAAATTTCGGTCAAAACAGGGCAGTTTGATGTGATTCGCTCCAGTATTTTGTCGATTACTGAAGATCAGCGATTACAGATGCTCTTGGTCGGTTTTGCCTTTGGTACCTTTCTGGAAGGTGCTGCAGGCTTTGGTGCACCAGTCGCAATTACAGCAGCCCTATTGGTCGGCTTGGGCTTTAAACCGCTATATGCTGCGGGCCTCTGTCTGATTGTGAATACGGCTCCTGTGGCCTTTGGTGCCATGGGGATTCCGATTATTGTGGCTGGGCAGGTGTCTGGGGTTGATACCATGGAAATCAGCCAGATGGTCGGTCGTCAGTTGCCGTTTCTGGTTATTATTGTGCTGTTCTGGATCATGGCAATTATGGATGGTTGGCGTGGCGTGAAAGAAACGTGGCCTGCGGTACTGGTTGGTGGCAGTGCTTTTGCCATTGCTCAATACTTGACCTCTAATTTTCTGGGGCCCGAGTTACCGGATATTACGGCCTCGATTGCTTCACTGGTCAGCCTGACCTTATTGTTCCGTGTCTGGAAACCGAAACATATTTTCCGTTTTGAGGGTGTAGAGCCACAAAATACAAGCTCAGCAGAGCATAATTCACAACGCTATAGCATTGCGCAGATTGCCAAAGCATGGTCGCCGTTTATGATTTTAACCGTGATGGTGACGATCTGGAGTGTGCAACCGTTTAAAGCCTTATTTAGCAAAGACGGTGCCTTGGCGGACTGGATTTTTAAAATCGAAGTGCCGTATCTGCATAAACTGGTGGAAAAAATGGCGCCGATTGTGCCCGAAAGCACCGCTTATGAAGCGATCTATAAATTTGATTGGTTCTCTGCCACAGGTACGGCTATTTTTATTGCCGCAATTATTACCATCATATTCCTGAAAATGAAAACCCGTGAGGCGGTCAGTACCTTTGCTGAAACATTAAATGAATTAAAAACCCCGATTTATTCGATTGGCATGGTATTGGCCTTTGCCTTTATTGCCAATTATTCAGGTTTGTCTGCGACCTTGGCTTTAGCGTTATCGCATACCGGCCATGCCTTTACTTTCTTCTCGCCATTCTTGGGCTGGCTCGGTGTCTTCCTGACCGGTTCTGATACCTCATCCAATGCGTTATTCTCGGCATTGCAAGCGACTACGGCACAGCAAATCGGTATTCCAGAAGTATTGTTGGTGGCCGCTAATACCAGTGGTGGTGTAACCGGCAAGATGATTTCACCGCAATCGATTGCGATTGCCTGCGCAGCAGTGGGCTTGGTAGGAAAAGAGTCGGACCTGTTCCGTTTCACGGTAAAACATAGCATCATATTTACAGTCTTTGTTGGCATCATCGTCACGGTTCAGGCTTATCTGGTGCCGTGGATGATTCCATAACGCTAATCAAGGAAATGTGATGAGAATCTCCGATCAAGTGGTCATGAAATTACAGGCACTCATTGAGCAACGCCAGATGAAACAAGGTGATCGTTTGCCCGCCGAGCGTCAGCTTGCGACCAGTTTGGGGGTCTCTCGTCCATCCTTACGTGAAGCGATCCAGCAGTTGAATAGTCAGGGCGTACTCAGTAGCCGCCGTGGTGACGGTACTTACATTCAACAGTTACCAGAGCAATGGTCACAACAGTTGATTGTGAATCCGATCAGTAACCTGATTGAAGAAGATCCGTTGTACCGTTTTGATGTGCAAGAAGCGCGTTTGTTGCTGGAAGGCGGCACCGCATGGTATGCGGCATTGCGCTCAACCGCTGAAGATCGCGCCAAAATCCATCATTGTTTTGATGAGATCAGCCGTTATCAAAATGCAGGCGATTCAGCTCGGGCGGCGGTGGCGGATGCGGAATTTCATCTAGCGATTGCTGAGGCCTCACACAATATTGTGTTGATCCAAATGATGCGCGGCTTGTTTGACCTGTTGCAATACAACGTCTTGCTTGGGCGTAACAAAGTTTATAACGATCCTGTGAATGGTGACTTGCTCAGTGAGCAGCATTTTCAGGTGATGGATGCGATTGATCGTCAAGATCCCGAGGCCGCACGCCAAGCGGTGTGTGGTCATATTGAATTTGTGATTAATCATGTACGTGCTCTGGACGAAAATGAAGCTCGCCAGAAACGTGCAACACGTTTAACGAGAGTTGATTCAAAATGATTATTTCTTCTGGCAATGATTATCGTGCAGCGGCACAACGTCGTTTACCGCCCTTTTTATTTCACTATATCGATGGGGGCGCCTATTCCGAATACACCTTAAAACGTAATGTGCAGGACCTTTCTGAAATTGCCTTGCGCCAGCGGGTGCTGAATGACATGTCAGCATTGAGTCTGGAAACCAAGCTGTTTAACGAAACCTTGTCGATGCCAGTGGCTTTGGCACCTGTCGGTTTAACCGGTATGTATGCACGTCGTGGTGAAGTGCAGGCGGCAGTGGCAGCAGATCAAAAAGGCATTCCATTTACTTTGTCGACGGTTTCGGTCTGTCCAATTGAGGAAGTGGCACCTGCAATTCAGCGTCCAATGTGGTTCCAGTTGTATGTGTTGCGTGATCGTGGCTTTATGCGCAATGCCTTGGAACGTGCCAAAGCGGCAGGTTGTTCAACATTGGTATTTACCGTGGATATGCCTGTGCCAGGGGCACGTTATCGTGATGCCCATTCAGGCATGAGTGGGCCAAATGCGGCGATGCGTCGTTATCTGCAATCGATGTTGCATCCGCATTGGGCATGGAATGTTGGGATGTGTGGCCGTCCGCATGATTTGGGCAATATCTCGAAATATCTGGGTAAACCGACTGGGCTTGAAGACTATATCGGCTGGTTAGGTTCTAACTTTGACCCGTCAATCTCATGGAAAGATCTGGAATGGATTCGTGAGTTTTGGGATGGCCCGATGGTGATCAAGGGCATTCTGGACCCTGAAGATGC
>Ga0209958_1001032_pt1 | contig 27581 bp, 26 predicted proteins | sample ThiBio_inoc_plan_FD_183942 | JGI IMG/M metagenome (GOLD analysis project Ga0209958, IMG submission 183942) | Wastewater bioreactor microbial communities from Cape Town, South Africa - Thiocy_inoc_plan (SPAdes) | ecosystem: Engineered > Bioremediation > Thiocyanate > Unclassified | place: South...
CAGCTGCGCCAGGGCCAGCGAAATGCCGACGAACACGCCGATCACGACCGAGTCGAACACCACGAAATCGAAGCTGGCCGGCGGCAGGGGCGACACCGGCTTGGGGGCCTGCAGGCGCAGGGTCAGCAGGCTGTAGAACAACGCGATCAGGCAGGCCAGCAGGGAACCCATGCTGAGCAGACCCACCGCCTGCGGTACCTGCGATGCCTCCAGCGGCGAATACGCCCCGATGGCCGCCGCCATGATGAAGAAGAAGCTGCCCGGCATGCCGAGGGCGTAGAACCGGCACACCATCGTGACCAGTATGCTGGTGAAGACGAGCATCGGCATCATCAGCAGCGGGGAAAACTGGCTGAGCACCCCCAGCGTGTAGCACGCCGCCATGGCGAACGCGCACACCATGATCGTCAGCATGCGGTGATACAGCGGCGTTTGCGGCAGATACAGAAACGCCAGCCCGCCGAGCGACGAGATCAAACCGTAGTCCAGGCGCCCGAAATAGGCGCCGATCAGCAACGGCAGGCCCGCCGCCAGCGCTGCGGCGAACGGCATCTGCCACAGCCGGTCGCTGGGATTGACAGTCGTCAGCTGGCGCCACTCCGCGCGCAGCAGATTCTTCAATTCAGCCCATCTGCCGGTGTGCGTCATGGATGCTCATCTTGTGAAGGAAAACCGGGCCAGCCCGGACCCGTTCGTTCCGTTTGTTTATCTACGCGCCGGCGCCGTTATTCGGATGGCTTGCGGCAGAGCGGCCCGTCGATCGGGTTTTCGAGGCCTTGCGCAATGGCGCTGGCGATTTCGTGGACTTCACCGGGGGTGAAATGCTCGAGAAGGCGGCGCGCAATCGGCGGGGGAATGCGCACGCTGCGGGTCGTGCCGTCCGCCAGCGTCACCGTGACGCCGGCAGCGTGGTGACCGACCAGCTCCGCGTCCGCTTCGGCGCGCAGCATCTGTTCGTGCATGATCGATTCGTACTCGGCCTCGACGGCCTCCTGCCGTTCGGCGGCCAGTCCGTCCGGCAGCTCGACGACAAAGCCCGCGATCGTGTCCGGTCGCATCGTGCTGGCGATGCCGTGCCCCGCTGCGAACTTCATGAAACGGTCGCGCAGCGCCGCGTCGAAAAACATGTATTCGAGGCCCATCGGCAACCCCCGCTGCCTTGTTGCAAGGCAACGAGAATAAACGCCCGCGTCGCCGCGTGGCAAGCGGGCGCCGCGGTGCCCGCTATGCCGCGCGCCGTGCCGTCATCAAGAACACCGGATAGTCCCGCGCCGCGCCCGCGTTTTCCTTGGTGATGCTGAACACGGTCTGGAACTGCATGCCGGAAAAACCGGCCTGCGCGGCGCGCTGGCTCAGGTCGGCGCGGTCGAAGCCATGGTGCACGTCGACCGCCGGGCCGTGAAACGAGCCGTCTTCCCGGTCCAGGTCGGCGATGCACAGATAGCCGCCGGGCTGCAGCAGGTCGTGGAAGACGCGCAGGATGTGGTCGGTGTCCGGCACGTGGTGCAGCGTCATCGAGGTGACGATGAGGTCGAAGCGCTGCGCCGGCGGCGGGTCGGCGAGCAGGTCCAGCTTCAGCGGCTTCATGTTGCCGGCCCCCTGCGCGGCGATCTTTTCAGCCACCACGTCGAGCATGCCGCGCGAACTGTCCGCCAGCAGGATCGCGCCGAGCGCGTCCCTGAGCGGGAAGGAAAGCAGGCCGGTTCCGCAGCCGTAGTCGAGGGCGCTCATGCGGCGATGCAAGGGCACGCTTTCCCGGATGGCCTGGGCGATCTTTTGCCCGCGCTCCTGGAATACCGGGTTTTCGTCCCATTGGCGGGCCTTGTTGTCGAAATGCGCGGCGTCGAGCCTGATCGGTTGATTGCTGGTCATGAGCGAATGATAAACGCGGTTCCCGATATTTGCGTTCACCGCGGTCTGCCGCGAGCGGGCCTAATCCCGCCCGGGAAGCATGCGCATCAGCGTGTCGTCGCGCTTGATGTAGTGATGATACAAGGCGGCCACCACATGCAGGCTGATGAGGACATAGCCTAGGGTGCCGACTGTTTCATGCAGCTGCTTGATCTGCTTTGCGAGAACCTTGTTTTCGCCGATCAGCGCCGGCAGTTCCAGACCGAAGAAAGGAATCGGCTTGCCGGCGGCGCTGAGCACCAGCCAGCCGGTCAGCGGCATGCCGATCATCAGCACGTACAGCGCCAGATGCAGCAGCCCGGAAGACAGGCGTTGCAGTCCCGGCGGCTCCGGACGGATGGCGGGCGCAGGGCCGGACAGGCGCGCCGCCAGCCGCAGCCAGGCCAGCGCGAACGCCAGCATGCCGAGCATGAAGTGCCAGGTCTTCAGCGCCTCGCGGGGATCGCTGCCTTTTTCGAACAATTGCCGCAATTCGATGCTTCCGTACACGGCGACGAATAGCAGCAGCATCAGCCAGTGGAGACCGATGGAAGGAGCGCGGTAGCGGCTGGCAGTGGACTTCCGGTTCGCGAGCATCATTTTCCCTTTATGTAAGATCGACAGGCGCAGCATTGCGCACGATCCTTAGGGATTCCTTAAGGAAAGAATGCGGCGAAGACGCCGGACGAAGCGGGTTGCCCGAAGATCTGCCCGCTCAAGCCGGGCAGTCGGGATCGACCCTGTCATGGAAGCGGGCGCGGAAGAGCAGCCGCTTTTGCGCGGCGTCGTCGCTGTCCACCAGCTTTTCCCGGGTATGCAGCACGTTGTTCGAAATCAGGCCCATTCCGGATTCCAGCCGGCCTTCGATGACCTGCGCCGGCTCGCCTGAAATCAGCAACTCCAGCGCTTTCCTGGCGGCGGCGACGTCGGCGTCCCCGGACCAGGCCATGTCCGTTTTCCTGAAGGAAAAACGGTGGCACAGATGGCCGTCGGCGTTGCTCCAGAAAACCTTCCCGCCGCGGTGCGGGTCGATCTCGCCGGTGGCGGGGTTGCGGTAATTGAAGCAGTCCCTGTTCATCAAGACCTCGAGGGCGCCGGGATACGTGTCCCTCAGGTGAATGTAGAGCACTTCGTGGTCCAGGACCTTGTTACTGCCGCCTTCGACCGCGGGGCGCTTGCACAGCAGGAACAGCGCCTGGATGGGCTTGTCCGATCCGTAATACGTGGCGTCGGTGTGCCAGTTGCAGTGCCGCGTGGAGAACGGCACGGCCCGGTTGAGGATGCCCGAATCGGTCAGCTCGTCGGACTGCGCGTGGCGCGCCGACTTGTCGGTGCGACTGACGCCGAGCTGCCTGCCCAGGGCCAGCAGGGAAGCCATTTCCAGTTCGGCGGCCCCGGCCGTGTAAACGCACATGTTGGCCCGTTCCACAGTTTCCATGATCCGGCTCTTCTCGGCAGGGGTCGGCGCGGTCATGTCGCCCAGTTCGACGACCAGCTCGCCGATATTCCTGGGATAGGCCGCCAGCTTCTCGTCGCGCCATCTCAGGTAATCCTCGTCCGAGCCGAGATCGAATCGACGCGGGTATTTCAGGTTCCATCGCTTCATGTGTCAGGTCGCGGCAAGCAGGAGATATTCGGAGTTGCATATCTTAGTATGAAAACAAGAAACGAGGCCAGCGCGCTCCCCTTTGCTTGCTAGCCCAAGTCCCGTTCGAAGCAGGTCAGGCTTACATCCACGCTGAGCGACAGCGTCGTCAGCGCCGCGGCTGCCGCGCGGCCCTCGGCGCTGGCGCGGAAGAGATGCGGCGTCATCGCCAGCAGGTCGGCGATCTGCTCGGCACTGGTCAGTTCGATCGGGAAACGCAGCGCTTCCGTCGGCCGGCGACTGAAGCCTGCCGGGGTTTGCATCTTGGCCGGGCGTTCCGGCTTCAGGCTGGGGTAGATGATCTCGCGCAGTTCGCGCAGATGGTCGGGTCCGGCATCGACCTGCAGCAGCAACCCGCCCGGCTTCAGCACCCGCGCAAATTCCGCATACACCGGGAAGCCGAACAGGCACAGCACCCGATCCAGCGTGCCCGGCAGCACCGGCAGCTTGGCGTTGGTTCCCACCACCCAGCTGGGACGCCTGTCCTGCTTCGCCGCCGCCAGCACCGCCCACTTGGAAATATCCAGCCCCAGCAGCGCCAAGGTTTGTTGATCGGAGACCGCCGTGGCCAGCTGGCGCAGGTAGTAGCCCTCGCCGCAGCCGGCATCGAGGCAGCCGCTCGCAAGGCCAGCAGGCAGGTCGGCCAGCGCCGCCCGGCTCACCGCATCCGCAATCGGCTGGTAAAAGCCGGCCGTGAGAAAACGCCGCCGCGCCGCGACCATCTCCTTGCTGTCGCCGGGATCGCGCGAGCGCTTGTGCTGCACCGGCAACAGGTTCGTGTAGCCCTGGCTGGCGATGTCGAAGCTGTGGCCGGACGCGCAGCGCCAGGCGGCACCATTGGACTGCAAGGGCAGGCCGTCCAGCGGGCAGGCCAGCGCCTGGAACGGGGCGATGCTCATGTCGTGCCCAGCATGGAATGCAGCACCTCGGCGCCTGAGCTTGAGTAGAACCAGGCAAGGGCACAGCAATTGAGAACGACTGTGACCCAGAACACGAATTGAAAAGATTGTTTCCTTGACTTGTGGCGAAGCAGTCTTTGTGCAGCCAAAGCACCCGGCCAGCCACCTGCCAGAGCAAAAAGATGCAGGGTGCTTTCCTGGGTGCGCCACTGGTCGTTTCTTGCAGCCGACTTGTCGAGCGCATACGCGATAAATGCGACAAGGCTGGCAACCATATAGAGTCCTGCGACTGCAATCGGCAATCTCCCGGCAAAGACCGATCCCGCGACAAAGACAAGAAACGCCGCAGTCAGAATGAGCGGCGCATTGTCCTGGCCGGACGGGCTGGCCGGGGCTCCCCGCTTGCCGACGAAGGCGATGCGTTCGGCTTGCGGCCGACCCTTGGCATCGTGCCGGAGTTCGTAGGTCACGATTTCATTTCCTACAGGCCGTTGCTGCCGGCTCGAGAATGACTTGATATGAACGAAGACGCGTTGGTTACCATCGTTTGGCGTGATGAATCCGAATCCCTTGTCATCCTTCCAGTCAGTAATTTTTCCCTGATAGCGCACGACTATTTACCTGAGATTTTGGACAAATTCCGGGCTCACGTCGGCGTTTGCAGGGCAGCCCGCATCGCCTGCTCCGACACCGGATAGCTCAGCACGGCATGAACGGGAAACAGCTCCAGCAGCTTGCCGATATGGTCTGCTTCGCGCGGATGCATGAACACGATCACCTTCGCCTGCGGCGCAAAGCGCTGCAGGGTGCGGATCGTGACGTCCAGGTTGGAGACGTTCGCGCCGGCGTAGTTGTTGCCCCAGCCGTAGACGAACTCGCCGACGAAGAAATCGGGCGGCTGCTTCTGCAGCGCGCGGTGGAGATTGCGGGCCGAACTGAAACGCTCGGCGGCGATGCCGAGCTCCTGGTACAGCGCGCTGAAATCGGGCGGGAAGGGGGATTCGATCAGGGCATAGAGGGTTTTCATGCGGCTGCAGTTTACCGCGGCGCCCGGTGGTTTTTGGGTGGAAGCCCGAGGTGCCGGCTAAAAGGAAGGCCGTGAACGCATGGCGCGGAAACCTGCGGCTTCCCGGCGTCTCATGCGAAGGGGCAGGGGAACCGGCTCCTGGCGAGATCCGCCTGCATCATGCCCCGGCCGCGGCTGCGCGGTTCCGCCCTATACTCGCGCTGGCACAATGAACAACGAATATTCGTATCCATGAAGAAGAATCAGGCGATCCGATACCTCTCCCTGCTGACTTTCGGATGGCTCGCCCTCGCAGCTCCGGCATACGCCGAGGCGCCGCTCGCAAGCCCGCAGGAATGGGGCGTCTACGCCAGCCTGGCGGGAACGAGCTGGCGCGGCGGCAACCGCCAGGGCGACAACTTCGGGGCCAACTGGCGGATCACGGTCAAGTGGCGCGAAGTCGGAGTCGAGCTGATCGAGCGCTGGGAGTCGACCGACAACCAGTCCCGGCCGATGACGCACGTCATCACCCGCGGCGATCAGCCCGGCGAGTTGCGCCTTGCCGCGACCAACGGCGTCTGCGCCAGCCGCACCGGCACGGTGCGGCCTGACGGCAGCGTGCTGTTCGTCTGCAACGGCTTCTTCAAATGGCCCATGCACGTAGTGGCGCCGCGCGATGGCGTGTGGGAGCAGCACTACGTCAGCCTGAACGGCTCGGAAGTGGCCGGCATCAAGGATGTCTGGCGCTTCCAGGGCCAGTCCGGCGCCGGCTCCGCTGCGGCGCAGGCACCTTCCCGGGGCGCGACCGATGCGCCATCGGTGCCGGCAGCTATCAGCGCAAGCCCTGCGAAAAAAGCCGAAGAGGCAAGCCAGGCGCCCGGGACTGCTCCCGCCGTCGCCGCGGCCGAGCCGGTTTCGTCCCTGGCGGCGGACTGGGGCGTCTACGCGAGCATCGTGGGCAAGGACTGGCGGGGCGCCAGCAACGTGTCGATCCGCTGGAGCAAGCCGGGTGAAGAACTGGTCGAGACGTGGACCTACGGTGCGGAGCGAGGGGGATATGCAGGCCAGCAGCAGCTTGTTGCGACGATCCGGCGGGGAGAGAAACCCGGCAGCCTCGTCCTCAGCCTGGATAGAGAGGTGGAGGGGACGCGGACGCTCACGGGAAAAATCAGGGCGGATGGCTCAATCCAGTTGTTAAAGCCGGGGCTCATCCTGGACCAGCGGCTGCTTACCATGTCTCTGTCGAGCCCATCACGCCTGGAGCATTTTTTCGTCCCCCCGGGGAATGCCATGAGGACGACACTGTATCTCGCCGGGAGCGATGACGCGCCGCGTGGCGATGGACGGCGACCAGGCGAAACCTGGGGCGCCTACGCGGATCTTGCAGGTAAGCACTGGCGGCTGGTCGACGACAAATACAAGCGCCTCATGAGCTTCGACTGGATCGTGCCGGGAGATGCGATGTACGTGCGTACGCACAGTCTTGCCGCTGACCACGTGGAAACACATCACGTCGCACGATCCCCCGAGACAGGGAAGCTGTACGCAGAACCCAGCCTGTGGGGCTCATGGAAAGCCGACGTCACCCTTGACGGCGATCGCTCGATCACGCTGGAAACCAAAGGCCTATTTGGATGGCGCATGTCCTTTGCCAGGACGGCCGACGGCGGCTTCGAGTACTCGGACGGTGCTTACACGGGCAGCATGGTCATGGTGAGCAACGACGAAACCCCGCGCCTGATCGCCGCGGCAAAGGAAGCCAAAGCGCAACGCGAGCGCGAGGAACAGCAGAGAAAGCGGGAACGGCGCGAGGCCTTCAACACTGCGTTGACGGCGGTGAACTCGGCGCTGGTCGCCACCAACGAAACCCTGAAGCAGCAAGCCGAGGCCGATCGCCAACGCTGGCAGCGGGAGCGCGAGCGCGCTGCCGAAGCCTTGCGTCAGCAAGCCGCAGCAGAGGACCGTCAGCGGGCCGCCGCAGAGGAGCGCCGGCGTGCCGCCGACATGGAGCGGGTGCGCCAATTGCAGGCGCAACAGGATTTCGAGCGGCAGCAGCGCGCCCAGCAGCAGACACCGCAACCGCAGCAAGCGACGCAGCGCAATGTCGAGGCCCAGCAGCTGGCACAGCAGCAGCAACAGCGGCGTGCGGAAGAAGCCCGTCGCCGCGAAGCCGCCGAGGCCGAGCGCAAACGGCAGCAGGAAGCCGACGCCGAGCGCCGCCGGCGGGAAGAAATCGCCCAGCGGCAGCGCGCGGACGAGGCAGCGCTCGCGCGCAGCAAGCAGCTGGAAGAGGCGCTGAAGCGGCAGGAGGAAGAAGCGCGCAACCGGCCGGTTGCCTACCGGGAGGGCATCACCCTATGCGCCCCGCCCCAGAACGGCGGCAAGGCATGGCTGTGCAGAGGGCCGCTGCAAAACATGAGCGGTGTGCTCGACACCCAGTCCGGCAACGTGGCCGTGCGTCAGGCCTGCGGGGGCAACAACGTCCGCGACCTCGGCATGGTGGCGGGCTACCGCGCTTACGGCTGCGGCTTCGGCATCCATCCCACCGACCGCGACGCCCCCAACCGCGATGTTCCGGAGAGCCTGGGCGTCAACCATGTTCCGGGACGCGGCACTTTCTACTGCAATCCGACCCAGGTCTTTGTCTACTGCAAAGGCAGGCGGTGAGGGCTGCGGCCATTGCCGCGGTCGCTGGGCAGAGCGCATCTGTGGCAAGGGCCAACTGGGGGATTCGCTACGAGAGCCTGGGAAAATGGAATCTGACCCTATTGTTAGTGAAATCAGGAAAGCCGTTTGATGCAAATTTCGCTATGAACGGGGTTGCGATTCAAGACGGTATCTGGCCTCGTTGCGCATCGGCCTCCTAAGCATAATCAACTTTCCATCCCAGGGCGTCGCCGAGCCATCCCTCGTCACCGCGCCATCAGCGCGAACACGCCCCAGCCCAGGTATTCGCGGGTGTAAGTCGCGTAGCGTTCGGGTTCCGAGCTCAGTTGCGCGCGAACCTCTTCGGCGAGTTCGTCCTCGGGATTGGCTTCGAGCCATCGGCGCATCGTGAGCCACTTGGCCGCCTCGTATCTGTCCCAGCTGTCCTGGTCAGCCAGAACCATTTCAACGACGTCGTAGCCAAGCGTGCGGAAAGACGCGAGAAATTTAGGAAGCAGTAGAAAGCCGGAGATCGCGTTGGCATGACACCCCTTGGCAACCTCTTCCGTCGGCGGCAACTGCCGCCAGAAGGGCTCGCCGATGAGGATGATTCCTGCCGGGCCGAGGCTTTGCGCCAACAGCGCGATCGTGCCGGCGACGCCGCCGCCTATCCAACTGGCACCCACACAGGCTGCCACATCGACCTTCTCGTTCGAGACGTAGCCGGCGGCATCGCCATGGATGAACTTTACCTGGCCGGCAACGCCGAGCGCTTCGGCACGATGTTTCGCCTGCTCGGTGAACAGCTGGCTCAGGTCGACGCCGGTGCCGACGATCCCATGATCGCGTGCCCAGGTGCAAAGCATCTCCCCCGAACCGCTGCCGAGGTCGAGCACCCGGGTCCCCGTTTCCAGACGCAGCGCCGCGCCGAGCGTGGCGAGCTTTTTGGGGGTGAACGGATTGTGGATGCGGTGAGCGCTTTCGGTGATATTGAATATTCGAGGGATGTCCATGGTGGATAGCCTCCTTGGCGGCAGCAGCTGGACGGATTTTCTTAGTCCCAATGTTGAACATGGAGTGCTGCCGGTTGAACTATTTTGAATGTTCGGGTCACGCCGTCGCCTTCGTAGCCGCCAAAAAAATCACCAAACTCACCCCTATCCGATTTTGACCATTTGCTTGTTATTGATCCGTATATTCGGGATTTGAGAGGTTCAAGCGATGCCGCATCTCCGTCAATGATGACTCTCGTTCGCGCAAAGGGGTGATTGTCATCAAATGAGTACAAGGGGAGTCTCGCTGCAGCAATGACGAGCTTTTTGAATGTGTCGACCTGCTCGGGCGGTTGGCATTCTTTGGCTGCTTCGACAGTTTTTAGAAACTCATTGAGTGACCGTGATGTGTGGAGTAAGAACGTTATAACCTCCCAAATAAGGGATGTTATGGAGAATACCTGCTTGTTCTCATCGTGAAATATTTGGTTCGGCCCAACCACGCCATTGCTGACACCCTCAATAAAGTAGCCGTGCATGCATGTGGGTGTTCCATCGTGACGAAACTCCAATGAGTACAGACGAATTCTGGCTTGGGCATGCTTGATCGCGTTGGCACTTGCCGCAATTAGACTCTTGTGAGTCTTGATTGACTCATCAAAGGCGCGAAATGATTTGGATTTTTGGCTTTCCGCTTGATTCTGGAAAAACCCCTTCGCGATCAATCTGAGATCGTCCACATGTTCTGCTGCGGCGTACAGGGTGAGTTCAAGGTAATCAATTATTAATTTGTGAATGGTTGTGTTGCTCCTCAATACAGCCACGCGGTCAGATGTCTTGAAGTAGCGCTCCAAGTGCTCGCAACATTTGATGGTCTTTTCGCAGACTCTTGATATGGAAGTGTTATAGATACCCAGAGCTGGTCGAAGATTCTGGGTTAAGTGGTGGCCTGCGTTAGGTAAAAAGGAGCGCAGCATTTCGTAGGCTTCGAGCGGGTTAGGCGATCCGCTTGAAAGATTGATGCGGTACTCCGGCTTGCTTTGGCTAGGTACTGGCATTTTAGTTTTGGATGTAACGTTTGCCCGAAAAGAGGAGGCAGTTAGCAAATGGGGTCAGACACCATATTCCTCATCACTCATCATTGGTGAACCGGCGTAGCCGAAAGCTTCACACCCAGCGCGTGCAGCAGCTTGAGCATGGTGTCGTAGCGCGGCTTGGCACCGGGTGTCAGGGCCTTGTATAGGCTTTCGCGCCCGAGCCCGGCATCCTTGGCGAGCTGGGTCATGCCGCGGGCGCGGGCCACGTCGCGCACAGCGGTCAGAAAGACGTCCGGGTTGGGGTCTTCCAGTGCGGCGGTGAGGTATTCCGCGATGGTTTCCTCGTCGTCGAGGTAGTCGGCGGCATCGAAGGGGGAAAATTTGCTCATGGTTTACTCCTTATCCAGCGTTCGCGCCATTTCAATGGCGCGTTTGATGTCGCGTTTCTGCGAGGACTTGTCGCCGCCCAGTAGGACCAGATAGACCACCTCGCCACGCCGGGTGTAGTAGACCCGGTAGCCGGGCCCGACGTGGATGCGCATTTCGGTGACGCCTTCGCCCACCGGTTCGCAGTCGCCGAAGTTGCCATGCTCGGCGGAGCGGATGCGATGAATGATCCGGGCGAGCCCGACTTTGTCCTTCAGGGCCGAAAGCCAGGCATCGAATTCTTCCGAGCGCAGAAAGGTGTACATGCCTCAATGTATCCAACCGGATACCATTTTGCAACCCGATTTTTCAGGGCGAGCATAAAAAAGCGCGACTGATTGCTCAGTCGCGCTTGATTAACATCTGCGGTCATTCGTGTTTCGACAAACTCAACACGAACGGCCTTTTCTACTTCTTAGCCCGGTAGCATCGCCAACAACCCATTCAGCCGCCGCACAAAACTCGCCGGATCGTCGAGCTGTCCGCCTTCCGCCAGCAGCGCCTGCTCGAACAGCAGATTGGCCCAGTCCTTGAAGCGGTCTTCGTCGGATTCGCTGTCGAGCCGGGTGACCAGCGCGTGGGTCGGGTTGATCTCCAGCGTGGGCTTGACGCTGGGCGCGGCCTGGCCGGCGGCCTTCAAGAGGCGTTCGAGGTTGGCGCTCATGTCGCCTTCGCCGGTGACGAGGCAGGCCGGCGAGTCGGTCAGCCGATGCGTGACGCGGACGTCCTTGACGCGCTCGCCGAGCGTTGTCTTGATGCGCTCGACCAGCGGCTTCATGGTTTCCTCGGCTTCCTTCTGCGCGGTCTTCTCGGCTTCGTCTTCCAAAGCGCCCAGATCCAGCCCGCCCTTGGCGACGGACTTGAGCGGTTTGCCGTCGAACTCGGTGAGGTTGCTCATCAGCCATTCGTCGACGCGGTCGGACAGCAGCAGCACTTCGATGCCTTTCTTGCGGAAGATTTCGAGGTGCGGGCTATGCTGGGCGGCGGCGAAGCTGTCGGCAGTGATGGTGTAGATCGCGCTCTGGCCTTCCTTCATGCGGCCGATGTAGTCCTTCAGCGACACCACCTGCGCGTCCGTATCCGTGTGGGTGGAGGCGAAGCGGAGCAGGCCGGCGATCTTCTCCCGATTCGCATAGTCCTCGCCCGGGCCTTCCTTCAGGACTTTGCCGAACTGCTTCCAGAACTCGACGTATTTCTCCGGCTGGTTCTCGGCCAGGTCTTCCAGCAGGCCCAGCACCTTCTTCACCGAGCCGGCCTTGATCGCGTCGATGTCGCGGCTCGACTGCAGGATTTCGCGCGAGACGTTCAATGGCAGGTCGGCCGAGTCGATGACGCCGCGGACGAAGCGCAGGTATTGCGGCATCAGCTGCTCGGCGTCGTCCATGATGAAGACGCGGCGCACGTAGAGCTTGATGCCGTGGCGCTTCTCGCGGTCGTAGAGGTCGAACGGCGCGTGCGAGGGCACATAGAGCAGCGAGATGTATTCCTGCTTGCCCTCGACGCGGTTGTGCGACCAGGCGAGCGGCGGCTCGAAGTCGTGGGCCACGTGCTTGTAGAACTCGCGGTACTCGTCTTCGGTGACGTCCTTCTTCGCGCGCGCCCACAGCGCGGAGGCCTTGTTGACGGTCTCGTCCTCGTCGGTCGGGGTCTCGACGCCGTCCTTCCATTCGGTCTTCTTCATCACGATGGGCAGGGTGATGTGGTCGGAATAGGTGCGGATGACCGACTTGATCTTCCAGTCGGAGAGGAACTCGTCCTCGCCTTCGCGCAGATGCAGCACGATCTCGGTGCCGCGGCCGGGCTTCTCGACGGTTTCCAGCGTGTAGTCGCCGGCGCCCTCGGATTCCCAGCGCACGCCGTGCTCGGCGGTGAGGCCGGCGCGGCGGGTGGTCAGCGTGACGCGGTCGGCGACGATGAAGGCGGAGTAGAAGCCGACGCCGAACTGGCCGATCAGCGCGGCGTCCTTCTTCTGGTCGCCGGAAAGCTGGCTGAAGAATTCGCGGGTGCCGGATTTTGCAATCGTGCCGATGTGGTCGATGACTTCCTGCCGGCTCATGCCGATGCCGTTGTCGGAAATCGTCAGCGTGCGCGCCTCGCGGTCGAAGGCGATGCGGATCCTGAGCTCGGGGTCGTTCTCGTACAGCGCGGCATCCGACAGGCCCTCGAAGCGCAGCTTGTCGGCGGCGTCGGAGGCGTTGGAAATCAGTTCGCGCAGGAAAATGTCCTTGTTGGAATACAAGGAATGGATCATCAGCTGCAGCAGCTGCTTGACTTCGGCCTGGAAGCCGAGGGTTTCTTTGGTGGCGGACATGCCTTTATCTCCCGTTGACTACAAACAAGGTGCAACGGGAAATGGGGGCGGCGGCAGGGGGTTTCAAGCCCCGGCGCAGCGGGATGCCGCCGCCGCGGCTATTTCTGCCTGGACAGCAGCGCCAGCAGTTCGGCCTGCGCGCTGTAGGGCGCGGCGCGGCGCGGGCTGCGGCGGCGGTAGCTGCCGTCGGGCAGCATCTCCCAGGCCTGCACGTTGTCGCGCAGATAAGGCTTGAGGCCCTCGGCGATGACGCGCTTTTTCAGCTTGGGGTTGAGTATCGGGAAGCCGGTTTCGATGCGGCGGAAAAAGTTGCGGTCCATCCAGTCGGCGGAGGACAGATACACCTGCTCGTCGCCGCCGTTCCTGAAATAGAAGATGCGCGTGTGTTCGAGGAAGCGCCCGACGATGGAGCGCACGCGGATGTTCTCCGACAGGCCGGCGATGCCCGGTTTCAGCGCGCACACGCCGCGGATGACGAGATCGATCTTCACTCCAGCCTGCGAGGCGGCGTAGAGGGCGGCGATGACCTGCGGCTCCAGCAGCGCGTTCATCTTGGCGACGATGGCGGCGGGCTTGCCGGCGGCGGCCAGTTCGGCCTCGCGGTTGATCGCGGCGACGACCTCGCTGTGCAGGGTGAACGGTGCCTGCCACAGGCGCTTCAGCTTGCCGGCCTTGCCCAGCCCGGTGATCTGGGTGAACAGGCTGGCGACGTCGGCGGTCATGGTTTCGTCGGCGGTGAGCAGGCCGAAGTCGGTGTACAGGCGCGCGGTGCGGGCGTGGTAGTTGCCGGTGCCGAGGTGCGCGTAGCGGCGCAGTTCGCCTTCCTCGCGGCGGATCACCAGCGCCAGCTTGGCATGGGTCTTGTGGCCGACCACGCCGTAGATGACATGGGCGCCGACTTCCTCCAGCTTGGCGGCCCAGTTGATGTTGGCTTCCTCGTCGAAGCGCGCCATCAGCTCGACCACCGCGGTGACCTCCTTGCCCGACTGCGCGGCGCGGATCAGCGCCATCATCAGCTTGGAGTCGGTGCCGGTGCGGTAGACCGTCTGGCGGATGGCGACGACGTGGGGGTCGGCCGCGGCCTGCTCGATGAAGTCGATCACCGGCTGGAAGGATTCGAACGGGTGGTGCAGCAGGATGTCGTGCTTGCGGATGTGCGCAAAGATGTCGTCCTGCTTGGCCAGCCGGGCGGGCAGGGCGGGGGCGAAGGGAGCGAACTTCAGCTCGGGGCGGTCGACCCAGTCGGGCACCTGCATCAGTCGCACCAGATTCACCGGGCCGTTTGCCTGGTAGAGATCGTCGGCGCCGAGCTCGAACTGCTCCAGCAGGAAGGCCGCCATCGAAGGCGAACAGTTGTCGGCGACTTCGAGCCGCACCGCCGCGCCGTAATTGCGCTGCGGCAGTTCGCCCTGCAAGGCCTGGCGCAGGTTCTTGGTTTCCTCGTCGTCGACGAAGAGATCGGAATTGCGGGTGACGCGGAACTGGTAGCAGCCTTCCACCGTCATCCCGGCGAACAACTCGCCGACATGGGTATGCAGAACCGACGACAGGAACACGAAGCCGTATTCGCAGCCGGCGATTTCTTCCGGCAGGCGGATGACGCGCGGCAGCGCGCGCGGCGCCTGCACCACGGCGGCGCCGGAGTTGCGGCCGAAGGCGTCGCGCCCCGACAGCTCCACCGCGAAGTTGAGGCTCTTGTTCAGCACGCGCGGGAAGGGATGCGAGGGGTCGAGCCCCACCGGCGTCAGCACCGGCATCAGTTCGCGGAAGAAGTAATCGCGGATCCACGCCGCCTGGTCTTCGGTCCACTGCGTGCGGCGGAAGAAGTGGATGCCGTGCGCGGCCAGTTCGGGAATCAGCTCGTTGTTGAACAGCGCGTATTGCTTGGCCACCAGGTCGTGGGCCATGTTCGACACCGCGCGGTACTGCTGCCGGGGCGTCATGCCGTCGGGCGAGCGCTGGGTCGAGTCGGCGCGAATCTGCTCCTTGAGTCCGGCCACCCGAACCTCGAAGAATTCGTCCATGTTGCTGGAAAAGATGCAGAGAAACTTCAGCCGCTCCAGCAGGGGCATGCCGGGGTCGTCGGCCTGGGCCAGCACGCGGCGCTGAAACTCGAGAATACCGAGTTCGCGGTTGATGAGGGTGTCGGGACTGGGAAGATTCATGATCTAGTATCGGGGATGAGCTTCAATGATAAGCGCCTGTTCCAATCATGACATGACAGCCATATGACGACGCCGCAGCCGGTTGAAATCGAACTCAAGCTGGCACTGCCGCCGCAGCAGGCGGCGGCATTCGCGAAGCTGATGGCGCGGCGGCGCAGCGCACCGCAACAGCAGGAACTCGTCACGCGCTATTTCGATACGCCGGACTTTTCCCTGAGCGCTCAGGGCGTGGCGCTCAGGGTGCGGCGGGCCGGGCGGCGCTGGCTGCAAACGCTGAAAACCGAGGGCGAGCGGCACGGCGGCCTGTCGCGGCGCGCCGAGTACGAAATGGCGATATCCGGCGGCAAGCCGGACTGGGAAAAATTTCCGCCCGAAGCGCGAGCGCTGGTGCCGCAGGCGCTGCGCGCGCAGCTGGCGGCGGTGTTCGAAACGCGCTTCAACCGCACCGCCTGGCTGGTCGGCGGGCGTGGCGGCGCGGCAATCGAAGTGGCGCTGGACGTGGGCGAAGTGCGCGCCGGCCGGCGCAGCCAGCCGATTTGCGAGATCGAGCTCGAACTCAAGGCCGGCCAGCCGGATGCCCTGTTTGCCTTGGCGCAAGGCTGGGCGCGGCGGTTCGGCTGCATGCCGCTGGATGTCAGCAAGGCCGAACGGGGCGTGCGCCTGGCGCGCGGCGAGGCGGCGGCGCCGGCCAAGTCTGCGCCGCTGGCGCTGGACGGCGCAATGAGCGTGGAAGACGGCTTCGCCGCAATCTGCCAGGCCTGTCTGGCGCAGTTCCAGGCCAATCTGCCCGGCGTGCTGGCATCCGACGATATCGAATACGTGCACCAGGCGCGGGTGGCGCTGCGGCGCCTGCGCGCGGCGCTGCGGCTGTACCGGGAGGTGTGCGCGGTGCCGGATGCGCTGCTGGCGGATCTGCGCGCGCTGGCCGCCGCCCTCGGCTCCGCGCGCGACTGGGACGTGCTGTGCAGCGAGACCCTGCCGGCCATTGCGCCGCATTGCGCCGATGCCGCCGCCTGGCAGCATGGCCGGCAAGCGCTGGAGGCGCGCAGAGCCGAGGTGCGGGCGGCCATGCAAACGGCGCTCGCGCAGGCGCAGCCGGGCGCGTGGCTGCTGGCGTTCCAGCGCTGGCTGCTGCAGCGCGGCTGGCGCGCCGCCGCCGAAACGCAGCGCTTGGTCCAGTTGTCGCCATTGAAAAAGTGGGCGCGCCGGGCGCTGCAGCGGGGGCATCGCCCCATCGTCCGCGGCGCGCGCAGGTTCGGGCAACTGCAGCCGGAGCAGCGCCATGCCCTGCGCATTGCCGTCAAGCGCCAGCGCTACGCAGCCGAGTTTTTCCAGGCGCTGTTCGCCCGCGGCGCACAGCGTCGATACCAGGCTGTGCTGCGGGATGCGCAGGATAGCCTGGGCCGCGCCAACGATGCGCAGGTGGCGCGGGCATTGCTGGCCGAGGCGGACGCGGGGGCGATGGGGCAATTCGTGCTCGGCTGGCTGGCGGCGCGGCTGGCGGCCGACACGGCCGGCGCAAATGCAAAGCATTTGCAAAATTTCATGGAAACGGCGCCTTACTGGTAGATTGCCACCAGCCCCGTTTTGGCTTTTCCACCCACAATCCGCGCTCCATGAATACCGACACCCGGCTGTCATCGCCTCCGACAATGAAAATCGCATTTCTGGAAGACGACGCGGCATTTGCCGTCAACATCATCGAATGGCTGGAGCAGGCCGGACATAGCGTGAGCTGGTTCCGTTCCGGCCGCGAGTGCGTGCGCGCGCTCTCCGACGAGCGCTACGACCTGTGCCTGTTCGACTGGATGCTGCCCGACATCAGCGGCCCCGACGTCATGGCCAGCCTCAAGCTGAAAGGCACGCTGCCGCCGGTGCTGTTCCTGACCGGGCGCGACGCGGAGGAGGACGTGGTGCAGGTGATCCAGGCCGGCGCCGACGATTACATGGTCAAGCCGCCTTCGCGCAGCGTGCTGATCGCGCGCATCCACGCGGTGGCGCGCCGCTGTTCGGCGCAGCTGCGGCCGGAGCCGGTGCAGGACTTCGGCACGCTCAAGGTGGATTTCGGCAGCCGCAAGTTCGAACTGGACGGCGAGCCGGTCAGGCTGACCGAAAAGGAAACCGAGCTTGCGCTGTATTTCTTTGGCCGCGTCGGCATGCTGTTGCCGCGGGGGCACCTGATCCAGGTGGTGTGGGGATCGAGCCCTGACATCGATACCCGCACCGTGGATGTCCACGTCAGCCACCTGCGCGGCAAGCTGAAGCTGGTGCCGGAAAACGGCTGGCGGCTGACTTCGGTGTACCGCCAGGGCTATCGGCTGGAGCGTGTGGAATAGGTTCATGACCGCTCGCCTGCGGCTTTGTTCGCTCGCCTTTCTGCTGCTTGCCGCGCCTGCGGCGGCGGAAACCGCCGACCCCGGCCCGGAATGGCGCTATACGCTGCGGCCGGGCGACACCCTGATCGGCGTGTCGGCGCGTTATCTGGCACGCCCGGCCGACTGGCCGCGGGTGCAGCGCCACAACCGCATTGCCAACCCCTATCGCCTGGTTCCCGGCAGCGCCTTGCGCATCCCGCTCGCCTGGCTGCGGCATGCCCCGGCGCCGGCGACGGTGGTCGCGGTGACGGGGCAGGTGCGGCTGCGCCTGCCCGACGGTGCCGAGCGCGCCTTGCAGGCGGGCGACCGGCTGGCCGCCGGGGCCAGCCTGAGCAGCGCGGCCAACAGCAGCGCGACGCTGCGTTTTGCCGATGACTCGGTGGCGGTGCTGCAGCCCGGTGCGCGCATGACGCTCGACACCGTGAGCGTCTACGCTGGCGGCGGCATGGTCGATACCCGGCTGCGGCTGCAGCAGGGGCGCCTCGACGTCGGCGCCAACCCGCGCCGCGCGCCGGGCAGCCGCTTGCAGGTGATCACGCCGTCCGCGGTGGCAGCGGTGCGCGGCACCCGCTTCCGCGTCGCCGCGGAGCCGCGCGTGACCCGCGAAGAAACGCTGGAGGGGGAAGTGGACCTGGCTGCGGCCGGGCAACGCGTGGCCGTGATGGCGGGGCAGGGCAGCCTGGCGGAAGCCGGCAAACCGCCGCGCCCGCCGGCGGCGCTGCTGCCGGCACCGGATCTGTCCGCGCTGCCGCTGCGGGTTGAGGCCCTGCCGCTGCGCTTTACGTTGCCGGCCCTGGCGGGCGCGGTGTCGTGGCTGGGCCAGATCGCATTCCAGGCAGGCGGTTCCCCCGGCGCCGGCGCGGCCAGGGAATCGGCGGCGGATGCGCAGTTCGGGCCGTCGCTGCTGGAACACGCCAGCGCGGCACCACGGCTGAGCTTTGCCGACCTGCCCGATGGCCGCTACCTGCTGCGGGTGCGCGCGGCCGATGCCCTGGGCCTGCAGGGACGCGATGCCGTGCACGCCTTCGAGCTCGACGCGCGCCCGTTTGCGCCGTTGCTGCGCACGCCCGGCGCGCGCGTGCGCAGCGCGCAACCCGCGCTGCAATGGAGCGCGGTGGTGGGGGCGGCCGCGTACCGGGTCGAGCTGGCGCGCGATGCGGCGTTCGACGGGGTGCTGCTGGCCGAGCGGACCACGGAAACGCGCCTGATTCCACCCGGGGAATTGACGCCTGGCGCCTACCACTGGCGGGTGGCGAGCATCGAAGCCGACGAGCAGGGGCCGTTCTCGCCGCCGCAGCGTTTCGTCTACGATCCGCTGCCGGGCGCACCCGAGCTCGGCCAGGTCGCCCCGGCGTTCGCGCAAAACGGTCTCAAGCTCGCCCTGCCGCGGCCGCCCGCCGGCTTGCACTACGAGCTGGTGCTGGCGCGCGATGCCGAAGGCACCCAGGTCGCCTGGCAGGGTGACAGCGCCGACGGCCAACTGCATGCCTCGCCGCTCGATCCGGCGACGTATTACCTGGCGGCGCGGCTGGTCGAGGCCGACGGCACCGCGGGGCCTTACGCCACCCGGATGATCGAGGCGCCGCCGCGCTTCCGCTGGGAAGCGCTGTTGCTGCTGCTGCCCCTGCTGGCCATGTGAGCGCCCGTGCGTCGCGAACCGCTCCGGCTGCGCTTCCTGCGCAACGACCGTTTCTCCGCGGCGCTGATCCTGCTGTCGATCGCGCTGCTGGTGACCGGCAGCGGCGTATTGAGCCGGGTCGACAACCTGCTGTACGACCTCGGGCAGCGCCTGCACAGCCGGCCGCCGCCGGCGGATCTCGTCATCGTCGCCATCGACGAGGACAGCCTCTCCAAGCTTGGCCGCTGGCCGTGGTCGCGGCGCCTGCATGCCGCGCTGATCGACCGCCTGCATGCCGACGGCGCGCGCGCGATCGGCCTCGACCTGGTGTTCGCCGAGCCCGACACCGCCGACCAGCCCGCCGACGCGGCGCTGACGGAAGCGGTGGCGCGGGCGGGCAATGTGGTGCTGCCGGTGCTGCTGGAAAGCAGCCGCGTCAACGGCCAGCTGCTGGAAACCCTGCCGCTGCCGCAATTGCTGGGACAGGCGGCGGCGCTGGGACGGGTGCACGTCGAGCTGGACCAGGACGGCATCGCGCGCAGCATTTTCCTGTGGGAAGGCGTGGGCACGCCGGTGTGGCCGCATTTTGCGCAGGCGGTGCTGGCCACCGCCGGCCAGCTGCCGGCGTCGTTCAGCCGGATTCCGCCTGCCGCTGCCGATGCGATGCCGTTTGCCCTGGTGCGGACGGCGCCGCGCCGCATCACGTTCCTGGGGCCGCCCGGGCATGTGCGGACGCTGTCGTATGTGCAGGCGCTGACCGGCGAATTCGCCCCCGGCACCTTCCGCAACAAGATCGTGCTGGTGGGCGCCACCGCGGCGGGCATGGGCGACCTGCTGCCGACGCCGGTGTCGGGACAGCGCCAGCCGATGCCGGGGGTGGAGGTGCATGCCAATGCGCTGGAGTCGATGCGGGGCGGCCGCCTGGTGCGCGACGTGCCCCCCGCCGTCGCGCTGCTGGCCGCCGCCTTGCTGGCGCTGGCGCCGCTGCTGTGGCTGCCGCGCCTGAATCCCCTGGGCGGATTGCTGGCGAGCGTGCTGTGGTTCGTGGCCGTGGCCGCGGCCGCCATCGCGCTGCCGTTCTGGGTGCGGGCCTGGATGCCGGTTGCCGGCGCGCTGCTGGCAATCCTGCTGGCTTATCCGGTATGGAGCTGGCGGCGCCTGGAGGGCGCCGGCCGCTTTCTTGACCACGAACTGAAGCGGCTGCGCCAGGAACTGGGGCCGGTGGCCGATGTCCAGCCGCGGGCGCTGTCGCACGATCCGTTCGCGGCGCGCATCCAGCAGGTGCAGGCGGCGGCGCACCGCTTGCGCCATCTGCAGGACGAGCAGCGCGAAACGCTGGCGTTCATCTCGCACGACATCCGTGCGCCGCTGGCCGCCGCCCTGATGCAGCTCGACGCGCTGCCCGCCGCCGCGCAAGCCCGCCTGCGCGACCCGCTGACCCGCGGCTTGACGCTGGCGGAAGAGTTCCTGCGCACTTCGCGTGCCGAGATGCTGGACGCCGCCCGCTTCGAGGAACTCGACTTTGCCGCGCTGGTGCACCAGGCGATCGACGATGCGTTCGCGGCGGCGCGCGCCAAGTCGGTGCAGCTGGTGCGCCAGCTGCCCGACGATCCGCTGTGGGTGCAGGGCGATTTCGGCCTGTTGCATCGCGCCATGCTCAATCTGGTATTGAACGCGGTGCATTACGCGCCGGCGCATTCCAGCGTGACGGTGCGCTTGCGCTGCGCGGGCGAGTGGGCCGAGGCCAGCGTGACCGACCATGGCCCCGGCATCGCCGCCGCCGATCAGGCGCGCCTGTTCCGCCGCTTCAGCCGCACCGCGGAGCGGACGACGGGCACCGGGCTGGGGCTGTATTTCGTGCGCACCGTGGCGGAAAAGCACGGCGGCACGGTCGCGGTCGCAAGCGAACCGGGCATATTCAGCTGCTTCACCCTGCGGCTGCCGCTGTCGGGGCTGTCATCTTCGGCAGGCGCGGCTGCGGCACAATAGGCGTGGCCGCGATTCGGGGCCGGTATTGTGAGGGAACCGAAATGGAACTGATTTTGTGGCGGCACACCGAGGCGGAAGACGCGCTCCCCGATCTCACCCGCGAACTTACCGCCCGCGGCCGCAAGCAGGCGGCGCGCATGGCCGACTGGCTCAATCCGCGGCTGCCGCCGGACATCCGCATCCTGGCCAGCCCCGCCACCCGTGCCTGGCAAACCGCGCAGGCGCTGGGGCGCGAGTACGAGGAGGTGCCGGCGCTGGCACCCGGCGCCGACGCCGCGGCCGTGCTGGCCGCGGCGGGCTGGCCGGATGCGGCCTATCCGGTGCTGGTCGTCGGCCATCAACCCACGCTGGGGCAGGTGGCGATGCAGCTGCTGGCCGGGCAGGCGGGCGATCTGGCGGTGAAGAAGGGCAGCATCTGGTGGTTCCAGGGCCGCGAGCGGGCGGGGCGGCTGCAGGTGGTGTTGCGCGCTGTGGCCGCGCCTGACTGGTTATAATTCCGCGGGTGACCACCCAACCCATCAAGCGCGAGACTAACCCAGTGACCCCGACAACGCGGACGAGGTGCGTGCAGTGCCGGGTTGGCTGAGCAGTCTGCGCGACCTGATCGCCGACGCGAGCCCGTTGCGCCGCTTCATGCTTGCCCTGCTGGTGCTGCTGCCGCTGGCCGCGCTGGCTGCCGCCTATCTGTGGTTCAATCCGCCGGCCTACCGCGTGCTGTACACGCAGCTGTCCGACCGCGCGGGCGGCGAGGTCATCGGCGCGCTCGAACGGCTCGACATCCCCTATCGCCTGTCCGCCGTCGACGGCACCATCGAAGTGCCGTCCAGCCAGCTGCACGCGGCACGCTACCGCCTGGCCGCGCTGGGCCTGCCCAGAACCGATGCCGATGCGCAGGATGAAATCGACCGTTCTCCCGGCTTCGGCGCCTCGTCGCTGCAGGAACAGCAGCGTTACCAGCGCGCGCTCGAGATCGACCTGGCGCGCTCGATCCAGAAGCTGGAAACGGTCGAGCTGGCACGGGTCCACCTCGCCCTGCCCAAGGTTTCGCCGTTCCTGCGCGATGCGCCGCCCGCCACCGCTGCGGTGCTGGTGCGGCTGCGTCCGGGCGCCCGGCTGGATGCCGGACAGGTCGCGACGATCCAGACGCTGGTGGCCGCCAGCGTGCCGCGCCTGAAGCGCGCCGAGGTGCAGGTGCTCGATCCGCGCGGCGTCCTGCTGGGCGGCGCGGTCCCCGACGCCGCCCAGTCGCAGCGCCTGGCGCTGGAGCAGGATCTGGCGCGACGCGCGCTGGCGGTGCTGACGCCCTGGCTGGGCGCAGACCGCGTCAGCGTGCAGGTGACCGCGACGCTGGCGGACAGCGAAACCCGGCAGACGGTCGAGCGCGTGCGCAATGTCGTGGTGGCCGGGCAGGCGCGCCCGCTGGAGAAGACCGTGCGCACCACGCACGTTCCCGAAGGCCGCATCCAGCGGATCAATGCCATCGTGATTCTGGGGTTCGACGCCAGCGCCGCCGAACTCGGGCGCGCCGGGCAGCTGGCGCGCCAGGCGCTGGGCCTGCTGCCGGCACGCGGCGACAGCCTGAGCGTGTATGCGCTGCCTGCAGGGGCGCCCAAGACGCAGGCCGACGTTGCCGTTTCGCCGCCCCCGGCGCCGGCGCCCGGTCCGATCCCGCGGGTGCAGCCGGCCAGTCCGCCGCCGCGCGCGGACACGCCCTTCCTCTTTCCGCAATGGCCGCTGGCGGTGGCTGCGGCGACCCTGGCCGTGCTCGGCGTGGCGGGCTGGCGGCGTATCCGCCGGGCACCCGCCAGCGAAACGCAGGCGGATGATTTCGACGCCGAACTGGATGCGGTCCGCGGTCAGGTGCTGGCCGACCCGCGCGTGGCGGCGGATGTCGTCAAGCTGTGGATGCGCGCATGAGCCAGGCCGGGATCGAAAAATCCGCCGCGCTGCTGCTCGCCCTGGGCGAGGAGGCCACGGCGGCCGTGCTGCGCTACCTGAGTCCGCTGGAAGTGAGCCGCCTGGGCAGCGCCATGCGTGAACTGGAAGTGCTGCCGCGCGAACGCGTGCGTACCATTTTGCGCGATTACGCGGCCGAAGCGGCCGAGCAGACCGGATTCGCCGCCGACACCGGGCGCTTTCTCGACGAAACGCTGAAGCTGGCGCTGAGCCCGGAGCGCGCGCGGTCGATGCTGCAGCGGCTGGGCGCCGCGAGTGCGCAGTCGCTGGAAAAGCTGGCCTGGCGCGAACCGGCGGAAATCGCCGGCCTGCTGGAGGCGCAGCCGCCGCAATTGATCGCGGTGGTCGTGACGCATCTGCCGCGCGACGTCGCTGCCGCCGTGCTCGAACTGCTGCCCGCCAGGAGCCGTGCCGATACCTTGTTGAGCCTGGCGCACAGCGAGGCGCCCAGCCCCGACATGCTGCGCGAGCTGGACGACTGGCTGGCCGGCCAGGAAGCCGCCGCGCCGCCGCAGGGCGAGGCCGCAGTCGCCAGCCTGCTGGGACAGATGAGCGAGGGCAGTGCCGCAGCCGCCTTGAGCCAGCTCGATCGGAACGACGCGGATCTGGCCGCGCGCCTGCGCGTGCGCAATCTCGCGTTCGAGGATCTGGCACGGCTGAGCGAAGCGGGCCGCAAGACCTTTTTGCGCAATATCGGCGCACGCACCCTGCTGCATGCGCTGAAGGGCAGCGACGGGCGGGTGCTCGACGCGCTCACTGCGGTGATGAGCCCGACCGCGGCACGGCGCATGCGCGATGATCTCGACACCCTGGGCGCCTTGCCGGTGACCGCGATCCAGGCCGCGCAGGACGATGCCGGCGCCACCTTGCGGCGGCTGGCGGCAGAGGGGGCGATCCCGTTCCCGCAAGAGGAGGCGGCATGAGCACACACGAAGACACCACCGCATTCGAACAGTGGGAGGTGGTGGAACTGGCTGCGCCGGCAGGCGAGGCGCCGCCGCCGGCCGCGGATGCCGAGGCCGAGCTGGCCGGCCTGCGCGAGGCCGCGCGCGCCGAGGGCTACGCCGAAGGACTGGCCGCCGGACGGCTGGAAGGGGAGCAGGCCTGCGGGCGCATGAAGCAGCTGGCCGAAAGCTTTGCCTCGACCCTCGACAACCTCGATTTCCGCCTCGCCGACATGGTGCTCGAACTCGCGCTCGACGTGGCGCGCCAGGTGGTGGCGGGCGAACTCGCGGCGCATCCCGAACGCATCCTCGATGTGGTCAACCTGGCGCTGAAACAGATGGCGGAAACCAGCCGCGAAGCGCGCCTGCTGCTGAATCCGGACGACGCCGCGCTGGTGCGCCCGCATCTCGACCAGGTGCTCGACAAGAACCGCCTGCGCATCGTGGAAGACGTGCGCATCGTGCGCGGCGGCTGCCTGATCGAAACCTCGCAGGGCGACCTCGACGCCACCCTGCCGGCGCGCTGGCGCCAGGTGGTGCAGGTGCTCGGTTCCAACCTGAACTGGGTCGAATAATCCTTGGAACCCCGGTCGACCGCTCTCGCCATGCAATCGTTATCATCCTTTTTCCGTGATTACAGCCCAGACATTTCCTTGTCAGCAAAAATCGCTACGCATTCGATTGCACGACTGTCGAGCCCTCTGGCGGCGTTGCGCCTCGTTGCATGGAATGGCCATGCTGCCTCGTTGCGCCTTGCCAGCCGACCCGGCAGCCGCGCACTTGAACGCGCCCAACCGGGGTTCCAAGGATAAATGGAGCGCATCGTCCGCCTGCGCGAATACCTGGCCGACTGCCGCCGTGCGGTGGGCTGGGCGACACCGATCGCCACCAGCGGGCGGCTGACCCGGGTGTCCGGACTGGTGATGGAGGCGGTGGGCCTGCGCCTGCCGGTGGGCAGCCAGTGCCACATCCAGATTCCCGGCGGGCAGAGCATCGAGGCCGAGGTGGCCGGGTTTTCCGGCGACCGCCTGTTCATCATGCCAGCCACCGACATCTACGGCGTGATGCCGGGGGCGCGGGTGATCCCCGACGACCCGCTGGCGGCGCAGCCGCCACGCCTGGGCATGCGCTACGTGCCGCGCCGCCGCGCGCAGGACCGGGTGCGCCAGGTGCCGGTCGGCGACGGCCTCCTCGGCCGCGTGCTCGACGGCGCCGGCCGCCCGCTCGATGGACTCGGGACACTGTCGCTGGAGCGCCGGGTGCCGCTGTACAGCCGTCCGATCAACCCGCTCGAGCGCGCGCCGATCCGGCAGACGCTCGACGTCGGCGTGCGCGCGATCAACGGCCTGCTGACGGTGGGGCGCGGGCAGCGGCTCGGCCTGTTTGCCGGCAGCGGCGTCGGCAAGAGCATTTTGCTCGGCATGATGGCGCGCATGACCGAAGCCGACATCGTGGTCGTCGGCCTGATCGGCGAACGCGGGCGCGAGGTCAAGGAATTCATCGACCGCATCCTCGGCGCCGAAGGCATGGCGCGCGCGGTGGTGGTGGCCGCGCCGGCCGACCATCCGCCGCTGATGCGGCTGAACGGCGCGGCGTATGCGATGTCGATCGCCGAATATTTCCGCGACCAGGGCAAGCACGTGCTGCTGATCATGGATTCGCTGACCCGCTACGCGATGGCGCAGCGCGAGGTGGCGCTGGCGATCGGCGAACCGCCCGCCACCAAGGGCTATCCGCCGTCGGTGTTCGCCAAGCTGCCGCAACTGGCCGAGCGCGCCGGCAACGGCCGCAGCGGCAGCGGCTCGATCACCGCGTTCTTCACCGTGCTGATGGAAGGCGACGACCAGCAGGATCCGATCGCCGACGCCGCGCGCGCCATCCTCGACGGCCACATCGTGCTGTCGCGCGACCTCGCCGACGCCGGCCACTACCCGGCGATCGACATCGAAGCCTCGATCAGCCGGGCGCAGCCAGACCTGCTCTCCGAGGAGGCGCTGGAACGCGTGCGCCGCTTCAAGTATCTCTATTCGCGCTACATGCGCAGCCGCGACCTGCTCGCCGTCGGCGCCTACGTGCCGGGTGCCGACCTGGTGCTCGACGAAGGGGTGCGGCTGTACCCCGGAATGCAGGGCTACCTGATGCAGGGCGTGCGCGAGCGCGCGCCGCTGGAGGCCGCGCGCGCGGCCCTCGATGAGGTGCTCGGGTGAAGCCGTTTGCCCTGGCGCGGGTGCTGCAGCTGGCGGAGCGGCGCGGCGAAACGCTGGCGCGCGCGGTCAAGCTCGCGCATGGCATCTGGCTGCGCGCGCGCGGCCGGCAGGTGCAGCTTGCCGCGCTGCGCGACGCCCACATCGCGCAGCTGGCCGGTGAATTGCGCGGCGGCGTGGCGGCGGCGCAGTTGCAGGAAATGAATCGTTTGCAGCACGCGCAGGCCGCTGAAATGCAGGCGGCCCAGGACGCCATCGACGCTGCGCAGCGTGACTGGCAGGCGCGGCTGGCCGAATGGATGCAGGTCGAGCAACGGGTGAAAGCCTTGCGGCTGCTGGAGCAGCGCCATCTGGCGCAGGCCGCCGTTCAGCAGAAGCGCATCGAACAGCGCGATCACGACGAACTGGTCGAACTGACGCATCGGCGCGATGCCGGCCGCCGGGTGCGCTGATGCGATTGCTTGAGCTGACGCCCGCCGAAATCGCTTTTCTGACGGCGCATCCCGCAGAGCCCGAGGCCTTGCAGGCGCGGCTGACCCGCAAGCTTGCCGCGACGCTGAGCGCGCGCCTGCGTCTGCCGGTTCAGGTGGCAGCGCTGGCACCGGCGGCCGCTGCAGCGGGCGGCGCGCCGGCGACACCCGGCTGGCAACCCGATGCCGCGCTGGCCGGCCTGTGGCTGGCACGCCGCCTCGGCGGGCGGAACGCGGAGGCGGCGCCCTTCGTGCCCCGCAGCCTGCTGCGCACCCTCGACGCCATGCTGGCGGAGTGCTGGCTGGATGCGGCGGCGCCCACGCTGCCCCTCGCGCTGGCGTGGCGCATCACGACCGATCCTGTGACGGCAACGCTCGCCGTGCAGTTGCCGTCCCACACAACCGATATGACGCGCTGGGCGCGGGAGGTCATCCGGCATGGCTAAATTTGTCGCCGCAGGCGCGTTGCTGTCGATTCCATTTCCGGCGTTCGCCGCATCCGGCACCGCCAGCAGCATGCTGACGGTGCTGCTGAGCCTGGCGCTGATCCTCGGCGGATTCGTCGCGGTGGCGTGGTTCGCCCGCCGCTATCTGCCGGGCATGGGGGCGCAAGGCGCAGTCAAAGTGGTGGGAACCACCGCAGTCGGGGCGCGCGAACGCGTGGTGGTGGTCGAGGTCGACAACACCTGGCTGCTGCTGGGCGTGGGCGGCGGCAACGTGCAGCTGCTGCATACCCTGCCGAAGCCCGGGCAGGCGCAATTGCCGACGGAGCGGGTACGATGAAAACGCTACTGCTGTTGATCGCGCTGGGCCTGAGCGCGCCGGCCGTGGGCGCGGAAACCAGCATGCCCTTGCTGAGTGTGACGCCCGGCGCGGGCGGGCAGGTGATCGGGGTGCCGGGCGCAAGCCTGCCGTGGCTGCTGCTGTTCCCGTTCCTGCCGGCCTTGCTGCTGGCGTTCACGGCCTTCACCCGCATCGCCGTGGTGCTGTTCCTGCTGCGGCAGGGGC